>Ga0209310_1001806_pt1 | contig 14996 bp, 19 predicted proteins | sample AD_UKC030_MetaG_FD_184415 | JGI IMG/M metagenome (GOLD analysis project Ga0209310, IMG submission 184415) | Active sludge microbial communities of municipal wastewater-treating anaerobic digesters from USA - AD_UKC030_MetaG (SPAdes) (version 2) | ecosystem: Engineered > Bioreactor > Anaerobic >... | reverse complement strand
GACTGCAAGCTCTATTTCGAGGACGAACTGCCGGCCGAGGCGGAACGTCTGATCGCCCAGGCTGCCCAGGATTACGGCCACCCCGATGCCGAGATGGCGCTGCTGCGCGCCCACCTGATCGCCCCCGAGCACCTGACCGTGCTGGTCAGCCTCTACCGTTACTATTTCTACCAGCACCGGCTCGACGACGTGCTGATCGTCGCCGACCACGCCAAGCGCGTTGCCGCCCGCCATCTCGGCATTCCCGCCGACTGGCGCAAGATCGACGAAGCCCAGCTCGGCACTGCCGCCGCCAACTCCTTCGGTCTGCTGCGTTTTTACCTGCTGGCGATCAAGGCCGAGAGCGTCGTCCTGCTGCGCCTCGGACGCATCGCCGAATCGCGCGACCGCCTGGCGCGACTGGCCGCGCTCGACAGCCGCGACCATCTGGGTGCAGCCAAGCTGCTCGAAGTCGTCGACGAGTTCCAGAACGATGCGGCGAATACCGAAAACCCTTCTTTGAACCTTGCAGCAGCCTGAGGAAATCATCATGGACGATACCCTGACCCTTGCCGAAGCCATGGAAGACCTGGTTTCCGCCGAAGACTTCCTGGAATATTTCGGGGTGCCCTACGACCCGGCCGTGGTGCATGTGAATCGCCTGCACATCCTGCAGCGCTTCCATGACTACCTGAGCAAGCAGGCGCCCAATCTGCCGCCCGAGGAAGAGCAGCAGCGCGGCATCTACCGCCTGTGGCTGGAACGCGCCTACCAGGATTTCGTCGAATCCGACTCGATCACCGAGAAGGTCTTCGCCGTCTTCCAGAACCAGGCCAAGCCGGAGGGCGGCTTCAGCTCCTTCGTTTCGCTCGACAAGGTCTTCCGCCAATGATGAACGCCCGCTGGGATTACGGCGACGGCGTGCGCCTGACGCGTAACGTCCGCAACGACGGCACCTACCCCGGTCTCGACCCGGGCGATTTCCTGGTGCGCCGGGGCAGCATCGGCTATGTCGTCGATGTTGGCACCTTCCTGCAGGATCAGATCATCTACTCGGTCAACTTCCTCGACGAAGGCAAGGTCGTCGGTTGCCGCGAAGAAGAACTGATCGGCGTCGACGATCCGTGGACGCCATCGAAATTCGAGTTCCGCGAAAAGGTGCGCTCGTCCAAGGGCCTGTCGGTCGATGGCGAAGTGCTGGTGGCGCTGGGCGCCGTCGGCGAGGTGATCAAGGTAATACGCGATGCGCCGGGCGGGGTCGCCTACCACGTCCACTTCGACAGCCTGGCCGGGCGCGTGCTGCAGATTCCCGAGGCTGCGCTCGAAGCGCTCGAAGCAAAGGAATAGGACGATGTTGCAAGGCTACCTCGAACTGAAACTTTCCTGGCAGCTGTTCCAGAAGGCCCCGGAAACGCTCTCCGATCCCGAGCGCAACCGGCTGCTCGAAGTGGCCGCCCGACAAAACACGCTGGAGCAGCGCATCCTTGCCAGCGCCGAAGCCGCTACCGTCGTCGTGCCCGCCACAACGCTGGCCCAACGCGTCGCCGAAGTCCGCCAGCGTTACCCGTCGGAAGACGATTTCGTGCATGACCTCGAGCGCAGCGGACTCAACGAGGCGACGCTGGGCGAAGCCGTGGAGCGCGACCTGCGTGTCGAAAGCGTGCTCGAAAAGGTGGCCTCGGCCAGCGATCCGGTCAGTGCCGTCGATGCAGAAATCTACTACCGCCTGCATCCGGAAGCTTTTGACCGCCCCGAAGCGCGGCAACTGCGCCACATCCTGATCACCTACAACAACGACAAGGAAAAGGCCAAGGCATTGGCCCAGCTCGACCAGTTGCGGTCGACCGTCAAAAATGCCCAAAAATTCGCCGACGCCGCGCTGCGCCATTCGCAATGTCCGACCGCGCTCGAAGGCGGCAAGCTCGGCACCGTCAAGCGCCTGCAGCTCTATGTTGAACTCGAACCGGCCGCCTTCGCGCTGGCCGAAGGCGAGATCAGCGCCGTACTCGAATCGCCGATCGGTCTGCACATCATCCGCTGCGACGAAATCCTGCCCAGCGGCATGCTCTCTTTCGCCGAGGTTCGCCAACGTATCATCGAACGCCTGACCGACAAGCGGCGCAGCGAAGCGCAAAAAGCCTGGATCAAGGCGCTACCCCCCGTTAAAGCCACCCGGTGACCGACCCGGACGAGGGTCGGAATACCGGACGCGACAACGCACTGTGGCAACAATGCTGGCGCGATAACGACATCGAGTTTCACCAGAAGACGGTCAATACCGCGTTGATCCGTTTTTGGTCGGCGCTGGGACTCGCCCCCGGCGACCGCATCTTCGTGCCCCTGTGCGGCAAGAGCCTCGATCTGCTGTGGCTGGCCGCCCAGGGCCATTCGGTGATCGGCGTCGAACTCAGCCCGATTGCCGTGCGCGCCTTCTTCAAAGCTGCGCGCATGCAGCCGGCGCGGCGCAAACAGGGCAAATTCACGCTCTGGCAGAGTGGCCGGATCGACATTCTGTGCGGCGACCTGTTCGACCTGACGGCCAGCGATCTCGGCAACGTCGCCGCCGTCTTCGACCGTGCCTCGCTGACCGCCTTGCCGGAAGACATTCGCCATGCCTACCTGGCCCAGCTCCAGAAGATCGTGCCGGCGGCCTGCAAGATCCTGCTGCTGACCACCGAGGAGCCGGATGCCGGCGAAACCGAGGATCAACCCTTCGCCATCGCCGAGGAAATCAGCAGCCTCTACGCCCGTACCTACGACATCGACCTCAGCCATGTTGAAAGCCTGTTCGAAGCCGACGCTGACCCGCTGATCAAGGAACGGGTGCGTATCGAACACAAGGCTTATGTGATGACGCCGAAGTCGCTGCCCGAATTGCTCGCCTGAAACCGACGACCACGATTGCAGACCGATCGGACCACAAGGGTTTCATTGCAGCACGCTGGAATCTGACCGCATAATTGACCCATGTATGTCAGTTCATCCCCCGCCGCCGGTATCCGACAGTTGATTTGGCAAGAAAGTACCTGGCCCGCGCCGCGGGCTGTCTGCGCTTGAATTCCACAACCGCAACCGGAGCGCGACAATCGCCCCACGCCCAGCACCCCGCGTCGCTCACCGATGCCGCCATCGTCCGTCAGCCGCCGTTTCGGCTTGCCAGTCGCCAAGGCAGGCGACTCATCGTTGCGCTGCTGCTTTCGCTGCTGTTCCATGCCCTTCTCCTCAGCCTGACTTTTGGCGGCCAGGATTTCGGGCTCCCGGGCTTCGCCCTGCCTTGGCAGGAAAGACGTGCCGAAGTGCCCGAACTGCGGGTCGTGCTCGCCCCGGCGAAGGCGCCCGAGCCAAAACCGTCCCCCGCGGCAGCGCCTTTGCCGTCCCCCCCGGCGTTGACCGAAAAGGCCGTGGCCGGCGGGCCGCCAGTGGTTACGTTCAAGTCGCCCGAAACGCGCGCCGCGCAAGCTGCCACTCCGGTCAAGCCACAAAGCGCGGCCAAGGGAAAAGCCGCGCCCAAACCCAAGGCCGCCAAAGGAGCGACGAGCGCCAAACCGCCCAAGAGCGCCGCCAAAGCTAAAGCCGGCGCCAAGCCCAAGGCAGTGCCCCCGCCGACGAGCGCTGCCCGTGGCGCCCCCAAGGCCAAGGCCGATTCGGCTCCCAAGAAGGCAACGGCCGCCGCACCGACGGATAGCAAACGGAACAAAAAGGAAACCTCCAGGCCGGCGCCACCGCCGGCTGCCAGCCCGGCCCCGGCGAGCGCGCCCGAGCGGCCAAGCATCCCGAAGCCTTTTCCCAAGGTGATCGCCCTGGATACGCCCGACGAAACCGAGTTCGCCGTCCCGGCCCAGCCAGCCAAGCCACCGCCTATCGCCCCGATCGTGCCGGAAGATACGGCTACTGCCGTACCGCCCGAGATCGAGCAACCAGCGCAGAAAAAAACTGCCGAGGAAGCAGCACGACAGGAGGCTGTTCGGCAGGAAACGGCACGTCAGGAAGTAGCGCGGCAGGAGTCAGCACGTCAGGACGCGGCTCGTCAGGACGCGGCTCGTCAGGAAGCTGCTCGTCAGGAAGCTGCTCGTCAGGAAGCTGCTCGTCAGGAAGCTGCCCGTCAGGAGGCCGCACGACAGGAGACGGCTCGACAGGAGACGGCTCGACAGGAGACGGCACGACAGGAGACGGCTCGACAGGAGACGGCTCGACAGGACGCGGCTCGACAAGAAGCAGCACGTCAGGAAGCGGCTCGTCAGGAAGCTGCGCGACAGGAAGTTGCACGCCAGGAAGCAGCACGTCAGGAATCAGCCCGGCAGGAAGCAGCACGGCAGGAAGCAGCACGGCAGGAAGCAGCACGGCAGGAAGCAGCACGGCAGGAGGCCGCACGCCAGGACGCAGCGCGTCAGGAAGCAGCACGGCAGGAGTCAGCCCGACAGGAGTCAGCCCGACAGGAAGCGGCGCGACAGGAATCAGCACGGCAGGAATCAGCACGGCAGGAATCAGCACGTCAGGAAGCAGCACGTCAGGAAGCAGCACGTCAGGAAGCAGCGCGTCAGGAAGCAGCACGTCAGGAAGCAGCGCGTCAGGAAGCAGCACGGCAGGAAGCAGCACGGCAGGAAGCAGCACGGCAGGAAGCAGCACGGCAGGAAGCAGCACGGCAGGACGCGGCGAGGAAGGAGGCAGCCCGCGAGCAGGATGCGCGGCGGGATGCTGCGCGGCGGGCGATGGGCCGGCAGTTGGACGAGGAAGCCGCGCGCCGCGAAGCGGCTCAGGCGGCGCCGCGTCCGTCGCCGTCGGCGAGCGGCCTGCGCCGGGCCAGGCTCTTCGGGCGCACCGACCCCAATGCGGAACTGATTTTGTACGCCGAAGCCTGGGCCCGGCGGATCCACTTCAACATGACTTTCGACATGGTGCGCGAAGCGGTCAAGCAGCCGCATAACGACCCCATCGTGACGGTGGCGATTCGCAGCGATGGCTCCATCGAGTCCATCACTTTCGTTCGTTCCAGCGGCATACCGGCAATTGACGATGCGATTCGCCGCGTGATTCAGAGCCAGACGCCCAACCTGCCATTCCAGCCGGCGCTGGCCCGCGACTTCGACGTAATCGAGATCCGCCGCACCTGGCATTTCGATACGGCAATCAGGCTGTATTGACGTGGCGCCCGGGGGCGTCGTGGCCATTTTCAAGGCGATAGTTTCCCGCTGCGAAAAAAAGCCCCGGAATTGCTTCCGGGGCTAACCGAGGTTGCTACAGAGAGAGAACTTGTGTCCGCAGTTCGCCGTCAGGCGTAGGTCGGGGCAAACGCGGCTTCCGGGTTGGTGGCCGGCGCATCGTCCTTCCAGTACGGCGACAGCTTGCGCAACTGGGCGACGATGGGCGGTACCGCTTCGATAACGCGGTCGACTTCGGCTTCGGTGTTATAGACCGACAGCGAGAAGCGGATCGTGCCGTGGGCGGCGGTGTAGGGAATGCCCATCGCGCGCATCACGTGCGACGGTTCGAGCGAGCCGGAGGTACAGGCCGAACCGGAGCTTGCCGCGATGCCGAGCTTGTTGAGCAGCAGCAGGATGGCTTCGCCCTCGATGTACTCGAAAGCGATGTTGCTGGTGTTGGGCAGGCGGTTGGTGACATCGCCGGTCGGGAAGCAGTGCGTGATCTGGCTGAGGATGCCTTTTTCCAGCTTGTCGCGCAGACGGCGAACTTCGGTGTTTTCGAATGCCATTTTCTGCATCGCCAGTTCGCAAGCCATGCCGAGGCCGACGATGGATGCCGAATTTTCGGTGCCGGCACGCCGGCCGCGTTCCTGGTGACCGCCGCGCAGCAGCGGGCGGAAACGGCAGCCGCGGCGCAGGTAGAGCACGCCGATGCCCTTGGGCGCGTGCAACTTGTGGCCGGACAGCGACAGCATGTCGATCTTGGTGTTCTTGAGATCGATGGGCACCTTGCCGACCGCCTGCACGGCATCGGTATGGAACATGATGCCCTTGGCCGAGGCCAGCTCGGCCATCTCGACGACCGGGAAGATGGTGCCGGTCTCGTTGTTGGCCCACATCGCCGAAACCACGGCGACGCGGTCATTCAACAGGGACTTGTATTCGTCCATGTCGATGCGGCCCTTCTTGTCCACCTTGAGCTTGTGGACGATGTAGCCCTCTTTCTCCAGCCATTCGCACAGCGTCAGGATGGCCGGGTGCTCGACGTTGGTGGTGATCACCGTGTTGCGGTCGGGCTGGGCCTTGAGCGCCGAGAGGATGGCGGTGGAATCGGACTCGGTGCCACAGGAGGTGAAGATGATTTCCGAGTCGTGCTCGGCGCCCAGCAGCGCCTGAACCTGGCTGCGGGCCTTTTTCAGCGCCTTGCCGACTTCGCTTCCGAAGGCATGGATCGACGAGGCGTTACCGAAATGCTGGGTGAAAAAGGGAAGCATGGCTTCCACCACGGCGGGGTCGCAGCGCGTGGTGGCGTTGTTGTCCAGATAGATCGGTTCCATGGCGCTGTCCTTATAGGTCTGTGTTGGGGTTGGGGCGTTTGAAAATGGCGGCTTTTTGCGGGTCGACCGCAACAGGCCGCCTTTTCGGATTCTCGTCAGGCTTCCACGGGCATGTGCGACGACGGCAGCACCTGGACGAGTTCGCCCAGCGTCTCGATCATCTTCTGCTGGATGCCGCCCAGGGTGGCCGCTTCCATCATGCAGCCCGAACAGGCGCCCTTCAGATGCACGTAGATCTTCTTGCCCTGCACGTCGGCCAGCTCGACATCGCCGTGGTCGCGCTGCAGCATCGGACGCACCGAGTCCAGCACTTCCTGGATCTTGGCAATCTTCTCGACGATCGACAGCTTCTTGGCCGGCGGCTTCGGCGCTTCCGGCGTCGCCGGGCAGACGGCCGGCGGCGAGGTTTCGCCCATGCCCGGACGCTCGGCCTTGACCTTGGCGAGAATTTCCTCGATGCCTTCGTGGCAGGCCGCGCAACCGCCGCCAGCCTTGGTGTAGAAGGTGACTTCCTCGACGGTGTTCAGGTTGTTGGCCTTGACCACGTCCTCGATCATCACGGCGTCGATGGCGAAGCACTTGCAGATCAGCGCGCCTTCCTCGTGGTCATCCGACCATTCCTCGCCACGGTAGTTGGCAATGGCGGCTTGCAGCGCTTCGCGGCCCATCACCGAGCAGTGCATCTTTTCCGGCGGCAGGCCGTCGAGGAAATCGGCGATGTCCTGGTTCGAAACCTTCAGCGCTTCGTCCAACGTCATGCCCTTGATCATCTCGGTCAGCGCGGACGACGAGGCGATGGCGGAGCCGCAGCCGAAAGTCTGGAAGTGGGCGTCCTGGATGATTTCGGTTTCCGGCTCGACCTTGAGCATCAGGCGCAGCGCGTCGCCGCACTGAATCGAACCGACATCGCCGATACCGTTGGCTTCTTCCAGCGGGCCGGAGTTGCGCGGGTTGAAAAAGTGTTCGCGAACCTTGTCAGAGTATTCCCACATGGCGGCCGCCCCTTAGATCGAGAACGACGAGCCGCAGGAACACTGCGCGCTGGCGTTCGGATTGTCGAACTTGAAACCGGTGTGGGTCAGCGTATCGACGAAATCGACGGTGACGTTGTCGACCATCGGCATGGTCACCGCATCGACCAGCACCTTGACGCCGTCGATTTCGAGTTCCCAGTCGTCTTCAGCCTTTTCGGTTTCGAGCTTCATGCCGTATTGCAGGCCGGAGCAACCGCCGCCGGAAATGGTCAGGCGCAGCCCGACGACAGGCGTTTCGGAACCACGAATGAAGCGTTGGACGGCTTTTACAGCAGCAGGGGTCATATTGATCATGTCGGTTCTCCCGGTTTGGATAGGCAGATCATTGCAAGCCCTGTGCCATGCCACGAAAAGCACTTAAGCAACTGAATTAATTGAATTGTTGCGCCGCAGTACCTTGTCGCTTTTACGACAATGGGCGATCAGCCCAGGACGTGTTCGTAGGCCCGGCGCAACAGGTTGCGCTCGACCTCGCTCAACTGGCGCGTTTCGGTCAGCGCGACGAAGCGGCTGTGGGTACGCTCGGCTGCCGCGAAAGGCGGATCGATGTCGGCAAAGGCGGCCAGCAGCACCGGCACGTCGCCTTCCGGTGTATCCACCCAGGCCTGGAATTCGGCCAGCGGTTCGATCGCCTCTTCCGGCAGGCCGAGGCGAATCTCGGCCTCGCGAATGATGGCGGTCGGATGAAACTGCACGGTGGGCGAATAATCCTCGTCACGCAACGCCGACAGCACTGGCAACTTGCCAAAGGCGATGATGCCGGTGTCGAAGCAGAGAAAGCGGACGCGACCGCTGGTCTTGTGCTTGTGCAGCAGGATCAGGCGCGGCGTGACGCTCATCGCCTACTTCGCGTATTCCGTGATCACGGCCTCGCCGCCGAATTTCTGCGGCCGCCCCCAGACCTGCACGTAGTCGACGTAGCAATCGGCCTGCCGCGGATGCGGCAGCAGCACCTGGTATTCGGCAAAGATGCGGCCGTCCGGGAAAAACGTCGCCTTGCCGAAACGCTCCTTGCCGCGCCAGTAGGCGACGACGCTGACCTCCTGTGAAAAGGGGTCGGTCGCCTCCTCGAAGCTCGCCTCGGCCCACACCGGCTCGTTGCCGATGCTCAGGCCGAGCTTTTCCACCTGGCCACGCAGGGCGGCGCAGACGGCTTCGCCCAGCGCGAGGTCAGGCGGCTGCACCACGTCAGGCCGGTGCGTAGGTGTAGCAGTCCTTCGGGCAGACCCGCCCACAGGAGCCGCAGCCGATGCAGTCCAGCGGATTGGCGAGCGACATCACCATCATGTTGTCGTCTTCGTCATCGCTGTCGTCGTCCAGCTCACGCTCGACCAGGTCGAGCACGTTGCGCGGGCAGACCTTGTAGCAGCGGCCGCAGCCGATGCACTTGGCCTGGTCGAGTTCGATGGCGAATTGCGGCGTCCATTCGGTGCCGCCCTTGGTCAGTCCGGTAATCATGCGGGTTGTCCTTTCTGGGCCGCGGCGAGGCGCTTGTTGGCCTCAGCCCAGGCCTGGCAGGCGTCGTAGGTGGATTGGGCGATGCCGGGAATCTCCTGGTAAGCCGCCGGCAGGCGGTCTTCCACGAGATCGTGCATCTGGGAGGCCCATTCGGAAGCGATGCGCTTCAGCTTCTTCACTTCCTTGTCGAGGGCGGCGATTTCTTCGTCAGACATAAGGCCTCCGGAAATTAGAGGCCGGCGACAGCCGGGTGCTCGCCGATACGCTCGATGGCGATGGAAAGGATCTTGTCGGCCTCGTCCTTCATCTTGGACAGGCTGGCAAAGCCGAAGCGATGCACGTCGCGCAAGGTGCGATCGACCGCGACCAGCTTGCCGACGGTGATCAGGGCGCGGCCGAAACCTTCGTGCGTCAGGTGTACCAGCGGTACGGCAAGCAGCTTGCATTCCTTTTCGATCAGCACGGAAATCGCGTTGTAGAAGGCCTTGACGCGGGCAATCGTGGTGTCGTCCGGGTCGCCGACGAGCGGAATCTCGGCCTTGCGTTCCTTGGTCATGATGTAGGGATCGAGGATCTTCTCGACGCTCCAGCCCTGATAGGTGCCGTAGGTGTCGAGGGCACGCATCTGGCGTGCCATTTCCTTGATGAAATCGGTGTCCATAATAGGATCGGCGGCGACGGCTTCAGTCATGGTAGTGCTCCTTGGGGAATGCATTGGATCGGGATTGGGGAAGAATCAGTTGCGGCGCCGGCATCAGGTTCGGCACCATGCCGATGACGATGCGGGCGATGATGAGGGCGGCGATGAAACCGGCAATTGCACCCAGTGCGGTGGCACCGTCGCTACCTTCCAGGCTGGCGCCGAGCCAGGCGCCGAGCAGCATGGCAAAGGCGGGAAACAGGTAGCCGAGCAGCGCCGACAGCGTCAACTTGCTTTCCGGCAGGCCAATCAAAACGAAATCGCCGGCCTTGACCTCGCCGGAGACGGGAATTGTCAGCACGGTCGCCGGGCGGCCCGCAGCCATCTTGCCGATGCCGCAACTGCCGCCCTGGCCACAGGAAGCGCAGCCGGCGGTCTCCATGGCGACCAGCGCCTTGCCGCCCTCGACGCGCTGGACGACGCCGCGGTGTTCGATCATCTTTGTGCTCATCAGCCTTCCCAGCCTTCCTCTTCCATGGTCGCGAAGCGGTCTTCGGCCTTGGTCTTGGCCTGGGCGGCGAGCGAGCGGTCGATCCAGGCGACACCGCCTTCGCTCATCGCCTTGGAAATCTCGACCAGCAAGTCATCGATGCCGTCGACTTCATCGACGCGGATCGGCTGCACGCCCTTGGCCAGCAGCTTCTTGATTGCCGAAGCACCGATCGCCATCACGTAAACCGCGGCGCAGCCTTCGAGGAAATCGACCTTGGCGCCCAGTTTGTCCTCGTTGCCGTCCATCGCCTCCTCGGCGAATTCGGCAACGCCGACCAGGGTCGCCTTGTCCGGCGTCACTTCATAGACGACGAAACCCTCGGCCGCCCCGAAGTGCTGGTTGACCCGGGTGCGGTCGGTAGAGGCGAAGGCAACCTTGAGCATGGCTTCCGGTTCCTGCTTAATGGACCAGACCAGTTGCAGCCGACGAGATGACATGTTGCTTGCCGACGCCGCCGTCGCGGTCGTCGCCCCAGTAGATTGAACGATAGGCTTCGAGTTCATGATGTTGCTCCAGCATGAGATTGGCGATGTCGAACAAGGCCTGCCGCGAACCACGGTAGCCCACCCAGGTGCGGGCATAACCGCCCACCAGGTCGTATTGCGGAAAGCCTGCGCGCATCAACGGCACGCCCAGGCGCTTGGCGGTCTCGACCGCGTGCGAATTGGCAATGACGAGCTGCACGCCGCCAACCCGCGCTTCCTTTTCCATGTCTTCCAGATCGCCGACCACCACCTTGGGAATGGCCAGCCCGACCAGGCTTTCATGCTTGTGCGGGCTGACGGCGGCGACGATCTCGACGCCCATGCCGCGCAGGAAGCGCACCTGCTGGCCAAGCAGATCGGGGTCGGCAGCCAGCGCGACGCGGGCGAAGCCAAGCATGAAATGGCTGTCCACCATCGCGTCCTGGAGCTGGGCGCGGTGGCGCTCGATCTTCTCCGGCACCGGCTTGCCCGAAATTTCGGCCAGCGCCTGGGTGAAGGCATCGCAGTCGTCCAGCCCCATCAGCCCCTCGAAATGGTAGTCGGGCACGCCGGTACGCGCCTTCAGGATGCCCGCCGCCTTGCGCAACGAAGGCCCGATCACGAGGGTTGCGGTCGACTCGCCCATGATCTCTATTTCCGAACGCGGCGTGCCACCGATGGTCAGCGACGAGGTCTCGGCTTCGACCAGGTGGCCATCCAGCGAATCGCCAATATCGGGCACGACGATGGCGCGCAGGCCGAACGCCTCGATCCATTCCCGGATCGCCTCGATGTCGCCCGGCGTCAGCATCGCCGACGCCAGCACATTGACTTGCTTTGGCCGCCGGCCGGCAGTCTGGCCTTCCGGCACCAGCGTTTCGATCAGCGACTCGATGGCCAGCGCGTAGCCGCTTTCCAGGCAGCCGACGTAATCCGGCGTATTGACCGGCACCACGGCAACGTGGGCGAATTCAGGATGCGCGTCACGGAACCTGCGCACACAGCGGCGAATGTCGGTGCCCTGCGTTTCCGAAAGCCCGGTGGTGACGAGGCCGATAATGTCGGGCTTGCTCTTCTCGCACAGCGTGCGCAGCCCCTCGACCACGTTGTCGTCGGCACCCATGATGCTCGACACCTGATCCATCGCCGTCGTCTGCAGCGGAATCGGCTCGCGGAAATGGCGCACGAAGAACACCTTGCCGAACGCCGTGCAGCCCTGCGACCCGTGCATCAGCGGCAGGCTGCGGGCGAGTCCGAGAAAGGCCAGCGAAGCGCCGATCGGCTGGCTCACCTTGAGCGGATTGACCGCCAGCGCCTTCTTCGAGTGGATGATTTCAGCCATTTGGGGCGTGATCCTGTTGAGGTTGAACTGAACTCAGCAAGGAACGCGCCAATATAAAATAACTTACAAATCAATTATTTATTTAAAACGCCCTTGTCACAAAGACGACAATCCGCAGAACCTCGCCTCGACAATCCAGCGCAGCAATAGCGCATGAAGAAGAGCGAATCATTGCTCTCCAAGCTGATCCACGATAAATATGCTAAAAACAAATTCCGCCGTGCGGCTCCGGCTCTGACACGGCCGGCTTACACGACGGAAAGCGGATTTCAGGCCATCGTCCCGATTTTTTCATTACTCCCCATCCAATGGGCAACAAACCAACGTGATCGACCATGCCAAGTGAACAAAAACCAAAGGAATCGCTTCAGACTGTGCTTTCCCACCTTGACACCAATCGAAGCGAGGTCGTTTTTTACTATCAGATGATGATGATCTTTTTCATCCTGCTGGTGACTCTCCACCTGGGACTGGGCGCCAGGTTCGTTTGGCTGCAGACGGGATCGTCGGGAGACCCCGCGTACCCGTTTCTGATCGTGAATGTGGCTGCTGTAATCGTCGAGCTGCTACTGGTTCGAATCGGCTTCATGCTCGCCTCACGGGCCGGGCAGATCCGCGACTTGATGTGTGCGTTGAAAATTGCCGACTCGGAAATTGACGTCAAGCGATTCAATCTGGCCGTGCAACCCTTCAACACCACACGCCGCAACGCGCAGGATCTGAAAGTTCTGGACATCGAGAGCATGGCAAACAGCATTGGCGGCAAAGCGCAGGCCAAACCGGCACCCTGAGCGCTCGCCAAGGCAAAGCCCCCCTTTTCAAGAGGGGGGTTCGCGTCAGGCTGCCAGCACCTGCCCCGGCCCCTGCTTGGCGGCCCACGGCGCCGGTTTCCTGACCGCCGCCCAGACCGGGCTTTCCATCGACAGCGCGAGCTGGCGGGCCAGTTCTTCCATACCGGTGTAGCCTTCGTAGCCGAATTCGCGTTCCTGGTTGATGTCGAGGAAAGGAATGCGCGCCTTGAGTGCGGTGTAGAGATTGCGGCCGCCGGCGATCAGGATGTCGGCCTTGTATTCGTGGTAGGTCGACAGCAGTGCCTTGGGGCTGCCGTCGTCGATCATCTTGGTGTCCTCGCCCATCAGTTCGCGGATGCGCGCCTTGTCTTCCTCGGTCGATTTCTTGGTGCCGGTGGCCACCACTTTCAAGCCCAGATCCTGCAACGCGGAGACGATCGACCACGACTTGACGCCGCCGGTGTAGAGCAGCACGCGCTTGCCGCGCAGGCGCTCGCGCCAGGGTTCGAGCGCGGCGTGCGACTTGGCTTCCTCGCGGGCGATGACGGCTTCGGTGCGCGCCATCAGGTCGGGGTCGCCGATCATGCGTGCGAAGTCGCGCAGCGCGTTGGACATGTCCTGCACGCCGTAGAAACTGCCCTCGAAGAAGGGAATGCCGAAACTTTCCTGCATCTTGCGCGCCACGTTGAGCAGCGCCTTGGCGCAGACGACCATGTTCACCCGGGCGCGGTGCATGGTCTGCACCTCGTGGAAACGCGCATCGCCGGACAATGTGCACAGGATGCGCAGACCGAGTTCGTCGAACAGCGGCGCGACGTGCCAGAACTCACCGGCAATGTTGTATTCACCGATCAGGTTGACGTCGTAGGTCGGCAGGCCGTCGGCGCGTGGCGCGGCGGGCGCGGGCTCGGCGGTGCCGATGACGTACTTGAACATGGCCTCGCCAGCCAGCCGGTTGCCGAGATTCTTGGTGCCGTAGAAACCGGCGGCATCGACCGGCACGACCGGAATGCCGACGCGCTCGCTGGCCGCCTTGCAGACGGCACCGACATCGTCGCCGATCAGCGCGGTGACGCAGGTGTTGTAGACGAAGACGGCCTTCGGCGAATAGCTGTCGACCGCCTGCTTGATGGCATGAAAAAGGCGCTTTTCGCCGCGCCCCATCACGACGTCGGTTTCCGATAGATCGGTGGTCATGCCGATGCGGTACAGCGTGACGCCGGAAGAACGGGTGCCCCGGTTATCCCACGACGATCCGGCGCAGGCAATCGGTCCGTGCACGATGTGGGCGACGTCGGCAATCGGCAGCAGCGCGATCTGCGCGCCGTCGAAGGAACATCCGCCGGCCGTGGCGCCCGGTTTGGGCTTGGCGCACCCGGATTTTTCCTTCTTGTTGTGGTCGCAGGCCGGCTCGTCGAGCAGGGCCTGGATTTCGCTGGCTTTCAAGCTCATGCTGTTCTCCAGAGGTATGGAGTGCATTTAGCAAGACGGGTGCCACCTTCAACCCATTGTTCTTTAAGCAAAATAAAGCCACGGGGATTGTCACGAACGCGACAACCCCCGGGCTTCACGACAAAACCGCGTTACAGGACGACTTCATCCTTCAGCTTGGCCAGCAGCTTGGGGCCGACGCCCTTGACCTTGCCGACTTCGGCGAGCGACGCATAGGGCCGCCCGGCAACAATGGCCTTGGCCACTGCCGCCGTCAGGCCCTTGATGGCCAGCAACTCGGCCTCGCTAGCGGCATTGATGGCGATACCCTTGGCAGCAGGCGCCTTGGCGGGCGCCGCTCCCTTGCCTTCCTTGGCTGCCGGCTTGGCCTTGGGCTCGGCTTTGGCTGCGCCAGCCTTGGGAGTCGCCGTCGCCTTGGGCGCCGCCTTGGCTGCAGCTTTCGCCGGGGCGGCCTTCGGCGCTTCCTTGGCCGGCATTTCCAGCGCCAGGTTGCAGTAGTCGCGCGTCACGTAGCCAAGCGGGCCCCATTCGCGCAACATCAGGGTCAGCACGCCCGGGCCTTCCGGCGCGGCGGCCGGGACGACGAACCTGCAGTTCTCCAGTTGGTGACCGCCACCCAGCACGCCGACGATAACGCTGGCGACCGGAATACCCTGCCAGCTACCGCCAGCGTACGGCGCGTCGAGCGCCCACAGTTCGAGGGCCAGGGTGCCACTCAGGTTGTCGTCGGCACGCGGGTTTTCAATGGCGTCGACGGCGAGCGTGGCCTGGCCATTACCCAGGGCGCAGGTCACGTTGCCGGCGA
>Ga0209310_1001804_pt1 | contig 15007 bp, 11 predicted proteins | sample AD_UKC030_MetaG_FD_184415 | JGI IMG/M metagenome (GOLD analysis project Ga0209310, IMG submission 184415) | Active sludge microbial communities of municipal wastewater-treating anaerobic digesters from USA - AD_UKC030_MetaG (SPAdes) (version 2) | ecosystem: Engineered > Bioreactor > Anaerobic >... | reverse complement strand
GAGACGTTCCGCACGACCGGCAGGCTCGTCATCCGGGAGAGGACGCCCCCGAACGACTTCAGCCTCTCCGGGTCGAACTTGTCGCTCGAGACGTCGACGGCGATGACGACGTCGGCCCCCAGGTCGCGCGCCTCGCCGACCGGGAGGTTCTCCACGAGCCCGCCGTCGACGAGGAGACGCGCGCCCCGCGGGACCGGCGAGAAGACGCCCGGGATCGACATGCTCGCCCGGATCGCCTCGGCGAGGCTCCCGTCGGAGAGGACGACCTTCTCTCCCGTCGCGATGTCCGTCGCGACGCATCGGAACGGGATCGGCAGGTCGTCGAACTTTCCGATGCCCACCGTCCCGAGCGTCAGAGACTTGAGGAGGAAGCCCAGCTTCTGCCCGGCGATGAGCCCGGAGGGGAACGCGATCCCCCGCGGGGTCAGGCCCATTTCGAGGTCGACGTAGCTCGGCACCTCGTCCTGCTTCCGACGAAACGAGAGGCGGTCACGCGACGGGCGGTCGTCGAGGATGTCCTCCCAGTCGATCGTGCCGAGGAGCCACTCCATCTCGGGCGGCGACATCCCGGCGGCGAAGAGCCCTCCGACGACCGAGCCCATGCTCGTCCCCGTGACGACGTCGACCGGGATCCGCAGCTCGTGAAGGACCTTCAGGACGCCGACGTGGGCGAGCCCGTGGGCCGAGCCTCCCGACAGGACAAGACCGACCGTCGGCCTGTCCGTCGGCTTCCTCTCCGGCTGCGCGGCGGCAGGCGACGCGCAGAGGACACCCGCCAAAGCGATCGCTCCCCAAGCGGTCCGGGACATCGGCGCATCATAGCCGTGCGTGGGAACCGCCGACCGAGCGACACTACCGTCGAACCTTCGCCTTCAATCCACCCCTGCAGGAGGACCCCGGATGCCCAGACACTCCTCGTCCCTCGCCCTCGCGGTTCTGCTTCTCGTCTCGCCGTCCGCCGGCGCCGCCCCGCCGCCGAACGACACCTGCCCCGCCGCCATCACGATCTCCGGGCTCGAGCTCCCGTACACCCAGATGCTCGAGACCGTCCTGGCCACCTCGGACGGCGATCCCGCGATGCCGTGCGCGACCTCGACCCCGGGGAAGTCGGTCTGGTTCAAGTTCCAGCCGGCCACCTCCGACTCCTACGTCTTCGAGACCGGCGGGAGCACGCCCGCCGACTACCAGCCGATCCTCGCCCTGTACACGGGCGGCTGCGCCGGGCTCACCCCCGTCGCGGGAGCGTGCGGCCGCGGCCGGCTCGTCTCCTTCCTCGAGGCCGGCGCGACGTACTACCTCCTGGTCGCCGGCGACGCCATCGTCGTGAACCCCGCCATTCGGATCGCCCTCGACGGCGTCGACCTCTGCCCGGGCGGGCCCGGGCCGGGCGGCGGCGGCTGCGGCGGCGCGATCTCCGTCCGCGTCGGAGACGCGCTCTCGGCCCGCGCCTACAACGAGCTGAACGACACCCTCCTCCTCACCGGAGCCTTCAGCTGGGACCTCGGCCAGAACGCCTCCCCCGCCGGCTCGACGAGCCCGTCGGTCGCCTTCCAGTACACGGCTCCGGTCGCGTCGACGAACGTCATCCTGAACTGGACGCCTCCGGGGCAGAGCCCGATCACCCGCCAGCTCCCCATCTCCGTCGGTGCGGCCGGGAACCTCGTGGCGACCTCGGACGAGCCCGGGGCCCCCGTCCTCTTCGCGGCGGGCGAGACGGCGACCCTCCCTTCACCGGGAGGGATCCTTCGCCTCTCCGTCCAGAGGAACGCGCCCGACTGGCGGTACAACAGCCTGATCCCCTCGGTCGCGAGCACGAAGAACGCCGCCGGCGTCCCCTTCGTCTCCGACCTCTCCCTCACGAACCTCGAGTCGACCGAGACGATCGTCGGCCTCGAGCTCTGGACGACGGCGGGCCGGCGGGAAGCTTCCTCGATCCGCCTCGCGCCGAAGGGCTCGAAGACGGTGCCCGACGTCGTGAAGACGGCGTTCGGCCTCGAGCAGACCTTCGGCACGCTCTACATCTCCTCGACCGGCGCGATCGTCGCCGGGGCGCGGACGTGGGCGCCCTTCGCCGGGGGGACGACCGGTCAGTTCGCCCTCGCCGGCGACGTCCGCACGAGCTCCTCCCCCGCCCTCCTGCGGACGGGCGAGGTCGGGGTCCTCTCCGGGGCCCGGCAGGACTCCGCGTTCCGGACGAACATCGGCGTCTACAACGTGAGCGACAAGGAATGCGTCGTCGAGCTCGAGGCGAAGGACGACGAGGGGCACACCGTCGGCTCGAAGCTCGCCCTTACGCTCCCGCCGACCCGCTACGCGCAGGAGCCGCTCACGCGCCTCACGACGAGCCTCCCCTCGGGCTCCGTTACCCTCACGAACGGGACCTCCGGCTGCTACGTCGGCGGCGTCGCCTACGTCATCGACAACGTCACCCAGGACCCCTTCGCGGTCTCGCAGCGAAAGAAGCCGTAACGAGCCCGAGCTTCCGGGGGCGCGCCTCGGGCGCGCCCCCGGGGCTCATCTCACCGCCCGGAGGAACCGGAAGCTCTGCACCGGTTTCCCCGTCTTCGCGATCTCGACCGTCAGCGACTCCGCGTCCCCGAGGTAGGAGATGCGAAGCAGCCCCTCCCCCTCCGTCCCTTCGAAAACGGCCTGCCGCGTTCCCTTCTCGACGAGCGGCAGGACGAGGGGGCGATCTTTCTCCTCCCACGCGACGCCCTTCGCGTCGAAGTGACGGATCCGGAGGACGACCCGCCCCTCCTCTTCCATCAGCGTCAGGAGCTCGAACAGCCTCGCGCGCCCCGAGATCGACAGGCGCCACGCTCCGACCATCGAGTCGCCCGAGGGCGCCGACCACCACTCCTCCGAGTACGTCTCGCCCTTCTCGACGACCCAGCCGCCGGAGAGCCAGGCGATGTCCGCGAGGGAGGCGGCGATCGCCGCGCGGGGCGCGGGCCGAGGCGGCGATCCCCCGGCGAGAGTGACGGAGGTCGCGAGGACGGCCGCGGCGGCGACGAGAGCAGACGTTCGTCTCTGGGGCATCGGTCATCTCCTCTGCGAGGTCGGGCGGAATGCGTTCGCGCTCGCAGCGCGAAGGAGCGGCGGCTCGCTCACATCGAGGCGTCGTGGACGATCTTCCACCCCGCCCCGCTCCGCAGGAGGTTGAGGAGCGTGAGGCCCGTCGCCGCGGGACGGTCCGGGTGAGAGATCGTCCAGCGGGCGACGACCGCGATCGCCTCGCCCTCGGCCCCGCCCGCGAGCCGGTCGACCGAGAGGACCTCGAACGAGAGCGTCCCGCGCGCGCGCGCATCGGGATAGCGAGCCCGGTAGCGCGCCAGCACCTCCGCCCGCCCCTTCGTGAGGCCGAACGCGGTCAGGAAGAGGGCGTCCTCGGCGTAGACGGAGCAGAAGGCCTCGAGGTCTCCCCGGTTCCAGGCGGCCGCCTGCGTCTCGAGGAGCATCCGGGCGCGGGAGGCGACGTCCGCCGAGGCGGCGACCCGCGTTCCGCCTCCCCGCGCTTCCGGAGTCGCCCCGAGCACGGACGCTCCGCCCAGACAGAAGGCCAGGACAGTCGCACCGATCGTCTTCATGCCCGAATCCTAACCGTCTCGCCCCGCGAAAGCCGCGCCCGCCGCGAGGTTCGACCGGCGGAAGGAGCACCGCCGTCGCGCCGCCCCTACCCTCCGCGCCTCGGCTCCTCCACGGTGTTCAGGTAGAGGCCGGCGGCGTACGCGGGGAGATCGGGCGCCACCCCCACGAAACACCCTTCCGGCGTCCCGTCCCACGCCGGGAGCCCCTCGACGTACGCCACGACGGAACCCCGCCGCTCCGGCGCGAGGTCGACGTAGAGGACCGACGTGCCGCCGTCCCCGGCGATCGGAAGGAGGCCCGGCCGGAGCTCCTTCAGGCGCCGCTCCATCGCGAGCTCGTGGAGGATCAGGCCGGCGGCGGGCCGGGCCGGCGACGGCCGGCGGGTCGAGTAGAGGGAGTAGAAGCAGAGCGGGAACGGGCCGGCCTCGGTGTCGAGCTCGAAGGTGTAGTCGAGCGTCCCGCCGTTGAAGGCGGCCAGCCACTCACGGAGCTCCTCCGGAAGAGGGGCGCCGACGGCCTCCTCGATCGCGGCGATCTCGGCGTCCGTCGGCGGCCCCTTCGGCGCGTCGACGAGCAGGTGCCTGTAGCGTCCGGTGCTCATCCGGCCCTGGTGCCCGACGCGAAGCGCCGCGTCAGAGCGTCCCCTGCGCGTACCGGAGGTCGGCGAGCGCGACGAGGTAGTCCCTCTTCGCGCGGGCGAGGTTCGCCTCCGCCGCCCGGGCGTTCAGGAGGGCGTCGTCCACCTCGAGGCGCGTCTTCACGCCGAGCTCGCGCCCCGTCTCCGACATCTCGAGGAGCCGCCGCGCCTGCGCGACGTTCCCCGAGAGGGCCTTCACGATCTCCGCCGCGACCCGCGCGCGGTCGAGCGCCGTCCGGACCTCGACGTGGATCCCGTCGCGCGCCTGGGCGAGGTCGAGCTCGGCGCGGGTCAGGTCGCTCCGCGCCTGCGCGACGCGCCCCCGCGTCGCCAGTCCGTCGAAGAACGGGAAGGAAAGGTAAAGCCCCGCTCCCCAGACCTTGCCGGACGCCGAGACGACGCCCGCGTCGAACCACTGCCAGCCGGCGCTCCCGCGGAGGTCGAGGCGGGGCTTGTCGTCGGCGTTCCGGATCCGGACGAGCTGGCGGTAGATCGCCGCGTTCCGGACGAGACCGGAGAGGTCCGGGCGCTTCTCGAGGGCCGTCGACACCGCCTCCTCGAAGGACGGGAGCTCCGCGACCTCGGCCTCCAGCGTCCCTTCGACGTCGATCTCCCTCGACTCCTCGGCGAGGACGAGCCTCATGCGGTCGAGCGCCACGAGGACTCCGCTGGCCGTACGAAGCACCTCGGGGCGCTGGTTGTCGCGAGCCACCCGGGCCGCGAGGACGTCGTAGTCCGTGGCGGTCCCGAGCACGTGGCGCTTCTCCGCCTCCTCGAGCTGCCGCTCGCGGTGCTCGAGGGTCTCCCGCGCGATCGCCTCGAGGCGCCTCGCGAGGAGGACGTCGTGGAACGCCTCGGTCACGTCGCGGACCGCGGCCTGCCGGTAGTGCTCGAGCTGGTCCTCGGCCGAGGCGATGCCGTCCTTCGCCGCCCGGACGGCGGCGCCGACCTTCCCCCACGCGAAGAGCGTCTGCGTGAGGGAGACGCCCGCCGTCTTCACGGTCTGCCCCGAGGGGAAGAGCCCGTCCGTCAGAGCGGCATAGGTGCCGTCCCACGAACGGCCGAGAGATCCCGTCGCCGCCACCGTCGGAAGCGCCCCGGCGCGCTCCTCGACGTACTTGCCGCGGACCCAGCTCTGGTAGGCGCGCGCTTTCGCGACGTCGCGGTTCTTCTCCTGGGCGATCCGGAGGGCGTCGTCGAGCGTCAGGACCGTGGGGGCCGCGGCGGACTCGGAAGCGCCGGTGGCTCCCGCGGCGCCGGCCGGCGCCGGGACGAGGAGGGAGAGAAGAAGGAGGGCCGCCCCGGCGGCCTTCGCGGCTGCCTTGCCCGTGTGACCGTGCGCGTCCTGCTCGAGGGCGTTCGCTTTCGTCCACCGGCGGTGCAGGAAGAGAGCGAAGTCGTCGAAGAGGGCGTAGACGACCGGGACGACGAGGAGCGTGAGGATCGTCGACGTGATCAGGCCGCCGATGACGGCGCGCCCGAGCGGCGCCCTCATTTCCGCCCCCTGGCCGAGGCCGAGGGCGAGCGGGAGCATGCCGAAGATCATCGCGAGGGTCGTCATGAGGATCGGCCGGAGCCGCGTCCGCCCCGCCGTGATGAGCGCCTCGCGACGCTCCAGCCCCTGCTTCCGGAGGACCTTCGTGTAGTCGACGAGGAGGATCGCGTTCTTCGTCACGAGGCCCATCAGGAGGATGAGGCCGATGAGCGACATGATGCTCAGCGTGTCGCGCGTCAGGGCGAGCATCCCCGCCATGCCGACGATCGAGAGCGGAAGGGACAGCATGATCGAGAGCGGGTCGATGAACGACTCGAACTGCGCCGCGAGGATGAGGTAGACGAAGACGACCGCGAGGAGGAGCGCCTCGGCCATGTACCCGAAGCTCTCCTCCATCCGCTCGGCCTCGCCCGGGAAGAAGACCTGGTAGCCCGGCGCCATGTCGATCTTCGCCGCGGCCTCCTTGATCTTCTGCGCCGCCGTCCCGAGCGGCAGGCCGTCGAGGTTCGCGGTGAGGAGGACCTCGCGCGAGAGGTCGCGCCGGGAGATCTCCGAGGGGGTCGTCGCCCGCTCGGCCTTCACGAGCTCGGAGAGCGGGACGAGCGCCGGGGCGCCGCCCCGGCCGCCCGGGACGGCGATCCGAAGGTCTCCGATCTGGCCGACGTCGCGCCTCATCTCGAGCGGGAGGCGGACCCTCACGTCGACCGCCTCCCCCTCCTCGTCCTCGTAGGTCGTGACGGCCTGGCCGCCGACGAGCGCGCCGACGGTCCGGGCAATGGCCGGCGTCGAGAGGCCGGTGTCGGCCGCCCGCTCGCGGTCGACCACGAGGCGGTACTCGGGGAGGTCGAGCTCGAGCGTCGTCTCGACGTCGACGATGCCGGGGATGCCGTAGACGGCCTTCTTCAGCTCCGCGGCGTACTTCTTGAGGAGCGGGATCTCCTCGCCGCGGATCGAGACCATGACCGGCTTCTCGGCGAACTCGTCGCTCTGCATCTCCACGGACGGGATGATCCCGGCGATCCCGGCGATCCGGCCGCGCGCCTCGGACGCGAGGACCTTCGCGTGCTTCGTCCGATCCGACTTGTCGACGAGCTTCACGTAGACCCGCGCGTCCCTCACGGTTCCCATGTCACCCGCGCCGATCGAGGCGTAGGTGTGCTGCACCTCGGGCATCTTCTTCAGCTCGGCGAGGACGGCCTCCATCCGGCCGCGCGTCTCCTCGAACGAGGCGTCCGGGGCCGTCTTGAACTTGACCTGGAACTCCGCCTGGTCGGGGTTCGCCATGAACTCCGACTCGAGCGTCCCGAAGAGACCGATGCCGGCGACGAAGGCGACGGTCGCGAAGGCGAGGACGGCCTTGCGGTGGTCGAGCGCCCAGGCGATCAGGGCCTTGTAGCGGTCGGCCGTCCGGTCGAACCACTCGTTGAACCGGTCGAGGGCTCGCGCCACGGCGTGCCGCTTCCCGAGCCGCTCGACGTCGGGGTCGACCCAGCGCGAGGAGAGCATCGGGTCGAGCGTGAAGGAGACGAAGAGGGAGACGAGGACCGCGAAGGCGACGGTGATGCCGAACTGGAAGAAGAAGCGCCCCATGATCCCCTTCATGAAGGCGACCGGGACGAAGACGGCGACGATCGACATCGTCGTCGCCAGGACGGCGAGGCCGATCTCGGCCGTGCCGACCCGCGCCGCCGTCATGTGGTCCTTCCCTTCCTCGAGGTGCCGCACGATGTTCTCCCGGACGACGATCGCGTCGTCGATCAGGAGGCCGATCGCGAGGGAGAGCGCCATGAGCGTCATGACGTTCAGCGTCATCCCGAGGAAGTACATGACGATGAAGGAGGAGATGACCGAGATCGGAAGCGTCAGCCCCGTGATCACGGTCGAGCGCCAGGAGTTGAGGAAGAGGAAGACGATGAGGACGGTCAGGATCGCGCCGATGATCAGGGTCGTCGTGACGTCGTGGACCGACTCCTTGATCATCACGGAGCCGTCCCTCACGAGCTGGATCTCGACGGACGGGGGGAGCTCGCCCCGGAGCTTCTCGATCTCCTTCGTCACGGCCTCGACGACGCCGACCGTGTTCGCCTTGCTCTGCTTGAAGACGTCGATCGCGACGGCCGGGACGCCGTTGACGAGGGCGAGCTTCCGCTGCTCCTCGACGGTGTCGCGCACCTCGGCGATCTCGCCGAGCGCGATCGGCACGCCGCCGCGCGTGGCGACGACCATCGAGCGGAAGCCGGAGACCTCCCTCGGCTTGCCCGAGACGCGGACGGGCATCTCCTGCCCGCCGCGGTCGAGCCGGCCGAGCGGAGTGTTCACGTTCTCGCCCGCGAGGCCCGCCACGACCTCGTCGACCCCGAGGCCGAGGGCGTCGAGGCGCGACGGGTCGAGGTCGACGGCGACCTCGCGCTCGCTCTCGCCCACGAGATCGACCTTCCCGACTCCGGGGAGGTTCTCGATGCGCCGCTTGACCTTGCGGTCGACGAGCGTCGTCAGCTCGCGCGGGGTCATCTCCGGCGAGCGGACGGCGAGCGAGACGATCGCCATGCCGCCGATGTCGAGCTTCTGGATCACGGGCTCCTGGATCCCCGCGGGCAGGTCGTTCCGGATCGCGGAGATCTTCGAGCGGGCGTCCTGGGCGGCGTCGTTGATCTTCACCTCGAGGTTGAACTCGACGATGACCGTGGAGAGCCCCTCGCGCGACGTCGAATAGACGTGCTTCACGCCCGAGATCGGGTTGACGGCCTGCTCGAGCTTCTTCGTCACCTCGCGCTCGACCGTCTCGGGCGAGGCGCCGGGGTACTGCGTGATGATCGAGAGGACCGGGATCTCGATGTCGGGGAACATGTCGATCGCGAGGCGCCGGTAGGAGAAGACGCCGAGCGTGACGAGGGCGAGCATGAGGACCGTCGCGAAGACGGGCCTCTTGATCGAGAGGTCGGAGAGGAACACGGCTCAGGCTCCCTTCGAGACCAGGACCCGGTCCCCCTCGCGGAGGTTGAAGCCGCCGCGCGTGACGACGTCCTGGCCGGCGGTCAGGCCCTTGACGACCTCGACGACGTCGCCGGGCGCCGCGCCCGTCTCGACGGAGAGGCGCTTCGCGACGCCCCCCTCGACGACGAAGACGCCGGCCGTGCGCGCCACGGTGTCCCAGGAGACGAGCGCGGAGCGAGGGACGACGAGGACGCCGGGCCTGCGGCCGGTGACGATGCGCCCCTTGACGAAGAGGCCCGCCCGGAGCGCCCCGTCGCCGTTCGGCACCTCGGCCTTCACCTTCACCGTCCGGCTCGCCTCGTCGGCCGCCGGGTTGATGAACGAGACCCTGCCGGAGAACGTCCGCCCCGCGAGGGCGTCGCTCGTGAACGCGAACGACTGTCCGACCCGGAGCGCCGCCATCCGCGCCGACGGGACGCTCGCCGTCAGCTCCAGGACCCGGTTGTCGACGATGCGGAACATCGGCGCCGGGTTCCCCATGTTCTCGACGTAGTCGCCGACGTTCACGTTCCGGACCGCGACCACGCCGTCGATCGGCGCGCGGAGGACGGCCTTCGCGAGCCGCGTCTCGGCCAGGGCGTGCTGCGCCTTAGCGGCCTCGGCTGCGGCGCGCGCCGCCTCCTCGGCCGAGCGGGCCTCGTCGAGCTGCTGCTGGGTCGCGAGGCCGGCCTCCTTCAGCTTCACCGTCCGGTCGAGCTCGCGCGCGGCGCGCTTCGCTCCGGCTTCGGCCTGGAGCCAGGTCGCCTTCGCGGCCTGCACCCCGGCCTCCGCTTCGCGCGAGTCCAGGCGGGCCAGGGGCGTCCCCGCCGCGACCCGAACCCACTGCGTCACGAAGACCTCGGCGACCGTGCCGGAATACTCGGTCTTCACCTCGACCTCGCTTCGGGCGGCGAGGGTCCCGACCACCTCGACGGACTCTTCGAGGTCGGAGGCCGCGGTCGTCGCCGTCTCGACGGCGACGGGCGGACGCTGGCCGTCCCCGGCGGCCGGCTTGCCGCAGCCGGCGGCGCCGGCGGCGAGGACGAGGAGAAGGGCTGCGGATGGGGCGGCGAGAGTCGTGCGGTTCATCGAGCGGGCTCCTGCTGTGCGTTGCGGGGGGCGGCGAGGCCCTCGAAGACGAGGTCGAGCGTCCGGCGGAGGCCGTCCTGCCCGAGCCCGAGCTCCGGGTGCGCGAGGGTGAGGTCCATGTTGAAAGAGAGGACGCCCATCAGGGCGAGGGTGACGTCCTGCGGGTCGGCCGCGCGGAGGTCGCCCGCGGAGATGCCCTCCGCGACGATCTCGGCGATGACGGCCTTCAGCTTCTCGTGGAAGACCTCGAAGTCGAACGGCGGCGCCCCCTGGGCCGGCCCCCAGAAGACCGCGTTCATCATCCGGACCTCGGCCTTCTTCATCTCGAAGACCCGGAAGATGCCGAGCAGGAAGGCCTGGAGCCTCTCGCGGGCCGTGCCGACGGAAACCCGGGTCGCGGAGATCGACTCGTCCGCGATCTTCACGAGGTCCTCGATGATCGCGAGGTAGATCCCTTCCTTGCTCTGGAAGTGGTAGTAGAGCGACGGCTTCGTCACGCCGGCCATCTCCACGATCTCCCTCACAGAGGTCGCGGCATAGCCGCGATTCGTGAAGAGGAGGATCGCGGCATCCATAAGTCTCTTTCGGACAGAGCTTTCACCAGGTTCCTGCGGCACGGATCGAACCTCCCCGGCAACCCGTCACCGTCCTCCGGCTCGGGTTACCGACCGGTAGGTAATCTGGGGCCGAGGGAGGCGCCCGTCAAGGGCAGGACGAAAAAAAAGCTCCCCTGGGCGCGTCTAGCGCTTCGGTTCGATCCGCCCGAGCTTGTCGCCGATGCCGAGGACGACCCAGACAGCTCCGTCCGCAGCCGCCGAGACGGCGACCGGCCCGTCCGGAAGCGGCGTCCACTCGACCTTGCCCGTCTCCGGCTCGAGCCGGCCGAGCTTTTTCGCCGTCGGGGCCGCGAACCAGACCCCTCCGTCCGGCGCGACGGCTATGCCGGCCGGGGCGTTGTCGACGGAGATCTCCTCGAGGGTGCCCCGCGGCGAGACGCGGGCGATGCGCCTCGCGTTCGGCAGGGCTGCCCAGACGGACCCGTCCGGCGCCACGGCAAGAGCGTCGGGCTGAGCGTTCGGCGTCGCGAGAGGCCAGGCCGTGATCTCGCCGTCCGTCGAAATGCGCACGAGGCGGTTTCCCCTTCGCTCGACGACCCACGCGGCTCCGTCGCGGGCGACGACGATTGCCGTCGGCTCGCTCGCCTCCGGAAGAACGAGCTCGCGCACCGTCCCGTCCGAGCCGCGGTGCCCGACGCGCCCCTCGGCCGGCCGCGTGAACCAGGCGACCCCGCCTGCGGATACGGCGAGCCCCGTCGGCTCCCCTCCCGCTCTCCCGGTGGAGATCTCCGTGAAGGTGCCGTCCGGCGCGACACGGCCGAGCCGCTCCCCGGCGAGGTCGGCGCCCCACGCCGTGCCGTCCGGCTGGACGGCGATCGAGAGCGGCTGGGTGTCGCGAAAGGGGAACGGGAAGAGCGACACCTCGCCGGACGGGCTCACGCGGCCCAGCGCTCCGGAGAACTGCGCCGAGAACCAGACCGTCCCGTCGCGGGCGACGGCGATCCCCGCCGCTCCCGTCCCCTCCGGGAGGTTCACGACGTCGAGAGGGAGGGCGACGGCCGGTGCGAGGAGGATCGCGAGCGCGGGAAGAATCGGGCGTCGGAGGTGCTTCATGTCGAACCGCCACGGACGCCGCATGCCGGGCGTCCGAACAGCCGAGGATAGGCCCAGGGCACGACGTCCGCACGAAGTATCCCCGTTGCCCCGGCGGGGCCGCCTTCCGGTGGCGCGTTCAGCGGCCGAGCGCGGCCGGGAGCTTCTTCGCGGCCTTCTCGGCGGCGTCGCGGGTCGCCTCGAGCTGCGGGCTCTCCTCGTCGTCGGGACCGCTCCTCCGGTAGTTGGCCGTTCCGGTCACCTCCAGAGGCTTCTTCTCCTTGCCGGTGGCGGCGTCGACGATCCGGAGCGTCGCCGGGCAGTCGACCCGGACGCTCTCCACGACCCGGTCGTACGCGTACCCCTCCGGGCTCGTCTCGCGGTAGGTCATCCGGCTCACGTCGACGCGACAGGGGGCGAGCGAGACGCCGATCCAGCTCGTTCCGGCCCATTCCGCCCGCAGGACGCGGGCGGCCTCGCCGTCCGGCTCGGCAACGACGGCTCCCAGGGAGATCCCGGCGAGTCGGGCGTCCGAAAGCGTCACCTTCCCTCGATCGGAGAGCTCCGACTCGAGACGGGCCGCGAACGCGGAGAGCGCCTCTTCGTCGCCGTCGGCCTCCACGAGGACGGCTCGCGGCTTCGGCTTCTCGGCGGATGCGGGGGGCGCGAGGAGGGCCCCGGCGAGCGCGAGGACGACGGCGCGAGAGGCGTTCATGCCGGAAGAGTAGCGCGACGGGCCGCGTCCGCTATCCTCCGCGCCGCATGCTCCGCACGGTCGCGCTCGCCCTCGTCCTCTTCGCCTCCGCCCCGTCGCTCGCGGTGCGGCCGTTCGAGGAGGAGGACGCACCCGCCCCCGTGAAGGCGGAGGTGGCCGTCGTCGCCTCGCACGCGGGGGCGGGAGCGGAGGCGGCGACGGTCGCCGTCCTCGGCCGGGAGGAGATCGAGCGGCTGCCCGCACGCTCGCTGGCCGACCTCCTCCGATATCTCCCTGCCGTCGACGTGAGGCGTCGCGGACCCGGGGTCCAGGCCGACGTCTCCCTCCGCGGAGCCGACTACAACGGCACGCTGATCCTCGTGGACGGGGAGCCGGTCAACGACCCCCAGACGAACCACCACTCGCTGGACCTCGACGTCCCGGCCGACGCCATCGAGCGGATCGAGGTCCTCTACGGCTCCGCCTCGGCGCTCTGGGGCTCCGAGGCCGTCGGGGGCGTGATCCACGTCATCACGCGCGGGGCGAGCCTCGGCCGGGCGCGCGCCCAGATCGAGGGCCGGTACGTCCACGGCTCCCACTCGCTCGACGCCGGGAGCGTCCGGGTCGCCACGAGGCTCTCCGATTCCCTGACCGTCTCGGTCGACGCCTCGCGCTCCGAGTCGAGCGGCTTCCGCGACGACCGGGAGCACGCCGAGAAGACGGTCCGCGCCTCGCTCCGGCTCGAGACCCGGGCCGGCCCGGTCACGCTCTCGGGAGGGGGCGCGAGCCGGGCCTTCGGAGCCTGGGGCTTCTACGGGACGCGCTACCCGAACCAGTACGAGGAGACGAGGAGCCGGAGTCTGCGCCTCGCGGCCGACCTCGACCTCGGCCGCGGCTGGACCCTCGCCCCCTCGGTCTCCGCGCGCGACCACCGGGACGACTTCGTCCTCGAGCGGACGGACCCCTCCTTCTACCGGAACCTCCACGACACCGACCGCTCGGCCGTCCGCCTCGTCGCGCGCCGCCCGATCTTCGGCGGCTCCCTCGCCCTCGGGGGCGAAACGGGGCGCGACGCGATCGACTCGACGAGCCTGGGTCGCCGCACCCGCACCCGGAGCGCCGCGTTCGTCGAGCTGGCCCGGCCGTTCGCCGCGGCGTCCCCGTCCGCCGGAGGAGTCCGCGCCGGCCTCCGCGCCGACCGGCACGAAGGTTTCGGGACGCGCCTCTCACCGCAGCTCGCGGCGTGGGTCGGTCTCGGGGCCGGCGTAAAGGCCCGCGCCTCGGTCGGGACCGCCTTCCGGGTCCCGACGTTCACCGAGCTCCACTACGTCGACCCGCAGACCGTCGGCAACCCCGCGCTGAAGCCCGAGAAGTCGACCTCGTTCGAGGCGGGCCTCTCCTGGGACCACGGCGCCCTCTCGTTCGACGCGGCCGTCTTCCACCGTCACGGCACCGACCTCGTCGACTTCGTCCGTACCGGCCCGGACGAGCCGTACCGGGCCACGAACCTCCGGACCGTCGACACGCGCGGCCTCGAGGCGACGCTCGTCCTCGACGCAGCGCGCCTCGCCCCGACGCCCCTCGCCCGCCTCGCGTTCCGGGCCGCCGTCTACTCGGCCGACCTCGAGAGGCTCCGGGCCGAGGCGGGCGCGACCGAGGGACGCTACGTCCTGGACCCGCTGCGGACGCGCTGGGACCTGCTCGCGGAGGTCCGCGTCCCCTTCCGCGTCGAGGCGCTCGCGCGCCTCTCGTACTTCGACCGCCCCTCGTTCGACGAAGGGGTCCTCCTCCTCGACGCCCGCCTCGGGTACGACGTCGTGGACGGCGACGTCGTCGAGCTCTACGTCGAGGGGGAGAACCTCGGGGCCGTCCGCTACGAGGAGGTGCCGGGCGTGCCGCTCCCGGGCCGGACCCTGGCCGCCGGGGTGCGCCTCACCTGGTGAGGCGGAGCGTAAACTCGGGGAAGCGAGGGCGTACCGGTTCGATGCACACGATTCTGCTCGTCGACGACATGAGGAGCTTCCTCGACCTCGAGGCCACGTTCCTCTCGCGCGCCGAGTGCCGGATATTGACCGCCTCGACCGGCCTCGAGGCGATCCGAGTCGCCCGGACGGAGAAGCCCGACCTCATCGTCCTCGACATCGAGATGCCGGAGATGAACGGCATCCAGGCGTGCCGCATCCTGAAATCCGATCCCGTCACCGCGCACATCCTCGTCGTGATGCTCTCCTCGATGAAGCTGGAGGACGAGGGACGCCGCGCGGGCGCCGACCATTTCCTCCGCAAGCCGATCGACGAGCCGACGTTCCTCTCCGAGGTCAAGCGCTTCCTGCCGATCGTCGAGCGGGCCGAGACGCGCGTCGCGGTCGATTCGCCGATCACGTTCTGGCGCGACGGAGAGACGTTCGAGGGACGCCTGACGAACCTCTCGCGGACCGGCTTCTACGTGGCCGTCTCGCGAATCCACCCGATCGGGGCTCGGCTCGAGGTGTCGTTCGCGCTCCCGAACGACCCGGAGGGGAAGGTCGTCACGGGGGAGGCGCTCGTCGTCCGCCACGACGACGACCCGCCCGGGTTCGGCTGCCGGTTCCGCCAGGTCTCCTCGGGCGCCCGCCTCGTCGTCGAAGACTGGGTCGAGCGCGTCGCCGCCGGGCGCTGAGGCTCAGCGCCGCCCGGGGCCGAGGTCGACGAGGCGGATCCCCATCCTCTCGGCGTAGTCCAGGATCCGCGGCTCCCGGTAGAACTCCGAGAAGTAGATCCCGACGAGGCCGGCGTTCCCGATCAGCTTGAAGCAGCCCCAGCACGGGGAGGCGGTCGTGTAGATCTCGCCCCCCTCGATGCGGACGCCGTTCATCGCCGCCTGGAGGATCGCGTTCGCCTCC
>Ga0209310_1001802_pt1 | contig 15015 bp, 6 predicted proteins | sample AD_UKC030_MetaG_FD_184415 | JGI IMG/M metagenome (GOLD analysis project Ga0209310, IMG submission 184415) | Active sludge microbial communities of municipal wastewater-treating anaerobic digesters from USA - AD_UKC030_MetaG (SPAdes) (version 2) | ecosystem: Engineered > Bioreactor > Anaerobic >... | reverse complement strand
AGCACTGAATGCCAGTCTCCTCGGGCGGAGCGTCGGGATACGAGCTGAACACCGGACGTTGCGCGACCGCGCCGATCACGGGCTCATGCATCGTGAGATCGAAGAGCACCCGCGGCACCGTCGGAACCGCCAAGGGGCCGCGATAGCCCACCCTGCATTCGAAGGTCGGTCGATCGAGCTTGTCATGCCGCGGCATGACCTTGAGGGTCTCCGGCGGAAAGGTGATGCCGCTGAGCTCGTGGGCATCCTCGACGACCCCGCGAAGCACTTTCTCGAGCCCGTCGGGGTCGTAGGTTGCGCCGGGCAGGAGCGTGAAATCGAGGTCCTCCGAGAATCTGTAGGTCTCGAAGAAGCACTTCTTGATGCACGTCCCGCCCTTGAACACCCAGTGGCGCGAGGTCTCCTCGTGGCGGGCGATGGCCTGGAGCAGCCAGCCCAGGACGTAGTCCTTCTCCACCACCTCGGGCCGGAGCTGCCACTCCCGGGCGCGCTCGAGGATGTCCTGCTTCCCGATCATGACAGGCTACCGCCCTGGAGAAGGTCGACGTTGATCCACAGGCGCCAGCGGGTGGACAGCTTCCCCTTTCCTTTGGCTCCAGGTTCGAGGCGCACGTTGCCGGTCGTGCGTCGCGCCAGGCAGGCCTCCACCAGCTCCCCGCGCTCGCCCAGGACCGCCTCGGCGAGGTAGCCGAGCCGCCTGAAGGCCGCGCCCGAGCTCACCTCCCTGACGCGCACGAGCAGCTTCGAGGGCTGCCATTCCGGGCTGGAGCGGTAGGACCGCAGCATGTCGGCCAGGTGGTGAACCCCGCCGACCCAGGCTGGGATGGCCAGGGCATCGGCCAGGGTCCGCTCCCGGTCGGACACCGCGATGCGCTCCTGTCCTCGCCAGAGGGGCGAGACGCTGGCGACGCGAGGGCTCCTCGCCCGCACCAGATGGAAAGCGGCTCCCAGGTGGGACTGCGTGGAACTGCGCACGTAGGCGCTCGTGACCACGAAGGTCTCGCGGAAGATCTGCTCGGTGAGCCCCCAGTGCTCGGCGGCAGACCAGCCCCCGATGTAGCAGGGCTTGAACAGCTCCCGGGCCAGGATCCACGGGTCCTCGATGGCCGCACCCTTCCGGTCAGCCTCCAGCGGCAGGATGAGGAACAGGCCCCTTTTCACCCGCTCCAGCCAACCGGCTTTCAGGAGCCGGCCGAGCGCCAGGTGGGCTGCACGTGGCTCGAGCCCGAGGATCTCGGCCGCGCGGCGGGTCGTCACCAGGTGGCCTTGGCTGCCCTTGGCGAGCCGCCTGAGCCTCTCCTTCACGTCCCTGTTGGGTCCAGCCGCTTCCTTGGTCATGCCGCCCATCCATGGTATATCGAAGTTGCTGTTAGTCACTTCCAAGATGACTTGAAGCAATCCTCATATACTTTCAGGCAGACGGCAAGCTTTTTCGCCCGTTCGACCAGCTGTGCCTAGATCCAGACCGCCGGTGCAGAGTCCTGCGGCGCCAGCCATCGATGGGGCTGGCGCGAACCATCCTCTGGCGCCAGGCGCCTGACAGTGCTACGGAACAGATCGTCCTTGGGAGGGAGATGACTCCATGCACGGTGACTCCGCATCCATGCTGGCCATCCAGGTATTCAGGGGATCCGACCGCATCATGGTCCTACCCCTCCTCGAGTCGGAGCTCGTCAAGGTCGGACGGGGACGGCACTGCGACCTCCAGATTCCCGACCAGTCGGTATCCCGCCACCAATGCGACCTGGTTCTGACCGCGGGGGAGGCCCACCTCGCGGACCAGTCTGGGAATGGTACGTTCGTCAACGGCAAGTGCGTCCAGGAGGCTACCCTGGCCCACGGTGCGGTGATCGAGCTCGGAGCCATCCGTCTCGAGCTCTCCGCCACCGTGGAATGCTTCGCCAACCAGACAACCATCCCTCGCCTGCCACTGACTGCCCTGCAGCCCCTGGCTTCGCCCTCGGACCTCAATCCCTGTGTCCTTTCCGGAGCTCTGCCGGACGGCCGGAAGGTTCGGCTCCAGGTCGGCTCGATTGGCTCCATCGGCCAGGACCTAGGGAACGACCTCGTCCTTCGCTCTCCGAGTGTCTCGCACTTTCACTGCCGGATCTCCAAGAGATCCGATGGCTACTATGTCGAGGACCTGGGCTCCGCGACTGGGACCTTCCTCAACGGAGTCAAGATCCGGGAGGCCATGATCGAACTGGGCCAGAACCTCAAGATCGGGGAGCACGACTTTTCTCTGGAGCCCGCTAAGCCGGCCCAGCAGCCCGGGAAGGTCCTGACCCGGAACCCGGACATGCTCATGGTCCTGGAGGCCGTGTCCAAGGCCGCCATTACTTCCTGGCCGGTCCTGATCACGGGGGAGCGCGGAACCGGGAAGGAGCTCATTGCCAGGGCCCTCCACGAACAGTCCCGCCGGCGGGGGCTCGTCACCCTGAACTGCTCGGCCGTACCGTCGGAGCTCATCGAGAGCGAGCTCTTTGGCCACGAGAAGGGCACCTTCACCGGGGCCACCAAGGACAGGCCCGGGAAGTTCGAGCAGGCGGACGGCGGGACCCTCTTCCTTGACGAGGTCGGGGACATGCCGCCCGGCATGCAAGCGAAGCTCCTCAGGGTGCTCCAGGAGGGGGAGGTCGAGCGGCTGGGCTCGGACGAAGTCCGGAAGGTGGACGTACGGGTGGTCGCGGCCACGAACAAGCCGCTCAGGGAGATGATCGAGGATGGTCGGTTCCGGGCGGACCTCTACGACCGGCTGAATGTGGTCCGGATCCAAATCCCGCCGCTCCGCGAACGGCCCGAGGACCTGAGGTTCCTCGCCGAGCACTTCCTCGGGCAGCACCTCGGAGAGCTGAAGCGGTCCCTCAAGTTCTCCGGGGCAGCCCTGGCTCGGGTCCAGAGCTACCGATGGCCGGGAAACGTCCGGGAGCTGAAGTCGGCCGTCATGCGGTCCATCCTGGCGGCCAAGGGAGCTGAGATCCAGCCAGGGGACCTGGATCTCAGCGCCGGGCCAGATAGCGAGCCTGGTATGGCCAGGAACGTTCAGGACCAGGTCGACGCCAGGGAAAAAGAGATGCTCGAGCAGGCAATCGCCCGGTGCGGAAGCCTCAGGGCGGCTGCCAAGTCGCTCGGAATGCCGAAGTCGACCCTGCAGGAGAAGGTGAAGAGGATGGGGATCAAGGGCAAGAGCCGCTGATTCGGGGGAAAAGGACTGAGGTCCGGCGACCAGAACCGACACCATGTCCTACATCCCTTGAGCCCAGTCCTTCAACGGTGGTACGCTCGGCTCACCTCTGTGGTCGGTTCTCAGGGCGATCGGGGTGAGGGATGAGGACGTGGATCTGGAATCGGATCGGGTCGGGGATGTGGGTCGACCTTTTCTTGGCCGCTGTCCCTGCCCGTGTGCAGGGAGAAGAACCTAGACTCCAGGAGACTTGTGCTTGACAGCGCCGGTCGCTTTGTCGATGGCGCCGGGGCGGGGGAGAAGGGGAGCCACCATGGCAGATCTTGGGAAGGTACGAATACTGGTGGTCGAGGATGAGCCGATCATCGCGCAGCACTTCGTGAATATCCTCAAGAGGACAGGGCGCTACGAGGTGGATTGCGAGATGGACGGGGACCGGGCAACTGAGCGAATCCCTGCCGAGAACCCCGATCTGGTGCTCCTGGACCTTGGTCTCCCTGGAAAAGACGGCATCGATATCATTCGCGAGGTCAGGGAGAAGTACTTCAACCCGATCGTCATTGTGACCGCAAAAAGCGAGCTGGAGGTCCATGCGCTCGGACTGAACCTCGGGGCGAGCGACTTCCTGAAGAAGCCGGTCAGAGATGATGTCCTGCTGGCCCATGTAGAATGTAGACTCCGGGAGAGAGGTCTGACCAAGGGCCAGAAAGGGCAGAAAGTCGGTCCGAAATGCCTGGAAATCGACATCCAAAGCAGGCAGGCCCGCTTGGACAAGCAGGAGCTCGAGCTGTCCGTGTCGGAGTTCGAGTTGCTGAAGGGTCTGGCGAGCAGGATTGGAGAAACCATCTCCAGGGACGAGCTGTCAGAGCTCCTGAAGGTCGATGCGGCCTCAGACCACAGTAGGGCGCTCGACATGACGATTCACAGACTGCGAACGAAGCTGGGAGACACCGGCAGCACCCTGCTGCAAACCTGCAGAAACGAGGGGTACCGACTCAGCGCGCAAATTCAGGTGAAAATGGTCGGGCGATAGTTCTGGAGTCTGATGGTCCCAATATGTTACATTCTGTTACATTGGTGTATAGAAAGTGCATATTGACATAAAACGATCCAGTGTGGTCCGCTCGGTGTGGAACTCGAGCGAACCTGGATCGGGTGGAGTGCTTCGTGAAGGGCACCTTCCGTCTCCGAGGCAGGCAGCTCGAGAACTCGGGAGGTCACTTCTAATGGTTGCGGGACGCAAGTCGGTGGGGTTCCTCGGGCTGGTGGCGGCGCTTCTGCTCGTCGTTCCGGGAGCAGGCTGCGGGCCGAATGGGGCAGGGGACTCGGCCGCGCTGGCCGAGAAGAGCCAGGAGCTTTCGGAGTCCGCGAAGGTCGTGAGCCCTACGGACTCTCCCGCGACCCTCGCTGAGGACCAGGCGAAGAGCAGCTTGAAGGAACGGGACTGGGCCGAGCAGGTCGCAAGGTACATCGAACGCGACTCCAGGCGAGCTTTCGTGCATCAAGCAACCGGTGCAGTCGTTCTGAACCACCATGGCTTCCGGATGGTTCATCGCGGCAATAAGATGTCCATGGTTGGTTCCCAGGTTGAGGTCGAAGAAGATGACGAAGCCGTCGATTCCTCGTCGGTTAGCGATGTTAACCGGTTCGGTTTCAGGTATCGGTTTGTCGGCGTCTACTTCGAAGGTGGCGCAGCCGATCTAGCCTCGGCGTCGGCGCCTGTCGCGAACGATCTGAGTGCCGTGGTGAACCACTCCTCAGGTGTTATCGAGGAATACGAAAATCAGGAAGTTGGTGTCGAGCAGCGATTCCTGGTGGCGGCAGGAACTCCCGGCCGGGTAGTGATTCAAGGTCGAATCCGCAGCCGCAACCTTGTCCCTCGGATTGAGAACGGCGCGTTGATTCTTGCAATGAATGGCCAGGATATTCTCCAGGCTACCGCACCGCGGGCATTCGATGGAGCAGGGAAGGAGCTGTCTGCGAGGTTTATTCTGGAGCGTGACCTTCTACTGGTCGAAGTTGAGCGTGTAGATGTGTTCCCGCTGCTAATCGATCCAGTCTGGAGCTATCTGGGGACTCGTTCCGGGGGCCTAGATTTCGGAAAATCTTTGACGTTAATAGATGTCAACGGTGATGGTCATGCCGATGCGCTCATCGGAGCGCCTTTATACAATTCATCAACCAACGATTCAGGACGCGCGTATATTTTTCTCGGAAACGATTCTGGTTTGGCGGACGAGCCAGTTGCAGCGCTGGTTCAGGGAGAGGACCAAGCTGGCGAACAATTCGGTCAGGCTATCGCATCGCTGGGCGATCTGAATGGGGATGGTCGTGAGGATGCTGCTATTGGAGCACCTCTTTGGGACAATGGAGGCAGCACTGACGTCGGAAAGGTATATGTTTTTCTTGGGCAGGCGGATGGTTCATTGGCCGTCGACATCGGAAGAAGCCGCAAAGGGACGAATGCCGGAGAGCGATTCGGCTCAGCGATCGCGCTGGCAAGCAAGTTCTATAGTTCAGCCTATTCTGATTTGGTAGTTGGAGCTCCGTACTTCTCGGGCGGAAAGGTAGAAGCAGGAAGGGTTTACGTCTTTGGCGGTAAGTCTGATGGAACTTTTACAACAAGTCCCGAATGGACAAGCCCTGACGTGGGGCAGTCCTATGTTCATTTTGGCTCAGCGATTTCTACTGGTGATCTGAACGGGGATGGAAGAGCCGATTTGGCTGTAGGCGGTCCAGGCTATGACAATGGAACGACATTGGATGCTGGCAAAGTATACCTCTACTGCGGTGGCTCAACGAGCCTGTGCTGGAGTGAAGTCGGAAGTTCCGCGAACAACATGGAAGGTACCGCGTTGGATGTCTCTGGATCCTACAACGGAGATACAAAAACGGATCTCGTTGTTGGTGTTCCTGGCGCCTCCGGTCAGGGGCGAGTAAGGGTGTTCCTTGGTGATACAGGCGGTCCGACTTACGCAGGGACACTTTCATCCGATGATGAGGTCCAAACAGGAGCTAGGTTCGGTTCCGCTGTTCGATACGTCGGAGATATGGACGGCGATGGTTTGGGTGATCTTGCGGTAGGAGCTCCAGAGTATGATGTGGGAAGCGCGGCCAATGCTGGTCGAGCGTACCTGTTTGTGGGCAACTCCTCCACTGGTCTCCAGGAAGAGGATCGAATCTGGAAATCCAGCGGTCAAGCAGATAGTAATGGAAGGCAATACGCAAAGTTCGGGTCAGCGCTCGCCGGAGGCATGGATGTCGACGGCCTGGGAGGGGATCCAAAGTTCATGGATCTCCTCGTCGGCGCGCCTGACTACATGTTCTATCGTGTTGATGATGGTAAGGCCTATCTCTATCTTGGCGCAGGGGTTGCGGGAGCGTGCGATCTCGATGGAGTATCGTGCAGCGACAATGACGCATGCACGAACACGGATACATGTACCGCTGGATTCTGCTTTGGCAGCCCGATCGTCTGCTCCGACACTAACCCGTGCACCAATGATGGCTGTAGCCCAGACACTGGCTGTGTGTTCACTCCAAACACAGACGCCTGCGACGATGGCAGTGCCTGCACCTCTGGCGACGTGTGCACTGGTGGAACCTGCGGCGGGACGGCAGTGGTGTGCACGGACGGCAACGGCTGCACGGACGACAGCTGCAACCCAGCCACGGGCTGCGTGTTCACTCCGAACACAGCCGGATGCGACGATGGCAGTGCCTGCACCTCTGGCGATGTGTGCGCAGGCGGGACCTGCGGCGGGACGGCAGTGGTGTGCGCGGACGGCAACGGCTGCACGGACGACAGCTGCAACCCAGCCACGGGCTGCGTGTTCACTCCGAACGCAGCCGGATGCGACGATGGCAGTGCCTGCACCTCTGGCGATGTGTGCGCAGGCGGGACCTGCGGCGGAACGGCAGTGGTGTGCACGGACGGCAACGGCTGCACGGACGACAGCTGCAACCCAGCCACGGGCTGCGTGTTCACTCCGAACACAGCCGGATGCGACGATGGCAGTGCCTGCACCTCTGGCGATGTGTGCGCAGGCGGGACCTGCGGCGGGACGGCAGTGGTGTGCGCGGACGGCAACGGCTGCACGGACGACAGCTGCAACCCAGCCACGGGCTGCGTGTTCACTCCGAACGCAGCCGGATGCGACGATGGCAGTGCCTGCACCTCTGGCGATGTGTGCGCAGGCGGGACCTGCGGCGGAACGGCAGTGGTGTGCACGGACGGCAACGGCTGCACGGACGACAGCTGCAACCCAGCCACGGGCTGTGTATTCACTCCGAACGCAGCCGGATGCGACGATGGCAGTGCCTGCACCTCTGGCGATGTGTGCGCTGATGGGACCTGCGGCGGAACGGCAGTGGTGTGCACGGACGGTAACGGCTGCACGGACGACAGCTGCAACCCAGCCACGGGCTGCGTGTTCACTCCGAACACAGCCGGATGCGACGATGGCAGTGCCTGCACCTCTGGCGATGTGTGCGCTGGTGGGACCTGCGGCGGGACGGCAATGGTGTGCACGGACGGCAACGTCTGCACGGACGACAGCTGCACCCCAGCCACGGGCTGCGTGTTCACCCCAAACGCTGAGGAATGTGATGATGGAAGCGTCTGCACGATTGGGGAACATTGCAGTGGTGGCTCCTGTGTTCCTTACGAAGTGGAGAGCTGCTTTGATGACGATCCATGTACAGACGATAGCTGCGACGTAGTTGGAGGATGCCTTTGGGAGCCCACCATTGCGTTTTGCGATGACAATGATCCATGTACTGAAGGAGACCAGTGCTTCAACAGAGATTGTGCAGGCGTAGCTATCGATTGTCTAGATGCGTTTGACTGCACAGACGACTATTGCGAAGAAGGCCTATGCGTTCATGACCCCATTGACTCGGAGTGTGATGATTACGCGAGCTGTACTACGGAAACATGTGAAGTGAATGCTGGGTGTGTTATCGTTCCAAACGACGCTCTTTGCGATGATGGGGCGAATTGCACCGAAGATGTTTGCGTGCCGTTTGCAGATTGCCAGTGGACTCCACATGATGAGCTCTGCGATGACGGGTTCTGTAACGGCGAAGATGTTTGCCAGATGTGGGTAGGATGTTCGCACGGCGAGCCGCCTGATTGCAGCGATGCTATTGCTTGCACCACTGATCAATGTAACGAAGCAAACGATAGTTGCGAAAACATTCCCGATGATGGCGCGTGCAATGAAGAAGATCACTGCAGTATCTGCAACGACCAAGTTGGATGTGAGAGCATTCCATGGACAGATGACGACGACTGCGATGGGGTTCTGAACGCCAGCGACAACTGTCAGACTGTGTACAACCCAGACCAGGCGGACCTCAATCAGAATGGTATTGGTGAAGCCTGCGAGGTTGACCGAGACAGCGATGGTGTCAGCGTGGACACCGATGGGAATGGTGTTTGGAACGAGAATCCTTGTGTCGGTGAATCACCCTCGGATTGCGACGACAACTGCCCGTTGGTTGTCAACCCAGACCAGGTTGATTCCGACAGTGACGGCATCGGGAATGCCTGCGAAATGGACACTGACGGCGATTGTATTCCGGATGAGGGAAATGGCTCAGGCAGAATCGGTGACGCACTTTGCGATGATTCATCGGTAGACTGTGACGATAACTGCAGGTTTGTCGCAAATCCTGCGCAGGCAGACAGCGATAATGATGGTGTTGGAGACGCTTGCGACAATTGCCCAGCAATTCCTAATCCTGGGCAGGAGGATCTCGACAAGGACGATGATGGAGATTCTTGTGACAGTGACAGGGATGGCGACTTAATAGACAACGAGGATGATGCCTGCCCTGACTACTACGCGACGAATCCTTTGGATTCGGATGGAGATGGCAAACCAAATATTTGCGACAACTGCCCATGGGTCTCCAATTCCAGTCAGGCAGATGCGGACGAGGATGGCCAAGGCGATGCCTGCGATGCATTTCCTACCACTGACGTGGATAACGATGGAGTTGACAACTCGATCGACAACTGCCCGACAGTAGCCAATACGGACCAGGCCGATTCTGATATCGACGGCCTTGGTGATGCCTGTGACCTTTGCAGGGTGGTTCCAGGTGGTTGGCAGGACCAGAATGATAATTGTCCTGTCGGTCTCACACCCCCCTATCAAACCGATCCTGCCTGCGGCGACGAGTGCGATACCAGCGAGGATCCGGATGGCGACGGCATACCGAACGAGACCTACACTGTCGATTACTGTCCACTGATCAGGACGAAGCGATGCAAGTTGGACGAAACGTGCGGGACAGATTTCCCGTGCGTCATTCCAGAGAATGAGGAATACGGGCATTGTGCCCAGCATGACGACATTGACGGAGATGGCGCCGGAAATGACTGCGATAACTGTCCAGAGGTAATGAATCTCGACCAGGTGGATACCGATGGTGATCGTATAGGTGATGCTTGTGACGATGAGTCAGATCAAGATGGAGACAAGGTGCCAAACTCTGAAGGTACTGAACCATGCAACGATAGCTATGATGGAAACTGCTATGATAACTGTGAAGGAGTAGTGAATTACGAGCAATGGGACTTCGACGATGATGGATTCGGAGATGCTTGCGATAGTGATGCAGATGGCGATGGTGTAGAGGAATTCGGAGAAAATCAGGTTCGTTGTAGCGCATTAGTTCTAATAGAATGCAATGACAACTGCAGGAAGGTCCAGAATCCTGATCAGGAAGATACCGATGCGGATGGGGTTGGAGATGCGTGTGACAATGCCATCAATATTGCAAATGGAGACCAGGCAGATCTAGATCGAGATGGAATCGCAGATGTCTGGGACGATGATCTTGATGGAGATGGCAATACTAACTACAATGACCTTTGTCCGAAGAACACATCAAGGCGGTGTCTATCTTCAGAAGATTGTCCGGAGGCTTCTGACTGCAATAGTGTTGGCTTCTGTGTCGAAACGTCTGACTATGACAATGACGGTTTGGGCAACAGCTGTGATGAATGCCCACTCGACGTCTCGACTGAAAACCCAAGAGATAGCGATGGAGACAGAATTCCAGACGCATGTGATTTGTGCTCAGCGGTATATGACTTACAAAATACCGATGATAATCTAGATGGTATCTGTGATGCGATCCAGGATACAGATGGAGATGGATTGAGCAACCTTGAAGAGCAGATTGAGGGTGAGGACGGTTCCATTACATTTCCGACGATTATTGATTCTGATGGAGATGGAATAGCGGATGGCGATGAAAGAAGATTGGGATTAAACCCGAGGTCAGACGATACAGACAACGATGGCCACTCGGACTCTTCTGATCCTGAACCACTGGATAATCTTCCGCCACTTCCGGCACTATTGTACGTAGAAGTGGAAGAATTACATGCAATCTTCGATCCATATTTCAAGCAGGATGATCCGGAGATTACGATAGACATGAAGAATAAAGGTGGTGTCGCAACAATACGATTGGTGGAATCCGGTGGTCGATACTCATATGTCTTCGACCAGAGTAGAAATGACCAAAGGCATCTCGTAGAGATGAATCCTGAAGATTATACGATTTCCGGCCCAGAGATGGAGAATGGAAGAAGGGAATACAGCAAGAAGGTGCATCCTTCCAGCATGCCAGGATATTTCGTTGCCAATCGGGCGGCGGGAGAAGTGAATTTTAATGTATTCATTCAGGCGGCCTATTTTTCGTCTACCTCTAATGAAAACACGATGGATCATTTCATACATTATGATGACGATGGTTCCATTATTGGTGAAGGAGATGTTCCTACGGGATTTATCTGGACCAATTATGGATTTGTAACTGATCATTCGTTGCCCACAGGTGTGCCACCATACTCCCCAATTGTTGATGAACATTACGGAGCTCAGATTCCAGAGTGGCTAATTAGAACAGGACGGTATTTCAAGATAGAATTTGCTGGAAGCGCGATGAAGGAGATGGAGGAATTGGGGAACATTACTGTTAGGGGAACTCTCGGGTTCAGTCAAGTGAAATTCAGCGACTGGCGTAGATTTCCACCATCGATATTGACACAAGAAGGGGATTATAGGCCGGAGGGTGGAAAGGAACAGATAAACATAAGAGTACCGAAAGAGTTTTGGGAGCACTGCAATTGCAGTGCAATAACACTTTTCTTACAGCCGTACGATGCTTTGGTGGAGTTTGAAGGCGCGCAGATGCGACATGTTATCGATAAGGGAAGCACTGAAACATACGGATTCTCTCTGATCGGAGAGCAAGTTGGACGTTCACAGGCGGTTGCTTGTACTGGAGACATTCAAGCATTCGCTGATTGTGACAAGCTAGATATCTATAGTTTTGCGGTATGCACACACCCGATTAACTTCTATGTTACTTCGAATCAAGCTGCTGGAAAGTTTACACGAAGAGGATGGCTGGACATCCGAGATCAAATGTTCCATTGTCTTGTGAGTGATATGTGGTTGTATGTTGATTGGGTTTGGGAATTTGATGGGCCTCCTGACCTTGTGCCAGAAAACGGTCAGATATGCGAGTCATATAGCGGTTTAGGGGGGATTCCTCCAGAGATGGTTAATCAGCAACTATGTGTATGGGACGAGGAAATACCTCAGGAGCCACTTGAGGAGAAGGACAGGAGATGGGTGGTATTATATCAACTGCTAAAGTTATGGAATCTTATGGAATATGATGTGCTCCAGGCAGGTTTTCAGGGAGAACACTCTCACACGTGTACAATTTGCGAGCAGAAGAACCAATTGTCACATGATACCATAGATTTTAGGATTGTGAAGAGCGCTGGCTATGTTCAGTATGAGTATTCTGAGAGTACCAAGTGTGTCTACCCCCCTGGAGAATGCGTCAACGTTACAACGTCAGGTAATAGCATGAGCGTTCCGGTAGAGGCTGATGTTACGACCTATTTGGAGTGTATATCGTCGTTTGACGTGGAGTAATTGTATGAAATATTGTATAGTGGTTTTGGTATGCCAACTTGCTTGGAGCGGTAGCGTAGAGGGAGCGAGTAGTGAGCTGAAGAATATGGATTACTTCGTCGAGCGTTTGCTTAAATGGACGACTTGTGAGCCAGAAGATGGAGGTAGTAGAAGCGCAGACGTAAGATGCAGGTACTATTTAGGAAGTGCAAGAGACCTTTTTACCTTTGAAACACTCTCCGGAGCAGGTGTGGATTGCTTTGGAGAGTACCAGAAAACAGCACCATTGGACCAGAAAAGTTGGAAATTTTTGGAGGTAGTGTGTAGAGGAATTGCTTTAGAGCATTGGTGGGGAGTACTGGGAAGAATGGATATGTATCGGGATGTTGCTCTGATGATTCTTCACGGAGTCTGTGATACCTACGAAGCAAACAGGCAAGACATGAATAGTGAAGTTGTAGGTCTTCATGGCATTGGACGAAGCAATATGTGCATATGGGCAGGATACTTGCATGGGGTGATTGAGTATCGAAGTGGACGTTATCGCGATGCAAACAGGATATTTAGGCAATTGGCGAAAGAATGCGATGAGGATAACAATGTATGCATATTGATGGGGTACCTGCAGCCAATGACTGATACTGGAGGGTGGACTCTGGCAAGTCTTATGGTTGGCGCTGCAAGCGCTTCTGCAATGATGGGAGAGTTCAAGGATTCTGCCGACCTATTGCAGGAGATTGATAGGTGCGAAGGAAAAAACTACGAATGCCTGTGGGCGAGAGTACTTCTTGTGATCAGTCTTTGGAAGATCGGCAGGAAAGAAGATGCACTGGAGATGGTTGAGAAGTCAGAGAAGCTATGCGTAGTGGGAGTGAAGTATCCGCTGTTCGAGATTGATAGGAATGTCGAAAGGGTATGCAACATCAGAAAAGAAATGGTAAGTTGGATGCGTGAATCCGATGAATACAGAGAGTTCTGTAGGAGGCGGAATTCATGTGAGGTGGTTAGAGCGAGCGGTGAGAGGGAGAAACAACGTAGAGAACATATCTATAAACTGCTCACAAATTTGGAATGTTCAAAGGCAGAGAATGTCATGATGGAAGCAAATAGGGAGGAGGAGGAAGTATGCAAAGATTATATGCGACTTGGAATATGCTATTCGAGTGCGAAGGACATGGAGAACACGGATAGGATTATCGTTGCTGGAGAGAAGAAGTGCAGGAACTACAAGAGATACTTAGATAAGATCAAGCGGTGATGAGTGAAGTGGACCCCACTGTACAAGTCTCGTGTACAGGTCTCGTATTTAGCCGACACCCGCCCTCCAGGTTTCATGCTACGCCGCCTCGGGCAGTTCAACCTCCGTGGCCATGTTGAGGTCCATCGTAAGCGTCCGGCCAACCACATCTAGCTTCACTGCAGCGGCATGAGCACATTGGCCACAACGCAGAGACTTGCGCGGTGGCAAGGGCAAGGATCGGTGGGCTGACGGATCGGGATCTGCAGGACATCCGAGACAAGAAGCGCTGGGACGAGGCGACGGCCCGGAGGGCGCTGGACGCTTTCCGTGCGAGCGGTCTGCCGCTGGCCTAGTACGCCATGGAGACGGGCATCGGCACTTGGCGACTGCGGGGCTGGAAGCGCAAGCTCGGCGTCGGCCAGGACGGTAGCGATGCGGTACGCTTCCTACCGGTCCGCGTTCCTTGAGGCGGCGCCAGCGCCCCAAGTGGCTGGCGCCTCGCTTGAGGTCACCACGCCATCCGGCTTCCACGTCCGCGCCGAGGGCGGCTTCGCGCTCGAGGATCTCGTCTGGCTAATCGGGGGGCTGGAGCGGCTCGGATGCTCGCCCAAGCGCTCGCGGTCACCGCCAACTGCTCGACAGCGCTTACGGCTGATGCTACTTTCTCGCCAGTGCCATTCCAATCCGGAGGATCCATGGTCGACGAAACCAAGATGGCGCCCGAGGAGGCCGTGAAGCCCGAGCCGAAGCCCGCGGCCACCAAGCCGGCCGTCACCAAGGAGGCCGCCAAGAAGGCTGTGGCGGTGGTCAAAGCGGCCATGCCGAAGCCCAAGAAGAAGATCACGAAGAAGGTCACGAAAAAGAACTCCAAGCCCGGCCGTCGCCTGGGCCGCCGCGGCGTCGGTGCTGCCAAGCGGACGCGGGTCGTGGAGAAGTTCCGCGCGCTGATCGACGCAGGCGCCTCGAGGCAGGAGGCGGCGAAGCAGGTCAAGTTCGCCGACCTGACCCTGCGGCGCTGGGAAGCCGCGATGGGCCTGAAGCCCGCCAGTTCGCGCGGGCGGGGCGGGGACAGGGGCAAGGCCAAGCCCACCAAGGCCAGGAAGCCCGGTCGACCGAAGGGCAAGGTGGCCAAGAAGCGCGGTCGGCCCCGGGGCCGGCCGGCGGCCAAGCCCGTGGGCAGGCCTCGCGGTCGGCCGCGGAAGGTGCGGGAGGTCGCCGAGAGATTCGCAGGTGGGCTCGTGCTGGTGACCCCGAGCGGGTCGCGGATCGAGGGGATCCGCGTGGCGGACCTGCTGAAGGTACTACGAGCCCTGAAGTAGCCGACTGCTTTCTCGCCCGGAGTGTCGGACGGCGGGGCATTGCTGCTTCGGATATTCGGAAGATCGGCTCTCTTGGAGGTGATCTACCTGGCCCAAGCTTGACGGGATTCGATTTTCTGCAGACGTTTCTGCCCATCGAAACCGCAATCATTCCCCACTCAACCTATCGAAAATGCTGCCGATCCGGAGCGCCTGGGGAACGGTTTTTCAGCCTAACTGCCCGTAACTCCAGCCAACGGGGGTGAATGGCATTCAAGAGGCCGTCGGTTCGATCCCGATCAGCTCCATGACTTGAAAAGGGACCCACCTCCTCGGTGGGTC
>Ga0209310_1001799_pt1 | contig 15030 bp, 17 predicted proteins | sample AD_UKC030_MetaG_FD_184415 | JGI IMG/M metagenome (GOLD analysis project Ga0209310, IMG submission 184415) | Active sludge microbial communities of municipal wastewater-treating anaerobic digesters from USA - AD_UKC030_MetaG (SPAdes) (version 2) | ecosystem: Engineered > Bioreactor > Anaerobic >... | reverse complement strand
TGATTCCCGCCTTCATGGCCGCGTCGCTGGCCGATCCCGGTGCCATGATGCTCGGCAAGCCGGTGTTCGGGCCCGAGGCGCCGGCGCTGCGGGTCAATGGGCGCAAGGTGTCGAACGGCTGGGCCAATCTCGAAACCCTGTGGATGGGCATCGGCGATTCGCTCTACGGTTTCCGCGTCTATCCGATCGCGCCACTGATCAGGATCATGCGCGGCAACCGCTTCATGCGTCGCTTCGATTTCGATCCCGAGGCCGTTGTCCGCCTGTGCTGGGCCGGCATCCGCCCGCGCAACCTCGACGCGCCGGTGCGCTACCTGTCGGCGGCCGAAGGCGGCGTCTCGCATTTCAAATATCTGCGCGACAATGCGCTGCTGACGTGGATGCACACCCGGCTCTTCCTCGGCTTCCTGCTGCGCCTGCCGCTGCTGGCCTGGCGCCGCCTGACCTCCTGAAATCATTCCCGACTGCTGCCACGATGAACTCAAGCGAACCGCGCAATGCCGCGCTGAAACCCGATCCCCGCCTCGATGCCTATTTTTCCGACGAGGATGAGCGGCGCCGGGTGACCCGCGCCATGTTCGACCAGGCGGCGGCCGGTTACGACGAGGCCGAGCGCCTTACCGGCTTCGGCTCGGGGCCGTGGTATCGGCACGAGGTGCTGCGGCGCAACGGCCTGGCGGCCGGCATGCACCTGCTCGACGTGGCGGCCGGCACCGGCCTCGTCACCGTCGCCGGGCTGGCGCTGGTCGGCCCGCAGGGGCGGGTGCTGGCGCTCGATCCCTCGCCCGGCATGCTCGCCGAACTGCGCCGGAAGGTCGCTGTCGAGACCATCGAAGGTTATGCCGAGGCGATCCCGCTGCCTGATGCCCATGTCGATTTCGTCTCGATGGGCTACGCACTGCGCCACGTCGGCGATCTCGATCGCGCCTTCGCCGAATACCATCGCGTGCTGCGGCCCGGCGGCCGCGTCTGCCTGATGGAAATCAGCCGGCCGCAGAACCGGCTCGGCCAGTGGCTGCTGGCCGCTTACCTTGGCCGCATCGTGCCGCTGCTCTCGCGCTTCGGCCGCCGCCAAGCCGACGTCGGCCGCCTGTGGGCCTATTACGGCGACACCGTCGCCGCCGCCATCGAGCCGGCGCAAATTCTCGATACGCTGCGCCGCGCCGGCTTCGAGGATGTCCGCTGTTCACTCACCTTCGGCATTTTCCGCGAGTATCTGGCGCGCAAGCCGGCTTCGGCGACATGAACACCACCGAAATCTTCCTGATCGCGATGACGATCATCTTTACCGTGCCTTGGCTGATCTGGCGCGTCGCCAAAACCGACTATTACGCACCGCTGGTCGTCGTCCAGATCATCACCGGCATCCTGCTCGGCCCCGGTATCCTCGGCCGTTTCTTTCCCGACTACTACGCCTTCGTGTTCACGCCCGCCGTCGTCCAGTCGCTGAATGGCATCGCCTGGTGGGCGGTGATGCTGTTCGTGATGATCGCCGGCATCGAGCTCGACCTGAAAAAAGCCTGGGCGCACCGTCGCGAAAGCACCATCACCGCCGGGCTGGCGCTCGGTACGCCCTTGCTCTTCGGTTGTCTTGCCGCCGCCGGCCTGCTCATCTCCGACGGCTGGATGGGGCCGCGCGCGCTGACCTGGCAGTTCGTGCTCGGCGTCGGCATGGCTTGCGCGGTGACTGCGCTGCCGATCCTGATCCTGCTCATGGAAAAACTCGACATCCTGCGCCAGCCGATCGGCCAGCGCATCCTGCGCTACGCCAGCCTCGACGACATCGCCATTTGGGGTGTGCTGGCGCTGATCCTGATGGACTGGGAGCGGGTCGGCAAGCAGGCCGCCTTCCTGATCGCCTTCGCCGTCGCCGGCTATGCCTTCCGCCGGCTGATGCAGCGCCTGGCCGAGCGCGACCGCTGGTACGTCGCGCTGGTCTGGCTGGCGGCCGTCTCTTTCGGCGCCGACTGGGCCGGCCTGCACTTCATGGTCGGCGCCTTCCTCGCCGGCGCCGTCATCGAAGCCGACTGGTTCGACCAGGAACGCATGGACCAGCTGCGCCACCACGTGCTGCTGGTCATGATGCCGGTCTTCTTCCTGAGTACCGGCCTGCGCACCGACTGGACGGTCGGCGGCGCCACGGTCTTCATCGCCGCCGCCCTGCTGCTCGCCGCTTCCGTCGCCGGCAAGCTGATCGGCGTGCGCCTCGCCGGCCGCATCCTGAACTGGGCGCCCGGCGAATCGAGCATCATCGGCTGGCTGCTGCAGACCAAGGCGCTGATCATGATCATTTTCGCCAATATCCTGCTCGACAAGCAGATCATCACGCCCGAAGCCTTCACCGCCCTGTTGCTGATGGCGGTCGCCAGCACCATGCTCACCGTGCCGGTGGTGGCGCCGAAGCTGGCGCGGCTCAAGGAACTGATCCTGCGCTCAGCCTGAGGACAAAAACATGACCTACAACCCGACTTACGCGGTCGACGCCCCGGAACGGGCAGAAATCGACGCCCTGCCCGGCTCGCTATTGCTGGAATTCGGCGTGGACTGGTGCCCGCACTGCCAGGGCGCGCAGCCGGCCATCGAGGAGGCCCTGCGCGGCCATCCGGCGCTGCGCCACGTCAAGATCGAGGACGGCCCCGGCCGCCCGTTGGGGCGCTCGTTTCGCGTCAAGCTGTGGCCGACGCTGATCGTGCTGCGCGACGGTCGGGAAGTGGCGCGCGTGGTTCGCCCGACCGCGGCCGGCGACCTGCGGGAAGCCCTGTCCGCCGCCTCTGGCGGCTAGCTGCCGGCCCGGTGCCGGGCCTTGACGCGGGCGATTTCGTCGAGCTGGAAGCGCAGCGCGGTGACGGCGTCGCGCTCGGCGTCGTCGAGCTGCTCCAGCTTGACGTGCTTGATCAGCACCGCCAGAGCGTCGCCGGTGCGTCCCAGCTGCTTGCCGTAGCTGCCGACCTCGTCGAGCACTTCCTGTTCCAGTTCCGGGTCGCTGCTGCGCCCGAGGTTGATGTTGACCAGCCCGACCTGGCTGCTGGCCGAGCCGAAGGTCCAGGTCCACGGATTGATCGCCTGCGTGACGTCGCCGGAGAGCGGCATCTGCAGCGCCGGCCAGGCGGGGTTGTGGAAATAGCGCAGCAGCGGCAGCCAGGGATTCGCGGCGGTCGGCGCCGCCGATGCGAGGCGCGGTTGGAAGTTCGGCATGGCGGTCTCCTCGGGAAGTGATCCGGACAGATCATCCGGCATCGGCCCGTCCCATGCAAGATGGATGCGGGGCCGCCTCAGATCATCGCGCCGTTGATCGAGATCACCTGCCCGGAAATGTAGGCGGCCTGGTCCGAAGCGAGAAAGGCGACGAGGTCGGCGACCTCCTCGGGCGTGCCGGCGCGCTGCATCGGCACCAGCCGCTTGATCGCCTCGGCGTCGAAGGCGCCTTCGCTCATCTCGGTGGCGATGATGCCGGGTGCCACGGCGTTGACCGTGATGCCGCGGCTCGCCAGTTCGAGCGCCAGCGACTTGCTGGCGGCGTGCAGGGCGCCCTTGGCCGCCGAGTAATTGACCTGGCCGCGATTGCCGGCGATGGCGGCGACCGAGGAAATATTGACGATGCGTCCCCAGCGGGTGCGGATCATCGGCAGGGTCAGCGGCTGGGTGACGTTGAAAAAGCCGTTGAGCGAGACGTCGACCACGGCATGCCACTGCTCGGCGCTCATGCCGGGAAACACCGCGTCGGCGTGGATGCCGGCGTTGTTGACGAGGATCTGGATGGGGCCGGCGTCGAGCAGGGTTTCCAGCGCGGCGCTGGTCGCGGCGCGCTCGGTGACGTCGAAGGTGACGGCCTCGGCGCTGCCGCCGGCGGCGACGATTGCGGCGACCACCGCTTGCGCCTTGGCTATGCTGCGGTTGGCGTGGACGATGACGTGATGGCCGTCGGCAGCCAGGCGGCGGCAGATCGCCGCGCCGATGCCGCCGCTGCCGCCGGTGACGAGGGCGCGTTTCATGATGGGTTTTCCTTGGCGGCGTCGAGGATGACGGCAGCGCGGCCTTCGACGAGGCTGCGCCCGGCGTGGGCGACGGCGAACCGGTAGAGGATGTGGTTGCCGTCGCCGGACAGGCGTTCGGCGGTAATGGCCAGTTCGCCCGGCAGGTCGTCGAGGCGGTCGACATGCAGCGCCACGGCGCGCACGCTGGCCAGGTAGCCGCGGCGTGGGCGTTCGCCGGCGGCGGCGAGCAGCGCACCGTGCACGGCCATCGCCTGTGCCGCGTACTCGATACCGGCGGCGGCGCCGAGACGGCCGTCGGCGCGCAGCGGATTGGCCGGGTCGGCATGGCTCACGGCGCGGCAGGAAATGGCCGTTTCCGACCAGTCGACCACGGCAGCGAGCAGGCACATGGCGCCCTGGTGCGGGATGCGGGCGGCGATCCCGGCGTGGTCTAGCATGGCTGCAGGTCGACGCGCAGCTGCAGCGGTGGCAGGTAATCGAGGTTGATGCTGCCCGCTGCGCCACATGCGAGCAGGTGCAGCAGCGGCAGGCCGCGCAGTGCCGGGACGGTGGCGCGCAGGGTTTCCAGCGCGCTATCGGCCATCGTTTCGGCGGCGCCGTCGTCGAGGCTGACCGCCACCCGCGCCAGCGAGCGGGCGCTGCGTTCGGGCGTCAGCAGCAGCGCGATGCCGGCGACGTCGGGCAGCGGGCGCTTGCTGTGCAGCGGCTCCGGGTATTCGCTGTCGTAGGCGATCAGCAGGGTCGGCTGGCGGTCGACGACGACCTGGGCGAGCGCGTCGAGCAGGCCGGCGCCGAAACTGGCGTCGTAGGCGCAAAGCACCTGACACGGCGCCCGCGACTGGGTGGCGATGCCCCAGTAGCCGGCGGCAGCGTTATGCACCGAATTGTGGAAACGGGTCGGCGAAATCTGGCGGTCGTCGCTCGCCAGCTGTTCGCACAGCGCGTGGCAGTTGTGGCCGTCGGCGCCGGAAGCGGCGAAGACGGTGGCCAGCGTGGCGATGTCGGCGCCGGCATGGGCGGCGGCTTCGAGGCCGATGGTCAGCGCCAGCTTGACGACGCGGCTGGCACGGCGGCGCTCGGCCGGCGGCAGAATGGCGGGCGCCTGGAGAACCCCAGCGGCAGTGCCGATCGCCTGCTCGCCGCGCAGGACGGCGCGTGCGCTCGGCCAGTCGGGCAGGCCGGGAGCGAGGAAGCCGACGCCGTCGATCCAGGCTTGGAGCGGAACGGTAGCACTCATCGGGCCGCCTCCTTGTGCGTTATCGCAGCTTGACCGTCCTCGCGTCGGCGGCGGGCGGCCTTCGCGGCCGGGCGCATTCCCACTGCGCGGGGCCCCTGCTTCCTGCTCATGCCGCCACCCCGAGAATCAGGCTGCAGTTGCTGCCGCCGAAGCCGAAGGAGTTGCTCAGGGCGCGGCGGATCGGCTGGTCGTGGCTGGACAGCAGGTAGGCGAGCGGAATCGCCGGGTCCGGGGTTTGGGTGCCGGGGCTGCCGGGCAGCAGATCGTGGGCCAGCGCCAGCGCGCAGATCACCGCTTCGACGGCACCGGCCGCCCCGAGCGTGTGGCCGGTGGCGCCCTTGGTCGAGCTGCATGGCACGCGGTCGCCGAACAGTGCGGCGACGGCCTTGCCCTCGGCGGCGTCGTTGGCCGGCGTCGCCGTGCCGTGCAGGTTGATGTAGTCGATGTCGACGGCGTCGAGGCCGGCCGAACGCAGCGCGCCTTCCATGGCCAGCCGGGCGCCGTGCCCTTCCGGGTGCGGCGCCGACATGTGGTAGGCATCGCTTGATTCGCCGGCGCCGAGCAGCAGGATGGCGCCGGCCGGGAGGCTGGCCGGGACGCGTTCGAGCAGCGCGAAGGCGGCGCCCTCGGCGACCGAGATGCCGTCACGCGTCGCGTCGTAGGGGCGGCACGGCCGCGATGACGTCAGTTCGAGCGAGGCGAAGCCGTAGAGCGTGGTCAGGCACAGCGAATCGACGCCGCCGACGACGGCCGCGTCAATCACCCCGCAGTCAAGCAGGCGGGCGGCCGCGGCGAACACCTTGGCGCTCGATGAGCAGGCAGTCGATACGGAGAAGGCCGGGCCTTCCAGCGCGAAAAAAGCGCGGGTGAACTCGGCCAGCGAAAAGGCGTTGTGCGTGGTGCGGTAGTTGAAGTCGGCCGGCAAGGCGCCGGTGGTCGGGTCGCGCCGGCGGTAGGCAAGCTCGGTCTGCAGGATGCCGGCGGTGCTGGTGCCGACGAAGACGCCGATGCGCCGCTTGCCGTAGCGGGCGGCGGCGGCGCGCACGCGCTCGGCGAAGCCGTCGGTTTCGAGCGCCAGGGCGGCCAGTCGGTTGTTGCGGCAGTCGTAGGCGGCGAGCATTTCGGGCAGTTTTTGGTCGTCGACCGCAGCAACCTCGCCGATCCAGGTATCGAGCCGCACGGTCTCGAAGGCACAGGGCTGCAGACCGCTGCGGCCGGCGCGCAAGGCTGCCAGCGTGGCAGCGAGGCCATGGCCGAAGCAGGTCGTCGCGGTGTAGCCGGAAATAAGCTGCGGAGTCACATCGGGCCTCGAGTCGATCAGGCCCGAATTTTAGACCAGAACCCGGATCGCGGGCGCGGTCGGCGCCGGGTTCAGGCGGCTGGCGGCGTGTCGACGGCGGCGGCCAGCGTCACCGGGCGCAGCCCGTGTTCGGTGATGGCGCGCAGCAGGCCGGGCAGGACGGCGAGGATCAGCGCTTCACCAGCCGCCGTGCGGCCGGCGTGGCCGTCGTGCAGGAGCAGGATGTCGCCGGGCGCGAGGCGGTCGGTCAGGCGCCGGGCGACGCGCTGCGGATCGCCGTCGCGGGTGTCGTAGGGGCGGCGCGTCCACGCGGCGAGGCGTAGGTCGAGGGTGGCCAGCACCGGGTCGAGCAACGGGCTGCGCAGGCCGGCGGTGGGCCGGAAGAAGCACGGCGCCTGGCCGCTGAGGTCCGCCAGCGTCGCTTGGGCGGCGGCGATGTCGGCGCGCATGCGGGCCATGCCGAAGGTCGAGAAGGCCCAGCTATGCGAATCGCCGTGATTTTCGACGCGGTGGCCACGGGCGGCGATTTCGCGGCATAGCGCTGGGTGCGCCCGGGCGCGGTAGCCGATGCAAAAAAAGCTGGCTTTGGCGCCGGCGGCGTCGAGCTGGTCGAGGACGCGCGGGGTGACCTCGGGGTCGGGGCCGTCGTCGATGGTCAGGGCGATTTCGCCGCGTTCAATAGCGGCGGCCGGCAGGCGCGTCAGGTTGGGGCCGAGCAGTGCTGAGCGCGGCAGCAGGCCGGCGGCGGTCAGGACGAGATGGTTGAGCCCGAGGGCGCCGAACGCCCATGGCCAGGCGGCGGGGGCGACAAGCAGGCCGAGGGCGGCGGCGCCGTGCACGGCGACCGAGAGCTTGATGGCGGGCGAAGGTTTCCAGGGCTGCGGCATGGCGTCAGGCGGAAAAGTGGCCGAGATCGAGGAAATGTTCCCACAATTGCTGCCACACCGGCCACTCGTGGCCGCCGGGGATGGCGTGGCGGGCGGCCGGTGGAAAGCGCCCGGCGATCTGCGCCATGCCGGCGGCGAAGCGGTCTTCGCTGCCGTAGCCGACGAAGACCGGCAAGCCGGCTGGCGGTCGCTGCAGCCAGCGCCACATGCGGAATTCCGGGTCGGCCAGTTGCTCGGGCGTCGCCTGCCAGTGGTCGAGGCCGCCGGCGTCGGCGATCGCCTTGCTGGTCAGCCGGCTTCCCGGATAGGGGGCGAGCAGGCAGAGGCCGTCGACGCTGCCCGGCGTGTCGGCGGCGTGGCAGAGGGCGAGCTGGCTGCCGAGCGAGATGCCGCCCAGCCAGATCTTCCGGTAACCCTGGCGGCGGGCCGGGGCGAGAACTTCTTCGTGCACGGCGGGCAGCGCCGTGCCGCCGGAAATGGCACTCAAATCAAGGTCGACCGCAACCAGGTCGAGCGCCAGACGGCGGCGGGCGGCGGCGGCGAAAAAACCGGCGCTGACGAAATCGTCCGCCGTCATGTAGGCGCCGGGCAGCAGCACCAGCAGGTTCGGCGCGCCGGCGCTCTGGCGGCGGGTGCGCAGCGGCGCGCTCATGCGGCGGTTTCACGTGGAACGAACATCGCCGCCAGCAGCAGCGCGAGAACGGCGCCTGGCCCGACGGTGACGCCGATGGCGTGCAGCACCGGCACCTGTGACAGGCCCAGGGTGCCGAAGCCGATGGCGGTGGTCAGGTTGGCGACCGCCATCGAGGCCAGCGTGTCGGCTTCGAGCTGGCCGGCGGCGCGGTCGAAGAACAGCGCGTAGTTGGAGCCGACGGCGACAATCAGCAGCATGCCGACCAGGTGCAGCAGATGCAGGCGCTCGCCGCCCAGGTGCAGGGCGGCGATGACCAGCAGCACGGCGAGTACCAGCGGCAGCAGGACGGCGGCCAGGCGCCGCGTTGAGCGCAGAGTGATGGCGAGCAGCGCGACAATGGCGGCGAGGCCGGCGAGGGCGAGCAGCACGGCTTCGTGCAGGTAGTCGTTGTAGAGCTGGTTGAATTCGCCCTTGAGATCGATGACCAGCGCGCCGCTGCCGGCCAGCGCCTGGCGCACCGCGATGCTGGCGACTGCCGGGTCGCCGGCGGGCAGGCGCAGCGGCAGGACGGCGCTCCAGCCGTCGGGACGTTGCAGCAGCAGGGCATCGACGGCCAGCCCGAGGCCGCTGCCGTCGAGGCTGGCGCGCTCGAGGTCCGGCGCCTGGCGGGCAGCGGCGACGTCGGCGATGAAGCCTTCCAGCTTGCCGGCGGCCAGCGGGGAATCGGCAAGTGCGGCCTGCAGGCGCGGGCGCAGTTCTTCCGCCGCGGGCAGGCTGGCGCGGCGCGCGGCCTGCGCGGCCGAACTGGGCAGGAAGCGGGCCGGGCTGTCGTAGCCGTCGATGCTGCCGTTCGCCAGCAGGCGGTCGAGCGTCTGCCCTGCCCGTTCGGCGGCCTGCAGGGCGGCTTCGCGGTCGGCGCCGCGGACGACGACCATGAAGCGCGAATCGCTGGTGCCGAGGTCGGCGCGCAGCGCCGTGTCGAGCTCGGCGTCGGCGCGGCTGACGCTGCTCAGCACCGACAGGTTGGGCGACCACAGGCGGTCGTGGTGGAGCGCGAGGTAAGTCGTTGCCGCCAGTGCGAGGGCCAGCGTCGGCCAGCGCAGGCGGCGGAGGATGGCCATGGCGTTCTGCAATGCGGTGCCGATGCGGCTCAGGTCGCGCGGCTTGGCGCCGCCGTCGGCGACGCGCGGCAGCACGAAGCGGGTGACGATGGCGGCGGTGGCGATACCGGTCAGGGCGTAGAGGCCGAGCTGGGCAAGGCCGGGGAAGCCGGAAAAGAGCAGCGCCCCGAAGCCGCACACCGAGGTCAGGACGCCGAGGCGGATAGTCGGCCAGAAGCGCGTTTTCCACGCCGCGACGCCGCTGCGCCCGGACTGGACGAAGTAATAGATGGAGTAATCGACCGCCTCGCCGATCAGCGCCGAGCCGAAACCGACGGTGATGCCGAACACGGTGCCGTAGGCCAGGCTGACGGCGACGACGCCGGCCAGCGCGCCGGAGAGGACCGGCAGCAGGCCGAGGGTCAGCAGGCGCAGCGAGCGATAGACAAAAAAGAGAACGGTGATGATGGCCAGCGTGCCGATGGCCGACAGGCGGGTGACTTCGCTCTTGATCGTGGCCCGCGACTTGACCGCGAAGAGGCCGGGGCCGGACAGTTGCAGGCGCGCATCGGCGATTCCGGCGGCCGCGGCGATTGCCGCAAATTCCGCGCGGACGGTGGCGATGGCGGCTTCCTGTCCGTCAGTGTCGGCGCCCTGCGCGCGCGTCTGCAGCAGCAGCAGGGCACGCTCACCGTCGGGCGAGGCCCAGACGCCGGCGCGGGTATTCGGCTGGGCACCGGGGTTGAGCTGGCGCAGCAGTTCGAACAGTTCGCCGCTCGGGTCGCGCGCCAGCATCGGCTTCAGCATCATGCCGGCGGGCGAGGCGAGGCGGTCGATGCTGTCGGAAATCGCCGTCCGCAGGCCGTCAACCGTGAACCGCTCGGGTGTGACGGCCGGGCTGAGCAGGTAGCGGTGGCGGAACAGGAAATCGCGGTCGGCATCGAGGCTGCCGGCTTCGCCGTTCTGCACCGCGGCGAATTCGGGCATTTTGCCGAGTCGACCGCGCAATTCGCGCGACTGCGCGGCGCGCTGCGTGGCGTCGCTGCCTTCGATGGCCACCATCAGCAGGCGCGCGACGGCGCCCTCCTTCAACTGGTCGACCAGCACCTGCTGTTCGGCGGTCGGGCGCGCCGGCAGGAAGAAGGACATGTCGGCTGTGAACCGGCTGTTCCAGACGATGGCGGCGCCGGCCAGCATGGCCAGCAGCCAGAGCAGGAAGGTGCGCTTGCCGTCGCGGGTCATCGGGCGTCGAGCGCTTCGATCAGCATCAGCGAGCGGTCGCCGTCGGCCTGCAGGTATTCGATGCTGCGGATCTGGTTGCGGTTGCCGGCGACGACGATGCGCTGGACGAAGGCGGCGATCTTCTCGTCGCTCGGCAGCAATGTGAGTACCCACTTATCCGGTGTGCCCGACAGATGCAGCAGATAGCTTTTTTCCAGCGCCGCCCGGTTGCCGGTCAGCGTGCCGCGCAGGCTGTCGACGAAGGCGAGCGCTTCCGGCTGGTTGCCGAGGTTGATGGTCAGTTTCTGGCGTTCGCGTTCGATGCTCAGCGTCTCGCGGTCGAGCCGCAGGGTTTCCGGCTTCGGCGTCAGGGTGCGCTTTTCGAGGCGGTCGGGAGCGTTGTAGCTGAGTTCGCCGGTCGACACGACGGGCTTGTCGAGCAGCGCGATGAATTTCTTCTCGACGAACTTTGCCTTGCCGCCGGGGTTGCGGGCCAGGTCGTTCATCAGCTGGCCGACGTCGAAGGCGGCGCTGGCCGGCAGCGCGAGTGCCAGCAGGAGGAGGCCGGCGAAGAATCGCTTCATGCTATTTTTTGCCAGAAATCGAAGAAGTTGAACCAGTTGTACGGCGCGACCCGGCAAAAATGCGTCAGGCGCCCGGCGTAAGCATGCATCGCCGCGCGGATGGCGGCGTCGCGTTCACCGCGTGGCGTCGCCGAGAAATCGGCGAGCGGCTCGAAATGGATGCGGTAGCGGTTGCCGCCCAAGTAAAGGCCGGTCATGAAGAATACCGGCCGGCGCAGCATGGCGGCGGTGCGGAAGGGACCGAGCGGCAGCGGCGCCGATTGGCCGAGAAATTGGCAGCCGACCGCGGCATCGTCGCCGAGGCGGCGGTCGGCCAGCATGCCGACGAGGCAGCCCTGCTCCAGTCGGGCGCTGGCCTGCAGCATCGAATCCATGCGCCCGAGGGCGATGATGTCGTCGTTAGCCGCCGGGTTGATCGCCGCCAGTGTGGCGTTGATCTTGCGTGCATTTTTCTCGTACATCAGCATCGCCACCTTGAGCCCGGCCTGGCCGCGGCCGACGGCGCGCAGCACTTCGAAACTGCCAAGGTGAGCGCCGATCAGCAGCGCCCCCGGCTGTTTTGCCAGTGCCGCGTGTAGCGCCTCGGCGCCGACGATCTCGATGTCGAACAGGTCGAAGCGGTCGTTGAGCAGGTAGATGCGGTCGTGGATGGTGCTGGCGAAGCTGAAGACATGGCGGAAGCCGTCCGCCCAGGTCGCCGGGCGGCCGAGCGCGCGACCCAGGTAGGCGCGGCTGGCGCGCCGGGCGCGCGGGGCGAAGAGGACGAAATAGGCGGCGATGCCGCCGAGGACGACGCGTCCGACACGGCGGCCGAGGCGCAGCGAAATCCAGACCATCAGGCGCAGGATGGCCAGGTTGCTGCGTTCCGGCTGCTGCGCCCAGTCGGCGCTGGCCGGCGGTGCGTCGGGTGGGCGCGTCATTGGCTGGCCGGGGTCACGACGCCGCTCGCCACTTCGCGCTCGCCGCTGCTGACGGTGAAGGTGATGCTGCCGTTGGGCCGGACGCTGAGGTGAAAGGTCAGCGTCTCGCCGGGGCCGGCCGGGCTGAGGAACTTGGCGTTGCCGACCTGCCAGGCGGCAGGCGGTGCCGGCAGCAGGCTGGCGGCGAAGGCCAGCGCGCGGTCGAGGAGCAGCACGCCGGGAACGATCGGCTGACCGGGAAAATGTCCGGCGAAAGCCGGGTGGTCGGGCGGCACGTCCCAGCGGAATTCAGCGGCGGCCATGCGCATTTCCGGCACTCGCCGCGTACAGCGCCTGCAGCGCGGCCAGCGGCAGCTTGCCGACGCCGTTGCGCGGCAGGTGCTCGACCAGGAACAGCGGACGCGGCAGGAAGATCGGGTCGATGCGTTCGCGCAGCGCCTGCAGCAGGGCCGGCGCCTTCAGCCCTGGCGCCACGGCGAAGGCGCACAGGCGCGTGATGCCGGCGGCAGCCCCCTCGTCCGGCAGGAAGAAGGCTGCATCCTTGACCCCGGCGATGCTCGCGATCTGGTGGTTAAGGTAGGCCAGCGAGGTGCGCTTGCCGGCGATATTGACCAGGTCGGCATTGCGGCCGTGCAGCAGGAAACGGCCATCGGCGAGGATCTCGATGACGTCTGACAGCGCCGGCCGGCCTTCGACATGGCCGCCGCAGGCGAAGGTCTGCCCGCCTTCCTGCACGAGGCCGACGTCGGCGAACAGCTCCCAGGCGCGGCTGGCGGTGGTGCGCCGGCTGGCGATCTGCCCGCTTTCGGTGCAGCCGTAGATTTCCATCAGCGGCGCCTGGAAACGGCTTTCGGCGGCGGCCGCCAGTTCCTCGGAGAGCGGTGCGGTGGCCGACAGCAAGAGATCTACGGCTGGCAGCTCCAGCCCGGATTCGAGCAGCGCGGCGAGGTGGAAGGGCGTGCTGACCAGCAGGCGCGGCTGCGGCACGGCGGCCAGTGCGGCGACGATGTCCTGCGGATAGAAGGGCTTGCCCGACCAGAACGGCGCGTTGCCGTGCAGCGCCAGCAGCACGGTCGATTCGAAGCCGTACATGTGTTGCGCCGGCACTGTGCCGACGATGGCATGGCCGGCGACGTTCAGGCGGCTGGCCTCGGCACGGGCGTTGCGGACCAGCGAGCCCCAGGATTTGCGGTAGGGCAGTGGCTGGCCGGTGGAGCCGGAGGTGTAGACCTGGATCGCCGGATGGTCGGCAGGTATTTCCGGGATTTTGGCCACTTTTTCCGGGTCGACCGCAACCAGTGCGGGAAAATCGAGGCGCGGCAGGTCGCCGCTGGCGAACTCGCCGTCGCACAGGCAGCAGGCGTCCGGACAGGCAGCGTGAATCTGGCGCAGCGTCTCCGGCGAATGCGACGACGGCTGCAGGCTGGTGCGGCCGCTCAGCAGGCCGGCGGCGAGGCCGACCGCGAAATGGTAGCGGTCCTGGCAGACGTTGAGCAGGTGGCGCCCGGGCGGCAGGCAGGCGGCGAGCGCCGTGGCTTCGGCGAGGAAGCGGCGGACGGTCGCCGGCCCCTCCGGGCGCCAGGCGAAAACCTTGTCCAGGCCGGCGTGCCCGAGTAGCGGCACACGATTCATCGCTGGTCCGGCGGTGGCGCCCGACGCTGCCGGCCGGCGCGGAAGGCGCGAATCGTGTCGGCGATGCCGCCACGTTCGACGGGCGGCAGGACGAGATAGCGGCACAGATGTTCGACGACGAACATCAGGAGGATCAGCGGCAGGGTCAGAAAATTGGCGAAGACCGACCAGACGGCGGCCGGCGCCAGTACGAACAGGCCGGTAGACACGATGGCCGTGGCGATGAAGAAGCCGGTCCACGCCACCGTGACCTGCCGCGTGTAGCGGAGCTTGGCCGGCGACAGGCCTTCGGGATGGGCGAAGCGCGCCAGCTGGGTGATCAGCGGCTCGTGGCCGGCGCCCAGGGTGCGGCCGAAAACGACGGCGAACGCCAGGTTGGTGCCGACGTGTTCCACGTAATGAAGCAGCGCGCCGTTCTCGCGCAGTTGCGGCCAGGCCCAGGCCAGCAGGGCGAGCGCGGCAAGGCCGCCGCTGGCGATCCACAACGGGTGGCCGAGCCGCCGCAGGAGAATGGCGGCGACGATGACGATCGGTGTCGCGGCGAGCGCGGTGGAGAATTCGGAGGCGCCGCCGACGCTGTTGCGATGGGCGAACACCGCCCACGCCACGGCCAGGCCGCCGATGGCCGTGCCGCGCAGCAGATTGGTGGCGCCCGCCACGCTCATTTCGTCCTGTGCGCGGCGATGTGGGCAGCGAGTGCGCGCAGCGACGAGAAGATGCGGATGTTGTCCTCGTTGTCCGAACGTAGCTGGAAGCCGTAGCGCTTGGAGATGACCAGCGCCAGTTCGAGGATGTCGATCGAATCGAGGCCGAGGCCCTCGCCGAACAGTGGCGCGTCGGGGTCGATGGTGTCGGCGGCGATTTCCAGGTTGAGCGCGCTGACGACCAGCTCGGCGATTTCGGGCAGGAGCGCGGCAACGGCTTCCGGGGTGGGATTGGCAGGCATGTCGGGATGATCCGTCAGGGTTGGTCGGCGACGGCGCGGAACGCGAGCACCGCGTTGCTGCCGCCGAAGGCGAATGAGCTGGCCAAAGCGGCGCTCAAGGGTTGCTGGTGGCGTGCCGTGGTGACGTGATCGACACCGGCGCAGGCCGGGTCGAGATTTTCAAGGTGGGCGGTTGGCGGAATGGCGCCCTCGCGCAGGGCGAGGACGGTGATGATGGCTTCGAGGGCGCCGGCGGCGCCGAGCAGGTGGCCGTGCAGCGACTTGGTGGCGCTGACCGCCAGCCGCTCGGCGCCGTTGCCGAAGACGCTGCGCAGGGCGTCGATTTCGACCGGGTCGCCTTCCGGCGTCGCCGTGCCGTGGGCGTTGACGTAGTCGATGTCGGCGGTCGTCAGTTGGGCATCGGCCAGCGCCGCATTGAGGGCACGCACCTGCCCGGCGGCGGCCGGACGCACCAGGTGGCTGTGGTCGCAGGTCGTGCCGTAGCCGGCCAGTTCACCGTGGATGACGGCGCCGCGGGCGACGGCGTGGTCCCAGTCTTCGAGCACCAGCGCTGCCCCGCCCTCGCCCAGCACCA
>Ga0209310_1001793_pt1 | contig 15045 bp, 14 predicted proteins | sample AD_UKC030_MetaG_FD_184415 | JGI IMG/M metagenome (GOLD analysis project Ga0209310, IMG submission 184415) | Active sludge microbial communities of municipal wastewater-treating anaerobic digesters from USA - AD_UKC030_MetaG (SPAdes) (version 2) | ecosystem: Engineered > Bioreactor > Anaerobic >... | reverse complement strand
TCAAGGAACGTCCCGGGATGTACACCAGGACGACCTGTCCGACCCACATCGTCCAGGAAGTCATCGACAACGCCGCCGACGAGGCGCTGGCCGGTTTCGCCAAGAAAATTTCAGTGGCCATCCGCGCCGACGGCGTCATCGAAGTCAGCGACAACGGCCGCGGCATCCCGGTCGAAATCCACCCGGAGGAAGGCAAGCCGGCGGTCGAACTGGTCTTCTGCAAGCTGCACGCCGGTGGCAAGTTCAACAAGAAGGAAGCTGGCAACGCCTACCGTTTCTCCGGCGGTCTGCATGGGGTCGGCGTCTCGGTGACCAATGCGCTGTCGACGCGGCTCGAGGTTGAGATCCGGCGCGGTGGCGGCATTTACCGCATCGCTTTCACTGCCGGCTTCGTCAGCGAGGAACTCACCCGGATCGGCGACTGCGGCCAGCGCAACACCGGCACCACGGTGCGCATCTCGCCCGACCCCAAGTATTTCGACTCTCCCAAGGTCAATCTGGCGCAACTTGAGCACCTGCTGCGCTCCAAGGCCGTGCTGATGCCGAATGTCACGGTCGACCTCGAAATCGAGGGCGAAGCAACGAAAAGCTGGTGCTACCGCAACGGCATGGCCGACTACCTCAACGAAATGATGGTCGGCTCGCCGGTGGCGCCGATCTTCGTTGGCGAAAAGTATGTGGATACGGCCAACGGTTTCGCGATCGGCGAAGGCGCCACCTGGGCGCTGGCCTGGTTCGAGGAAGGTGGCGGCAAGCCGGAATCCTACGTCAACCTGATCCCGACGCTGGACGGCGGCACCCACGAAGCCGGGCTGAAGGCCGGCGTGTTCGAGGCGATAAAGACCTTCGCCGACCACCACGCCATCCTGCCGGCCAAGGTCAAACTGGCGCAGGAAGACGTCTGCGGCCGGATGACCTACCTGCTCTCAGCCAAGGTGCTCGACCCGCAGTTCCAGGGCCAGACCAAGGAAAAGCTGACCAGCCGCGACGCCTACAAGCTGGTTTCTCAGATGGTGCGCGACCCCTTCGAGCTGTGGCTCAACAGCCACGCCGATTTCGGCAAGAAGATCGCCGAACTGGCCGTCAAGGCGGCGCAGAACAGGATGAAATCGACGCATAAGGTCGAGAAGAAGAAATCGTCGGGCATCGCCACCTTGCCCGGCAAGCTGACGGATTGCGAATCCGACGACATTGCCCGCAACGAAGTCTTCCTCGTCGAAGGCGACTCGGCCGGCGGCTCGGCCAAGCAGGGCCGCGACAAGGAAACCCAGGCCGTGCTGCCGCTACGCGGCAAGGTGCTCAACACCTGGGAAGTCGACCGCGACCAGTTGTTCAAGAACAACGAAGTCCATGACATTTCGGTCGCCATCGGCGTGGATCCGCACGGCATCGAACAGATCGACACGGTGGACGTAACCGGCCTGCGCTACGGCCGGATCATCGTCATGTCCGACGCCGACGTCGACGGTTCGCACATCCAGGTGCTGCTGTTCACGCTCTTCCTCAAGCACTTCCCGGCCCTCGTCGAACGCGGCCACATCCACGTCGCCCAGCCGCCGCTCTTCCGCGTCGATGTCGAAGCCCGTGGCCACACGCGCAAGGTTTATTGCCTCGACGAAGCCGAAAAGGAACAGACGCTGGTCAAGCTGCGCGACGAAGGCGTCTCGGAAAACAAGATCACCGTCTCCCGCTTCAAGGGCCTGGGCGAAATGAACCCGGACCAGCTGTGGGAAACCACGCTGTGCCCGGACACCCGCCGCCTCGTGCCCTTCCAGGCCGACCGCGAGACGATCAAGCAAATGACCGCCACCTTCACCCTGCTCATGGGCAAGGGCGAAGCTGCCGGCCGCCGGGCCTGGATGGAAAAGGACGGCGGGCTGGTCGAGGCGGACGTCTAATAGCTGATATTGACACTTTCGCAGTGAAGCGCCTGCCGCAGCCTTATCTTGTCGCTCTTTGGAGCGCCATTTTGGCGGCTCTGGTCTCCGGTTTCGGACATCTGTTGGCGGAAAGTAAAACCGCCAAAGAATTTTCCATCAAAGATGCGACCTATCTTCTCTTTCTGAAGCAGTTCAATCAACGCGACCTGCCGGAACTTACCCGGCTGCTCAGTCTCGGCCGCCAAATGCCGAAGTTGGTGACCGATAGAGAAATCCAGGACTTTGAGTACCAAGCGGAAAAGCTACTGAAAAATCAGGGTATCCATAAACTGCAATGGCAATTCGACACCGTGTCCGTCGGATTGCGTATCGGCGGTTCTTTGGCCATCAGGAAGCTTCTCGACGATATCGAGAAAGCCTTGTCATCGCGCGAAGATGAAGTTGACTGGCAGGCCTACGGGCAAGGCGTTTCATACATTTATCGGCAGCAGCTGCTAGCCGAGGAAACCGGCAGCCCCTATGGCTACGACGAACTGACCACATCCGAAGAAAGGTTGATGATTGCGACGACGGGTGTGCTCTTCGAGCTTCTGTTCGAGCAAATACGCCATGAAATCTCACGTCAGGACCCAGCCTTTCGATTGAAAATTAGCTAGACCTTAGCTAAACTCACTCCGTGACCGACTATCTTGGAGATACCGTCATGGAAGTCATTTCAATGCATCAAGCTAAAAGTACCCTTTCCCAACTCGTCAAGCGTGCGGCCACGGGAGAAACAATTTTGCTCGGCGCTTACGGCAAGGTTGAAGCCAAGTTGGTTCCGGCCACCGAATCCGCTATGCCGACCAAAAAAATCGGAGTGTTGGCTGGAAAACTGGTGGTGCCGGAAGATTTTGACGCACCGCTGCCCGACGACATTCTGCAGACATTCGAGGGTGCAGCCGAATGAGACTTCTGCTGGACACCAACGTGCTGCTCTGGACGCTGGCCGGATCGCCGAAAATCAAGTCGGTATCGCAGCTGATCCTCGCACCGGAAAGCGAGGTTTTCGTCAGCACGGCCTCGCTCTGGGAGATAGCCATCAAGACCGGCATCGGCAAATTGACGGCAGATTTGACGGAGATTCGCCAAGCGGTCGCTGCGAGCGGTTTTTGTGAACTTTCCATCCACGGTGAGCATGTCGAGACCATCGCCACCCTGACGATGCATCACAAGGATCCGTTCGACCGCATGATCGTCGCCCAGGCGATTACCGAACCCATGCGCCTCCTCACCGGCGACCGGCAGCTCGCTGTTTATACGGAGCTGGTGCATCTCGTTTAAATGCTCCGCAATTCATTTTCGTGAAAGATCTGATTCCATTCGAGGCGGATGTCTGAGGAAATTCCACGGTAGATGACTGCCTGGTTACCGTTCGTCACAGCGCCCGCGGCCGCAACTGGCTAAGCTTCGACCCTTTGCGCACCGTTTTGAACAACCATTTCCCCACCATGCCCAGCCTGACCGCGCTCCGCGCCTGCCTGCTTTCTCTCGGGATCGTCCTGCTCGCCGGCTGCGGCTCGCTGCCTTCGCTATCGTCGACGAAACCGGCCGCCACGCCGCCGGCACCGGCCCCCGCACCCGCCCCGGCCGCTGTCCGCAAGCCGAAGATCGGCCTCGCCCTCGGCGGCGGCGCGGCACGCGGCTTCGCCCACATCGGCGTGATCAAGATGCTGGAATCGCAGGGCATCGTCCCGGACTACGTGGTCGGCACCAGCGCCGGCGCGGTGGTCGGCTCGCTCTACGCCGGCGGGAACGACGCCTTCGCCATGCAGAAGATTGCCGTTCAGCTCGACGAAAAGATCTTCGCCGACTGGACCCTGGGCGGCCGCGGCCTGCTCAAGGGCGAGGCCCTGCAGGATTTCATCAATCAGCACCTCAACAAGCGGCCGCTGGAAAAGCTGAACAAGCCCTTCGCCACGGTCGCCACCGATCTCAACAGCGGCGAGCGCGTGGTTTTCCGGAACGGCGACACCGGCATGGCCGTACGCGCCTCGGCTTCTGTGCCCGGCGTCTTCCAGCCGACCCAGTTCCGCGGCCGCAGCTATGTCGATGGCGGCCTGACCAGCCCGGTGCCGGTCCAGGCGGCGCGCGACATGGGCGCCGATTTCGTGATCGCCGTCGACATTTCCGACCGCCCGGCAGGCCAGCCGGTCGACAGCATGACCGGCATTCTCTGGCAGACCACGACCATCATGGGCGGCGTCATCGCCCGCAACGAGTTGCGTGATGCCGATGTCGTCATTCGTCCCACCCTCCCCTACGTCAAGTCATGGGATTTCACAGCCCGTCACGACGCCATGATGGAAGGCGAAAAGGCCGCGCTGGCGGCACTGCCGCAAATCCGCCAGAAGCTGGGCCGGTAACCATGTCCGCCGCCATGGCCAGCGGCCTCCGCATCCTCTCGCTCATCCCGCCGATGACGCAGTTGAACGTGCCCTACCCGTCGACCGCCTACCTGACCGGCTTCCTGCGTTCGCGCGGGATCGCCGCGACGCAGGCCGACATTGCGCTGGCGCTGGTGCTCGACCTGTTTTCTCCCGACGGACTGCGCGCCATCCGCAAATGCGCGGCCGGAATTCCGCTGAAAAAGCGTTCACCCAGCCTGCGCGGCTTCGACGAACGCTTCGACCGCTACCTCGCCACCGTCACCCCCGCCATCGCCTTCCTGCAGGGGCACGACCCGTCGATCGGGCACCGCATCGCCGGCCGCAATTTCCTGCCCGAGGGGCCGCGCTTCGCCTCACTCGACGTCTATATCGACGAGGACGGCGGCGACCCGCTGGCTTGGGCCTTCGGGATGCTCGGCACCCAGGACCGGGGGCGCCACCTGGCGACGCTCTATCTCGACGACCTGGCCGACGTGTTGCGCGACGCCGTCGATCCACGTTTCGAGTTCGTCCGCTACGCCGAGTCGCTGGCGCGCAGCCAGCCTACCTTCGAACCGCTGGCCCGGGCTCTCGCCGCCCCGCCGACGCTGGTCGATGCGACCCTCGAAAAACTGACCCTGGCGGCCGTCGACCGCGACAGGCCCGACGTCGTGCTGCTCTCCGTGCCCTTCCCCGGTTCGGTCTATGCCGCCTTCCGCATGGCGCAGGCGATCAAGGCGCATGACCCGAAAACCGTCACCGTCCTCGGCGGCGGCTACGTCAATACCGAGTTACGCGAGCTCAAGGAGCCGCGCGTCTTCGACCATTTCGACTACGTCACGCTCGACGACGGCGAGCGCCCGATTCTCGCGCTGCTGGACTATCTTGAAGGCAAACGCCCGCGCCTCAACCTGGTCCGCACTTTCGCCCGTGTTGATGGCAAGGTTCGCTACTTCAACGCCAGCGAGCCGGACATTCCGTTTGCCGAAGTCGGCACCCCCACTTGGGACGGCCTGCCGCTCGACCGCTACCTGTCGCTGCTCGACATGCTCAACCCGATGCACCGGCTGTGGTCGGACGGGCGCTGGAACAAGCTGACCGTGGCGCACGGCTGCTACTGGAAGAAGTGCAGCTTCTGCGACATCAATCTCGACTACATCGGCCGCTACGACGGCGCGCCGGCCGCGCTGCTGGTCGACCGGATCGAGCGGATCATCGGCGAAACCGGCCAGACCGGCTTCCATCTTGTCGACGAAGCCGCGCCACCCAAGGCCCTCAAAGCGCTGGCTGACGAATTACAGAAGCGCAACCGGGCGATTTCCTGGTGGGGCAACATCCGCTTCGAAAAATCCTTCACGCCGGAACTCTGCAACCAGCTCGCCGACAGCGGCTGCATCGCCGTCTCCGGCGGCCTCGAAGTCGCGTCCGACCGCCTGTTGCAGCTGATGAAGAAAGGCGTCTCGGTCGATCAGGTCGCCCGCGTCACCCGCGCCTTCAGCGACGCCGGCATCCTCGTCCATGCCTACCTGATGTACGGCTTCCCGACGCAAACGGTGCAGGACACCGTCGATGCGCTCGAATACGTCCGCCAGCTGTTCGCCGAGAACTGCATCCAGTCCGGCTTCTTCCACCGCTTCGCGTGCACCGTGCATTCGCCGGTCGGCAAGAACCCGGCCGAGTACGGCATCAAGCTCAAGCCGCTGCCGCCGATCAGCTTCGCCACCAACGACGTCGAATTCATCGACCCCACGGGCGTCGACCACGATGCGCTCGGCCAGGCGCTGAACAAGGCGCTCTACAACTACATGCACGGCATCGGCCTTGACGAAGACGTGCGCAGCTGGTTTTCCGGCAAGGTGCCGAAAACAACGGTGGCGCGCTACAGGATTTCCAAAGCGCTCTCGGCTTCGTATTAGCCATGAAGCCATGACCAGGGAAAAACCTTCACCCCAGTCCATGACTGACCGCGGGATGCGCGTCGCCCTGGTTTTCGCCCTAGCCGCCGAGCGCCTGACCGCTTTTTACGAGCATGCGCAATGGATGACCGAAGCCCAGGGCGCCAGTCTCGCCGCCGACTGGCTGGCGCGCTCGAAAAACAAGTTGCCGCTCAACGAACGTCGCCAACTCTCCGCACTCAGCGACCAGCTCGCCCGCCAGATCGAGGCAACGCTGTCGCGCGAAGCCGGGATGTACACCGCCCACGAAATGATGGAATCGCTCGACCCCAACCATCACTCTGAAATCGCCGAGTCGCTGATGGCGGAATGCGAGCGGCTGCTGGACAGCATCTCTTTGCCGCCAACCCCGGCATACCGCTGATTGAGCCGCGCCAGCCTGGCGAAGCGCGGCCCGGTTGCGGTCGACCCTGAAATTTGGTCATTTTTGTCGCAGAATATCCCCTTCGCTTCCCTAACCGCGCGAGGCCCCATGACCGATCACGACGATTTCGCCCGCAGGCTGCTGCGCAACCGCCTGAGCCGCCGCCAGGTGCTCGCCCTGTTCGGGGCGGCGGCGCTTTCCGGCTGCGCCACGTCGCCGGTCGGCGGCGGTTCGATCCTGGTCGGTATGTCGGAGGATGAAGAAAAGGACGTCGACCGCAAGGTGGCCCCCGAGCAGTTTTCGCAGGATCTGGGCGCGGTGCAGGATGCGCAGCTCAACGGCTATTTGTCCGAAGTCGGCCACCGGCTGGATGCCAGAACGCATCGCCCGCAAATGTCTTATTCGTACCGCGTGCTCAACGCCAATTACGTCAATGCCTACACTTTTCCCGGCGGCGCGATGGGCGTCACGCGCGGCATCCTGGTCGATCTCGACAACGAGGCCGAGCTGGCGGCGCTGCTCGGGCACGAGTTGGGCCACGTCAACGCGCGGCACGCGGCGCAGCGGCAGGGCCAGGCGATGGTGGCGCAGGTGGCCGTGACCGGCGTCAACATCATCGGTAGCGCTGCCGGCTTCGGCGGGCTGACCGATCTTGGCACGCAACTGGGCGCCAGTGCGCTGCTTTCCAGCTATTCGCGCGACAACGAGCGCGAGGCGGATGCGCTTGGCCAGGAGTACATGGTGCGCGCCGGCTACCCGGCGAGCGGCATGGTCGGCCTGCAGCAACTGCTGGTCGACCAGCAGAAGGAATCGCCCGGCATGTTGCAGACGATGTTCTCGACGCACCCGATGAGCAAGGAGCGGCGCGACACGGCGCGGGAAATGGCCGAGAGCAAGTATGCCGCGACCAACAAGCGCGATGTCGGCCGCGAACGCTTCATGGACAGCACCGCCGCGCTGCGCCAGATCAAGCCGACCATCACGGCCTGCCAGAACGGCGAGACGGCGATGGCCGGCAAGCATTACGGCAAGGCGGAGGAGCAGTTCCGGACGGCGCTGAAAAACACGCCGCGCGACTACGCCGCCAACGTGCTGATGGCGAAATGCCTGGCGGTGCAGGACAAGGACGGGCAGGCGCTGGAGTACGCGCAGACTGCGACGAAGATCTACCCGCAGGAGGCGCAGGCGCAAAAGCTGGTCGGCGTGCTGGCCCTCGGCCAGCGCGACCCGGCGCTGGCCTACGAGCATCTCGACCAGTACGACCGCCTGCTGCCGGGCGACGCCGGCGTCACTTTCCTGAAAGGTGTTTCGCTGGAAGGCATGGGCAAGCGCCAGGAGGCGGCCAGCCAGTACGCCGCCTACCTGCGCCGCACCCGGCAAGGCAAGGCGGCCGAATATTCGGTGAGCCGGCTGAAGAGCTGGGGCTATCTGAAATAGCCCGGCTTTTCCGAAGCGGCGGTTTTCTGCCGCTGGCCGGCGCCCGCTTGCTCCCGGCGCTGCAGGCTAGCGGGCGGCCAGCCTGAATTGGTGCTGACCGCCGACCACCGCAGCGGGAACTTCTAGTAACATCGCGCCCAGCATGCAAGGCGCCACCCCAGGCGCTGCGTTACCGGAACACCGATCCATGACTGACCAGCTCAAACTCTTCGACCCGAACGCCAAACCGGAAGCCCCTGAACCGGAGACAGCGGCCCTGGCGGCCGAACCGCCACCGGAAACCTCGGCCGCTCTGCCACCGGATCTGCCGCCTGCGGCCAGCGGCCCGGCTGACGACATTCCCTCGCCGGCCGATTACGCCGCCCGCCGCTACCTCGAATATGCGATGAGCGTCGTCACCGGCCGCGCCCTGCCCTCAGCCGCCGACGGCCAGAAGCCGGTGCAGCGCCGCATTCTCTACGCCATGCACCGGATGGGCCTGTACAAGAGTCCGCGCCATGTGAAGTCGGCGCGTGTCGTTGGTGACGTGATCGGCAAATACCACCCGCACGGCGACTCCTCGGTCTATGACGCCATGGTCCGCATGGCACAGGACTGGAGCCTGCGTTACCCCATCGTGGACGGCCAGGGCAATTTCGGCTCGCGCGACGGCGACAACGCCGCCGCCATGCGCTACACCGAAGCCCGCCTGACGCCCATCGCCGAGCTGCTGCTCGCCGAAATCGACGAAGGCACGGTCGACTGGAAACCCAACTACGACGGCGCCAATGACGAACCAGCCCTGCTCCCGGCCCGCCTGCCCTTCTGCCTGCTCAACGGCGCTTCCGGCATCGCGGTCGGCATGGCCACCGAAATCCCGGCCCACAACCTGCGTGAAGTGGCGAATGCTGCGGTCAACCTGATAAAAGACCCGAATTTCAGCGAAGACGACGTGCTGGCGCTGATCCCCGGCCCGGATTACCCGGGCGGCGCCCAGATCATCTCGACACCCGAGGAAATCGCGGCCACCTACCGTAGCGGCCGCGGCAGCCTGCGCGTCCGCGCCAAGTGGAAAATCGAAAATCTGGCCCGGGGCCAGTGGCGCCTCGTCATCACCGAACTGCCCCCCGGCGTCTCCACCGCCACGGTGCTCTCCGAAATCGAAGCCTGCTCCAACCCGGTGGCCAAGGAAAAGGCTGGCAAGAAAGTCTTCACGCCGGAACAGCTCAACCTCAAGGCTGCCTTCCTGTCGTCGATTTCTGAAAGCGGCGTGCGTGACGAATCGGGCAAGGAACACGCCGTCCGCCTCGTCATCGAGCCAGCGTCGTCGCGCCAGGGCCAGGACGATCTGGTGCGCATGCTGCTCGCTCACACCAGCCTCGAAACCAATGCCTCGATCAACCTGACCGTCCTAGGCGTCAATGGCACGCCGCGCCAGGCGTCGCTGTACAGCATGATCGCCGAGTGGTGCCGGTTCCGGCTCGCTACCGTCGAACGCCGTACGCGCCACCGCCTGACTGCCGCCGAAAAGCGCATCCACATCCTGGAAGGCCGTTTGGCGGTCCTGCTCGACATCGACAAGGTGATCAAGGTCATCCGCGAATCGGACGACCCCAAGGCTGACCTGATCAGCCACTTCAAGCTGTCCGAGATCCAGGCCGAAGACATTCTTGAAATCCGCCTGCGCCAGTTGGCGCGGCTGGAAGGCATCAAGATCGGCGAGGAACTGGCCAAGTTGCGCGAAGAAGCGGCCGGCCTCAACAAGCTGCTCGATTCCGAAGAAGCGCTGCGCGCCTGCGTCGCGGCCGAAATCGAGGCTGATGCCAAGAAATACGGCGACGACCGCCGGACCTTCATCGAAGCTGCCGACAAGGTGACGATGTCGGACGCCAAGACCGTTTCCATCGTCGATGAGCCAACCACCCTGATCGTTTCGAAACACGGCTGGCTGCGCTCGCGTACCGGCCACAACATCGACCCGAAGCAACTGGTGTTCCGTTCCGGCGACAGCCTGCTGGCCTGCCTGCCATGCCGCACGGTGGATAGCCTGATTTTGCTCGACACCAGAGGACGCGCCTATTCGATTCCGGCGTCCGACATTCCCGGCGGCAAGGGCGACGGCATTCCCGCCACCTCGCTGGTGGATTTTGTCGGCGGCGCCAAGCCCTGCCTGGCGCTCGCCGTGCAAAGTGAGAAACTCTATCTGGTCGCCGCCAGCGGCGGTTATGGCTTCCGCTGCCGGGGCGAAGACCTGCTGTCACGCGGCAAGGCCGGCAAGGCCTTCATGACGCTGCCCGAAAGTGAAACGCCGGTGGTCTTCATTCTGGCGCCCGAGGGCGAGGTGGCCTGTGTCACCAAGGACGGTCGCGGGCTGGTCTTCAATGTCGAGGAAATCCGCCTGCTGCCCAAGGGGCGCGGCCTCAAGCTGATCGACGCGGCGCCCGGCAAGACGGCGCTGGAGGAGATTATTCCGGTGATCGACGGCGCCGCCGGCAAGCTCAAGGGCGAACGCCTGGAAAGCTGCCGCGGCAACCGCGGCGGCAAGGGCAAGCCATTGAAGGCCAGCCGGAAATAGGAAGGCTGCCGTCATCCGCAAGGGATATGGCTTAAGGCGACGCCGCCGTCACCGGCCAGGCCGGTGACATAACAAAAAAAGCCGGAGGCAAGCTCCGGCTTTTGCTTCAGGGAAGCACTCTGCGTTTAGGCAGCCTTCTTGGCAGCAGCCTTCGGGGCAACCACGTTGGCGGCCTTCAGGGTAGCGCTGGTTGCCGCGGCAACGTTGGCTTCGGCAACTTCGACAGCCTGCTTGGCAGCCTTGTTGAGGCCTTCGTAGGCTTCGTTGGCGGACTTGATCGCGGTCTTGACAGCGGCCACTGCCACTTCAGAACCAGCCGGTGCAGAGGCCAGAGCCTTTTCGACGAGACCGGAAACGTTGGCATTGACAGCAGCAACCTGGGTTTCGACTTCCTTGGCGATCTTGTCCTTGGTCTCGCTGGTGATGGCGATGACGTTGCGCGAGTACTCCATGCCCTTCTCGAGGACCGGCGCGGCAAGCTTCTGCTGCAGATTGACGAAGGACTGGACATCGGTCGCGCCGAGCAGCGCACTGACGTTGGCGAAGGAAGCTTCGACGAAGGAACGGCCGGCGCTCAGATTCAGGGCGGCGAGACGCTCGATGCCGTCGATGGTGGCGTTGGCCAGAAGAGAGATGGAACCGATACCGGCGTTGGCGAGATCCTGGGGCTTGAAGTTCATGGTGATTTCTCCGAAAGGGTGGTGCAGGTTTGAATGTTTTCGTTGCCTTCGCTCAAATTGCTGCGCTGCAACATGACTTCATTCTACCTTGTGGATTTGCGATGTCAACAACTTTTGTTGCACTGCACCAACTTCATTGAAACAATATGTTGCGAAGCCATTATGCAACTCATTCTAGGTCGGGAAAGAGTTCGTCGGTAAAACCGAAGCGGGTAAAATCGCGCATCCGCATCGGGTAGAGCACCCCATCGAGGTGGTCGCACTCATGCTGTACGACCCGCGCGTGAAACCCGCTCACCGTGCGATCGATCGCTTCGCCGTGCTCATCGAAACCGCGATAGCGGATATGGCGGTAGCGCGGCACGACCCCGCGCATTCCCGGAACCGACAGACAGCCTTCCCAGCCCTCCTCGATTTCCTCATCGAGCGGCGTGATCAGCGGATTGACGAGAATGGTTTCCGGAACCGCCTCGGCGTCCGGATAGCGCGGACTGCTCTCGAAGCCGAAGACGACGACCTGCAGGCCGACCCCGATCTGCGGTGCGGCTAGTCCCGCACCCCCGGCGGCACGCATGGTTTCCTGAAGATCCCCGATCAACTCGCGCAATTCCGGGCCTGAAAAATCGCTTACCGGCGCCGCCGGCTGGAGCAGGCGCGGATCGCCCATGCGGAGGATGGTTCGAACAGCCATGATTTCGCGCCCTCGCTTCTGAAAATGCAGTAATTGAGGTATTTTGTCACCCTTTTTCCGGAATGCCACACCGGCACCGGCCCACATCGCCCATTACTGGAGCGGCGTACCGTTCACGGCCGGGCCGCTTCTCCTCGCCGCCCGGCTATTTCGCCCCGCTGCCACCCGAAGCGCGGGAAGCGCCACACGGGGAAGACGAATAACGGTATCGTTGCGCACCTGTCCTTCCCGCTCTCAGTGCCCCAAACGATGACTCCCGCTCCCGACAGTCTGGCAGCGACGATGCCGGCCGATGCCCAACGCCAGGCCGCACACGTCGCGCAGGATGCTTTCGCTACCGTCTTCCGGCTGACCGTCGACGCCGATGTGGCGGGGCGCGACGTTGCGCTGGCTGAGGTCGAACAACGTTGCCACAACTGGTGCGCCGCTGGCGACGACGCGGAGGCGCGCACGCTGCGCCGCGTCCTGCTGGTCGCCGGGCTCGATCAGTGGGGACTGGCGTACAGCCAGGCTTTCGACCTGGCTGCGATCCCGGCCCTGAGCGCGCTGCTCGGTTCGCTGCGGACCGCCATGGATGCCGCCGAAGACGCCCGCTTCCAGCGCATTTTCGCCCGGCTCGACGCAGTCGAGAGCGACGCGGTCGATTTCAAGATCGAACTGCGCCGCAACATTCATCTGGCACTCTGGCACGCCATGACTGTCTGCGACGACGAAGCCGAGGCGCAGCGCATCTTGCGCGCACTGGGCAGCCTGATGCTGGCACTGACCAGACGCATGCCGCTGCTCGGCTGGCGGCTGCTGGCGGATGCGCTGGCCAGCGTCCAGATCCGCCTGCTGGACGATGAAAAGCCGGTCGGCAGGATGGCGGAAGAGGCGACGCAGCAGTTGTTCACCGCGCTGCGCCAGAGCCTGCCGCCCGAGCAGTATCAGGCGATACTGGCCCATTCCGGCCGGGCGGTTGTGGCCTGGCAGCAAGCACGCCGTCCGGCAAGCTGAAATGGCGTCGTCCGCATGCCGTCTGTCGCGGTCGACCGCCTGAAAACGCCTATTTCCGGACAATCACCCCGCACGCCTGGCGCGCGCCGGAATTGCCGGTCGGCTGCGTCTTGTAATCGTCCGGTGCGGCATGGACGATGACGCTGCGGCCGATAATCCCGTTCGGCCCGTCATCCAGGGTCACGCCACCGATGTAGGACCCCTGGCGGGCGTTGCCATTGGCGTCAGCCACCAGTTGCATCATGTCGCCGGCGTGATGATCGCCCTGCTCGGGGCTTCCGTGCGCCTTGCCCGAGGGGTTGAAGTGGCCGCCGGCGCTGGTACCGTCGGGCGCGCTGCAATCGCCTTTTTCATGGATATGGAAGCCATGCAGGCCCGGCGTCAGGCCACTGACTTCGGCGAGCACGAGCAGCTTGTCGCCGGACTGGGTAAAGGTGACGACACCATTCACCCGGTTGCCCTGCGTCGCCGCCAGCTGTGTCGTCGCGCTCGCCGCCTTGCCTGCCGGTATGCCGCCGGCACAAGCAGACAGCAGACCTGCCGATACCAGCGCCCCAACCAGAATGAACTTCTGCATTTTTGATGCCTCCACTTGTTTGTGAGTCATTGAATACCCATAATCGGCGCCTGACTCGACAGCCGTTTTTCATTCCGAGTCCCATCACCTTACCTGGCAAGCGATGCAAAACGAAACACTGCGGCCCGAATCCACCCCGAGCGGACTGGAAAACTTCAGCCCGCCCATCGACGGTAGTCGACTTGCCCACGCGCCCGGCACGCTGGTCGACAAGTACGGCCGCCGCGTGACCTACGTTCGCCTGTCGATCACCGACCGTTGCGATTTCCGCTGTACCTACTGCATGGCCGAGGAAATGACCTTCCTGCCGCGCCACGAAGTGATGAGTCTCGAAGAATGCCTGCAGCTTGCTACGGTGTTTGTCAGTCTCGGCGTCAATAAGTTGCGTATTACCGGCGGCGAGCCGCTGGTGCGCAAGAACGCCCTGTGGCTGATCGAGCGCCTGGGCGCCCTGCCCGGCCTCGACAACCTGGTCATCACCACCAACGGCTCGCAACTCGAACGCTTCGCTCCGGCGCTCAAGGCGGCCGGCGTCAAGCGGATCAACATCAGCCTCGACACGCTCAGGGCCGACCGTTTCAAGGCAATCACGCGGATCGGCGATCTCGACAAGGTGCTGAGTGGCATCAAGGCCGCACAGGCGGCCGGTTTCCGGCGGACCAAGCTGAACGCGGTGATGATGCGCGGCACCAACGACGACGAATTCGGCGACCTCGTCCGCTTCGCGCTCGACAACGAACTCGACCTTTCCTTCATCGAGGAAATGCCGCTCGGCGAAATTCACGGGCGTAGCAACACCTATATCTCGTCCGAAGAAGCCCGCGAACAGCTGGCCCGACGCTTCGAGCTGATCCCGTCGACCGAATCGTCGGGCGGCCCGGCGCGCTACTGGCGCATTCCCGGCTCGGAATCGCGCATCGGCTTCATCTCGCCGCACAGCCACAATTTCTGCGACAGCTGCAACCGCGTGCGGATCACCGCCAAGGGCGAGCTCTACCCGTGCCTCGGGCAGAACGACGCGCTGCACCTGATGCCCATCCTGCGCCAGCATCCGGGCGACGACGCACGCCTGCGTCAGGCGATCATGGACAGCATGGGCATCAAGCCGTGGGGCCATGATTTCACGCAGCAGATGGACGCCCCGCAGGTGGTGCGCTTCATGTCGATGACTGGCGGCTGAGCGCGTCGCGATGCAGTCGGCCAACCTCCTGAACATCGGGCAAGCCATCCAGCTTGCGGTCGCGCCGGTATTCCTGCTCGCCGGCATCGGCGGCTTGTTGACCGTGCTGACCAACCGGCTGGGCAGGATCATCGATCGGGTTCACCAGATCGAACGGCAGATCGCGGGGGAAATCAGCGCCGAACAGCGCGCCGCGCACGCCGGCACCACGCTTTCGCTGGCCCGCCGGGCGCGCATGATCCATTGGGCGATCACCTTGTGCACCACCAGCGAGTTGCTGGTCTGCGTCGTGGTCGGGACGATCTTCGTCAGCTCGGAGTTCG
>Ga0209310_1001788_pt1 | contig 15057 bp, 18 predicted proteins | sample AD_UKC030_MetaG_FD_184415 | JGI IMG/M metagenome (GOLD analysis project Ga0209310, IMG submission 184415) | Active sludge microbial communities of municipal wastewater-treating anaerobic digesters from USA - AD_UKC030_MetaG (SPAdes) (version 2) | ecosystem: Engineered > Bioreactor > Anaerobic >... | reverse complement strand
AGCGGATTGCCGATATCCGCCCCATCCCGAAACGACGCAAACTGCGACTGGCGAACGGCAACGAATCGGACATCCAACGCGCCGGCCGACGTGTCGGCGAAATGATTGGGGTAATCTCCGTCATCATGGGGAAAAACCAGCTGCTGGTCGAATACGATTTGAGGAAAACCATCCTCTCCCAAATCGAAGCGGTGGCCACCGCCGAGAGCTTGCGGTTTAAAGATGGGTTCCATGGCTTCAGACGACGCCTTTGGAAACTGGCGGAAGCCAACGAGTTGGAAAATGCCGCCCACCCCGGACCCGGAGCCTGCTGTAACCGGCCTCCCGTCAGGTTGCGCTGACCGAACCCGCGAAACGACGGCATCTACCTTTTCCGGACATCTGTCGAATTCCATGCACCGAGTGCTGCGGGCCAATGCCTGCGATGCGACTACCGGCTGCATTGACGCGTCGCGAAAGCCCAGATTTATCATTACATTTCGCCAGCTGTTTTGTAATTCGATGGTTATGTTGTCGACAGTCGCCGGGTCGCACACTGGATACATCATTACAAGCAGAGGAGAAGATCATGCGTATCGCACTCGCTCCAATTCTTGCCGGGATTGCCTTTCTGACCCTAACGGCATGCACCTCGGTGCCGTCGGTCGGTGAAATTCCGGCGAGCATTGCCAATGCCACCACAGCCGCCGAGCACCAGCGAATAGCTGCCTATTTCGCGGAGAAGGCGGCCAGCTACGATGCCGAAGCGGCTTGGCACGAAAAAATGGCGCTCTCCTACGCGAGCCGCCCGAAAGGCGATCTGGCGGCGATGCAATCTCACTGCCGCTCGCTGCAGGCGCAGTTCACCAATGCCGCCAAGGATGCGCGCACCCTGGAACAGGCACACCGCCAATTGGCCGGCAACTCCGGCAAATAGATGCGGTCACGGCAGGCAAGCCGTTGCCCTAAACGTTCGCGTCGCGTAATCCGAAATAAATAGCGCGCCGCCACTCTCGACAGCCACAAGGTATCGCCCACAAATTGCCAAAGGAATACAAGGAAAAAGGCGAGGACTGACAAGTAATCGCCCTTTTGATTGAGTCAACCCAAAGTTCAAGGAGATTTTCATGGCTATCGATTCCATTAGCCGCAATACCATCACCAGCGCTACGCGCCAGCCTGTCGAAAGTCCACTAACCCAAGAGCTAAAACAAGCCGAACGCCAGGAAGTCAGGGCGCAAGAAGTCTCACAGCGCCAAGCAGAGGAAACGTTACCGCCGGTTGTGAATATTCAGGGCCAAACCACCGGGACGCTAATCAACATCGTCGCCTGAGTTGGGGAACGTGTTTGGGTGAAAAGCACTTGGGCCGACAGTTTGGCCAAAAACGGTTCCCGCCCGCTATGTTGTTGCACCTGACATTTGAATGACAAACTTGTAACCGCGGGGTTATGTATGCGTCAGTCTCACCGCCGCATACTGCAATTATTCAATATCCTGGATAAAGGAAGAAAAAATGCTGGAAGTTGCTGATCGATTGAAAAGCCAGTGTCAGTCACAACTTGAACTGACCTTGAATCTTTGCAATTTAGGGCTGGGATGCTGCGAGCGCGTAACCGAAATCAATGGACAGTTTGCCCGAGCACTCCTGACTCAGGCTGGAACGGATAACCAGTCGTTGCTGCGGGGTGATGCGAGCGGTTTGATGGTGGGAACGGGGCGGACCGTCCTGGATCATTGGGCTTCGATGCTCGCCTGTTGCACTGATTTTCAGCGGCAGGTATTGACCGGTTTGGCAAAGAAATGACCTCTTGTTCGGTGGTGGGGAGTAACTCCGGCACCCAACGGTCAGGCAAGCACTAGCCGGCCCGCAGTCGAGTTCGCGCGCATCAGCAAGTAAAGCCCCAATGCCGCGGATCGACGCCATCGCCAATTCTCCACCCCTTCAGCCGCCGGTCGATGGCGGTCATGCCAATCACGGCGCCACGGCGGGAGCCTCTTTTGCCGATGCGCTTTCGCAAGCCATCGGCCAAACTGGCGCGGCAGCACCGCATGGCAAGCATGGTGGTGGCACTACCGGCAATAGACAGCATGGCGGGCATGGTGGCGGCTTGACTTCGTCCAGCAGCGAGCCGCACCCGCAGCATGTTCCCTTGTCCAGCCAGGCACAGGGCGGAAAAGAACATAGCGTTCAGGAAATGGCCCTTGGAGTGCGCGCCTACCGCCAGCAGGTGATTGCCTCCAATATCGCCAACGCCGATACGCCCGGCTACAAGGCGGTTGACATCGATGTCGCAGAAGCCATGCGCATCGCCCGATTGGCCTCCCAGGTGCTACCAACAACGCTGGCGACGACCGGCAGCGGCCATATTTCCGCGGCGGCCGTTTCCGCCCAGCCACCCTATCCACTCAAGTACCAGGTGCCGAGCCAGGATAGCGCGGACGGGAACACGGTTGATATGGATGTCGAGCGCACCAAGTTTTCCGATAACTCGCTCATGTACCAGTTTTCAGTTGATCGGGTTAGCGGCCACTTCAAGATGCTGATGGAGTTGTATCAGTCCTTGAAATAAATGACATCGCCTTTCCATGGAACTTCACAAACCTCCTGAACATGGTGATCGCTGCACCTGTCGTATGCTCGCCGCGGCCGTCGGTTGTAATCCCAAGACTTTGACTTATAACTATTGCCGAACGGTGCTGCAAAAACGTTGGTTTGTGGAGTGCAATCACGGTTGCTGCAATGAGCAAAAAACCGTCGCGCCCCGTGATGCATGGCACGATCTTGGGCCCATCGACCCGATCAAGGCTATCCTGATCATCAACGAGTGATCGATCAACTCATGCCCATCATGAATGCCCAAACCGGCTTTTACACCGCCAACCCGGAAGGCGCCCCGCCCAAATGAAAAACGCCACCCTACCGCAAACTCCCCGGCAACTGCGTTGGATGCTGGCTAGCAAGTTGGGAGCCACCTCGATCTTGATCGGACTGGCAGCAGGAGGGGGCTCGTACCTGCTCGAAACGTCGAGGACCGAGCAAGCGGCACTGGATCGCGCGACGACCAGCGCCCGCCACTTCGAGTCGCCGGCCATGCAAATGGCCTTTGATGGAAAAGCACAGGAGGAGCACGGTACACTCAACCGCCTGCTGGATCGAACCCGGTTTGTCGGCATTCGCGTATTCAGCCCGAGCCGAGCGCTGATCTACGAAACTTGGGAAGATATTCCGGCAACCCTCGTCGCTGCCGCCAAGTCCCGGCAGCATGACTGGCCGGAACGCGGTCAAAGTCACCGAAACTGGATCGAAGTGTCAGGCGAACGGCTGATCCAAGTCGTCTTGCCATTGTTCGGGAGCGATGATTCGCTGGCCGGCTATGTGGAAGGCGTCAGCCGTCTCGATGAGGAAAGCTTGCTAGCTCAGCGAGAACAAGTCCGCGCCGCAGCCCTGACCGCCACCTTGTCTGTCCTGCTCACGGCACTGCTACTCTATCCCTTGCTGTTGGCCATGCTGCAGCAATCGACCGGGCTGTCCCGACGCCTGCTGGACTCCAATCTTTCCCTGATGCACTCCCTCGGCAACGCCGTTGCCAAGCGGGATTCGGATACCGACGCCCACAACTACCGGGTCACTTACTATGCAGTCGCTTTGGCCGAGGCGATGGGCCTGCCGGAAAAGGAGATTGCCGATTTGGTGGTCGGCGCTTTTCTGCACGATGTCGGCAAGATCGGCATTCCCGACCGCATTCTGCTCAAACCCGGCAAACTGACCGCCGAGGAATTCGAAATCATGAAAAGCCATTCCCTGCTCGGCACCGAGATCGTCGCCGGGAACCGTTGGCTGGCGGGCGCGGCGCAGACCATTCGCCATCACCATGAGCGGTTTGACGGTGCTGGCTACCCAGACGGCCTGCGCGGCGAGGCGATTCCCCGTATTGCCCGCGTTTTTGCAGTGGTTGATGTCTTCGACGCACTAACCTCGAAACGCCCCTACAAGGAGCCGATGACGCTCGCTGAAGCGCTGAGCATTATCGAGAGAGATGCCGGTCAACATTTCGACCCGTTGGTCGTTGCCGTATACATCAAGATTGCGCCTGGCTTGTACACCAAGGCGGTGCAGGTTGACGATGCCGAATTGCGGCAGGGAATGCGCATGTTGCTTTCCCGCTATTTCAAAACAGAAACGGCCCCCGAAGAAGGAGCCGCTTTCGTAACGACACAGTCGGTGATTTAGCCGCGATGATCCTTATGGAGCAGACTGTCGAGACGCATGACTTCGTCACCATGCATAATGATCTTCTGGCCATCCTTGGCTTCCATCACGGTGTCTTTCTTCATGCGCACCGCGCGGCCAAGTTTGTCTTCCATGCCCATTTTTCCGTCCTTGAAAATGTAGACCGTGGAGCCATCTTTCAACTCGATCGATTTTTCAACCTGTGCCGCATCCACGGCAAATGCGGTCGCCGTAACGGCACTCATCGCAACAACCATCAACAATTTTTTCAGCATTTTGTTTCTCCACTAATTTAACGCACTGGTAATACCTCTGTTTGCAACGCTTACAAGCGTTCAACTTGCTTGATAGCCGCTTCACGCTCCGTGAGAGTCGATCGATTAGCCGCCCTCATGCCCTTTCTTGAGCAGAGAATCGAGACGCATGACTTCGTCGCCGTGCATGATGATCTTCTGACCATCCTTGGCTTCCATCACGGTGTCTTTCTTCATACGCATGGCGCGACCATATTTATCCTCCATGCCCATTTTGCCGTCCTTGAAGATGTAGACCGTCGATCCGTCTTTCAATTCGATCACCTGCTTGGCAGCAGCACGGGCTTCATCAGAAGCAAACGCAGTAGCGGTCACCGCGCTCATCGCGACAACCATCAACAGTTTTTTCAGCATTTCTTTCTCCTTGAGAGTAATGGACTTGCATTTCAATGCTACCTACGAGAACCTGTCAGCTCCCCGACGAGGCAATGACATTTGTGTCATCGCCTCGTAATCTTTCACTCAGCCGCCGGTGTAGGCCGGGTTCTCCGTGACATACACCGTCACGCCCTCAGCCCCCGGAATAACCTTGGCAAGCGGAAACGACGCAGTGCCCAGGGTATCGAACGTCCAGGTGACGCTCTTGCTGCCAACATTGATCCGGATGGTTTCGAGGCGTGTGACATTCAGGTACTTGGTGCCGCTGTCGATATTCACCACCCGAGCAGCTGCGCTGGAAGTTGCATAGCCGTAGGGCGCGAGTTGGTTGGTGGTCGGCTGACTCTTGGATTCCGAGACATGTGAAAGCCAGTGCAAACTCTGCCCTTCTGAGTAGTCCTCGTGGGCATAGCTGGTTCCGGCAACAGAAAAACCGAGAGCAGCGATCAGGGTTAGTTTGGCAATGTTCGTTTTCATGATTCTCTCCTTGTGAGATCGGGTTAATCGTGTCGGACCTCTTTCGTCCAACCGTGATGTCATCTTAGGAGTGCGCTACCAACAGGACGCTGACCTGGAGATTACGTTTCTGATAGCCAATTTGTAATTTCCTGACAGGTTTCCAGATGCCGCCAAGCCAAATACCCAGATTTGGCCATCACGAAAATTAACCATGAAATGCGCCTGAAAAATTTATGTTGGTCTGCATATTTGTTGGAGAGGCCCTCATGAAACTTACCGCAGATGATCTTGCAACCTTTCATACACATGTACTGATAACGTAAGTCCCACTTTCCCGACCTCGATGGCGAAATCCCCCTCATAAGCTCCCCATTCCCGGGAGACGTCCCGGGTGGCACCGCCTACTCTTCGACCATGCGCTCGCAAGCGCAATACGTCACCGAATCGAGGTCAGGCCCATGTTCACTGCTGCATCGACGACGCACCGGCACAACACAATTCCCCGTCCGCATCAGAGCGGGCTGCAGGAGATCATCGAAACCCGCCTTTGGCTCGAAGAGCACGACTGGCTGTACCGGTTACTACGCAGTGAGACCAATGTATCGCCGACCTTTCGTTTCCCCGACCTCATCAGCGCCTGCGTTTCGCAGGTCTTCGCCCTGCCGGATGCGCCCACACGCATCTTCCGCTTCCTCGGTACCGAGTTGGTGCTGCGCTCGCCGCAAACGCCGCGCCGCCGCGAATCGATGTGGCGGAACCAATATCAGCTACTGCTGGAATTGCAACGCTCCCCCGCCAACCGGCACCCCAACCCCAAGTTCCAACTCGACCAACTGACAACGGCCTGCGTAGCACTGTGCCGGATGCCGGATCCGTTAGGCACGAGCGTCTTGCAGCAGGCCCGCCTGAATATGGTGGAGCGTTCCCAACTCGAGCGTCTAACCGCATCTGGTTAAGGGTCACTTGACCTCAAATCCGCCCCCAGGCGTACCCCACCCACGCTGATCCGTTCGCTCATCGTCACCTTGCCCGGTTAGACCCGGACCGACCCGAATCCCACCCAGGCAGTCCGCTCACCGCTGACTACCCAGACTTGGCTGCCCGCTTGGCGGTCTGTCCCGATTCCGTTCGAGAGGTGATCAATGCGTTCGTCGTCCTTTGTCTCCCTGGCTACCCTGGCTGTCATGGCAACGCTTTCTCCCCACGCATTGGCCTGCTGGGGAGAGGCAGGACAGCGCTATGGCGTGTCAGCCGACCTGCTCTACGCGATTGCCCGAGTCGAATCGAACCTGAACCCGAAAGCCGTCAACCGCTCGCATTTTCAACGCACCGGGTCCTACGACATTGGACTCATGCAGATCAACAACCGTCATCTATCGGTGCTGTCGCGCCACGGCATCAGGGAATCGGACCTTTTTGATCCTTGCACCAACATTCAGGTTGGTGCCTGGCTGCTGTCCGATCTGTTTTCCCGGCGTGGAACGACATGGGATGCGGTTGGTGCCTACAACGCAGCCTGCTCGCAACTCAAAGGCGAGGCTTGCGCCAAGGCCCGCGCGCAATACGCCTGGCGGGTTTACCGCCAATTGCCGGCCCAACGGAGCAGCCAATTCATCAAGGCACCGAACGCGGTCAAGCCTGTGGCCTCGGGCGGAATGCTTGCGATGATGTCGGTGCGGGTGACGCCATGAGATTTGGCTCACTACGCCACTGGACGCTCGGCCTCATGGGCGGCTGCACCCTTCTGGCCGCCTCGTGCGGCCTGTTCCCCACGCCGGTGTCACCCGATCACCAAGCAATCCTGCCGCGCGCGGCACCGGCGCAGTTGGCCCAACTCGATTTCGGCCAGCAGGCGAGGTTTGCACGCTGCATCCCACCCGCCTGCCCGATCCGTACCCCCAAGACACTCGCGCTGGAAACCCCTGACCCATCGGCCAAGCGCACCGATGCTTCCATCCCAACCGAGCCCTCCCCGTCCGCTGTACCGCCAGCCCCGACACCGAAGACGGAAGTCTCCCGCACGCTCACCCTGCGCTTTGGCCTTGGCAGCGCCAAGCTGAGCCCTGCCGCTCGCACCCAATTGAATGAGGCGATGGCTGACCTCAAGTCGACACTCCGCATCACGATCCTCGGCCGTACCGACAACACGGGGCCGCTGGCCTTCAATGATTCGTTGGCTCTAGCGCGCGCCCTGGCAGTCCGCGACCACCTGCTCAAGACACATCCGAGACTGACGCCTGCCCTGACCATCAAGGCACAAGGCGGGTGCTGCTTCATCGCCCCGAACGATACCCAAGCCGGCCGCACGCAAAACCGCCGGGTCGAGGTGGTCTTTCAGATGAACGAGGGCCTGCCGCCATGACGCCGGGCGGCCCGAACTCCGTATTTGTAGCCTTTCACCCGCCGAGCACGCGCTCCCACCCGCCGGGCATCCCGATGCCTACCCGCCATTTCCACCCCCATTCAACGTTCGACTCTTTTCCGGAGATATTCATGAACACTGCTGTGCTGGTTTCTTCCCCCCGTCTTGCCACACGCAAGCCGATCATGGTCGCCATGCTGCTAGCGACAATCGCTCTCGGCCTCGGTATCGCTTTTCCCGGCTTCGCCCTGGACCTGGTCGCCTTTACCGGTATCACCGGCCCGCTGACCTCGGCGCTGACCCAGATCGCCGCGCTCGGCCCCGGCATCAAGGCCCTGGTCGGCTTCGTCGGTTTTGTGGTCGCACTCATTTCGCTTTCCGCGCTACGCAACTTCGGCCCTGTCCTGTTTTACGTGGGCCTCGCCATCTTCGCCGCCGTCGGTCTCGTGATCGCCGGCGCGATCATGGGCGCAGTGATCTGAAACGCCGGCATCGATCCTCAGGAGACCGATATGCAAGCAGACACCTATATCCCGCGGCGTCTCGACGACCAATGGAAGATCGGCTTCTGGGATGTCGATGTCGCGGCGCCGATCCTGTTCATGTTTTTCGTCGGCTACATGTCCGGCAGCAAGACCTCGTTCGCCGTCTGCATGGCGGCGGGCATCTTCGTCTCGCGCTGGATCTCGCGCATCAAGGCGGACAAGCATCCGGCCTTCGCCATCCACTGGCTGTACTGGCACCTGCCGGCCAGTCCGCTGACCACGATGCGCGCCACGCCACCATCGCACATCCGCCGCATGGTCGGCTGAGCCCAGGAGAAAAACCCATGGACTTCGAACGACTCAACGGCGACATCAAGGAAATGCGCCGGCGCAACCAGGGGCTCGGTCTCGCCGTTGCCGTCCTGGCCGCCGGCCAGATCCTCGCCCTGATAGTCATCTTCAACCTGCTCGGCACGGTGCGTACCGTCGTCGTGCCGCCCTCGATCGACAAGACCTTCTGGGTCACCCGCGACAGGGCGAGCAGCGAATACCTCGAACAGATGGGCAGTTTCATTGCCTGGCTGGTCCTCGATGTGACGCCGGCCTCGATCGACTGGAAGAAGGACATCCTGCTCGGCTACGTCGAACCGGAACAGTACGGCCCGCTGAAAACCCGCCAGGAAGTCGAAGCCGAACGCCTGAAGCGCATCAACGCCGCCACCGTCTTCGCCCCCCAGCAACTGGTTCCCAGTGAAGAAGGCCAGAGCGTCGTCATTCGCGGACGGCTACGCACCCTGGTCAATGGCTTCGAGACGGCCAACGACCTCAAGGCCTATCGGGTCGAGTTCAGCTACGCCGGCGCTCGCATGCATCTGAAAAGTTTCAAGGAGATAGCCAATGTCGGCAACTGATACCAACCAGACCCTATCCCGACCTGTTCCAATGCCTGGGCGCGGATGGACGATGAGCGCTGTTCAAGTCATCGCCTGTATCGCCGCCATGACTGCCCTGCCCGCCCAGGCGCTGCAACTCGTCGAGGCCAGCGACGGTGCGGCAGTCGAAGCCATCCTGTCGATCCGGGAACCGACCCGCATCCGCATCGAAGGGGCATCGATCACCGACGTCTTCGGTAACATCCATTCGAGCCAATGCGGCATGGCGGCAGCCCTTCCCGCCAGCCCGGGCATGACACCCGCCGCTACCGGTTCATCACCGATCAATCCAGCCGGTGAGATCGCGCTGACCTGCGACCGCGACAAGGGCGAAATCTATGTCCGTCCGGTGGACGATTCCACCAAGCCCATCAACCTCTTCGTCGCAACGGCTAACGCTACCTACACCTTGCTGCTGCGTCGTTCGGACACCCCGGCCGACACCATCGTCATCCGCGACAGGACACCGAAGGCCTTGAAGCATGCGCCATCAGCCCCGGCCGCCCCGTCGCCCAACCAGGTACGTGCCATGAAGGCGCTGTTGGTGGCGATGGCTTCGGATCGGGTACCGCCAGATATCCGGGTCGAAGAGACCCGCGGCACGCTCCCGTTGTGGAACGAGGCGCGTTTTTCCCGGGTCCGCCAGTACGAGGGGCGCGGCCTGGTCGGCGAGAAATACCTGCTGCAGAACATCAGCGATGCCCCCATGGTACTGGCCGAACAGGAATTCGACCGCGCGCAGGGCAGCGTCGTCGGCATTGCCGTCGAGCACCACAACCTTCGCCCTGGCGAGAGCACCAGCGTCTATGTAATCCGCCGCGGAGAGATGCCATGACCACGCCGCGTCAGTGGATGCAAACGCTGCGCGGTTTGCCGCAGCAATTGCTGCAGCGTTTGTCGCCGCGGCAGCGCCAGTACGCCATGCTCGGCGCCCTGATGGCCGGCGGCGTCGGGCTGCTCTGGTCGATTTTCGCATTCACGGCGAGCAGTCCGCCGACGAGCAGCACGCAACCCGCCGCCGGGCCGGCCAGTTCGGTCACCAACATTGGCGTCATGTCGCCCGGCGCTCAGGTCAATCCGGTCGACCAATGGGTCGGCACGGCCGGGCGCAAGCTTGCCCAGTACGAGAACGAACGCGAAGAACAGGGACGACTCAACAAGGATCGCCAGACCTTCGAAGCGAAGACCATGCAGCGCTTTGCCGAACTGGAACAGCGACTGACCTCGACCCAGCAGGCCGCCGCGACACCCCAGCCGCCCACACCACTCCCGACCATGCCGAACAGCATGCCACCGGCGGCGAGTCTGCCCCCTGCTCCACCACCGTCCAAGGGCTTGCCCACCGGAGCAATGCCGAGTGGCACGCCCGGTGACTTGCTGGCGCCGACATCCCTGCAGGCGCCAAGCCCAGGAATTACCCGGATTACGGTGGCCGAGCGCACCCTGCTCGCTAACCCCAGCGAGAAAGCCGAGCGCGCCGCCGGGGCTGGAGCGCAAACAGCCCCCCGAACCGTCTCCACCTTCCTGCCCGTCAGCTTCACCCGCGGCACGCTGCTGGGTGGCCTGGATGCGCCGACCGGCGGGCAATCCCAATCCAACCCGCACCCGGTCCTGATCCGCCTTTCAGACAACGCCTTCCTGCCCAACCGCTTCCGCGCCGAATACCGGGAGTGCTTCGTGGTGGCCGCCGGCTATGGCGACATCAGTTCCGAACGCGCCTACCTGCGCACCGAGAGTCTGTCTTGTGTGCGGACCGACGGCGCAACGCTGGAAGTCAAGATCCAGGGCTCGATCTACGGCGAGGATGGCAAGGTCGGCATGCGCGGTCGGCTGGTCACCAAGCAGGGCCAGATGCTCGCCAACGCCCTGCTGGCCGGTGTGGTTAGTGGCATCGGCCAGGGCCTGGCCACCTCGTCGACCGAATACAGCACGTCGGCCTTCGGCACGGTCGCCAGCGCCACCGGTTCCGAAGCCTACCGCGCTGGCCTCGGCTCCGGTGTCGGCAAAGCCCTCGACCGGCTGGCCCAGTACTACATCAAGCTCGCCGAGAACACCTTTCCGGTCATCGAAGTGGACGCCGGTCGCGAGGTCGATGTGGTGATCACCAAGGGCGTGCGCATCGATGTACCGACGACGGCCGTCGGGCCCGCTTCCGCCCGCTTCGCCAATTCCCCTGAAACCCGTTATCTGGAGACCTCGGACGATGGCAACTACTAAACCCATGCGCCAGCGAGCGCTCGTTGCAGCCTTGAGCACGGCCCTCCTCGGCACCAGCTTCGGCGTCAGTGCCGCCACGCCCGACGAGGCGCAACTGCTGGCGAACTTGCAGAAAGCCCATCCGGGAACGCATTTCTCCAGCATCGCCCGCACGCCCGTCGCCGGCCTCTACGAGGTCTGGATGAACGGCAACGTCGCCTACGTGATGGCCCGGCAGCCACGCTACTTCCTCTTCGGCCATCTGTTCGACACCAAGGCCATGAGCGACCTGACCGGCCCGAAACTGGCGCAGGCCAGCAAGGCAAAAAGCCTCGCTGAAGCGCCCCAGAATATCCAACAACCGGCAGCAGCCCCGATCCGCCTCGAACAGTTGCCCCTGAGCGACGCAATCAAGACGGTGCGCGGCGCCGGTCAGCGCCGGGTGGCGGTTTTCAGCGACCCCAACTGCCCTTACTGCAAGCAATTGGAGGCGGAACTGGCCAGCCTCGACAACATCACCATCTACACCTTCCTGCTGCCTTTCCTCGGTGAGACGAAACCGATCGCCGTCTGGTGTGCGATGGATCGTGCGGCGGCCTGGCGGCACCTGATGCTCGATGGCGACGACAGCCTGCTCAATGCCTCCATTTCCTGCGACCACCCGATCGATCGCAACCTGGCGCTGGCCCGCCAGCTCGGCATACAAGGCACTCCTACCCTGATCTGGGCGGATGGCACCCGTAGCGAAGGCTTCGTCGGACGAACCGTGATCGAATCACGACTCGCAGCGGCCGCTTCGCCAGTTGCTCCGGAGAAACAGCCATGAAGACGCTGATCTTGCGACTCGGTGCCGTCTGCCTGCTTCTCCCCTTGGCCGCCTGCATGAACATGTCCGGCCTGGGCGGCGACTCTAAGTATGCCTGCAAGGCCCCCGATGGCGTCGCCTGCGACTCGGTGTCCGGCACCTACGCCAATGCCCTTCACAACAATCTGCCCAGCCAGCAGGCACAACGCTCCGCCCACCGCCAGAAAGAGGCATTCGAAGAAAGCCCTTCCCTCAAGGAAGGACGTGCCATTTCCTCGGCAACAGCCAACACGCCCGGCATGGCCGTGACACCCAGTCCCCTACGTACCCAGGCCCGCATCCTGCGGCTGTGGATCAAACCCTGGGAAGACGCCGACGGCGATCTCTACGATCAGGGCTACGTCTATGTCCAGGTGGACAACGGCCAGTGGCAGATCGACCACGTGCAACGCCAGATCCGCGATGTCTATGCGCCGCTGAAGCTGCCACCCAAGCCGGCCACTGAGACGACCGCCGAACCCGGCGCCAGTACGTCGTCGCCCCTACCGATGTTGCAACGCCCGCCGCTGTCCGGTCCCGGCACCAGCCCTGCGCAGTGAGGTCCATATGAACACCGCCCTCCGCGATCCCCATTTCGCTCGCCCGCGCGACCACACCCATGCGCCACGCTTTCCCTTCGGCGAACCGGCGGACACACCGGCCGAACAGTTCGCCAACTGGCTGCCTTATTCCGCCTATCTCGCCGCCGAGAAGATTTTCGTGAACCGCGACAGCATGGGCGTCATGCTCGAACTGATGCCGCAGTCGGGGGCCGACGAGCGGATGGCGGAAGTGCTGATTTCGCTCTACGCCAATTGCCCGCCCGGCACCGGTATCCAGTTCCATCTGTTCGCCTCGCCGCAGGTGCGCAGCCAGTTGCGCCAGTACGCCAATCTGCGGGTCGAGGATGAGGACCAGGCCGAGCAGGCCAAACAATGGGGCCGCCCGGCGCGCAACGAAAATCTGTTCCGCAAACTGGCCCGCCAGCGCGTCGACCACCTGCTGCAGGGAGCACAGAAGTCGCTGACCGCCGGCTTCCATTACACGATCCGGGATTTCCGCCTAATGCTGAGCGTCGCCTTTCCGGGCGACCCGGAAGACCTCAACAAGCGCGACGAACTGCTCGCCCTGCGCGATTCGATGTCGTCCAGCCTGCGCTCGGCCTCGCTGCCCAATCGCGTCTGCGATGCCGCCGACCTGATCAACTGGTGTGCGCTGTTCACCAATCCCGACCGCATCTCGCAGACCGATGCGCCGGACCTCAACTACGACGACGGCCGCGAACTGCGCGACCAGATCGTGGACTTCGACACCATCCAGGACCCGCATCCGAGCGGCCTGACCTTGTGGAAGGAAGCCAGTCCCGATGTATTGGAGGCGCGCTTCTACTCGATCAAGAGTTTTCCGGAACGCTTCGCGCTGTGGCAGATGGGGTCGCTGATCGGCGACCTGATGCAGCCGGCCCTGCAGTACAGCGCACCGTTTCTGCTCACCCTCGGCGTCCAGGTCCTCGACCCCAACCTCACCAAGTCGGTGGTCACCGCCAATCATGTGCGGGCGACGCAGAACGCCAAATCAAAGATGGCCGACGTCATGCCGGATGTGAACAAGAAGCTGCAGGACTGGACCGCCGCGGCCGATGCCATTGACACCGGCGGCAACCTGGTCAGCCTCTACCACCAGTTGGCGATATTCACCGCACCCAACAAAGCGGTCGCCGCCCATGAAGCCGCCAATGCCATCTGGCGCGGCCGCGGCTTCCAGCTCAATGCCGACGCCTACATGCACCGCCAGGCATTACTCGCCAGCCTGCCGATGACGCTGACCGAGAAATTCCACAAGGACTTGGTCAAAATGCGCCGCGTCACGCGCAAGACGATGGCCAATGCCATCCACATGGCGCCATTGATTGCCGAGTGGCGCGGCACGCGCACACCGGCCCTGGTTTTCGGGGGACGGCGCGGCCAGTTGATGACCCTCGACATTTTCGACAATGATCTCGGCAACTACAACTTCGCCATCATCGGCGCCCCCGGCTCGGGCAAATCGGTACTGATGAACGAAATGGCCTGGTCCTACCGCGCCATCGGCGCCAAGGTCTGGATGCTCGATCTCGGTCGCAGTTTCGAGAAGCTGTGCCGCAAGGCCAAGGGCACCTATATCGAGTTCCGGCCCGACGTGAATATCTGCCTGGACCCGTTCACCCACATCGTCGATATCAACGAAGACATCGACATGTTGGTGCCCGGCATCGCCAAGATGTGCTCGATGCAGCACACCCTGGAAGAGGTGCAATACAAGGCCATCTCGGCCATGGTCCTCAAGCTCTGGCGCGAATACGGCAATGAGTTGCGCATCACGGGGCTACGCGATGCCTTCAAGAGCGGGAGCATCGAGGAACTGGGCGTCGTCGGCGACCAGCGCATCAAGGACCTCGCCATCATGCTCAACCCCTACTCGCGCGGCGGGCAATACGAGCGCTTCTTCGAGGGCCGCAACAACATCGACTTTTCCAATGACTTCATCGTCATCGAGAACGAGGAACTGAAACGTCGGCCCGACCTGCACGCGGTGGTCAATATTCTGCTGCTCCACCGGATTACCGGCGAGATGTACCTCACTCGCAACCGGCGCAAGGTGCTCTTCGTCGATGAACTGAAACAGCAACTGGGCGACATCGGCGCCGACGATCCGGTCAAGGCCGCCGTCATCGAGGAAGCCGCGCGGCGCGCCCGCAAGTACGGCGGCGCCCTCGGCACCGCAACCCAGAGTGCCGACGATTTCTACGGCTCGACCCAGATGGAAGCGGCCTTCAACTGTTCGGACTGGGTTTTCCTGCTCCGTCAGAAACCGGAGTCCATCGAAATGCTCGACC
>Ga0209310_1001782_pt1 | contig 15085 bp, 17 predicted proteins | sample AD_UKC030_MetaG_FD_184415 | JGI IMG/M metagenome (GOLD analysis project Ga0209310, IMG submission 184415) | Active sludge microbial communities of municipal wastewater-treating anaerobic digesters from USA - AD_UKC030_MetaG (SPAdes) (version 2) | ecosystem: Engineered > Bioreactor > Anaerobic >... | reverse complement strand
ACGGCCCCCTGGTCGCCACGACATAGGCGAGCAGGGCGCCAAGCACCAGCAGCACGACGACGCTGGCGAGCAGGCGCTGGCGTTTCGGCTTCTGGCAGACGCCAGGCGCAGCGGCGGCAACGGGACTGGCCGCCTTGTTTCCGGATTTCTTCCGCATTGCTTGTTGCCCGCTCCCCGGCTGTTTCGTGCCTACTTGCGGACGAAGTAGATCTCATAGCGCTGCTTCGCCACAGCCTGATAGTAGATTCCCTTGAGGCGATCGCTGGCGGGATCGTAGGTCAGTTCGTAGGTCGATCCGCCGTAGCCGCCGGCGCGCAATTCGAGGGAAACGCGCAGTACCGCTCCCTCCTGCGCCGCTTGCGCCCGCGAGAAGGGAAGCGGATTCGGATTGAAGTACATCGCTTCGAGCTGGCCGTCCGGCCCGATGCCCTTGATGGCGATCGTGTAACCGCCGTCGGGGCGCACCCAGTTGCCTTTCAGCGCATCGAGCCCGGCGCTCGCCGGGGCCGAATCACCCGGCACCGGCTTCACCCCCTGCGCGCAAGCGGGCACAGCACCACTCAGGATGGCTGCGCCAAGGATGGCAGCCAGCATTCCGTTTCGCATCTGCATCTCCAAAATTGGCCGGATGCCCCGGCCGCTTGCTGTCGGCTTACTGCTTCGGAGCGACGCCGCGCAGCTCGGCGAGGCGCCTGGCAAGCAGCATCGACCATTTGTCGAATGCATTCTTCGCATACGACCAGGCCTGGAACGAATTCATGTAGCCGCTCGCCCAGGTCTGGGCCGTACCGACCGCGCCAGCATTGACGTCGGCGGCGTACTTGCGGCCGATCTGGGTATCCCGGCACTCGGCAATAACCTGGCCGTTTCCGCCGTCGCGGAACTGCATTTCCATGCCGGTTTCACCCATGTACGGGGTCGACCCCGCCGGGCGGCCGGTCGCCACCCCGGACCCCGCTTCGGCAATGAAGGCGTAGGGAATGAGCGTGCCGGCGACGCTGTCGGAGACCGTGGTCGGTACCAGATCGGTCAGCGCGATGCGGATCACCACGACCCCCGGCCCCGCCTTGTCGACGACCTGCATCTGCGGCTTCAGGGCCTTGACCAGCGAATCGTGGAAGTAGTCGGTCAGGGTCTTGAGATCGCTCGGATCGACTGTCTTCTGCTCGCCCTCTTTGCCAGCCTTGGGCGGCGCCAGCGAGACGACGATGCGCGAAACCATGACCTTGTCGAACTGCTTCGCATCGAAACGCGGGTCACGCCAGCACTCGATGCCGTCGAGCGCGGAAACAGGTTTCAGGCGAGCGTAATCGCTGAGGAAGCCGCTGCGGGTCAACCTTGCCGCATCGGTGGCGGTCACGCTCGTTCCACTGCCCAGTGCCGCATCGTAGGTCTGGCATCCTGCCGTCAGGGCGATTGCGCCGGCGATCAGGCAGATACCGGCGATGCGCTTGCCGCTTGCGGTTGTTGTGGTCTTGTGGGGCATTGCGTTTATGTCCATTGGTTGATTAGGCATGGTTTGCCGGTGATGCGGTATGAATTTCTGGCACACCCCGGGATATTAGTTCGAATCCGACAGTTTGAGCAGCGCAGCACGCATCGGCATGTCGGAGATACTGACGATGCCACCAAACGGCTGATCCATTTCCAGAATCAGAAAGATCACACTCGCCACCGACAGCGAACAGACGACGTTGACCGCTGTCACCATGCGATTGCTCGGCGCGAAAAGATTCCAGCCCATGATGGTAAGCATCATCCAGCACGTCACCACCACCAGCAACGGCGCCATGACATTGCTGCCCTGCTGGGTGAAGGATACGGCATTGATCCGTGCCAGTTCCCCAAGGACCTTCAGAGCATTCGCTTGCGCCTGGCGCTGAATCTCGTACTTCAGGGGTAGATCAGACAACATTTTTTCCAGCTGTCCGGCCAGACGCTTGTTGGCATCGGTAGGCATGCCCTTCGCCACGCCATCGGTACCCCACAGCTGATGCATGGACGACGCCACCGCCTGCTGCAACAGTTGCCTAACCGGGTCGGCTTCCGGACCGATTTGGCGGAGATTGCTATCAAGCTGGATAATCAGCGCCGCGGACGTGTGAATCATTTCGGCCTTGGTGTCGTAGGAAGCCTTCGATGACGAGACGATGAGCCCCATGACCAGCGCCGACAAGGTCGCGAGAAATCCAAGGCCCAGTTTCACCACATCCTTGGTTTCATCGTCGAAATGGTGACTGGCCAGGCGTTTTCTAAGGAACCCAGCGCCCAGCGCGCCGGCCAACATGAACACCGACACCATTACCGCGACGAATAACGAATTCATCCTCCCCCTCCTTCCATTACAAAATCAAACGCCCCGAGGACTAGCGACGGTCGGCGTCAAGCTCCGGATTGAAGGCGACTGGCACTCATCCCGCCGCAATGGGTATGACCGGACATGTGGCCGCTTGTTATCGGAAATTTTCCAGTCCGTCGGCCGAGAAGCAGCCGTAACCACCCTCAGGGCAGGCAATCTGGAAAGTCATCTGCTTGCCGCAACCGCTGACGCCAATGGTGAATATCCCATGAGGAACACCCGCAAAGCGGATGGTTTCAACGACCGGTTCGCGCAGTTGTCGCGACAAAACCGTGGGCTGCGCACTTGGGCATTGCAAGTCGAAGCGACCGCGCTGCAAGGCGGTCTCGATGGCTTGCGGCTCCATGCCATCGAGAACCTGGGCCGGTGGCGTGGCGCATCCGACGAGGGCCAGCGTGGCAACCAGCGCAACGGATGAAAGGGCAATCTTTTTCATTACTTGGGCTCCATTGCTAAACAAGAAAAAACATCACAAGCCAAGTGCGCCGAAAATCAATCAATTGTCATCGGCACTTTGAAGCTTCTGGACGATGGAAGCCAGCACGGCGGTCGACCAGCCGAACATCAGCATTGCCGTCATCGCCTCGAAGCCGCCGAAACCCCGCCAGCGTCCAAAAAGTTTGATGCCCTCGGAACCCAGGGTGGTGTAACTGCCGACGGAAAAATACATGGCGGCGCCAATGTTCGGCACCATCTCCATCAGGAAATAGAACCCCGCCCAGACGACGACGCCGACGAAGTGCGTCGCCAGCAGTATCGCGACAATGCCGATAATCACGGCAGTGCGGGCCGCCGCACGTGGGCCATGGACGAGTGGCTTCCCATGGCGCCTGAAGAAGCGGTGCACCATGCTGATGCCGAGCCCGTGAAAAATGACGGTCACGGCCATCGGCAGCAACGCAGCCAGGATTTGCGTGCCGTATTCGAAATCCACGGCCATGATCGCCTGTTCAGAAAGGTGCACGGTTTCCAAATTGACCTCCCGTCATCAATATCGGCAAAGAAAAGACGAATCTACTGACTCATTTCGGGAACATGAACTGCACCTGGGCGCGAATCTGCCAGTTCGGGCCGTCGTCCGGCGTCACCACGTTGTAATAGGCGGACAGCTGCGTATTCACCGGCAGTTTGCCGAGATGGAAGATCTTGCCGACGCCACCGCCCAGCGGCACCGTCCACCGCTGGCTGCTTTCGGCCTTCCAGTTGGCGGTGATGACCGGGGAACTGGTCAGGTAGAGGCCGCCCGCGAAGTTGTAGTTGATGAAGGGCTGGATCGTCGCGTTGTTGTACGAACCGCCGGTGCCGCTGTCCGATAGCGACCAGATGTTGTTGACCAGGGCGCCATACACCCAGGGATTGCCGTGATCCAGGTGCAGCGCGACGACCGAGGGGCCGAGACCCCAGTTGCGGTTGCCGAGACCGGAATCGCTGTTGGTCGGCATCTGCACCACCGGCCCGGCACCCCAGATGAAATGCCCGGGCTTGGCCGGCGACAGGAAGGCCGTGAATAGCGTATCGCCGATGCCGTTGGTTCGCTCGCCATCGGGGAGCGGCTGCGAGATGACCGGAACGATGGTACGGGTGATGATGTTCCAGTCCTCGTTCACCGACACCGGAACCACCGGCTGGATGTTGAGGATGTTCTGCGTTCGTTTGTCCGGCCCGACGTTCAGGTTGGTGTTGTTCTGGAACGGCACGCTGATCAGGTTGCCGACCGGGTTCTGCGCCAGCTTGGCCAGTTCCTCGGCACTCATTTCGGCGTACACCGGCAAGGCGGCAAGCATTGCTGCGGTCAACGCCGAAAAAGCACCGAATTTGCGCGTGGTGGTGAATGTCATCGAATACTCCATGCTTGACCCTTCAAGGCGCATGGCGAAGGTGTGGACCGATGGCGGTCGGGCGCCAGCCGCCGGACCCCACCCCCCTCTGTCATTTTGCGACCTGGAGCGCCGGCGGCTGCCAGGTGCCCTGGCCGGCCGGCAGGATCGACGGCGGCGTCTCCTTCGGCCAGTAGAGGCGCATCACCAGGTAGATTTCGCCGTCCGGCGCCGGCAGCCAGTTGGCTTCCTTGTCCTTGCCCGGCGAATCCTTCTGGATGTAGAGCGTCAGCGAGCCGTCCTTCTCCTTCTTCATGCCGGAGAGCATCGGCGAGTTGATCAGGTAGCGGTTGATCGGGTTCTCGATCAGCAGCTGCGTCTTGCTGTCGTACATGGTCACCGACCAGAAGGCATTGACCGGCGGCAGCTGGCCGGCGGGGAAGGTGAGCGTGTAGTTGTGCTTGCTGCCGTCGAGCGTGGCGCCGCTGGCGTCGACGCGGGTCATCGGGTACATGGCTTCGACGGCGTCGTTGCCGTAGATGCCGCCCTTGGCGGCGGCGGCGCGCTTGAGCCAGTCGCCGTTGTAGAAGGCGGCGTCGCCGAACAGCGACCCGACTTTCCAGCCGTTGATGTCCTTCATCCCGGTTTTCAGGAAGGCATCCACCTTGTCATCGCCTTCCTTCATCGCCAGCAGGACGGCGGCCTTGTGCTCCAGCGACAGATCCTTGAATTGGAAGGTCTTGCCGGGGCCGATGCCGATGCTGGCGAGCCGGGCGCGAATTTCCTTGTCCTCGGGGCTGACCGGCACATACTGCAGCGCGGCTTCGAGGTATTCGTAGAAATTGGCCTTGATGCCGGCGGTGTTGGCGGGCAGGAAGTCGATCTTCGGCGCGGCGGGCGGCGCCGGCTGGTTGAGGAAGGCCGACAGCGGCCGGGCCTGGTAGCCGGCCTGCACCTTCTCGACGTTGGGCATGTCGTCGGCGTTGAACAACTGGGTGCGGAAGATGGTCAGCGCGAACGGCGTCGTCGAGCGGAACACCTGCTTGATCCCGGCTGGCTTCTCGCCCTGCCAGTCGGGGCCGACGACGAGATAGTCGCCCGGCTCGCTGCCGGTGGCGCGACTGCCGATGTAGCCGTAGTTGTAGGCGTTGCCGTCGGTCAGCTGCACCGAGTAGTAGCGCTTCTTGTCCACAGCCGGCACCGAGATGACCATCGGCTCGGCGCGCAGGTCGAGCCAGAGCATGGAATAGGGCGTGTCGCTGTTCGGCGTGACGACCGCGGTGTCCTTGTAGGAGAAGACGCGCGCTTCGTTGCTGATGGTGTTGAACGGCGCCTTGTATTGCCCGGAATTCTTGTCGACGACGAATTCCTGCATCACCGCGTAGTTCATCACCAGCGGCAGACCGTAGATGAAGGCTTCTTCGGCGATGGCTTTCGTTTCGACGATGCCCGGTGCCGGGATGCCGGCCTTCTTGTCCGCCACATTGGCGGCGGCAATCGGATCGGCCTTCTTTTCGCAGCCGGTCAAGCCGACGATGGAAATCGCGAGCGCAAGCCCCGTGACAATTCCTTTTGCTGTTTCGTTCATGATCGAGTCGCTTCTCTCGTTGGTTAAGAACATTTCATTGCGCCACCTGGATCATCGATGGCTGCCATATGCCGCTTCCAGCGTACAAGCACCGACGGCCGTGTCTCTTTGGAATTCGCCACAAAATTGGCGTCGACCGCAACGGGCCTCAATTGAGATCACCATCCTTGAAGAATTTGGTGCCCGAGACGGTGAGCGTCGCCGACAGTCCGGTATCGGTAAGTTGATACAGGTAGACGCCGGGGGCGATCGAGGCGGCCCCGGTGAACATGCCGCCCTGGCCACCGGCCATCGCCGAGACATTGGCCTGGGCGCCGAATTCCCAGCCCTGGTCGATGAAGTTGCGTAGCGCCTGTTCGTTGGCGAAGACGAAGATCAGCCGGTTCTTGTCCACCCCGAAGCCGAGGCCGCCCTGCACCTGGGCCATCTTCATGAAGGTCTGGCGGCCAGTGCGCTTGTTGACGACCATGCCCTTGCCCGTCGTGCCGCCGGCGAAGAAGAGCTTGACCCCGAAGGTGCTGAAAACCGCATAGCCCGCCGAACGCTCGATGGCGCGCCGGGCGCCGGGCAGGATCTCGTAGAGCGAGGCCAGCGCATCCTGTGACATTTCGCGGACCTGATGGCGGGCCTGGATGATCTTGCCTTCGCTCGGCACCCCCGCGGGCAGTGCGTTCTCGACATCTTTGAGCGGATCCCAGGAAAACTCGGCAGCACTGGCCAACGGTGCACCGAAGCAAAGGGCAGCGGCGATTATCGACAGACGCGTCTTCATGATGTTTCTCCGTTTCGATTCAGGTTGTGGAACTTGCCTACGGCGCCGGCACCACACGCTAATAGGCGCCGTTGCTGCCTTACAGCGGCTTGTTTTTCGTGGTGCTCATTGTATGGATACCATCGTCATCTACGGTTCAACGGAATCCGACGCCGCGAGCGCCGACGCCCACGCCATGAAAACCGCGACCCACGCCACCACCCGGGCCAATCCAGTCGATGAACAACGATGTCGGTCCACCCGTCGCGGGCACTTTGCCTTCAAGCACCTTGTAGCGGTAAACCAGATCCCGCCCCTCAATGACCGGTTGGCTGATTTCGACTACGGTCAGCGTATTACCTTCCTTGCCCGGTTCATAAACCGACAGCGTTGCGTTGGGCGGGGTTTTGCTGAAGTTGTTCGGGCCGGCCGCCGCAGTCCACTCCTTGAGGTAATCCGCCATCGTGATGTGCCCCGCCATACGTACCGGTCGATCCGCAAAATAGATGGTTTGCGGCGATGCATTGACCAGGCGCAGGGTCTTTTCGTCAGCCTTCAGGCTTTCCGCACTTTGCACAAACATCAGTTGCACTTTGCTCTCGACTGCGGCGGCCGGGGTGAACACGGCGCTCAAGGGGGCGACTGTCGCAGCCAACAGGGCCGTTTTCAGGAGATTGCGTCGAAGGTTCATTTTGCTTTCTTTCCTTCTGTCGTTGAATTTGCATGAGCGCTTCTGGCCGATGCGCCTTCATGCAAGCAATCTCACTGGGTCATTTCGTTGAGAATTTTCTGCTTCGATGCCTGGTACTCGCTCGCGGTGATCAGTTGCTGGTCGTACAGCGACTGCAATTCGCGAAGTTTCTGCTGCGGCGACTTTGGCGGGTTCGCGGCAACAGAAGCCGACGCCGCCGCTTGTTGGGCAGCAGCGGCGGAGGCGGCGGCGGATTGCTGGGCAGCCGCTGCAGCAGCAGCCTCCTGTGAGGCACGCGCGTTGGCGCTGGCGGCAGCCGCTTCGGTGGCGCCCACAGTACCCACGACCACGGCGGTACGCACCGCCGCTCTGCGCCAGACGCCGAAGATCGCCCAAGCGGGCTCGGTCACGGTGATCAGCGCCAGCGCCACCAGCAAGGCCTTCACGGGGAGGCTCTTGCGCAAATTCATCGGTTTCATTTTCGACTCCTGTTCCTGAGTTTTCATTACTTCACCTTCGTGTAGCGGAGTTCCATCAGCTTGAACATCTTGGCACCCAATCCCTTGCCCCAGATTTCGGTTACGTGGCCGCCGTCGCCTTCGACCGTCAGGCGTAATTCAAGAGGTGTGGGCTTGGCCGTGAGCGGATTCGCGACGCTCGCCTTCATGATGGCAGACTTGCCAGATGCGTCCATGTTGCCCTTGTACCAAACCATGCCGGTGCTTCCCGTGTCCATCCATGCCGTCTGATAGATTTTTTCAACGTTGTCGTAGGCGATGTAGCCAATCCCGCTGAACGGCGCACCGCCCACTTCACCAGCCAGCATCGACTGGATATAACGTCCATCCAGAACCCATGCACTGACCATGGTTCCCGTGGATTCAACAGGCTGGCTGGCGGGGGAGACCCAGGTTCGGATCTTGACGTCGAAAGTCCCGATCATGGGGGTGAGTTTTTTCTGTCCTTCGCCCGGTGTCATGGCGCTTTGCAGAGCCTTGGCTGCCGCCGCTTCATTCACGGAGCTTTTCCCGATATTTTGCGCGTAGGCCGGGTTTGCCAGCCAAATGGCGGTGACCAGCAGGCCCGCCGCGCGTTTCAGTAACTTCATTTCCTGCCCCCTTTTCAACTTGGACGAAATGCGCGGAGACCCCCCGCGCATATTGATTAAAACTTCATGTCGGTCAGGACGATTTCGATACGGCGGTTTTCCTTGCGGCCGGCCGGCGTCGTGTTGGGGGCGACCGGCTGATATTCGCCGTAGCCGGAAGCCTCAAGCCGCTTCGGATCGATGCCTTTGGCCTGGAGGAAACGCACGACGTCGCTGGAACGCGCGGTCGACAGCTCCCAGTTGCTCGGATAGCGCGCACGCAGGGCCGGGCCGATCGGCTCGTTGTCGGTATAGCCGCGGACGTTGATGCGCTTGTCGGGAACGCTCTGCAGCGTGCCGACGATCTTTTCCAGCGTGCTGCGTCCTTGCGCGTGCATTTCGGCACTGCCCGAAGCGAAGAGGATCTCGTCAATCAGCGTCACCGTCAGCTGCCCCTGCAACTGCTTGATGCGCACCTGATCGGCCTTGATCTCGCTCTGCAACTGCGCGGTGAGCGCCAGATAGGTCTTGTTCTGTGCCGCCAGCGTGTCGGCCTGCTGCACTTCCTTGTTATACGTGCCCTCACTGACGCAACCGCCGAGGAAAGCCACCAGCACTGCCGGAAGAAGGATTTTCGTAAGCATGATCAACTCCTGTTCATGAGAGACAAGTACCCGAAGCCCCCCGAGCCCGAAGGCTGGCGGGGATTCGGGAGGGGTACATCAGCGTGTCATTCGCTCGCCTTGTTGTTGCGCGTTGCTTGCTGCAGTTTCTTGATGTCCTCGGGAGACAGCTGCGGCCGGTCGACCTTGATCGTCAGCTTGTTCAGCTTGGCGGTCAGCGGGAAGGGCGGCTTGTAATCGGCGTCATTCACGCCGGTCAGCGTGTCGGAGCCGATGTCAAAGGCCTCGTCCCACTGCAGGATCATCGGCAGTGTTTTCTCCATCGTGATCGTCTGCACCGCCTTGCCGTCCACCTTCAGCACGCCGGTGCCCGGCCGGCCAAGGCCGCTCATATTGTTGAACGCAAGGGTGCCAACACCGAGACCGTCGTACTTGAAATCGAACTCGAGCGTGTGCTTGCCGGGGGTGAGCGCCTCGGGGCCTTCCCACTTGATGCGCTTGAGGTCGACCAGGTTCCATAGGAACACCGGCTTGCCCTTCAGCAGGTAGAAGCCGTAGCCGGCGAATCGCCCACCCGAGGTCAGGATCATGCCCTCGGCCCCGGCCTGCGGGACTTCAATGTCCGCCGTGATGGTGTATGACGTATTCAGGATGTTTGGCGAGTCACCCTGCGGCAATCCAACCATCGGCCGCGTATAGACGAACTCGCTGCGCCCGGCGGTGATGTTCGGGCGCGGCGCGACGATACGGCCCGCCACCGAAGCATCCAGCGGCAAGACCTGATGCTTCTTCGCTTCAGCCAGGAACTTCTGGCGCATCTCCTTGACCTTCTGCGGGTTCTGCGCAGCAATGTCCTCGGTCTGATTGAAGTCCTTGCCCAGGTTATAGAGCTGGAACACCTGGTTGTTCAGCGGATCGGGGTTGGCCGCCCCGAACGCTTGCCACGGCGCACGATTGGCCTTCGTACTGAGGAGCCAGCCGTCGTCATAGAGCGCCCACTGACCCATCATCTCGAAGTATTGCGTCTTGTGCCGCGATGCCGCCTTGGCGTTGGCCGGGTCGAAGGTGTAAGCGAAGCTCGTGCCCTCGATCGGCGCCTGCTTGATGCCATCCACCATCTCCGGCGCCTTGAGGCCCGCCGCCTCAAGGATGGTCGGCACGACGTCGATGACGTGCACGAACTGTTCGCGCAGGGCGCCCTTGTCCTTGATGCGCGCCGGCCACGACACCACCATGTTCTGGTTGATGCCGCCAAGCCGGGAGGCGTTCTGCTTGAACCAGTCGAATGGCGTGTCGAAGGCCCAGGACCAGCCGGCCGACATGTGGTTGTAGGTCTGCTCGGTGCCCCAGACGTCGTACCACTTCAGCTGTACCTCGGCAGGCAGTCCCTGCACGCCGTTGAAGAACGCGACTTCGTTCGGCGTACCCATCGGCCCGCCTTCGGCGCTGGTACCGTTGTCACCGTTGATATAGATGACCAGGGTATTGTCGAGCTTACCGAGGTCCTGGAAGTGCTGGATGACACGGCCGATCTCGTGGTCGCTGTAGGCCGCGTAGGCAGAGAACACCTCGACCTGGCGTATGAACAGCTTTTTCTCGTCGGCAGTGAGCTGGTCCCAGGGCTTGAGCATTTCGCTCGGCCACGGCGTCAGCTTGGCGTCCGCGGGAACCAGACCGAGCTTCTTCTGGTTCGCGAAGATCGTCTCGCGCAGCTTCTCGTAGCCGCCGTCGAACAGTTTCATCGCACTGATCTTGTCGACCCACTCCTTGGTCGGGTGATGCGGCGCGTGCGTGGCGCCCGGCGCGTACTTGATGAAGATCGGCTTGGACGGGTCGGTCTGGTGGATGCGCGTCATGTAGTCGATGGCGTCGTCAGCCATCGCGGTGACGAGGTTCCAGGTGCCCGGCGGCTTGCCGAGGAAGGGATAGATCTGCGTCGTGTTGCGGAACAGGTTCGGTTCCCACTGGTTGGCATCGCCACCGATGAAACCGTAGAAGTATTCAAACCCCATGCCGCTCGGCCATAGGTCGAACGGCCCGGCCTGGCTGGCCTGGAATGCCGGCACGTTGTGATCCTTGCCGAACCAGGCGGTGCTGTAGCCGTTGTCGACCAGCATGCGGCCGATGGTCGCCTTATCCTTGCCGATGATGCTGTTGTAGCCGGGGAAGCCGGTCGACTGCTCGGAGATGACGCCGAAGCCGGCGGAGTGGTGGTTGCGCCCGGTGATCAGCGCGGCGCGCGTCGGCGAGCACAGGGCGGTGGAGAAGACGCGGTTGTAGCGCAGGCCTTCGTTGGCGATGCGATCCATGGTCGGCGTCGGAATGACGCCGCCGAAGGTGCTGGGCACGCCAAAGCCGGCGTCGTCGGTGATGATCAGCAGTACGTTCGGCGCGCCCTTGGGCGGCACGATGCGCGGCGCCCACCACGACTTCGACTGCAGGGCATCGTTCTTGATGACGCCGCCGAAGTTGGGGTCGGGCGGCGGCAACTGCCGGTTGCTGACGGTGGTCGTGGCGCTCGGCGAGCCTAGCGTGCCGGTCACCTGCTGGCCAGACGAGGCTGTTGCGGTCAACAGCCCCGCAAGCCCGAAAATCACTGCAAGGGTGGTTTTTCGCATGTTTTCACTCCTAGTAATTTTACGTTGCCGCTTGATCAGAAGCGGAAGTTGGCGCCGAGCGCCAGGCCACCGAAGCTCAGGTTGTCGATGAGCTTCCCGTTGTCCTGGCTGTAATAAAGATAGCGGTAGTCGAGAATGACGTCGCCCCACTTGAAGGCATAGCCGACGCCGGCAACGCCCTGCCAGGTGAAAGTCGAGGAGCCGCCGCCGACGTCGACGTAGCCGTTGGCGAACCAGTCGCTTTCGCCGAAATTGAAACGCCCGCGGGCGCCGACGATGCCGGCCCAGATATTTTCCCGCTTGTCGGCACTGCCGGAACGCCCGAAAGTGGCCGTATTGCCGAGGGGCCCGGTGCCGGTCACCGTGGCCGTCAGTTGCCAGTCGCTCTTGACGTCGAGGCCGAGGTAGCGGAAGCCGCCGATCACCTCGAAGTTCGCCTTCGGCTCCTGAACCAGCGCATAGCCGCCGGCCATGGTCCACACCGTGCCCTTGAGGTCGGCGCTGGCGCCGGCGTTGAGCGACGACGTAGCGATGTTGATCGGCCCGCTGCCGGGATTGAGATCGACGCTGGCGACCTTGCTGTCGGTATTGGAGAAATGCAGGTAGATCAGGTCGGTGCCGATCACCCAGCGCCCCTTGCGGGCGGTGCCGCTGAGCATGCCGGCGAAGTCCAGGCTGTCGAGGTAGTTGCCGGCATCGAGTTCGACGTTGGCGCTGCCACCATTCACCGGCGGCGGGCCGAAGTTGAATTTGCCGTCGACCGCGGGCAGCCAGAGATAGGGCATGACTGAAAACTTCCAGTTGTCCGACTCGGCTGCGGTTTGCGCCTGGGCACCGACGGCGGGCAGCAACAGCGCCCCCGCCAGTGCCGCCATGGAAAATCGTTTCTTCATGCCCACCCCCAGTAAATCGCTGAATTTTCCGAAATGCGTCGCCGCGTAAAGTATCCACAACGCACCTGACAGCCAGATGACCGTATCACCATCAACAAAGCGGTCAAAAATAAATACTTGTTCATACTATGTCGGATGCAAGCTTCATTGAATGACAATTCTCGACAAATAATTGACAATTCACGACATCAATAAAGCGCAGGCAACCGAGAATGGCTGACAAGACACCCCCCCAGTTCCCCTTGCCGCAAAAAGGGGAAATTCGTATCGCGCCGATAGCCGTAGTGCCGGACCTGCTCCGTGAATTCGGCGTTGCGCCCGGCCCGCTGCTGAAGCCGTTCGGACTGGTCGAGGACTATTTTCACAACCCCGACAACCCCATTCCCTATGAGTTGATGGGACGCATCATCGTTGCCGCCACCCGCGCCACCGGCTGCGCCCACTTCGGGCTCCTGATCGGGCAGCGCGGCAATGCCTCGACGCTCGGCGCCCCTGGCTTCCTGCTGAGGCATGCGCCGGACGTCGTGACGGCGCTCAACGAAGTCATCACCAACATCGACCTGCATGACCGGGGAGCGGCACCATTCATCCAGGTCGGCGACGAATCCACGCTGCTCGGCTACACGATCCATCTGCCCGGCATCGAAGGGGCGGAGCAGATCGGCGATGGCGCCGTGGCGATCATGTGGAACATCATGCGCGGCCTTTGCGGCCCGGAATGGCAGCCCCTCGAAGTCTGCTTCCGCCACGACGTGCCCGCCGACCTCGGCGCCTATCGCCGCTTCTTCTTTCAGGCACCGCTGCGCTTCAACGCCCCGCACAACGCGGTGCTCTTTCCCACCGCCTGGCTGGCCAGGCCGGTGCAACTGGCCGATCCGGCATTGCGCCAGCACCTCCTGCAGCACATCGAGGACATGCGGCGCTATTCCAACCAGGATTTCCGCGAAAAGGCCTATCAGGTACTGCTCTTCATGCTCGGCAGCCAGCGTTGTACCGTCGATGAACTGGCCCGGCATTTCTCGATACATCAGCGTACCTTGAATCGCCGCCTCAAGGACAGCGGCACGAGCTTTCGCGAGCTGTATACCGAAGCCCGCCACCAGACCGCACGCCAGTTGCTGTGCGATACCCGGAGCGGCATCGAGACCATCGCCTCGCTGCTCGGTTTTTCGGACACCACCGCATTCAACCGGGCCTTTGCCCGCTGGGAGGGTGTTCCGCCGGCGCAATGGCGGCGGCGATCGCGAACGGATGGAGGTCAGGACAGAGCCTGACGGCCGATAGTCCCCCCGCTGCGAAGTGCGGATCATTATTTGGCAGCACTGCCAACTTTCGGGGCACTACACGCGCTAACATGCAAACCTTACCCGCGCCCCGGGTGCCTTTCGTTTCTTCGAGGAGGATTCAAACCATGAGCGGCATCTTCTGGACTATCGTGCTTGGCTTCGTCATCGGCGTGCTCGCCAGATTCCTTCACCCCGGCAAGGATAGTATGGGCTTCATCGTCACCATCCTCCTCGGCATCGCCGGTTCCTTCCTCGCCGGCGTCATCGGCCAGTACCTCGGCTGGTACCAGGCGGGCGAGGGTGCCGGCTTCATCGCCTCGGTGGTCGTCGCCATCCTGCTGCTGTTCATCGTCGGCAAGGTGCGCGGTGGCGGCCAGTCCGGGAATTCCTGAACGACCGGTCCGGCACAATGACCGCTGCTACCGTCGATGCCGCCTGGACCGAGGCGCCCGAGCACCGTCCGGTCGATACCTTGCGCAAGGAATGCCGCGCCATGGCCCGGCGGAGGGCCGCGCTGGCGGCGGCGACTTCGCTGATTCCGGTTCCGGGCATCGATCTGGCGACCGACCTGGCCTTGATGACCCGGCTGATCAACCGCATCAACGAACATTTCGGCCTCAGCGAGGCGCAGATCGGCAAACTCTCGAACCAGCGCCAGGCCTTGGTCTATCGCCTGCTGGCCAGCGCCGGCGGCACGCTCGCCGCACGGCTGACGACGCCGCTGCTGATCGGGCGCATCGTTCGCGTGGTCGGCCTGCGCCTGACGACCATGGAAGCCGCGCGCCTGGTGCCGATTGCCGGGCAGATCGTTGCCGCCGGCATCGGCTACTGGTCGGTCAACACCGTGGCGATGCGCCACATCGCGCATTGCGAGCGCATTGTCGGTGAACTGCAAGGCGACACCGCCGAACGATGAACGCCCTGCGCAAAACCTGCCTCGCGCTACTGACCGGCATGCTGCTGTGCACCGCTGCCGGCGCCGGCACCACCGTCGACCTGACGGCCGAAGCCAGCCGCCCGGCGGCCAACGACATGGTGCGCGCCACGGTTTTCGCCGAGGCCAGCGGCAGCAACCCGGCCGAACTGGCGCGCCGCGTCAATCAGGATATCGCCGAGGGCCTGAAGACGATCAAGGCCAAGGCCGGCGTCTCGGTCAAGAGCGGCCGCCAGAGCACCTTCCCGGTCTATGCGCAGAACCAGAAAATCGAAAGCTGGCGCATCCACTCGGAACTGATTCTCGAATCGCGCGACGCGGCGGTGGTTTCCGAACTGCTCGGCCAACTGCAGCAGATGCGGCTGGCGGTCAGCGGCGTCAGCCAGCTGCCGACGCCGGAGACGCGCCGGAAGGTCGAGGACGAAGCGACGCGCGACG
>Ga0209310_1001781_pt1 | contig 15088 bp, 18 predicted proteins | sample AD_UKC030_MetaG_FD_184415 | JGI IMG/M metagenome (GOLD analysis project Ga0209310, IMG submission 184415) | Active sludge microbial communities of municipal wastewater-treating anaerobic digesters from USA - AD_UKC030_MetaG (SPAdes) (version 2) | ecosystem: Engineered > Bioreactor > Anaerobic >... | reverse complement strand
AGGCACCTGCGCCAGGTCGCCAATGCGGTGCAGGCCGAAAGCGGCCAAACGTGCGGGCACTTCGGCCGGCCAGTCGGGCACGGTGCACGGCAGCCCGGCGAGCGCTGCCTGCATGGCCATCGGCGTCGGATGAAGCGCGCCATTGCCGGCCTGTGCCAGCCAGCGCGCACCGAGCGGCGTCGGCGCCGCGGCCCAGGCGACGGAATAAGCCTGTTCGGCGCACCCGGCCAGGACGGCATCGACAATGGCCGGCGCCCCGCCGAACAGGCGCAGGCAGCCACCGATTTCCAGCAACAGGCCGGCCGGTGGTGCGAGGCTGACGGTTGGCGTGAACCGCCCGGCCCAGCATGCCAAGTTCTCCAGCGTGCGGCGTTCCAGCGCCGCTTCGCGCTCGAAGACGGCGAGGCCAGGCTGCAGGCCGAGTGCCGTCGACAACTTATGCCCGACAGCGACCCCGGCCGCTGCTGCCGCCCGATCGCAGGCCCACACCCGGCCGCGCGCGACGACGGCGCTAGGCGAGCGCCGCAAGGGCAGCGCTTCGAGCGGCAACAGGGGAAAGTGCAGGGCCAGCCACAACACGGTTCGCTCTCCCGGGACGGGGAATGGACAGGATCAGCGGCCGTGCCGCCGGCCGGCCACGGCGCTTGAGTATGCGCAAGTTCAAACCGCCCTCGCCGGCAGCCAGTGCGATACGCAACGGCGCCGGCGACGGGCTGCCGGCTGTTGCGGTCGACCGCCATAAACAGGCAAAAACCGGCCGCTTCTCGGCAGCGACCTGCAAACGGCGCAAAGCCCGCGCATCGAGGCCAGCTTCCAGCCACGCCAGGACGCCGGCAAAACCGCCGCTGGCCAGTAACTGCTCCAGGCTCCATGCCACGTGCCGCCCGGCACGCACGACGACCAGTCGTTCCGGAACCACCCCGGCCGCCGCCCAGGCCGGCGCATGCGGCAGCCAGGGCGGCGCCACCAGCGCCAGCCAGCCGCCACCGGCCGACAACTGCGCCAGGGCCGGCAGCAGCAGGCTCAGTTCGCCGAGGCCGCTGCGGTCGACCAGGATTTCGGTGAGATTGCCACGCGGCCAGCCGCCGCCCGGCAGTTCGGCATCGAGTTCGGCATGGCCGCTGGGAATGGTCGCTTCCGGCAGGCTGGCCAGCGTGTCGCCGCACCAGACGTCGCCTCTGGCCAGCACCTCGGCCAGGGCGATCGGCAACGGCGCCGCGCTCATGACAAGGTGCTGATCGCCCCGCGAATCAGGCCGACGGCGATGCCTTCGATGGCGAAATCGACTTCGCCCGGGTTGACGATGATCGGCTCGAAATCCGGGTTTTCGGCAATCAGCTCGATAAAGCCGCCGCGATGCTGCAGGCGCTTGACGGTCACTTCCTCGTCGAGCCGGGCGACGACGATCTGGCCGTCGCGCGCCTGGTTGGTCTTGTGCACGGCGAGCAGGTCACCGTCGAAGATGCCGGCATCGATCATCGACAGGCCGCGCACCTTGAGCAGGTAATCGGCGCGCGGGCTGAAGAGCTGGGCATCCAGCGCGTAGCGGCCCTGCACGTTCTCGACGGCGAGAATCGGCGAGCCGGCGGCGACGCTGCCGATCAGCGGCAGGCCGAGCTGTTCGACCAGCCGGATGCCGCGCGCCGAGCCGGGTTCGAGCACGATGGCCCCCTTCTTGGCGAGCGCCTTTAGGTGATCCTCGGCGGCGTTCGGCGAGGCGAAACCGAAGGCATGGGAAATCTCCGCCCGCGTTGGCGGCGCGCCGAGCACTTCGAGGGTGCTCTTGATGAAATCGAGGATTTCCTGCTGACGCGGCGTGAGCTTGAACATGATTTTCTCCGGCTGGATCGATGATTGTAGATATTCAAGGGCTATCCACTTAGTTCCACCGATGCAGAATTACTGGATAGATATACAGATAATATCACTCGTCGCCGGCAAAGACCACCTTGGAACAGGGCAATCGCACACGCCACTGTCGTAAACCCTGAAAGAAAGTCTTTTACAGACAAGCGGTTATGACTTGAGCTTGTGTACCGCGCCGAATTCAGGTCCACTCTCGACTTTTGTCGGGGGTGGAGATGACGCTGGAGGAAGCATTTACGGGTCTTTCCGACCCGCGCACGGGGCCGGCACAGCGGCACGACCTGCGCGAGATGATCCTCATGGCGCTATGCGCCGTGCTGTGCGGCGCAGATACGTGGGTGGATGTCGCGGAATGGGCCGAGGACAACGAGATTGCCGCCATCAAGGCGTTGCTGGCTACGCTGACCCTCAAGGGCTGCATCGTCACCATCGATGCCATCAGTTGCCAGACCGAGATTGCACAGCAGATCGTCGAACGGGGCGGCGACTATCTGCTGGCGCTCAAGGACAATCAGGGCCAGTTGGCCGATGCACTGCGGGAGTTCTTTGCCGAAGCCGATGCCGATGCCGGCGGATTCGGCACCTTGCCGGTAAGTCGGTACGAGACGCTCGAGAAGGATCATGGCCGGATCGAAACCCGCAGGGTCTGGTGGGTGAGCGATTTGGCGTGGCTGGATCGTCCGATCCGACGGCACTGGCCGAAGTTGGCGCGCGTAGGCATGGTCGAGCGGTCACGCGAGATCAACGGCAAGACCTCGACCAAGCGAGCGTTCTACATCGGCTCGAAGGATCTCAGCAATACCGAGGCCTTCGCGCTGGCGGCACGCAGCCACTGGGGTGTCTAAAACCGGTTGCATTGGTGCTCGATGTCACGTTCCGCGAGGACGACTGCCGGGTGCGCAAAGGCCATGCGCCACAGAATCTGTCGGCCCTGCGCAAGTTCGCGCTGTCTCTGCTGCGCCAGGATACCCAGTACCCCAAGCGCAGCTTGCGCGGTCGCCGCAAAACCGCCAACCGTCTCCCCGATTACCGCGCCTCATTGCTTGGCCTCGCTCTACTGGGGTAAATGCGATTGCCCTGACCCTCGGAACAGGAATGAGTTTTTGGATTGGTTCCCGAGCAAAGCGGCCTGTTTGATCCATTTGGAGAAGCTGCGCTGGCTTGGCGGATTTGTGTGTCCGCGATGCGGCAGCATCGCGGATGCTTACCGCGCCACCCGCACCCGGCTGATGTGTCGGGTTTGCAAATTCCAAAGCACCGTCACGACCAGGTCAATTTTCGACAAGATGCATACACCGTTGCGGGTATGGCTGGCGGCAATTTGGTATGTAACCAATCAGAGGCAAGGCGTCAGCGCATTGGGGCTGCAACGAGTAGAGGGACTGGGGAGTTACCAAACTGTTAGATTTCCCTCTTCAGTATTCGCACCTTTGAAAGCTGACACGCCCAAATCTCGTATAGTTAGAGACTCATCAAGCGTCAGACCATGCGTATCAGCATATGCCTTCGCTTTATCGTCCTGCCGACGTAAACTGTCACCTTTGGCTTGCTCAGCCGTACTAAATCGAACATAGCTATACGCGATAGGCATTATTATGACTCAAAATAAATCTGCAATATTGTGCTATGGAATTAAAAACTGCGACACCATGAAGAAAGCCATGAACTGGCTCACCGAGAATGGCGTCGCCTATGAATTCATCGACTACAAGAAGGCCGGCGTCGCTGAAGCCAACCTGTCGGACTGGAACCGGCGTGCCGGCTGGGAAAAACTGCTCAATACGCGCGGCCTGATGTGGAAGAAGCTTTCCGACGATGAGCGTGCTGCGGTCGACGAGCAAAAAGCCCTCAAATTGATGGCGCAGTACCCGAGTCTGATCAAGCGCCCGGTGCTCGACACCGGCAGCAAGCTGCTGGTCGGCTTCACGCCCGAGAATTACGCGGAACAATTGAAATGAGCAACAGCTTCGTCCGCCGCTTCCTGTTCGAGCATCTCGACATCCGCGGTGCCGTCGTCCATCTCGGCGATTCCTGGCAGCAAATGCAGGTCGACCGCGACTACCAGCCCACCGTTGCCCAGCTGCTCGGTGAAACCGCCGCCGTCACCGCGCTGATCGCCGCCCAGCTCAAGCAGCCTGGCCGCCTCACCCTGCAACTGCGCGGCAACGGCCCGATCCAGCTGCTGGTCATGGATTGCAACGAACAATTGCAAATGCGTGGCATGGCGCGCAGCAACCCGGTCGTGCTGCCGGCGCCGGTGCCGGAATTGCTCGGCGCCCACGAGGGCGGCCAGTTGATGCTCAGCCTCGACATGCCGGACGCCCGCCATCCGTACCAGAGCTACGTGCCGCTGGTCGGCGACAGCATCGCGGCGATCTTCGAGCATTACCTCGAACAATCCGTGCAGCAGCCTTCACGCCTTTTCGTCACCGCCGGCCCCAAGGCCGCCGCCTGCCTCTTCCTGCAGAAAATGCCGGAAGCCGACGCCCGCGACGCCGACGGCTGGCACCGCATCACGCAACTGGCGGCCACCGTCAAACCCGCCGAACTGCTCGAACTCGATGCCGAGGCGCTGCTCGGCCGCCTCTTCCACGAAGACATGGCGACCCATGGCGTGCGCGTTTACGACCCGCTACCGGTGGTCTACCACTGCCCGGAAGACTGGACCAAGGTCCGCGACATGATCCGCAGCCTCGGCCGCGAGGACGCCGAGACCATCCTGCGCGAACATGGCGAAATCCTGATCCGCGACGACATCTGCAACCACAGTTACCGCTTCAGCGCCGATGACGTCGCCGAGCTGTTTGCCGCCGGCCCGACGCTGCACTGAGCGGCACGGCCCACCAGTCAAAGGGAGATACCCATGCGTTCGACCCGTGCCACAGCGGCCGTCGCCCGCCTGAACCAGCGAAGCGAGGAGAGCCACTACCTGATGGTGATGACCGGCAGCGGCCTGTTCCTGCTGCGCGAGCGGGTCGACGGTAGCGACCGTGACATCTCGGAAGCGCTGCCGCTCGACGACTTCGTGCGCTTCGTCAACGCCCAGGGGCCGCAGCAAGCACCGCGCATCACCAAGAACGATGCCGCCTTCGCCAAACAACTGGTCAGGAAAACTTAGCCACTCAAGCCCCCGCGCCTTCGGCCATCCCGTAGCCGTTCGCTCAAACGGCAGTCACATTGCCCGCAGCCAGCCATGCCTCGTAGCCGCCCTTCAGCGGACGTACCGACAGATAGCCCTCGGCGAGCAAGCGGCGGGCCGCCTGAACGGCGCCGGCGTCCTCGGGGCAGGCGCACAGGGTCACGATGGGCTGGCTCCTCGGCCAGTTGCCGACCGCATCCAGAAGACGGTCGTGTTCGGCGATGGTGGCGCCGACGATGGGGCCGGTTTCAGCCACCATGCTGGCCCCCCGCAGATCGAGCAGCAGCAGCGGCTGCCTGGCCTCCATGGCGGCGAGAAGCTCGGCAGGCGTGATGTGCGGCACCGCCGACCATTGGCGAAAGCGATATTTCTGCCACAGTTTCCAGCTCAACCAGATGGCGACGATGCCGACTACTACCACCAGGACGCTTCCCGCCTGCTCGTCCAGTGCGCTGATGACCGTCTGGACCTCTCTGCGCAAAATCCAGCCGGTACCGAGCGCGAGGCCCGCCCACAGGGCCGCTCCCGCCGCCGCCGCGAGCAGGAAACCAGGCAGCGCCATGCGCAACGATCCGGCAATCGGCGGCGCCACGGTGGAGAACCCGGGAATGAATTTGGCGATCACCAGCGAACCGAGCCCCCAGCGGACAAATCGTGCCTCGGTCTGGCTGACGCAGGAGCCGGGGTTGATCGACAGCTTGCATAATCCCGACAGCACCCGATAGCCGAAGGCGCGCCCGGCCAGATACCACATCCAGTCGGCGATGACCGAGGCGACGATAGCCGCCGCCAGGATGTTGGCCAATTGGTTCGAGGAAACCGCCAGACTGCCGGCCAGCAACAAGGTCGGAACGGCAGGTACCGGCAGCCCCGCCTGCTGCAGCAGCACGTTCAGAAAGACGACCCAGACAGCGTCGCGCTGGAGTGATTCGCTGATCTGGGAGAGTTCCATCACTTCGCCTTTCGCTGGTTTTCAGGGGCCTGCTTCACGTCCTCGGATGCAGTTCCCCGATACGACTACGCGCTGCCGGCTTGGTTCACAGCGATTGAACCACGGCCGCCTCGAATTTTCCCGCCTCGTAATCGCGCATGGCCTGGTGAATCTGCTCCGTCGAATTCATCACGAACGGGCCGTACTGGGCAATCGGCTCTTTCAACGGCTGCCCGGCGATGATCAGCACGCGGGCATCCTCGCTGGCTTCAATGCAGACTTCACCGGCGCGGTTGTTGGCGAGAATCGCCATGTGGCGGTCGCCCACGGTTGTTCCGGCAATGTTGACGCTGCCGCGATAGGTGTAGGTAAAGGCATTGTGCCCGGCGGCGATCGGCTGCACGAAACGGCGCCCGGCCGGCAGATGCACGTCCAGATACAGCGGTTCCGTATCCGGGCGCTGCACCGCGCCGGCTGTCCCGTGGCTGGCGCCGGCGATGACGCGCACCCGGACGCCGTCTTCCGTGGTGAATTCAGGAATTGCCGCCGGCGGAATATCGCGATAGCTCGGCGCCACCATCTTGTTCTTGGCCGGCAGATTGAGCCAGAGCTGGAAACCCTCCATCAGGCCTTCTTCCTGTTCCGGCAATTCGGAATGGATCAGCCCGCTGCCAGTGGTCATCCACTGCGCGCCGCCCGGCCCGAGCAGGCCTGAATTGCCGACGCTGTCATGGTGGCGCATCCGTCCCGCGATCATATAGGTGACCGTTTCAAAGCCGCGATGCGGGTGATCGGGAAAGCCGCCGATATAGTCGTCCGGATTCTCGTTGCGGAAAGCATCGAGCATCAGGAACGGATCGAGACGGCGCTGCAAGGGCTGGGTCAGCACGCGGGTCAGCCGAACCCCGGCGCCATCGGAAGTGGCAATGCCCTGGACAAGGCGCTCGACGGTTCTGAACTGCACGGCGGCGACGGAGGAATGCGTATTCATGAGCTGGTACTCCTGACGGGATATTCGATCGAGGAAACACGTGCTGCCACGTGTTTCCTCAAGCACTTCGCTGATTAGGCAATCAGTTCGCCAATCTGTGCCTCGGCTTCGGCAAATGCCTTGCTTGCCGAATCGGCGCCCATCGCCAAACCTTCGGCGTAGATGAACTCAACATCGGTCATGCCGAGGAAGGCCAGAACGCTCTTCAGATAAGGCACCTGGGAGTCGGCCGGCGTATCGCGGTAGAGACCGCCACGGGCCAGGGCCACATAGACCTTCTTGCCCTTGACCAGCCCTTCCGGACCGTTCGCGGTATAGCGGAAAGTCACCCCGGCACGGGCGATGGCATCGATCCAGGTCTTCAGTTGCACGGGAACGCCGAAGTTGTACATCGGCACGCCGAGCACGATGGCATCGACCGACTGGAGCTGGGCGATCAGCGCATCGTCGAGAGCGACGCGCGCCGCTTGTTCCGGGGTGCGCTGCTCGGCTGGGGTAAACAGAGCCGCCAGCGCCGGCTCATCGAGCACCGGATGCGGGTCGCTGGCCAGGTCGCGCAGTTCGACGCTGGCATTCGGGTACTGCGCTTTCAGGCGAGCAGTGACGGTATCGGCCAGGCGGGTCGAGTTGGCACCGGCGGAACGGGCGCTGGCATTGATTTGCAGGATTTTCATGATCGTTTTCTCCAGGGTTGGGTGGAATGCGAGGTCAGCCTTTGCTGAAACCATGGAGTGAATTCTATTGCTGACAATGTTGAGCCGGAAGCCGTCGAAATGGGTATTATTGTTCCGTAAATGAAACAATAAGGAAACCCATGGGCCTGGATGCCAACGACCTGATCCTCTTCGCTCAAGTGATCGAGACCGGGAGCTTTTCGCGCGCGGCCGAGCGCACCGGCTTGCCGAAATCGACGCTGTCGCGGCGCATCACCATGCTGGAGACGAAGCTGGGCGAGCGCCTGCTGACGCGCAGCACCCGCCGTCTGGCGATCACCGAGTTCGGCGAACGGATCCTGGAACACGCGCGACGCCTGCTGGAGGAAACCGAAGCCGCGTCGGCCATGGCCCTGCATCGGCAGGGCGTGCCGCGCGGTGTGTTGCGGGTTTCCATGCCGCCCGATTTCGTCGAACTGGATTTGACGCCATTCCTGCTCCAGTTTGCCGCCAGCTATCCCGAAGTCCGCCTCGAACTCGACCTCTCGCCGCGCCGGGTCGATCTGCTGGCCGAACGTTTCGATCTCGCCGTGCGGGTGGCCAGCCGCTTGCCCGACGACAGTACGCTGGTCGCGAGAAAGCTCTGCGAACTGGAGAACGGGCTCTACGCCAGCCCGGCCTATCTTGCGCGCTATGGCGTTCCAGAGAAACCGCAGGACCTGCTCGAACACGTCGGCCTGCGCCTGATCGGCGGCAATGGCGACGCCCTGCCCTGGCGTCTTTCGCGCGGTGCAGAGCAGTGGGAAGGTATGCCTGACGGACCGCTGGCCGCGAACTCGCCACGCTTGCAACGCGACCTTGCCCGGCACGGCATGGGGATCGTCGGCATCGACGACCGCTTTGCGCAAAACTGGGTGGAACAAGGCCTGCTCAAACGCGTGCTGCCCGATTGGGCGCTACCCACCGTCACGATCTGGTGCGTGACACCCGGTCGGCGCTTGCTGCCGGTGCGTACCACGGCCTTCATCGACATGCTGCGGGCGGCGCTGGCGAAGGGGAGTTAGGCTTGAACGCCGGTTTAGGTAACAACTTCCGTTCTCCAAGCGGTGGCCACAAACCGCCGGTCGAGGTGGCCATCCAATTTCAATAGGTAAGGCATCTTCAGACTCAGTCGAGAGCCTGATATTCGGCGAACATTGACTTCTACACTGCCTTGACCCGGCCAGCAACGGTCATCGCCTGTGGCCGAGAACCGCGCTTCCGTGCGGCGAGTGCAGCCGATGTCTGCCGATCGCGTTCTGCGTCCTGCATGGAGCGGTTGGGCGGAACGCATCTGAACTTCCTGCATCCGGACATGCCCAACGCGAGTCAGAATCTGGCGATGTGTTCGATTCGACCGGAGCCAGCCGTGCCTATCCCGAGGAGGTGCCGTCATGAAACGGATGTCTTTGCTCCGTGCTTCAATAGGCATCGCCGCGTTGGCGGCATCTCTACTGCAATCTGCGCAGGCGGGCGGTCTCGAGCGACTTTATATCCTCAATTGCGGCGAAGGCACGGCCGGTGACATTTCACGCTGGTCGCCCGGCGTCAATGTGGGCAAGGCGATGCCCTTCGTGGACAACTGCTATCTGCTCAAACATAGCCAAGGCTGGATAATATGGGATACCGGGGTGCCGGATGCGGTGGCGACGATGGCGGACGGCCTCAAGCCCTCCGATCCCGGGGCGACGCATTGGTATCGCCCGAAGACGTTGGCCGGCCAGCTCGAGCAACTGGGTGTGAAAACAGCGGACATCAAGTTCCTCGCGGTGTCGCACAGTCACCCGGACCACATCGGTAACGTCGAACTGTTTCCAGACGCCATGTTGTTTGTGCAGAAGGCAGAGTACGAGTGGCAGGACGCAAGACGACAGCCGCGGTTCAACCCGAGCCACCCGGTCACGCTGCTCGAAGGTGACAAGGACGTGTTCGGAGACGGCAGTGTCACCCTGATTTCGACCCCTGGACATACCCCGGGCCACCAGTCGATGCTGGTCAGATTGCCCAAGACCGGCGCGCTACTGTTGTCTGGTGACGCAGTGCATTTCAGGTCCAACTGGGAGAACCGTGTCGTACCTGCCATCAACACTGGGCAGGAGCAAACGACTGCGTCGATGAACCGCATTGCCGGAATACTCAACGAGAAGCAGGCCATCCTTTGGATTAATCACGACAAGGCGCAGCGCGACACGCTCAAGATGTCGCCAGCGTATTACGAATGAAAGAGATGTGTCGAATGTGCGACCCTCGAGTGCAAACGGGTCAGGAACATTCAGTTTCGTGCCTCTAAACCATTTTCAGTTTGACCTGGGTATGGGTCAGGCAAGCGTTGAGCAGGCGCATGGGGAGTTCGGGTTCCCAGGCACGGCGGTTGAAGCGGTAGCAGAACTCGTTGAGAGACTCCTGGAGGTTGCATGGCCATGAACCCGGCGCCGCTGTCCCGGTTCTTGACGGCGACCAGCACCGGCACCTTGCCTTCGGCACCCCGTCCCCGCTTCCCGGGCCTGCGGCCACCCACCAAGGCATCGTCAATCTCAACCAGGTCATGCAAGCGATAGACACTATCCCGGTGACCCATGGCGATCCGTATCTTGCGCAGCATCCGGTGGGCGGTAATCCACGACACGCCAATCTGTTTGGTCAGGCGCAGAGCCGAGATCCCGCCCTTGTCCGAGGTCATCAGGTAAATGGCCCAGAACCACTTGGTCAGGGGCAGATTGGTCGAGTGAAACAACGTACCCGCCGTCAGCGAGGCTTGGTAATGGCAACTCGAACATTCGTGGCTATGGCGCGTGCTGATCGCGTAGCCATGGTCATGTCCGCAACGCGGGCAGCGAAAGCCTTCCGGCCAGCGCTGGCGAGCCAAGGCTTCACCGCACGCTTCTTCCGTGCCAAAGCGCTTTTGCCATTCCAGTAAATCAATTGCCAAGGCTTTCATGATTCAACTCCGCATCCCATTGATCACAAAGCGTTTGGCAAAAAATACTGAAAATGGTTCACAGGCGTATCGCAAAATGGCATTTTCTGGACAACTGCCATCAGAAACGCAACGTCGCCCTTTACGACGCGGACTATGCTGAAGATGAGTAGCTGATTCCCGACTGATCAACGTGGCAAAGGAACTTCAGGCGACGGTACTTTCATTGGGTTCCGTAGGTTCTGGTGCCGCCTGATTTGCCAATCAATTCGCTACAACGATCACGCTTAGTCAAATTTAAACGCGCGCCGACATCTGTTGCGGTCGACCATCAAAAAATAGCAATTTTTTCAACATCCGGCATATGTGCTTTCGTAATAACAAGATGCGCACTCGTTCTTAAACGAATATTAAGCCCTTGCTACAATGGCGACCATTCGACAATCCCCGCGGATTACCCAAGCAATGACCCAACGCTCTACCCTCTCACACCTCGACTGGCTTGAAGCCGAAGCCATCCACATCATGCGCGAAGTGGCCGGCCAGTGTTCCAACCCGGTGCTGCTGTTCTCCGGCGGCAAGGACTCGATCTGCATGCTGCGCCTGGCCGAAAAGGCCTTCCGCCCGGGCAAGTTCCCCTTCCCGCTGATGCACATCGACACCGGCCACAACTACAAGGAAGTCGTCGCCTTCCGCGACAAGCGCGCGGCCGAACTCGGCGAGCGGCTGATCGTGCGCTCGGTTGAGGACTCCATGGCCCGCGGCACCGTCGTCCTCAAGCATGAAGGTGAATCGCGCAACAAGCACCAGTCGGTGACCCTGCTCGAAGCCATCGAGGAATTCGGCTTCGACGCCTGCATCGGCGGCGCCCGTCGCGACGAGGAGAAGGCCCGCGCCAAGGAACGCATCTTCAGTTTTCGCGACGAATTCGGCCAGTGGGACCCGAAGAACCAGCGCCCGGAACTGTGGAGCCTGTACAACGCCCGCAGCCACAAGGGCGAGAACATCCGCGCCTTCCCGATCTCGAACTGGACGGAAATGGATGTCTGGCAATATATCGAGCGCGAAGGCTTGGAACTGCCATCGATCTACTTCGCCCACACCCGCCCGGTGGTGATGCGCCAGGGCGCCATCGTGCCGGTCAACGTGCCGCTGGTTTCCGGTGAAGTCGCCAACCCGTCACGGGCTGGCGAGGAAATCATCGACCTGCAGGTGCGCTTCCGCACCGTCGGCGACATTTCCTGCACGGCGCCGGTCGAATCGGATGCCGACACCGTCGAGAAGATCGTGCTCGAAACCGCCACCACCACCATCACCGAGCGCGGCGCTACCCGTCTGGACGACCAGACCAGCGACGCCTCCATGGAACAACGCAAGAAAGAGGGTTACTTCTAATGAGCGCCCATCAAGTTGAAGACCACGGCCTGCTGCGCTTCCTGACCTGCGGCAGCGTCGATGACGGCAAGAGCACCCTGATCGGCCGCCTGCTGTTCGACACCAAGACCATCCTCGCCGACACCCTGTCAGCCATCGCCAAGACCTCCGAAAAGCGCGGCCTCGGCGCGGTCGACCTGTCGCTGCTCACCGACGGCCTGCAGGCCGAGCGCGAACAGGGCATCACCATCGACGTCGCCTACCGTTATTTCTCGACCGGCACGCGCAAGTACATCATCGCTGACGCGCCGGGCCACGAGCAGTACACCCGCAACATGGTGACCGCCGCGTCGACCGCCAACCTGGCCATCATCCTGATCGATGCGCGCAAGGGCGTCCTGACGCAGACCCGCCGCCACTCCAAGCTCGCTGCGCTGGTCGGCATCCCGCACCTGATCGTCGCCATCAACAAGATGGACCTGGTCGATTACTCGCAGGAAACCTACGAACGGATCAAGGCCGAATACCTCGAATTCGCCGCCAAGGTCGGCATCGAAGACATCCGCTTCATTCCGCTGTCGGCGCTCAATGGCGACATGATCGTCGACCGCGGCGACAGCCTGAACTGGTACGACGGCCCGACCCTACTCGAAATGCTCGAAGCCGCCCCGGCTGCCCACACCGAGCACACCGAGAAGTTCCGTTTCCCGGTGCAATACGTCTGCCGCCCGCAGGATTCGGCCAACCCGGAACTCCACGACTACCGCGGCTTCATGGGCCGTGTCGAAGCTGGCTCGATCAAGGTTGGTGATGCCGTCACCGTTTTGCCCTCGGGCCGCGAGTCGACCGTGAAAGCCGTACAAATCGGCGGCGTCGATATCGGCGAAGCCTTCTGCGAACAATCCATCACGCTGCTGCTGGCCGATGAAATCGACACCTCGCGCGGCGACATGATCGTGAAATCCAGCGAAGTGCCGGCCGCCGTCAAGCAGATCGAAGCCACCGTCTGCTGGATGGCCGAAGCGCCGATGGACCGCGCCCGCACCTACCTGATCCGCCACACGACACGCGACTCGAAGGCCAAACTGGCGGCCATCGACCATCGCCTCGATGTCAACACGCTGGAAAAAGTCCCGGCCGAAAAGCTGGCAATGAACGACATCGCGCAAGTCACCTTCAAGCTGGCCCAACCGCTGTTCGCCGACCCCTACTTGGAAAACCGTGGCACCGGCGCTTTCATCATCATCGACGAAAGCAACAACAACACGGTCGGCGCCGGAATGATTCTCTGAAATCCCACGGTCAACCGGAAATTTTGGCCAATAATCAAAATCCCTCCAGCAGCACGGAGGCATTTTTTCTAGCTGTTTAGATGTTTAGCCCCACGGCGTGCTGGACTGGTTCGATCTTGAATCTGTCTGGTGTGAGGTCAGTTTCAACGCGTAGAGTCCGACGGGTTAAGCGGCTATCTGCATTGCATAGTACTGCTGGATGAAAGCGGCGGGAGGCAGATGACCGAGTCGAGCCTGCTGTCAGATACGCTTGTAGACGATTTCAATGCACTCCGTGATCTCGCATTTGGCCCCTCCCGGGGCGCGAAACGGCGATGACACCTGTTCGGTTCAAACTCCAGCCGCTTTCCATCGGGGCGTTGTCCCAGCAGTTGCCCTTGCTATTCAGGTTGAGTCTTGCACGCCAAACTGCCGCAGGAACTTCTGGTAGGCATGGGCGCAATACTGGCTGCCGCGATCCGAGTGGTGGATCAGCCCCTTGCCGGGCCGCTTGGCGGCAAATGCGCGAAACAGCGCCTGCATGACCAGTTGCTGCGTCATGCGGCCGGACTCAGCCCCAGCTCACTCCCGCCCCTCAAACGCCTCGACCTCCCCCAACTCTTTCAACACCTCGTGCGCCGAGCGGAAGGCGTCGATCGCCAGCGGCATGCCGCAATAGACCGCGGCGTGCAGCAATGTTTCCTGGATTTCCTTCATCGTCGCCCCGTTGTTGACCGCGCCGCGCACGTGGCCCTTGATTTCGGTGGCGCGGCCGAGCGCAGTGAGCATCGAGAGGGTCAGCAGGCTGCGCGTCTTGAGGTCGAGGCCGCCGCGGCACCAGGTGGTGCCCCAGGCGTTGCGGGTAACGAATTCCTGCAGGGGTTCGGTAAAGGCGTCGAGGTTGGCGAAAGCCTTGTCGATGAAGGCTTCGCCCATCACCTGCTTGCGCATCTGGAGGCCTTGTTCGAACTGCTCGTCGCGATTCATGTGTTTTCTCCGAAAAAATTGTCTGGCGCGTTCTTGCCGCCGGCGCGCAGCCAGGCCCGATACAACTGCAAGGCGACGTGTGCATCGTTGGCCGCGTAGAGCAACTGGCGCTCGTTGAGTTGCGGGCTGGCCCAGTTGCTGGTGCCGGTCTTCTTCGATTTCTGCAGCTTCTGGCCGAAGAAATGCGCCACCGCCACCTTGGCCCCGACCGTTCCCCGATGCCCCGGCCCGCGCAGCACTTCGCCGAGATCGAGCACGTTGACCAGTTCGATGCCGAGCCTAGACTTCAGCGCGCTGCGGTCGTTGCCAAGGCCGAAGCCGATCTTGAGGACGACGGGCGATTCGAGGATGGCTTGCAGGATGCTGCGGTCGACCCGGCTGGAAACCGGAAAAAGCCAGGCCCGCTCATCGCTCGCCAACTGGACCAGATGCGGACCGGTCGACACCTCGCCCTTGCGGAAGGTCGGCTTCGATTCGGTATCGAAGCCGATGGCGTCGGACTCCATCAAGGCCTCCTGCGCCGCGCTGGCCCGCGCCGCGGAATCGACCAGCACCACCTGCGCCAGCGTCAGACTAGGGTAGACCGGCAGTTCGGCCGCCGCCAGCTGTGCCCGGCTGAGGACGACATCGCTCATGCCAGCCGGGCACGCAGCCAGTGCCCGATAAGCCGGACTTCCTCGATGCACAGCGAATGCGGCATCGGGTATTCGTGCCACTCGACCGCGTAACCGTGCTGCGTCACGAAATCCCGCGCGGCTCGCCCGAGGGCCGGCGAAACCACGTCGTCCTGGGTACCGTGCGCGGCGAGGATGGGAATCGCCCGGTTGGCCGCGCTCGCCTCGCGGGCCAGCAGGTCGGGGGATGGAATGTAGGTGGACAGGGCGATGACGCCGGCCAGCGCTTCCGGGTAGGTCAGCGCG
>Ga0209310_1001779_pt1 | contig 15100 bp, 14 predicted proteins | sample AD_UKC030_MetaG_FD_184415 | JGI IMG/M metagenome (GOLD analysis project Ga0209310, IMG submission 184415) | Active sludge microbial communities of municipal wastewater-treating anaerobic digesters from USA - AD_UKC030_MetaG (SPAdes) (version 2) | ecosystem: Engineered > Bioreactor > Anaerobic >... | reverse complement strand
CGGAAGTAAAGGACGTCCTGAGCGGCGAGGCCTTCGTTGTCCGCGCGCGCTGCATTGTGAATGCAACCGGCGCCTGGTCGAACAAACTTGTCTGGGCCGATGAACCGCACGCGCCCGCGATAACAAGGCCGACCAAAGGCATCCACCTTATTTATAAAAAACTTCCGATAACGCGCGCGATGCTCTTCTCCGCGCGCAAGGACAAGAGGATATTCTTCGCGATCCCCTGGCGTGACTCCACGCTCATCGGAACGACGGACACTGATTTCGAGGGCTCTCCCGATGAGGTCTATGCCGAGAAGGCAGATGTCGAATACCTGCTAAACGAGATAAGCAGGGTATTTCCGGACGAGAAGATAGGCAAGGACGGGGTCATCAATACTTATGCCGGCCTGCGCCCGCTGATGAATACGCAGGGCATGGCGCCCTGGAAGGTTTCCAGGGAACATTATATTAAGGAGTCCGGATCGGGGCTCATATCGGTGGTGGGCGGCAAGTACACGACCTATCGCCGGCTTGCCGAGCAGGTCGTCGACAGGGCACTGCCGGTGATAGGAAGGGGAGACCTAAAGAAGTGCGCCACCGCCTCAAAAGGGCCGACGCACGAGGTATTCACGGATAGGGAAGGGGGCCTGCGTTCGCGCATTGAAAGGGCTGTTAAAAATGAAATGGCCGTGGGCCTGACAGACCTGCTCGTCCGCCGCCTTCAACTTTCGATGACGCCATCGCGCGGCCTTGACGTCTATGAAGAGGCGGGCCGCATCATGAGCGAACTCCTCGGTTGGACGCCCGCGCAGAGGGATCTCGAAGTCCAGTCCTACAAATACGAGATCAGGAAGAACACGGCCTGCCTGTCATAAAAATAGCAAATATTTCCCCTTGTAATCACGCCAAAAAGTGGTACTTTATAGCATGCCTCGAAACGTGTCTAATAATATGAAAAAATCACTTATCTTGACGATCGCAATTCTGCTGGCGATACCTGCGGCGGCAAGCGCCAACCTGCTGGTCAACCCGGGCTTTGAGACGGGCAATTTCAGCGGGTGGTCGCCGTATGCTTTTGGCTCTGAGCAGGTATCAAGCGCCAACCCTCATACAGGCGCGTACGAGGCGAGGATAAACAACTACGGCTGGATAACCCAGACCGTCAACAGTGTTACGCCGAATACCGCCTACAAACTGTCCTCATACCTGTACATGCCGCAGGACGGGGGAGAGGCGTCGATCTCGATAACCTTTTATAACTCCACCGGCACGACCTCATTCCAGCAGGAACGCACCTGGGAACGTATCCCGGGGAGCGCGCAATACGAGAAGATAGAGACCGACTGGCTGACCGCCCCGGATTATACCGCTTATGCCAGGGTGAGGTGCTCAGTCGCTTCGGCCGGCAGTTACATCGACTTCGATGACGTTAGTTTGGACGTAATACCCGAACCAAGCTCACTCCTGATTTTCTTTTCCGGTCTCACCGGATTATTCGGTTTACTGTCCCACCGCAAAGGTGTATGATATCCCACATGAAGGAAATTATCGGGCAGGCAGGCGATCTTAAAGATCTTGTATCCTACCAGAAAGGCTCTGTCGTAAGCAAGGAGATCATCCGCAAGGGCAAAGGCACAGTGACGTTATTTGCTTTTGCCAAGGGCCAGGGATTAAGTGAACACACCGCGCCGTTCGACGCATTGGTATATGTATTTGACGGCAAGGCCGAAATAAGCATCTCCCGCAAGCCGCATAAGGTTAAGGCAGGTGAAGCGATCATAATGCCCGCCAATAAGCCGCACGCGTTAAAGGCGACAGAGCGTTTCAAGATGATGTTGGTGATGATAAGGGCTTAAGGAAAAGGGCGTCAAAATAACCATAACCCTCTGCAATATTAAATGTTGCAGAGGGTTTTTGATTGGAGTAGAATAACCAAAAAGGGTGCTCACATAGACAATGGCTAATACTCAGCCAGATTTATTTCCCTATTTTATTATCACATTAATTGTTATTACTGTTACTTTTTCCGCCTATTATTCTAACAGGAAACGAAGGGAAGCCCTAAGGAAACTCATCGGCTGCCTGAATGGCCAAATTGCCAAATTCAGCTTCGCTCCCACTTTAAACGGCGAATTCCAGGGCTTAAAGTTTTCCATTGTCCTTATCCCGCACGGAAAGAACTCTCCTCCATATTTGAATGTTTCCTTGTTCAAGGACTCCAGTTTTAAGTTTAAGATTTACAGAGAGGACCTCTTAAGCAAGATCGGTAAAAAGTTTAGAGTTGTCCGCGAGGTAATAACCGGGGACGAGTCGTTTGACCGGCAATTCCTTATATTATCGAATGACCCCACCCAGGCGATGGTCTATTTCAGTAATTCAGCCATAAAGGATACCGTCAAAGAGGTGTTTGGCGTCGGATTCCACCATATACTGGCTACCGGAAAGCAGGTCACAATCCAAAAAACAGACTACGTTTTGGAAAACGACCTCGATCCAGCTTTCATAACCGGTATCCTTCAAAAATTGACCTTGCTTTCGAAAAGTCTCGCAAATTAACCAATAGGTCTTTTATAAGAGTGCAATATAACGCTATAAACCTGTTCTCGCCTAAATCCCCTTTACACCCACACAAATGTGTGGTATATTCCTGCTATGAAATCCCAAGTAAAACTAACCGCTAAGCAAGAGAAGGTCCTCAAATTTATCCGAGAGAGAGTGGAGAAGAACCTGCCTCCGACCATAAGAGAGATAGCAGGGGAGATGGGTTTTTCTTCGACCGGCACGGTAAGGGGCTATCTTGAAGCGCTCCGGAAGAAGGGCTACCTGAAGCGCGAGAATTACAAGTCGCGGGCTATAGAATTGCTTGATAAAAGGCAGCCAAAGCAGCCGGCCAAGCCGCAGCAGGGCTTTTTCAAGGGCTTCGGAAGCAAGGAATTTGCCAGGAAGCGCGAAGGCATTTTCGGCAAAGTGATATCGGGCAAGAACGCACAGCTGACATGGGTAAAACTCGAGCCCGGCCAGGCCACGGACCATAAGCATAATAACGAGCAGATCGGCTATGTGCTTGCCGGCCAAATAAGGATCACCATAGGCAAGGAATCCCAAGTGCTGGGGTCCGGGGACGCATACTGCATATCTGCCAATATAAGGCACGGCTTTGAGGCGCTCGGCAGCCGGCCAGCGGAGTATTTTGAGGTCTTTTCGCCGCCAAAGGAAGAGAATCTGGATCTGATATAATTCCTGCCAAGAACGCCCGGCAGAGGGCCATCCAGGCCAAAATTTCCGCCAATTCTACAGCCATAACCAACTATAAAATCCGCTTATAAGCGCCATATTCACAGTGAAGGGAAAGAACTTGTCCACAGGTTAACTCGCGTGCTGTAGTACTTAACATAAGATATATTATAGGACGTTGCCTGCCAAAGGGAAACTGCCCGGTTTTAAGGTTTTTGGATGTGTTTTGGCGAGCTCCGGATTATGTATTTCCGGCTATTTCTTTGCCTTGGAAAGTATCTTCAACATCTGCTTGTGGATCTTTCCGTTCGATGCGAGGATTTGCCTGGAGTTATTATTAAATTCTCTTCCCGTGAAATCGGTCACCTCTCCCCCGGCTTCTTTGACTATAAGCCACCCTGCCGCCGTATCCCACGGGAAAAGGTCCAATTCCCAGAAAGCCTCAAGCCTGCCGCAGGCAACGTAGCAAAGGTCGAGCGAGGCGCTCCCGGCCCTGCGCACTGCCTGTGAAGAGATAAGGAAATTCCTGAAATGGACCAAATTCTCATCCATGCTCTTGCCGAGTTTATAGGAAAACCCGGTCATCAGGAGGCTTTTTTTGAGCTCCTTCACGGTGCTCACCTTTATGCGTTTGCCGTTAAGGAACGCGCACTTGCCTTTTTCGGCGTAAAAAAACTCGTTATGCTCGGGGTTATAGACTATGCCAAGGACGGGCTTTCCGGCCTTTTCAAGGCCTACGGAAATAGCGTAAAACGGGAATCCGTGGGCGAAATTCGTGGTCCCGTCGATCGGGTCTATGACCCATTTAAGGCCGCTACCGCAGCCGGTCTTTCCGGATTCTTCGGCAAGGAAACCGATGTCCGGGAACTCCCTGCTGAGAGATCCTATCAGGATCGCTTCTACCTCGCGGTCTACGTTAGTGACGAGGTTTATGTCGCCCTTATAAGATATCTTCTTTATCTTTTTACTGTTGTCCTTAAGGTACTTTCCGGCCTTTAGGACTATCCGGCAGGCAGTTTTAGAAATTTTGCTATTCATTGAAGGATTTCAGGGCTTCGCTTTCGGTAGGATATATCTCGAATACCTTATCCAGGTCGGTTACCTTGAAGACCTCATTGACCTTGTCCCTTAATTCGCAGAGCTTCAGTTTTCCGCCTTTATCTTTCGTAAGCTTCAACAGGTAGACCATGGCGGCAAGCACGAGCGAAGATATGAAATCAAGGTTCTTGAAATTCAGGATGACATCCTTGGAGTCCTTCTCCAGTATGCCGGAAAAATCCTTCTTGACCATGTCTATCTCATACATGGTAATTTCGCTCTTCGTGATCTCAGCGACCGCTATCCCGCCGCTTTTCTTCACGGCAAAGACATCCGCCATGGCTAACCTCTCTTGGCCCCTATGAGGCCGTTATTTCTTCTTGCCTCTGTGCGATTTGCCTGACATGCGTTTTTTCCTTCTTTTATTCCTTAATCCTTTTGGAACCGCCATCGTTCGCCTCCTTGTTTTCGTTTATGGGCTTCAGCCCGATCTTGTCCGCGATCTCCACTACTTCTTCTACCGATACGTTATCCAGTGTCCTGCCGCGTTTCTTCAGGTGCTCGTTGAATTTCACGGCTTTTTCCTTCATTACCTCGTGGGTCATCTTTGACCCGCCGTAAAGCCTGAAATTATCGCCTACGGTTATCCTTTTACGGCCGTCATCGCAGTCAAATCCGAGCCCCAGCAGGGTTTTTTTAACGTTATTCTTGCCGGCCATCAGGATGCGAGTCTACCTTTTATATAGGATATCAGTCGTTCCTTGTTCTTGCCGTCGGTTTCGGCGAATTCGATGCCCGATACGAAGGTCCTCCTGCCGTCCTTGTCGAGGTGTTCGGGGCCGTTGCGTTCCTCGCACCAGACAACGCGCCCTTTTGTCCTTACGCTTTCCCTGGTTTCGGGGATGTAGATCTCCATGTCGAGCATAGAATTTTTCGGGAGTGTCTCGTAAAGGACCACCGCAATGCCGGACTCGCTTATGTTCCTGCTGTTCGCGTTCAATTTCGGGGGCGCTGACTTTAACAAGCTGTATTTTACGTCCAGTTCGGCGTTTACGCGCTCGGATCTCCTTCTCTCCGGGCTGCCCGAATAATAGCCCTCGACCTTTCCATGAAGGGCGTATTTGTCACTGATAGCCCTGTCCTCCTTCGAGGAAAGGATATATATTATGAAAAGCGCGCCTGCAGCAAGAACGGATACAATTATTATCGCCATTTTATAGCAGTATATACATAATTATCCGACATGTCAACACGGACGCTCAAACGTTCCACTGCTGCGATTCGTAATCGGCCGAGGGCAGCGTTATCTGTATAGAGCCGAATTCAGGGCAGCGTTCTATCATCGCGCCCGATCTCTCTATGGTAGCCAGGAGCCTTATCGCCTCCCCTGCCGCAGCATTTATATCTGAGAAATTGATGCCTATTTCGAGTATCCTGTCGAACGCGACCGTGCCGCAATTCTTTACGGCGGTCCAGGACTCGTCACCGGAGAGTTTGGATATCGTATACTCGAGCGGTTTTTTGCCCGACAGGGACGGTATCGAGATCTTCAAACCCTTGTCTATGAACAGTATCCCGAGCCCGAGGTTCTCATAACCGTTGTTATTCGACAAGTCGAACCTGAAAAACAGGGTGTCATTATTGAAACCGAAATACAGTTGTTTTAATATCGTCTCTGAATGGTGCATCGTGCCGCCGCGCTTGCTGACGTCTACAAGCCCGGAATTAACCCATTCAAAATAATTCGTGTCCCTTCCGTCAAGTACGGGGTTCATGAAGCCGGCCGGCTCCCTTACTATCCTGGCCCTCTTTGCGCGTATGGGTATCGACAAGTACCCGGGCGGCGTCTTTCCGGCAAGCGTGTATACGTTGGAAAGATGCATCCTGAAAAGGCGGTCGAACTCGTCGTCGTTGGCGGACGAATTATCTTCGCCGTACCACCAGTTCCAGTCGCTGCCTTCTGCTATGAATGCTTCCTTCCAGGCATCCTGCAATACCGCCGGGTCGGGCTGGGACCTTTCAAAATCCTTCAGCATATCCCTCGTCTCGGAAAGATATTCCCATGCTTTGTTCTTCTCGTCGTTCCCTATCCAAATGCAGAAGTTTCCGTTTATCCAGGAGCCAGGGTGGACCCTCTCCAGCCTGGTTTTCGCAGGGAACTGGTCCAGGTACTCGGAGACGGTAACTACCTTGAGTTTCGGGTCGTTCTGGATGCCCTTATACAGGCACCTGAGGAAATCCCGTCCGTCATTCTGGTAGAATTCCCACGCATTTTCCCCGTCAAGTATTACCGGGACGAGATAAGGCGACCCGGAATGTTTTGGCAGCTTGTCTTTTATTGAGTGGAGCCTGCCGATGAAATCGGCGGCGGCGTTCTCCGCGGGCCAGCTCTGGTAGACGAACCCTATGGCGTCGGACAATGTCCTGTCCCTGAATATGAGCGACAACGGCCCGTTCTGCGTCTCGAGATTATAGGGCCTGTAGAGCGCCTCAAGGCTCTTTTGCCTTTGCAGCGACCTGAACAGCACTTCTTCATCAGTCGCGGACCATTTTATCCCCGCATCCCTTATTATGCCGAGCGCCTGGTCGCTTACCGACCCTTCCGAAGGCCACATGCCGCGCGGCGGCCTCCCGAATCTCTCTTCGTAATACTTCACGGCAGATTCGACCTGTTTCCTGGCGTCCTCCGGATGGCGGAACGTTGATTTGGGCAGCTTGATCTCGGGATAGGATATTTTTGCTATATCGGTGTCGCACAACAGCGGAAGTATCGGATGGAAATACGGGGATACCGAGACCTCTATAATGCCCTCCTCCTGCAATTTCCTGTATGACGGGATTATCTCCCTCATGATCTCCAAGTGCTTATTCAGGACGAGGATCTTGTCATCCTCGTAAAAATATTTCCCTTTTTTTGACAGCGCCGCGAGATCAGCGTCCTTCTCCCTGAACATCGGGTCTATCCAGCAGAGGTTGAAAAGGACCTGCAGGTCGGTGAAATCCTGTGGCGTGAAACGCTTTGCCGCCGCTATCGCTTCCTGCTGCGAGAAATGCCTTCCTCTCTTAATAAGCAGGTCATAATAACGCGGGAATGGCCTTACCATCATGTCCCAGTTTGCCATGAAGAAATTGCGGAGTATGTACTGTTTATCGTCTTCCGTGAGTTCTTTTGCTGGTTTTAAGGATAACTGGAAGGAGAGATCTTTTACGGAGCCCGGGGCCGAAAGGTCTTCAATCTGCTCAAGCAGGGACGGGACAACGTTGAAGGTCCCGTGGACGCCCGGATAATCCCTGAGTATCAGCGCCATATCGAGGTAGTCCTTCACGGCATGGAGCCGTACCCAGGGCATGCTCGTCTCACCTGTAAGCGTGTTCTTGTAGTAAGGTTGGTGCATGTGCCATACGAAAGATATGTATAACGGTTCGTCTGCCATTTATTTTATCCTGTTTGAGATCAGCGCGAGCGCGTTGCCTTTGCGATAGCCCTCGTAATCAACGAGATAGCCGTGGTTTTTGTTGGCGGATATATACTCCCTGTAAATATGAAGCTCTATTATACAAAACACCCTCTCAGTCGACCTGAGGTATTTATCGAGCTTGTCGTAATCATGGAACTCATCCATTTGGTTGCGTCCGCTGTAATATAGCCAGTATACCGGCTTTACGAGATATACCGATAAATTGCCTTCATGGCCTATATGTTCCGCGATCCGGGACCCGAAATATTTCGGGGACTTGAGCCTGTCTATATGCGGCATGACGAATAGAGATACCGAGGCGCTGAGCGCCAACATGACCGCGATCGAGATGAACAAATACCTCAATGGCCTGCGCTCCTTATCCCACCAGTAACCTATAGCCATGGCAGCCGCAGGGTATGCCGGCAATGTATATAGTATATTCTTGGAACTCGATATCGTAAAGAAAAACAATATGGACAAGGGCCAGGCGGCGAGGAGCTTTACGCGGCCGTCCTTCCTGTCTTTTACCAGGAGGGATATTGCCGCGGGCAGCAGAACGGCCCAGGGCAAAAAACCCGCGGGGAAAGCGTAAAAGTAATAAAGCAGTGGCTCCTTATGGTCGAACGCCTCAAAGTACCTGCCGAATATCTGCCTTCCGAGAAGCTCCTTTGTGTACTCCTCCCCTCCCCTTATGCATGCAGGCACCAGCCACGACGCTATTATTGCCAGGAAGGCAATGAAGCCAAGGGTGGCCCCCCACGACAGCAACGCTTTCATCCGTCCCTTAAGCAGCGCGTAGGCCGAGGCCGCCAGTACAGGCAGTATGATCCCCACCGGCCCTTTTGTCAATGTAGCCAGCGCCATCAGCGTGAAAGCGGCAAAATAGCGAATACCTCTCATGCGTCCGCCGTCCTCGATGCCCGCATACAAGAGATAAATGGCGGAAACCGTAAGGAACGTGAACAAGGCGTCAAGCATTACCATCTGGGAGGCCGCGAAGAACGCCAAGGTGGTGCCCAGGACAAGGCAGGATACGAGGGCGATGCTCCCGTTAAAAAGCCTCCTCGTGAATATATACGTCGCGGCAACGGTACCTATGCCGGAAAAGACCGATACAAGCCGCGCGGCAATGTCGTTCACTCCGCCGGATAAGAGACCGAACAATGATATGGCCCAGAAGAAGACGGGTGGTTTCTGCGTGTATATCTGGCCGTTAACACGCAATGTGAGCCAATCGCCGCTGTCTACCATGGCCTTGGAGACCGCGGCGTAACGCGTTTCGTCCGGCGTCCAGAGCCCTCTCATCAGCGATCCGGGCAGGAAAAGCGCGAGGCATACAACGACAAGTATTACGATATGCAAGGAGGCCTTATTTGGCAGAGTCATATTTATTCTTATGTATGAGCATTATGTTGCGAAGGTATACGACCGAACCGAACGATTGCCCGAGGATGAATACGGGGTCTTTCCTATATATTGCGTAAGAGAGCAGTATGAGGCTTCCGAGTATGCTGAAATACCAGAAAGCGTTAGGGATGACGCTCTCCCCCTTCCTTTCCGAAGAGATCCATTGGATGACGAAACGCAGCGAGAAGCACAGCTGCCCTATCAACCCGAAAGCGACCCAAAAATTCAAAATGCCGGGATTCATAACTCCTCCCACTTATAATGAAAATGCCTCTTCTTCATCCAGGCGACCGCAAGCAGGTCAAGGAACGGGCCGGCCATCCTCTTCCAGGGGTTGTATTTCGATCTTCCGTATATTCTCGGATTATGCGATACCTCCACCTCTTCCGCCCTGAAACCCTCCATCCTGGCCAGCGTAGGCAGGAAACGGTGCATGCCGTCATATAATTTAATGTTGGCCAGGCAATGCTTCTTGTACGCCTTCAGCGAGCATCCTGTATCCCTGACCCTCTCCCCTGTCACGGAGTTCCTGATAAAATTCGCCACGCGTGATGATATGAGCTTATGAAGGGGGTCTCTCCTGTTCCTGCGCCAGCCGTATACCATATCGCAGGACTTCAGCTTATCCACTAATTTGGGTATATCCTCCGGGTCGTTCTGCAGGTCGGCGTCCATGGTCACTATAATGTCACCCTTTGCCGACCTGAACCCGCAGTCGAACGCCGCGCTCTGGCCGCAATTCCGGTCGAAACTGATCACTCGCACGGCCGGATATTTATCTTTGAGGCCTTTCATTACCGTAAGGCTGCCGTCCGTTGAGCCGTCATTGATCAGTATGACCTCCGCGCTGTCGCCGAGTTTGGGCAGGGCAACCGATATCTTTTCCAGCAGAAAAGGAAGATTTTCCTGCTCGTTGTATACGGGGATAATTATGGAGATCATACAGGCCTGTCTCGGTTTAAAAAAAACCCCCGGGGTTTTGCCCCGGGGGTTTTCATCTAACCTAAGTTAGAAGGCAACCTTTACGCCGCCGGTTACTATGACGGCATTGTCGGTGCTCTTGGTAGCTGCGTCGGTGTTGTCCTTGAAGAAATTGCCCGGCATAAATATGCCACCGGTCAAATCAAACTGGACGTCTTCGGTATAATCGTATACCAAAGAAGCATCGACTTCATTACCAAGGCTCTTGGCCCTGCCTTCAACCTTCTCGGCAACCCAGAAGTGGAGATATCTCGCCTTGAGGGTGAGATCTTCCATGGGCTTCAAACCGCCATCAACATAAAGAGTCATGTTGTTGGTGGAGCCAGAAGGATCTTTCGGATCCAGGGTCTGGTATATGTTACCGCCAACGTTGTTCCAGGCGGCGCCGGTACCAGCCATGTAATCACGGATCAACGAATTGAAGGAACCCTTGTACATCGGATCCCATCCGTTGAACTTGCCATTATTGGCATTCTCTTCACCGGAAAGATAGGTAAAGCCAAGGCCGAGGTTCGGCTTGTAGCTTACATCTTTCCACAGGTAATCACCGGAAACATCGATGGCCCACGCGAGTCTCTTCCTCTCGAGGTCACCGGTAGCGTTTCCAGCCGAGTTAACGGTTCCGACACCTGTCTCATCGATAAGCTTGCCCCACTGTACCGCGCCTTCGCCGGACAGGGTCAAGTTCTCGACCGGGTCAATGTCACCCCTCATGCCGAATACGTTGACTTCGCTTCTGTCATATACCCTGTTGCCAGCGCCGTTGACGGTGTTGTCATAGATACCGTTCCAGGCAAAGTAATCGACAGAATCAGTGTATCCGAGGTCCGAGTTAAGGCTATCATCGTTCTTGTAGAAGTAATAAGCCTCAACCTTCGAGTCGTAGTTGTCGAACTTGTAAGCAGCGTTCACACCGGCCAACTCTTCCGGGTCATTGGAGTTGTTGGCGAAGTCAAGGCTGCTGTCCGTGATCTTCGAATAGATAACATCGATCGTCCACGGATCGAGGTCCAAGGTCGCGCGAGCGGCATCATAGTAGGTCGATACGCTGTACTGAAGACCTTTGGCGCCCGATATCGGGGTCGCGTAATTATTTGACAAACCGGTTCCAACCAAGAACCTGTCCGGATTCGCGTCTGTACGCGGATTCGGGAAAGCACCCGTTGTGTCCCTGAAGATACCAGGTCCGATTATGAAACCGTCGCCAAACGCGATGTCCTGACGACCTATCTTAAGCGTCAACGGCTGATAGAAGAACTCTCTCAGCGTTACGAACGCTTTGTTAACAACTACATCGGTGTCCCAGCCCGTACCGAAATCGCCGCCCCACCTGCTCTGGTTGGCCAGAACTATGGACGCGGATACGTTGTCGGTAAGGTCTGAATCAATTCCGACCTTTATCGTTGAAAGAACGAAGCTGTCGGAATCGCTGTTTATCGAATCACCGGAACCACCGAGGCCATCGATACCAGCGGCGGCCAAAGCGGGCCATCTCTGGTTTGTGGACTCTATCGACTTGTTCCTTAAGTCGAAGTTGTTCATGAAGATCGCGCGCTCTTCTATGGAGCCGCTGACCTTTATGTTCTGTACCGCAGCGAACGTAGGAGCCGCTATCGCGACTACCATCGCAGCTACGAAGAGAACTTTCAATAACTTCATTTTAATCTCCTCTGTTTGTTATATTCCAAAACGGGTTTGAAGTTCAAACCCACATTATTGCCTATTTATGTGCTTATCATCATGTATTTGATAGCTTCCGGCTGTTTAATTCATCCCTCCTTTCCCGCCATATTTGAAACTACCCATGATGTTAGAGCCTTGTTTCTTGTGTCCTAAATTAACATACGGGGTACTTTTTGTCAAGCAATTTTTACGTTTTTTAGGGGATTATTTAGTAACCAGGCGGGAGGTCGGAATTAGCCTTAGCTCGTCGAGAAAAACGGTCCCTTTGCCCCCGGTTTTCGTGCTCAGGGCAAAGGAGATCTTCTTTATCCTGTCAAGCTTGGTATCCCCTCCCCACCAGTAGGCCAATTCCGCCGTTTTGACGGATATCTCCTTCCATTCCCCGGCTGTTGGAGCAAGGGCGATCTTCATGCCGAACGTGCTGTTGTTTATGTCTATGAGCTTGAATTCAAGGTTGTTCTCGTTCCCCTCAACCTTGATAAGGAACTTGAACGAATAATTCTCCGGGCCGAGCGTAAGGTACCGTTCTTTTTCTATGACGACCCATCTTCCGGTCTTTCCTCCGCCAAGGTCGTAATCGAGTTTCAGGCAGTTGCCGTTATCTTTCGGAACGGACTTGATGCTGACCGAAGCGCCCCTTGCGATGTTGGTGCTCCAGCCCGCGGCCGTTCCAAAATCATCAATGACGCCGTTGGCCCAGACAGGCGAATCGGGAAAATCGTTTAATGAAGTTGCGAAGCGCGCGATATCAGCGGCCCCGGCCGTTTCAAAACATATGTCGCTCAAAAAAACTTTTCCTTTCCCTTCCGTGCAATCCGCAAGGTCAAACACGAAATTTATTTTTTTGATCTTATCGCGGTCCGTGATGAAGCCGCCCCAGAAAGAATCCGCGCCGTTCCATCCGGTATGCTTGCCCCCGAATTCGCGCAGCGGCACCGTTACCTTGCGCCATTTATCGGTTACGCCTTTGAACTTAAATGCCGCGCCGCTGTTCGCGCTTTCAAGTTCGATCCTGAAGGAATGCGTGAACCTCGCTTCCTTGTCGCCTTTTACCATGAAAGATACCGCGTTGTACGCTGACATATCAAGGCCGCCCAGATCCCTTGAGGTGACATGCTGTTGGGCCCTGGCAAGGTCGTAATCGATCGCGATCTGTTCCGGATATTCTTTTTTTGGCGCGCGCGGGATCTTTGCTTCGGGCAACTCATCTGAATCCCTCTTTTTGTAAAGCGCGGAAAATTCCGGGCGCGGGGAAAAATAATCGGATAACAATTGCCGGCCCTTAATTACAATGGGGTCTTTTTCAAAAGTCCTCCAGACAATACCGTCATCAAGATAATTCGCGAGGCTTAAAAACAACATGCCCTGGTCAAGCGCGCATACGTAACCTTCATACAGGTTGCCTGTGTCAATGTCAACCGCGTCCCGGAAACCGAGATCCAATTCCCTGTCAGATATCATGAAACCCTTCCGGAGGCCGTATTCCTCAAGCGCCCGCAGGTTCCGGCTTACTTTTTTAGGATAGTAGATTACCGCAAGCGCGGACGCGTGCGGCGTAATTACGTTTCCGCGAAGGCCTCCCCACCCAAGGTAGTCGCCCCATGGCGAATAACTGGAAGACCATCCCCAGACAGGGGAGCCGGCATCCCTGGCGAAAAGCATCTGGGCGTATGCGAAATCGGCCATGGACCTGCCCAATTCGGTCTCCCTTTCATCAAGGAAGAGGCCGCATATCCCCTGCATGAAGATGCCCCCTCCGTACCATGAGGGCTTCATGACCTGCATGCCGTAGTGCGTTTCGTGGTCCCTTTTGAGCTTATACCAAAGTTCGGCAGGCGCGGCGCCCGTTGCTACCGCAAAAAATACGGCAAGCCGGGTATCCGTGGCAAGCAGGTCTATGGGCCACTTCAGGGCTTCGCCCTCCACCACGTCAAAGCCGCCGTAAAATGCTTTTGCGGAGCTGTCGTAGAAGGCAGACCAGTCCATCCTGTCCAGGAGTTTGGAGCACTTCGGGCCGAGTTCGGGGAAAACCTGCCGGACCATTATGAGGCCGGCGGGAAGTTTATTGAAATCGGAGATGGCGTTCCCGCCCGCTGAGGCGCGCACATCACCGAAGACATTGACCGTGTTCACGAAGAAACCCTTCCAGTGCTGGAGCTTAAGCAGGCTGTCGACCGCGAGCTCGGCCTTCTTCCTCGCGTCTTCCTTTCCGATAAGGCCCATCTCTGAGGCGACGCTGAGGCTCGCCAGGTAGAGGCCGATATTCGTGGTATTCGTCCCGTCCGGTTTCTGGTCGGTATCGAACGGGAAACCGGTCCTCGCGGAGACGAACTGGTCCATGCATCTCCAGGTGTCTTTTGCCAGCCGACGAAGGTATTCGGTATCTTCCTGCGTTGTAGTTATATTGACGCGCTTTTGCGCTGCGGTAGTTTCCATAGGTGTAGATAGGACCATGCTGATAAGGAGTATTATAGCAGGGCTATTTTTCAATTTTTATTATTATCCCGCTCCTGTTGTGCAGAGATGTCCTTTGGCCGTTGACTATGGCCATCTTCGGTTCGTCGTGGTAATTCATCATGAAATCGAACTCGGCCCCGGCCGATACCCTTTTTACGCGGTGTACCTCCGGAGCGGGCGAACCCCCGGGAATGCGAAGGCCGAGCTCCCCGCAGAGCTTCCTGACAATCTCAACGTGGTAATCGAACGTGTGGGGCAGCCCGATACCGGCGACGACGGCCTCTCCCTTTCCCGCCTTCTTCTTTATCACGCAGGGCATCCCCTTGCCGTGCACCTTTCCCAGCACTTTTGAGCCCCCGGCCTTAAATGTGCTTGTCCATGAGTCGGTAAGGCAGTCGATGCCGTATATATCGACGATATTGTCCGTGGTCTTCCCGACGGCCTCTATGCCCAGCGCATCCGCCAGCGCGGTCTCGGGCCTGAAAAGAAGGTCCTTGTCAGGAAGCTGGAAGTTCAAAAGCATCTTTCCTCCCTGCTTCACGTATGACGCGAGCTTGAGCTGGGTGGCCCTGTCCATGAAGTCCAAACTGAAGACGCACAGGTATCTTGCCCTGTTGATCTCGGCTTGCGCGGCGCGTTCGATATCAATCATGTTGAAATTGAAACCGGCGAGCACGAGGAGCCTGCCTATGCCGTCGAAGAAGAGCCGGTCCCTGAGCGAGGCGATATCATCGGCGAGGCGTCCTTTCATGTATTCGGTCATGTAATAGGGCATATAGACGCCGACCGAAAGGTCGCAGGCCTTCCTGGACGCGGCGAGCTCCGAGTTGTTCGCCTTAAGGAACCTGCCGAAG
>Ga0209310_1001777_pt1 | contig 15110 bp, 13 predicted proteins | sample AD_UKC030_MetaG_FD_184415 | JGI IMG/M metagenome (GOLD analysis project Ga0209310, IMG submission 184415) | Active sludge microbial communities of municipal wastewater-treating anaerobic digesters from USA - AD_UKC030_MetaG (SPAdes) (version 2) | ecosystem: Engineered > Bioreactor > Anaerobic >... | reverse complement strand
TCCACCGGCTCGATGTCGGTGATCTTCCGGAAGCGCTCGACCTCCCGGCGAGTGAGTCGAATTTGCGAGCCGAGGCGGATCATCGTCGTTCTACGTGAAGGGTTGAGCCTTCATCTTGATCAAATTTATCAGGCTTGTCGCGGGTTTTACGGCGGTCACGCAAAAAATTTATGCAGTGCCAATAGTCTGACATCCCGGTCACACTGGAGTGCAAGTAGGCCCTTTTGACCAAGCCGGCCGCACCTTTGGGCCGCAGGAAGCGACCGGCACGCCCTCATCACCAACGCCATTCGCAAGCCCGTCGGATTCCGGCCGCTTGAACGTTGCGTCCTCTGCATTCCCTTGAATCCACCCTACTGATGCCGGAAACTGACTGGGCATACCTGCATTCCTTAGTGGGATACAGCCCGGCTCTGGCCGGCGTCGCAGTCGATACCTGCCTCATTCATCGTGCCGACCCCGGTCCGCACATTCATCCCAAGCGGGGACCTCGTCCCCTTTGGGATCGGCGTTCCAGCTTTTCTTGTTTACTCGAGGAGAACGCCATGAATCTATCTGCCTTGTCCCGCGCCGAGCTGGTCCGCGAATTACTCTCGCCCCTGGTTTGCGCGTCGGGTGCCAACCCTTTGCACGTCAGCGATGCCGTGGCGCAAATGGGCATGCTCGGCACCACCGATACCGTTCTCGCCCATCGCTTGGGCGTTGCCCGCGAACTGCTGCTGCGCGACCTGCGTGAGCAGATGCGCAGTGGCCCGTTGATGACCTCACCGCAAGTCCTGCGCGATTGGCTGCGGCTGTATTGCGCTGGTCTCGAGCATGAGGTGTTCCTGGCGCTCTACTTGGACGCCCAGCATCGCCTGATCGAAGTCGAGGAGTTGTTCCGGGGGACATTGACCCAGACCTCCGTCTATCCTCGGGAACTGGTCAAGGGGGCGCTCGCTCGTAACGCCGCCGCGCTGGCCGTTGCGCACAACCATCCCTCGGGGGAAGCCGAGCCCTCGCGGGCCGATGAGCTGCTGACACAGAACCTGAAGCACGCGCTGAGCCTCGTGGATGTGCGGGTGATCGACCATTTCGTCGTCGCCGGCGACACGGTAGTGTCGTTTGCCGAACGCGGGCTGGTGTAACGCCATGCGCCGCCGGCCAGCCGCGTCGCGTCCGATGCTCAAGGGCATGCCTACCTCATCGGGTCGGCCTGCCCTTTCGGTCGCATGAGGACATCATCATGTCGACGAGAATCCCGCCTCATTGTCCTGTTTGCGCGGGCGATGGCGTGCCGTTGGGTACGCTGGGCCGCCTGCGCTGGTTCCGTTGTCGCGACTGCGGCATGAACTTCAGTCGTCAGACTGGCGCGCGTCCCAAGACCAAGTCGACGTCTCATCACGAGGAAGGAGAACCGCATGGAAAGACCCGCTGTGGCAAGCTTGCAAGCGCAGGCTGAACCCCTGGCCTCGTTATCGATCTCGCATCTGAGTTCAAGCACCCGCCTGAAACTGGCCGATGACGAGTTGTCGGTCAACGCCTATCCGACCGACTGCGGCGGCATCATCTATGTCGGCGTACCCCGTTACCGGGTACCGACGGAAGCCGATCTGGCCACGATCTTCGAAGTCGCGGAGCAAGCCGGCATCGTCTGGCTGAAGTTCGATAGCGAGGCGCCCGTGATCGACGGGCTTCCGACCTTCGCCATGTCGGGGCCCGAAGTATGAGTCGGCATCACATCCGACTCCCACATTGCGGCGGCGCAATCGTGGTCGTGGCCGGATACGACCGGCCGTTGCGCCAGCTGTTCCTGCAGGTGCTACGCGACGCGGAGGGCAGGCCCACGGGCGAGGACGACATCCTTTACGACAGTCTGCATGAGCCGGCCCTCGACTGGAGCCTTATCGGCACGCTGACCGACAAGCTCGCCACGCTCGGCATTGCGGTGCCGGAAAGCCTGATCGAAGCGGTGCACCGGGATCAGTGCTTCAACGCTGGCAACCGTGTGGTTCGACACTATGCAGACCAGCCACCGGAAGTGCTGCTGACTGGCTGAGTTCTTCCCCCCAAGGCGAACCCATCTCCCCGCAGGGCGTCGTGCCGACAGGCCGACGCCCTGTTTTTTTAACGCATTTGCATGTCGCAGCACGTCTGGTCGTATCTGCCCCTCCCACACAAGATATAGGCTTCTGACAGGCTGGCTCGACGGGCCGTGCATCAGCCAATGCCATCGCCCAAATGTCTCTACTGATTCCGGGGTGATTCAGAGCTGTCACACCCGTCTCGCTACGGATCGATTGGGCGATGAATTTCCGGTGTACCCGTTTTCAAGCAAGCTCAAAGCAGTAGCGAATTCCTTGTCGACATATGCCTTCTTGCGGATGACCACGCCTCCTTCATCGCGCGGCTTGTCACGAGGATCACCCTTGAACGACAACCAGTTGAAACTGGTAACAACAGCAAAGCTGTCGTCTGAAACAAGAGTCTTCCGGTGGGTATTGCCGACAAAAACAAATCTGAAGTTCTTATGCCGATCCGCGAGTTGCTTGAGGTCTTTCTCGGCTTGTGGCGTGATCGGCAGCTTGCTCTTGGCGGCGTCACCCCCTTTGCCACCAACATCACCGTCGTCGAGACCATAGCCTATGTATACATCCACATCCTGACGTAGCAATGCCTCCAAAGATGCAACGAACTCCCAATTCACAACTTGGTGGCGTATCCACGGCGAGATGATCAGCAGACGCTTCTTGGACGATAGCAAGGCTTTTTTGAGCCAACCGGGATGTTCATGGCAAAGGATCGATTGAATGGTTTCCCCGGCTGTCTCGGTCACTGTCGCCCCAACCGCTTTGGCGCACTTAGAATCTGTTGGAAGGACAATGTCCTGTCTTACGGGAACAGCGGAGGTAATATGTGCATAGTCGGCGATTTGAGCAATTATCTCGGGCGCTGGCTCTACTCGACCGTTGCTGAGGAATTGCGCGCCAACAAGCTCGTGACCACCGAGCTCGCGGAAGCGCGCTTCATGATCTAGCGACGGACCGTCTTCACGCCAGAAAGCCACATCAATCTCACTGGGCTGAGCAAGGCTGCGATAGAACAACATAACGCACGGTAGGAAATTCAACTCCCTGCGTTCAATGCGGCGTATAGCCAGAAGATCACCTGTGCGATCTCTCCCACCGCTTTGGCGCGCCAATACGCGGTCAAAATCTTCCAGCGGAATATCCTCCACCTCTGGCCGCTTGGATGCCCCTGTTGGGATTTCAAAGGCCCCTCGTTCCCTCATGTCACGAGGTTTATCCAGCGCACTTGGAGCAATAAATAGGAGTCGCTTCGTCAACGCATCGAAACAGATTCTCAGCGTTCGCTCTTGCGGAGTTATAACTGAAGCATCGACAAGGACGTTTTTCCCTTTTTGAGTTAGCAGGACTTTAGGCTTGGCTTCCCCTGATGGCCGCACATAGTTGATAACTTCCAGCGTATTTAGTCCTGCAAGCACCGGGGTCAAGACATTACCGGGCAAGCCAAGAAACGCGGTCAGATCCTCCGGCGTATCAAGCCCTGCAGCAACAGCCTTCAAGACACCCTCATCAATCGGGCTCAGTGGCTTGCGCTCCTGAATGAGAACCCGCACAGTCACCAGGTAGACGGGCAAGCCCGCCTCCTTGAACGAGGCAAGTTCATAACCCGGCCGCGCACCACCCGCTTGTTCAAGAACTTCTTCGAGAATCATTGCTGCAGCTCCTCCAGAACGCAGCCATTAGGGTTGCGCCGAATGTAGTCGACAACCTCTCGCAAGGGGTTCGCCGCACCCTCGGAGGTCTGGCAATAGAAATGATCTCCAACGATAGCGAGCAGCTCTTTCGCCCGCGAGAGCGCCACGTTGATGCGTTCCATCTCGCGCAAAAATCCCAACCCCTGAGCCTCGGAACGTGTCACCGAGAAAATCAACATGTCTGCCTCGCGTCCCTGGAACGCATCCACCACATTGACAAAGATTTCCGAATAGCTCTTCCACTCGTGCTTCCGGGCCTGAATAGCCGTGCGCAGACGTTGCTTCTGCTCACCATATCCGGTGAGAACAGCCACCGACAATTTCTTGTCCTTCCCTCGACCATTCTGAATAAAAAAGTCGGTGCGCTTCAAGAGCGCCAGGACCTGCTCAATTTCCCGAGCGTTGAAATGTGACGTTCCAATCTTCCTTGACGCCCGGTCCGGCAGCTTACTGGTGGAATACCAGGTCACAGCACGCGGCAAGGCGCTCGCAAGATGAGGTGCCGCGTCGCGTTCGATACTCTTCAGACGCCCCTCGTAAAAACACTCCGATACCAGATTGCCTATTGCTGGAATCATACGATGCTGGGTCGTCAGTGTTTTGTGTAGTTCTGGCGGCAAGCTGTCAGTGAGATGGCGGAAAAGCGTTGTTTTCTGATGCTCAGTTGTCAGGCCGTATTTAGTGAGCAACCCCGAAGACTTCAGTTCCGGATCCTGGAAAGGCGATAACTGCCGGTTATCGCCTACCAGGACAGTGCGTCTTGCTCGAGACATTGGAACCAGCACCTCAGTTGGCGTCGCAATAGAGGCTTCATCCACAATACACAGGTCGTACGTGATGTCGTTGCGTCCGGGGACACTCATGACTCCTAGGCAGGTGCCGGCAACGATCTGCGAGGACGCAATGACAGCCGCCTTAAATTCCTGGCTTCGGCCAAAACGAACCTCCCAATCCGCATGTGCAAGTAAAAGCTTCTTGAGCTTCGCGCCATCCACCGTGCCATTAGAATGAGCATCGGCCCACACGCGCAGATCTGCTGCCGAACAAGTCGCGTACTCTTTTAAATCGTTCTTGTTCTCGACATATTCACCCATTTCCTTCAGAGATGCCTTCAGTTCCTTGTCGAGTTCATCCCGCTCGTGCGTCAGTCCTTGCATCTGCTCATCAAGCTCTGCCTGCTGTTCTCCTTCCAGAGTCTTTCGTGCGTCATCAGTTAACTGCGGCTGCAGTCCTGCGATGCTTGCATCCAATTCTTCAAGTCGGGCTTTCAGGCCAGCATGGCGTTCCAACGCCATTGCACGGCGGATCTCGGTCAGGCTCAAGCCACGGTGTTGAGCCCAGCGCTCGATGAACGCGCGCCCAGAAGCCAGCGCTTCCTTCCTCATCTCCGGTAGTTTTGCATCGAGCAGCAACTTCTTGCTGCTAGCCGAAATACGCTCATCGGTTTCGTTACCGATCCGTACCGCACGCACCAGTCCCTTGGTGTAACCGACTATGCGCTCCAATGAATTGTCGAGCGCCACATGTGTTTGCGAAGTCAGCAAAATCCGCGCATTCGGATTCGCTTTCAGGGTCTGCAACACCAGCTCGGTAATGAAGGTAGTCTTGCCGGTCCCCGGCGGCCCTTCCACTAGCATCAGCGCCGGGGCCGAAAGAGCTGTACGCACAGCGTCTTTCTTGTCGTCATCCATGTGCACCTGAATGAAGTCAACTTCTGCTGCAGGTAGCACGGGGATGTTGTCCGGATTCAGAATGAACTTACCAAGATCCGGATTCACCGCCCTGCCATAACGAACTGCCTCAACCGCAGACTTCTGCTTGTCCAGCGCAATATCGGACTTGGTGGTATCTACCTCCACCGATCCATTTTGAGGCAACTCGGACGCATCTGCCTTGCTGCGCTCATTGGGCCGGATCAGGATACTGTTGTCGCTATACGAAATGACTGATCCACTGAAGGTCTTCGACCCAGTGTCTACGACCACGTCTTTATCGGCCAGTATGCTCGCATCAAAGCCTTGCGACAAAATCAGACGCACGAATTCGTTGCTGGCTTCAACCTTCTGATAACGAGCGCTGATCTTGCGTTGCTTCTCTAGATCGGTTTTTGCGCTGAGCAGATCAAGCCATGTCTTGTAAAGTGCCTGTTCCCGCAACTCCATGGCACGCTGTTTTTGGTCTGCTGAAAAGGCCAGCACCTGCTCCAATAGGCCATCAACGGCCACCCGTGCATCTGGCCCCAAAGCACCACGCATCGCGAACTTGTAATCTACCGTGCAGGCCCGGTTGCGCTTGCTTTCGAGTTCCGATGGCGCAAATTCGAGTGCGCTCACGAGCAAGAGCTTTTCCTGTGAATCATCGATCACAGCGGTATACCCGTACTTCTGGCCAAAGATACGGAAGCTGCGACCTGGCCGGTCAGGATTCGGTGGGATCTCCTCGCAACCAGACCCTTCAATGTCTCGTTCTACGAAACGCTCAGCCCGATCGCCACGCAAGGCCAGATCGTGCTCAACGATGCCGCGTACCTTATTGGTCAGCCCGAAGATCACCGTTCCGCGCATCTGTCGCGCAGCTTCGGGTTTCAAGCGTTGTAGCTCAGCCTGCAGGACGACTACGCTTTGCGGCCTGGCCGCCGGATCATCAAGAGCCAGGCATCGGCGAAGCAAGCGCCGCACGTCCTCTTCGAGTTGCACATCTTCCAGCGCCTGTAGCAACTCGCGATGGTTGGTGGGTATCCTCTCGCTGAGTGCCGCAACCGCCAGCGCGGCATAACCGAACACATCGCGGCTGTAGCTGTAGCTACCGTCATCAAACTCAGGCGGAGCGAATGGAGCAGAGGCAAACTGCGCCAGCGTTACACCCGGAGCAAGAAAATCGCGAATTTTCGAAATGCCAAAATCACAGATCCTGGGCTGTCCATCAGCCCCCACCAAAATGTTCGACGGTTTGATGTCACGATGCGCTATCGAACGCGAGTAAGCGAAGACCAAGCCGTCCAGAACGCCTTTGCCAATGGCATCGAAGAATCCGTCCCAGTCTGTGAAGCTACGACTTTCAGTGCTTGCGATTAGGTCTAGTTCGACCCAATCCATCACGATGAAATGGGCGGCATGTGCCTCATCGCGGCCAGAATTGCGAATGTGTACGATATTGGGGTGATTCAGGTCCGAGAGCGCCTGCACCTCGCGACGAAACGACTCTTCAATCACGTCGTCTGTGCCATCGCCCGACCGGAAGACCTTTAAGGCCACCGTTTCACCGGTATCCGCGTCCGTCGCCTTATAGACCGAAGCGAGTCCTCCACTACGGGGGGCTCCACGAGTGATGTAGCGCCCGCCCGCGAATTGCAGGCGCGGGCCATCATTGCGTGTTTTGATATTTTGCATGGTCAGCGTTCGCTTGCTCTCAGGCATGCTGTAAATTCCTATTTGAAGCGCCTCGGCTTTATCCGCTTCTCCGTAGCCAGTTGAAATACTGGTTCTTGAAGTCTATCGGAGAAACACTATTTGCATAACCACTTTGTCATTTCTGGTTGCGGAACAGCTGGATCACCCAGATTTCGTAGAGAGGATCCGAATGGCAGCTTCAACTTGCAGCCATCGGGCATGACTTCCCCAGCATCCGCTATGAAGTCAGAATTGGACGACAAACCCGTGCACATCCATTTGACGTACCCTGCAGAGCGAAACGTGGTTCGGGCGCGCCATCCGGCTCGGCCAATGTGCCCGTTGTTGCCGGTCGGCGGTGCCTGACGCGTGCGTACAAGAAGCCAGAGGCCGCTACCTTAATCCCCTTCGGTTTCAAGTTGGCTGAACCGAGGGGACCGGAAAATCTCCTGCGAGGCAGGATGCGCCGCCACATAGGCGGCATGCTCTTCGGCCGCCCAGGGCACGAACACGATGTCGGTCACGCCGCTACAGGCGATGATCCCGGTCAGCTTCTCGGGATTCACGAAGGCGGCCAGTACCGGTCCTTCGAGCTTGCGAAGCGTGATCTTCTCGGTCAGCAGCTGGATCGTGATGCCATTGAGATCCAGCTTGTTGTCCTGGTCCAGCACCCGGATCGCGTCTTCGCCGAACACGCTACGGATGGCACCATCCAGGTTGTTCTTGGTGTGCGCGGCCAGCCCCATCGTCGAACAGCCCCGTGCCTGCAACAAGGCACCGCAGTATTGAAAGGCCGCCCGCAAGGCGTCTTCGTCAGGACCAATGGAACGGGTGTGGAAATGCTCAATCATCATCAGATGTACTCTCATGGAATCTATTCGAATCACCCAGGGGAAGTCGGTGACTTGGTCATAGTTGCCCGGCCTCCTTCAGGACAGCTTCGATGGTGATGAGCGGCAGCACCAGCGACTGAGACGCATCCAGCAGCGGCAGCGCGCCGTAGGCCGCGTACCAGCCAGCCACCCGTTCGTTCTTGGCGTCGATCAGGAGGGCGACCCCGCCGACCTCGGCCGCAGCCCGGAGGCAGCGGCGTCCGGCGGTCAACAGCAGTTGACCACCCAGCCCCTGCCCCTGGACCGCCCGATCGACGGCCAGGCGCCCAAGCCGGAATACAGGTACGTCGTAGCGGGCCAGCCCCTTCTTCACCAGTGCGGGCGTGCGCGCATAGTCGATCGAGGCCGGGCTGAGACTGTAGAAGCCCAGGACGCGTTTGCCGTCATCGACGGGTGTGGCGACAAAGGTCTTCGCACCCCCCTTCTCGTGGCTCTGGCGCGCATGGCGGCGCAGGAACTCGTTAAGTTCCGCCTCGCCACAATCGAAGGCCTCGCGGTCGTGCGCCTTCGCGATCGGCGCTTCACGCCAATCCAGCAGACTCATGCGCCTTTGGGCAGGCGGCGCGCCGCTGCCAGGAGCTTGGCATTGGGCGCCGGTGGGTTCTCCAGCGCATCAAGCACTCGCAGGCTGTCGCGCTCGGACAGGGTCAGGTGCTCGGCCTGTTCGATGACCTTGCGGGCCGCATCCAAGGCATGGCGAAGGATGAAATCGGTCATGTCGGTGTGCTCGAGCGCCACCGCGCGCATCAGCGTCGCCTTGTCGTCCGGGCGAACGCGCAGGGCAAGTCGGCTGTTATCTTCAACGATCGCACGGGGCATGTCGGGCTCCTTCTGTGTACGCCTTCAAATGGTACATCTGAAAAGCGGGCGCCGCAACCACGTGCGTATTCAATCCTCACAGCCTGCTACACCCACGCAGGGGCTTTGCGCGACGATTCCGCGTGGGCCTCCAGATCGATTACCGCATCCGCCATGGCGGACAGTTCCGGCGTCTGCGACACGAAGAACTCCCGCTGGTAGCCGCCGAGGCGCAGCACCTCCCGCTTCATCGCAATGAACATGCGCTTGCGTTCGGGGTCCAGCGGCCCATCGGCCTCGTCCGAGAACAACGCGCCATAGCGCCGTCCCGTGTGCTGGGCGAGGTACAGGGCCACCGCCCGGATCAGGCACTCGTTGATCCAGACCCGTTCGCCGCCGCTCATCAGGCCGACGCTCTTGCTCTCGCCTGACTCGCCGTCGTGCACCAGGATGTCGAAGCCTTCCTTCTGCTCGCCCTTGCCGGTCTCCACCAGCGTCTGGAGGGAGACTGTGAAACGAGGGCCGTAGCAGGCCAGCAGGAGATCATTCGCCAGGCCCGCCAAGGCCGGACCGGCATCGTCGATGGCCAGCGCAATCAGGCCGTCGTTGCTCATGCACTTGGCGAACAGGTTCCAGTTGCCCAACTCGGTTTCGACCTTGGCGATGCGGTTGGTCACTTGGGCTTCGCGACCTGCCAGGGCCGTTGCCTGCTGCACGAGGGCGCCCAAGGTTTCGGCGTCCCGCACCGCGGCCAGGTGGGCCTGCTCGGCGGCAGTGACCGACTGCGCCGCCTGTTCCATCGCGGTCCGGGCATCGATCAGGTGCTGCTCGTCGTAAGGTGCCGGCAAGCCCGCCAGCGCCTGCTTGAGCCGATCCAGGGTGGCGCGGTAGTGCTTGGCCTGCTGTTCGTGCTGGGCCGCGATGGCCTGCCGTGCCGCATGGATCTGTTGGCGCTCGGCGGCCTCCTCGGACGTCTCCGCAGGCGGCTGACCGGCAGCGGCATCCGGTCCCTGGGCGGCCGGCAGTTCCGTCAATTCCTGCTCGATCGCGGCCAGTGTGGTCCGCGCCCGCGCCATTTCACCGGCCTGGGCCGCCAGCAGCGCAAACCGCGAGGCCCGCGCCCGGGCAAGCTCGGCCCGGTGCTCGGCCCTGGCCAACGCCTGGGGCGAACCCGCGAGCTCCTCATGCTGCCCGCACAAGGCGTCCAGTTCCTGCTGTGCCGCCGCCTTCTCGCCCCCCAGCCGCTGGATCGTCCCCCGCGCGCTGGGAATCAGGGCCTTGGCGTCCCGCGCGTCGCCCAGGAGCTGGCATTGCCCCTGCAGGTCGGTGCCGGCACACGGCACCTCGCCAGTGAGACCGAAGCGCCGCGCCAGTTCCTCAGCCTTCAGCGCCGCTTGACCGGCCTCGCGTTCGATCCCGGACAACTTCTGCTGGACCATACGCTTCGCCGCTTGGCACTGCGTCAGGCGTTGGACCTGTTGGCGCCATGCCCCGACCTGCGCCGAACGCAACGACAATACCCGCTCGGCCAGGGGTAGACGGCACTCGGCATGCCGCACGGCTTGCACACCCACCAACACTGTGAGGCATTGTCGACGCTGGTTCTGCAACACTTGCCGGCGGTTGCACTCCTGAGCGAGGCGCTGGGCGATACGCTGTTCCAGCCGTTCCAGCCGCTGAACCTCGCCCCGGTCTTGGGATTTCAAGATGTCGATGGCCTGGGTGCCGGCCTGGATCACGGCATGGCATTCGCCCTGAAGTTGCCCCCGGCGCGCCTCCACACCTCGCGACTGCTCTCGTTCGACCATCAATTGCGCGTGCCGGGTTCGGGTCGAGTCCTGCGCGGCTTGGGCCGCTTGGCGACCCGCAAGGCGCTGCGCGACGCGGGCTTGCGCGCCGTCGAGCCGGCGCTGCTCGGCCTCGATACGCTGCGCTTCCGCATCCAGTCCCGCCTGTTCCTGGCGGATCGCCGCAAGGCCGGCCTTGAGCAGGCGGGCCGTTTCGCTCGCCTTCTGGCCCAGCACCCGGATTTCTTCCTGTCCGAGCAGGTCGGCCAGCAAGGTCTTGATCTCGGCATTTCGGTAGGCGCTCAACTGCCGCTTGCCCTGCGCCGAGAACACCGACGTGAAAAAGGTGTCGGCGCTGCCGCAGAGTGCTTCGACGCAACGGGTATAGGTGTCCACCTTGCCGTCTGACACGGTGCCGTCGTCCAGCACCACAGGCTTCCATGCGCCATCGTCGGCAAGCATAAGCAGAAAGGCTTCGGTCTTGCGCCTGCCGTTCACGCGGATCACGACCTGCGAGCGATAGCTGCGGCCGTCGTGAGCCCAGATCAGGTCTTTCTCGTTCTCTGGCAGGCAAACATGGTCGTAGTAGGAGAAACCGCCCGGACCGGCCATCGCAGCACGCGATGGCATCGTCAGGTACGGGTGCATGTTGTCCATCACGGTGGTCTTGCCGCGCCCGTTGGCGCCGGCGATGGCGACCAGGTCGGCGCCATCGGCCAGTCGCTCGAAATCCAGGGTCAGTACATCGCGTCCCAGGCCATCGCGAATGCCGCGAAAGCCCTTGAGAGTGAGTGAAAGCGGTTGCATGGCGGTACTCCAGCGGGATGACCAGGTCAGTCTCCCGCACGAAAAATGGTGTGCAAGTCCGTCCCCAAGGGACAGGCCACGGCCAGGTCAAAACGACAGCGCGGGCTCAACTTCGGCCCTGGGGGGCGACCGGGTGACAGCGGTGTCGATGCATTCCCCGCCATCAGGGACTTCCTGCCCAAGCAGTACACGCTCAGCAATGGCCTCCGGTTCCTGACTTGACAGCGCCTGGAGGCACTCGAGCAAGGGTTCCGCCCGCGCCTCGGTCACCTGCGCCCAGGCCCGTACCTTATCCGCCAGATTCGCCAGTTGCGAAATCCCCGCCGCCCGCGTGCGCACCACTGGCACGATACGTCCCTCCAGCTTGGTTTCCGCCGCCCCGTCGAGTAGCCGCTCGATCGCCGCGCGGTCGATCTGATGGCGGTCTTCATCGGCGACGGTCCAGCGCACGCGCACGAACGCGCCGGCGATGTTCTGCTGCGCGACGGCTGTGCGCAGGGCGTCGAGGTCGGGTTTACCCTCGAACACGATATCGACAGTCCGGCACGCGGGCGTGGGCTCCAGGGTGAAGCGCGCCTGGTCGGCGTCGACTTCCCAGAACAGAAACCCCTTCTCCCCTTCCTCGCCGTAATGAAAACGACCGATGGAGCCGGGATAGGCGATGCACTGCCGCCCTGCCCTGCTTTCCTGTTCCCATGCCTGATGCCGATGGATGTGCCCAAGCATGAAGGCCTGGGCCTCGGCGGCGAACAGTGCGCCGGTCGTGAACTCGTGATCGAAGCCGGCCATCGGCACGCCGTGCTCGCTCACGCAGCCGAACACCGTGCCATGGCATACGCCGATGGTGGGCACGCCCTGCCGGCGGGCCGCGCGATGGGTCGGCGCGTAGCCGCGCAACAAGAGGGCCAGGTGCTCCCCCACAGCTTGCGCGGCTTCCGCCGCACCCACCGTAGCGGCTACCACCGCCTTGTTCACCGTAGGGATGCAGGAGAACAGGGCACGGGCATCGTCCGGTACCCCCTCGAAGCACCAACCCGTTGAAGAAAGCCACTCGCCCCGGGCCGTGAGGGCGACCTGCTCGATCCGCTCGGTCACATGCACCGGATGCCGTCCGCCCAATAGCCGGAAGATCGCCAGGGTGCCCGGCGGTTCGTGCGAGAACGTCCCTTGCAGCATCAGCACCGGGCAGTGGTCGGCCAGTCGCCGCACCTGAGCAACCAGCCTTTCGGCGGCCGGGGCATGCAAGTCCAGGCCATGGTCGGTGGCATCGCCCGAGAGAACCGCCGCCTCCGCACCCAATGCGATGGCCCGGTCGATGGCGGCGCCGAAGCAACGGTCAGCTTCCGCCAGGTTCTTGGTGCCGTAGTGCAGGTCGGAGAAGTGCGCGATCCGGATCATGCTGTCCTCCCTCGCGAAGCCAGTTGCATCTCGCTCTCGATCTTGTCGAGGTAGCCCTGCGGATCGTTGCCGTAGCGTTCCAATTCATTCCAGGCCTGGGCGCGGCCGTTCGGGTTGATCTTCCAGCCCCGACCCCAGCGCCGGTCGGCGTAGGCCTGGTACCGTTCCTGCACGATCCCGTAAGCCTGGACGCGGGCCATCAGTTGCTCGAAGCTGGGACGGCCGGCGCGCAACAGTGGCTCCTCGGCTGGACTTGCATCGGCCACCGTCGTCCCCTGCACGTCGGCGGCATCCGCCGGCAACGATTCGGCACGGTCTGCTGCCGGACTGCCTTGAAGCACCTGCGTCGCCAGTTGCGCCTGCACCAGGGCCGTCTCGGTGTCTTCGTTGTCGTGCAGCAAGGCCGTCACATCCACCGGCGCCTCCAGGTCGATGATCCACTGCGGCACGCGCACCGCCCTCCCCTGCTCGTCGATGTGGGCCACCTCCATCAGCTTTTTCGTGAGGTAGAAAGGCGTGCGTTGCCGGTCGAGGAAACCCGAGATGCGCCCGCCACGCAGGAAACCCACGGTCTCGAACTTCTGGATCGCCGCGTTCATCGCGTAGAAGCTGTTGGTGTGCAGTTCGAAAGCGCTGATCGAGCGAATACCGGGAATGAAGAACAAGAAACGCCCGGTCAGGTTGCACTGGCGCTGCTGGTACTCGCGGCAGGACTCAGGGTCGCACAGGCCGCCGTTATCCTCGCGGACCATGGTCTTGCGCCCGCCGAAGAGGCGGATGGTGCGCCGGCCCGTGTCGTCCACCGGCACCGGCGCATGGCACATGCAGTGGCGCACCCTGCCATCGGCCGAGTATTGCGACCAGTAGTGCTTCTCGTGCGTACCCCAGGCCGCCAACTCGTGGGGCATCACGGTCTGCCAGTAGTCGGAGGGGAACACCACCGGGAAGCGGTACAAACGCCGGCCTTCGCCCCGATCCTCGCCATAGGCGTCCAGAATCTCCCGGGCGATCTCGGGGTTGGGGAAATCCTGCGCCCGCACGGTGAACCACGGCACGTTGCGCGGCACCAGCGCCGTCTTGAGGTTGGGCAGGGCTTCGGCGATGGCGCGCTCGATCTGCTCGAAGGACTGGCCCGCGGCCACGCCCTGGTCGTAGATGGCCTTGGCCTGGGGCTGCTCGGCGGCTTTCTTCGTGAGCACTTTGATGCCGGCGCGGATTTTGCCGCCGGTAGGAATGCGGGCGGGGCCTTGTCCCAGCAGGGTCGGTGCAGCCGTAGCGCCGCTGCCCTGCACGGCAGTAACGGGGTGTGCGTTGGGATGGGCCATGATGGCGCTTCTCCATGAATCGTCGGGACATTCCGACGATTCATGCTCTCGCGACTTCCCCCCGTTTCAACCCCTGCGGAAACACTCACCGCAAAGGCATTCCCCTTGGCCTCAAGGCAGCCTCGGGTAAAATCTCGTCATGACCCGCTCCGAACTCATCGTTCTGCTTGCTGAACGCTTTCCACAACTCGTCCAGAAGGATGCCGAGATGGCGGTGGCGGAGATTCTCGGGGCCATCCACGCCGCACTGGTTCACGGTGACCGCGTTGAAATTCGCGGATTCGGCAGTTTCAACCTGAATTACCGTCCTTCCCGCCTGGCCCGCAATCCGAAAACCGGTGAGCCGGTAGCGGTATCGGCGAAATGGGTTCCCTCCTTCAAAGCCGGGAAGGAACTGCGTGAGCGGGTGATGGTAATGGCGACGGCCTCTCCCCAGCGATCGTCCAGGCCTGATCGGCACACGCCATCTGTGTCGCGTTCGCGGACGCTCCTTCAGCGAGAACCTTCCGCGCTTTGCAAGGACGGCATTGGCTGATCCGTCCGCCATACCCAGGCATCCTGTTTGGCCGCCGCAGTCGCTTTCTCTTTCGCCGCCCGCTCCTTCGGGTCCATGAAAGCGCTGACGACGTGCAAGGGAACCGGCGCCGGCCCCGCATCCAGCAGCAGAGCATTCGGGAAAGCCGCCGCGCTCCGAGCGTCATAGCGGAGCGGCTTGACGAAGCGGCGGTGCTGGGCGACCAGCGCGTCGATCAGGGGGAGTTCATGCACGCCCTCGATGGGAATCCACTGCTCGCTCGTCAGCATCAGACTCGCCGCATCGATTTCATAGGTGTATTCACGGCGGGCGCGGATCAGGGCGGCCATGACCACTCGGACGGGGTGGCCGGTATCGGCATCGCGCGCCTCGAACAGCGGAGCGAACGCCCGCTCGATCCGCTCCCAACTCCGGCCGG
>Ga0209310_1001774_pt1 | contig 15115 bp, 15 predicted proteins | sample AD_UKC030_MetaG_FD_184415 | JGI IMG/M metagenome (GOLD analysis project Ga0209310, IMG submission 184415) | Active sludge microbial communities of municipal wastewater-treating anaerobic digesters from USA - AD_UKC030_MetaG (SPAdes) (version 2) | ecosystem: Engineered > Bioreactor > Anaerobic >... | reverse complement strand
TTGCTCATGAACACCTCCAAATTGTTTTAGATGTTCATGAAATGTCGTAATAGCTATTCGATTGTCAAAGAACTTTGTCCACGACCTCTTGGCACTTTTTTTGTCCACGATGTCCTGGCACTCAACACTTAACTACTTAATTACTTAAATCTTTTATCTTTAAACCTGCTCTTCAGAGGGGATGCTCAATGTTGCTGTTGACAATAGCATCCGATCGTATTACATTAGCATTATGAAAGCACCGGACTTTGAATGGGATGACTTCAAAAATGCACAAAATATCGAAAAGCACGGAGTTTCTTTCTATGAAGCACAATACGCCTTTGCCGATACAAAGCGAGTTATCATTGAGGACTTGGATCACGGTGGGGATGAAGATCGTTTTTTCTGCTTTGGCAAGGTAAAAGGCGGCATCATGACGGTCCGTTTTACCGATAGAGAAGGCATCATCAGGATCATTGGAGCAGGTTACTGGAGAAAGGGGAAGAAGATTTATGAAAAAGAAAATAACATACACCGATGAACCTATGAAAACAGGAAAGATCGTGAAAGACTTCCTGCCAGGACCGAAAGGTTTATCATTCCGAAAGGAACGGGTCTTAACATTGCGCCTTGACGAACCAACCATTGCTGAGCTCAAAGAAGTTGCGGATCATAAAGGTCTTGGTATGTCCACCCTCGTCAGGATGTGGGTGAGAGAGAGGCTTGCTGGTAACCTATAAGCCGTCTAATCTTTCGCTTTTGCCGGTTCAATCCCGACAAGTCGGGACTGAATCAGCACATTTCAGAATAACTTCTCTCTTTTCTAAAGATTGAGAGGGATTTTTATTTATTGAATCAAAAAAAGTTGAGCCGGCAAAATGCCCGCTCCAGCATTAGATTTCTCACATACGTTCGAAATGACAGGTATTACAAGATTTCTCCCTTCGGTCGAAATGACAATTTGATCATTATGCAAATGTTTCCTTAACTACTTAATTACTTAACACTTTTCAACTGTCGTGCAATTTCTTCCGTCAGTACTTGCTGGCCTTTAGCATTCATGTGGATGGTGTCGTAGAAGAGGTCGTAGCGGGTTTCGAAGGTGCGGCTGTAGTCCAGAAACACTGGATTCCCGCTAGGAGCGTGCGGGAATGACAGAGTACCGTCCGCGCAGTCCGCACCACCCGCACTACCCCCTGCCAAATCCCTAAACAAATTCCGCACTTCTTCCCGGCCGGAAGGATCAATCCGGTTAATAATATCCACGGTGGGCATATTGACCAGCACGACCTTCACGCCGCGCGCCGTGGCAAAGCACACAGTATTCAAAAAAACGTCGTATTGGCGCACATCCACCTTTGCCGGCCGGCTGCTCCCTTTTTCAATTGCCCGCCGCGCCAGTGCCGGATCAAACTTCTGCAATTTCAGATTCTCTTTAATGCCCAGCCATCCGCGCACAGACAGCCACAGCGTCACCTCATCATACCGGCTGCTCCTGAAAATCTTCCTCAGCCAGTACTCATCCGCGCTTTTGCAATGCTTTTTGAGATAATCCGCCATATCCGGATCATCAATAAACGGGAAAAAAAGCCGATACGAATTCGCACTGAGCCCCTCGTCCGAAAAGCTGGATTCCTCCACGTCATACACCACAACCCGGACGCCCGGCTGCTTCTTCAGAAAATAGCGCACCATTGCCGCACGATCCACCGTATTCGCCCCGTTCACCGCAAACTTCGACGCCTTCAGCCCCGTTATCTTTTCGATCAGCTCCTCATCGATTCCCAGAATAGTCCGGGAATGGCCCACAAAAACAACCTCCACCGGCCTGTCAAAGCCAAAGTAGCGCCGCAGGCCCTTATCCAGAAAAGCGCAAAGCCCGTAATCCAGCACAAACAGCAGGACCGTAAAAATCACCGCCAGCCTGAAAAATCGCGGCCACGAAAGACCTGCCCGAACATTGTGCTGATCAGAACTGGAAATAGATGAACTGATTGCTACTCACCCCCAAAATAGAAATGCCGAAGACCAGCGCGGCACAGGCAGCCCAGCGCAGCGGCAGCGGCCATTCACGGCCTTCCTGATAACGATACAAAGGAATCCAACCCTTCGCCTGCATCATCTGTACAACGATTAAAAAGAAAATCGCGCCAATCGAAATCACCGTCGTCAACTGTGAAGAGCCCACATTAAAAGGCCCGCCCATCGACGTGAAGATTCCTTTGATCACCAGCCATGCATCTTCAACAGATCGGGCGCGGAAAAAAATCCACGCCAGCCGATCGGCGATACTTGAAGAAAAAAAAGCCCCGAGGCAAACCATCAGGGCTGTTACTTAATTCCTTAAATCTTTAATGACACCCGCTAAGAACAAGCTTTGCGCCGTTCGAAGCGTTGGTGGAATTATCCCAGGCACGCAGTGCCGTGGGAAAATCTTAACTACTTAAAACTTAAATTTTTTTTAACCTTGAACATAGAACTTAGAACATTGAACTATTATCAGCCCCATCATTCCGCCGAGTAAATCCAACCCCACATCCACAACAGAAGCTTGTCTCAACGCAACCATCGTTTGCCGAAACTCATCGCCTAAAGCAAACACAAACAGCAACACAATAATTAAAACAATCTTCTCAACACGTGACAAACGTAACGGACTGCGAAAAACAGCAAAGCTCAAAAACAACCCCAGCAAAAAGAATTCCACTACGTGCGCAAGAGCACGGATCGCTTCATGGACAAAAATGACGCCCTCCTCCGACAAGCCAGGGAACAGCGCCTTAATCTTCGGAAAGAAAAACTCCGAAGTCCGCCCATCGGTAAAAGCCCCACCCGACAACCAAAAAATAACGCCCAATAAAACAACCACCGGCACCCAGTATTTAACAACATAACCCAGCCGCTGCCTGTTTCGTCCTTCACTTTTCAACATTTTAATATGTCACTTCGACCGAAGGGAGAAGTCTTAGTTCTTCCTGTACCCTAAAATGCTTCAGCTTTTTTTTAACTTTGAACATTGAACGTAGAACATTGAACAGTTTTACCTTCAGCCTTTTCCTTCATCACTTTCTCATAAATCTCAATAATTTGATCAAGTAATGTATCAGGATTATACTTTTCATCCAGCTTCTTCCTGCCCGCTGCACCCAACCGTGCACACAAATCCGGATCCCCCCAGAGCGTCTGAATACGAGAAGCCAATTCCCCGGCATTCCCCGACTCATAAAGAAGCCCCGTCACATTATCTTCAACAATTTCCGGCAAACCACCGATGCGGGAACAGATAATCGGCAAACCGTGTGACATTGACTCCAGCAAAACAGAAGGAAAACCTTCATAACAGCGCGTAGCAAAAACAACCATCTGGGCGTTGCTATAGAATGAAGCAATTTCATTGGTATTTAGCTGCCCTAAAAACTCACAATTATTGGGTTTTTGATTTAACACCTCCGGCATTCGGTGATAATCACCAGCAAACTTAATTGGAATATCACCGAGCATCCGTGCGGCAGCCAGCAGCGTCATAATATCCTTTTCCGGACTAATCCGCCCCACATACGCCACATACCCACCACACCTTTTGTTATCCCCGAATGTACCTGTCGGGGATCCAATATTTTCATCGTGCTGGTTCAATCGTCCTTCGATTGAACCAAGTCTTTCCTCTTCGTCCTTCTTCACCGTCATACCTGCGGAGGCCGGTATCCAGTCATCTTTCATCCCCGAATGGGCTTGTCGGGGATCCATCATTCTTTTGTCGTTGCCCAATGAGTCTGACAACGACAACGGATTTGCCATAACAGACACACGATCAACAGGCAGCCCTTCACTCACCAGAATATTCTTCTGAAATTCACTCAAACAAATAAAATGATCAACATTATCAAAATAGCGCCGCAACAGACGCACCGCTGCCGTTCTAAGCGCATACCCAGTGCTTTTAAAAATACTATCTTCACAGTTACGCAAAACACACCAGTATTCCCGCCCGCCCAGACAACGATGGCATATTTCACCGTTGCTCAGTAACAGACCGTTGGGACAGACAAGACGAAAATTATGAACAGTCATCACCACCGGCACACCGAAAGCTTTGCACACAGGTAGGATGGCAGGCGACATCAGCGGATACAAATTATGAATGTGCACAACATCGGGACGATTGCTTTTGAGAAATTCACCAAACTCTTTCGCGGCAAACGGATTATGAATACCCGAAAAAAAAGCTGCCATTTTACCCGACAGCTTATCTTCAATCTCCGCGCTAGAGCGACTGAAGCGGCGCACAACCACCCCGCGCTTTTCCAGCAGGGCGGCAAGATTTTCCACAACCGTTTCCTCACCGCTGTGTTTGCCGTAGTAGTTATGAACAATGGCAACAGACAAATTCATTTTGAACTATACCGGTCTATAACGCCCTTTCCAGAGGTTAAGAATTATTCTATCAATAACCGGCGCAGCATAGCCACGCGCCGGTTTCTTCATGCAAAACTGCACTGCCTGCCAGATGCCTTCGCAAAAACGATCAAGAGCCCATTGCCTTATTATTTGAAAAGAGTTTTCACCCATCTGTTTTCTTTCTTCTTCAGAAAGGCTTATAAATTTATTTATCAGCGCCGCAAGTTGATCATTATTATGCGGATCAAACTGCCAGCCGTTATATCCGTCACGTACCAGTGTTTCCGCGCAACCGCATTGCTCGCTGACCATCACTGGCAGACGGCACGCCATGGCTTCATTAATAACATTACCCCATGTTTCACCATACAGACTGGGCAGAATGAAACAGACCGCAACGCCATAGATTTCACTTAAATTTTCTTGATTTTGAAAAGGTAAAAATACAACTCTACCATCAGTTTTTTCCGCGGCAGATTGAAGCCGCTTGGCTTCCGGGCCGTCACCCACAAGCACCAAACCCCATTCAGCTGCAACAGTGCTGTTTACAGAAGCAAATGCATGAATCAGTGCCAGCCAGTTCTTCTTTGGTATCTGTCGGCCAATGCCCAGGAAAAAACGTTTTGGCAAACCATATTTTGCGCGAACAGCCTCATCATTATTGCGCGCCAAAGCCGCCCGTACGGCAAAAAAATCATTATCCACAACATTGACGCCAAAAAACATTTGTTCTTCAGCAAGGCCCCAGAATTTATAGTCCCGCACGTGTGATAACGCCGGAATTAAAAGGGCGTCGACATTGGCATAAATCCTTCGCTTTACCCAATTAACAATTGGTGAACGGGGTACATCCTGCAGGCGCGCATTGTCCATTATGACTACAGGCTTTTTTCTCCGGCGAGCCCAACGGACAGCCGCCGCACCCGAAGGGTACGCAATCGGACCTGAAATGACAACATCAGGATGAATTTCATCCAGCACTTGATAAATACTTTCAGCGGCGGCCGAGGACGGAATATCTTCCATTTGTTTTTGCGGGAATAAGCATGACCAATAAGCATCATGTTCTGCCGCGCCAGAAAAGGAATAAGGTGAGCCTCTACCAGCAATTTCAATAACACGTAAATGATCACCGGTTTTGTTCAAATAATTGAATAAAGCCATAATGCGTGATGGCCAGTACAAACGAAAATCAGTATGAACAAGTGCGACTAGCATATTAGTTCATAACTGATGAATCTTTATCTATTAGATGATTGATAACAAAAGACATTTTCCCGCGGTGCGATAACTTTACATTATTAACATAGCTTAATTTTGGTGTAAATCTCTCGCCTTCAGATAACTTGGCCAATATTTCCTGCTCATCTTCCTTTATATAATCTTTAGACGGAACAATTAATACTTCTACTTTGCCGATTTCTTTTTGAATTAATTGCCATTTCAATATCTTGCTAAACGCATGAAAATGTTGGCCGAAAATGGTACCAGTTACAGGCACCTTCAAACCGTTTTTGTCTATTAAGAAGTCCTGGCTTCGCCCTTGTATCTGTTTTAGAACCGTATAGCCATTTGAACAGCCACCAAAAACTGCATGATCGCCAGTTCTATATCGCACAAACGGCATTATAAAATTATGAAAACCGGTTACAACAATTTCACCAGATGCGCCGATTTGGACATTCTGGCCATTTTCATCCACGATTTCAGTTATTCCATAATATGGTGAACAAAAGTATTCTTCTGTATTTGGTAGTGCGAATCCAAAGACCGCCATTTCGGAATGGCCGTACTGTTTATATATGGGGCATCTAAAAACCCGGCTAATAAATTCTTGCTGATTTGCATATATGTTCTCGGCAGTTAGATGAACACCTTTCACAAAAGAAGGTTCAATATTGTTTCTAGATAATGCTTCAGCAAACAATGAAATAAATGACGGATAACCCCTGAGATAAGAGGGTTTAAGCTTCATAAACATCTCGATATAGTGATTTTCTGTGTCTTTTGAAAAATAATGAGATGAAAAATGATAACTGCCATACGGTATTTCATTCTTTGATTTCTGCTGCCAAAAAATATTTTTATCTCTTAATTTTTCAGGTATCACTGTTCCGTCAAATGCAACAATTCTCTGACCATGCTCATAACCATTTAATTCAAAAAGAAACATTTGATGATACCGATCTATAAAGCCGCACAGGCGGGATGCATAAAATTGCAATGGTTCCCCAGTACTTCCCCCGGTATTAAACTGAAAGCTGTTCAAAATACTTTTCCTTCTCGAAATAATGCGATCAAAATTCGCCCTAATTATACTTTTATCCAAAAGAGGTAGATTCTTCAGATCCGATATTGATTTTATAGCGTACTGGGCTAATAGTGTGGCATAGAATGGAACATCCGCTTTGATTATCGAGAGGAATTGAAGGAGCTTACGATGTTGATATTCAATAGCGCATTTTGTTTCAGTAAAGGGGTAACTTTTTTCCAGCAATTCTTTGGCAAGACTTGCCTCGCGAATCTCGTATCTGAACAACACAGACTCCACGATTTTCTGTATGCTAATGGGCATTATTTTCTTCATAAGTATAATTGAAATATTCAGCAGAACTCAGCTACTGCTTACGCAAAGATTTCTGAAGGTATCTGACAAAAGATTGCGGCAGGTAAGTTGCCATAAGATAAGCAGCAAGTTTAATATCCGGATAACAACGAAGTCCTTTAAACGCATAATGCCGTGCAGCCAAGTGATCACCCCATGCAACATAGGTTGCAGCACGCATGCGATACCAGAAAGCGCAATAACGACGAATGCAAGGATTTGATTTTTCGTTATCTTTAACAAGTTTCTCAAGGGCAATGCCAACACGATTATCATTAAAATCCGTTCGCGGCTTTTTAAAACCATAATTTGTTATATCTTCTAGATAAAAAACAGCTAAACATTTCATCGAATATGAAATCTTATAATTTACGGCTATTTTTGCCCAAGTCAGTAAATCCTCACCAGCAGCAATACCTATTGGAAAACCGCCAATACTCAAAAGCACATTTTTCCTAACACAGACAGCGCTTGACCAAACAGGCGGATTAGAATTTGTGGCAATCTTAAAATAGTTTTCCAGAATACCCTCAAATTTATTGGCAAGGGCACATACAAGAGCAGGTTGCTGATTTCCCGAAGGCGCTTTTAAGAAATATCGTGTTGCGTAAAGTGCGCAAGCGGGATGGTTCAAGATCATCCGCCGGATTGTTTCTAAAAACTCAGACAGCCATTCATCATCGGCATCGAGAAAAGCGATTAAATCATATTTCGTTACATTAATTCCTTTATTTCGGGCTGCCGATACGCCCTGATTTTTCTGATCAATAAGACGAATTCGGTCATCATTGATTTTTGAAACTACATCCGGCCCATTGTCCGTTGAACCATCATTGACAACAATAATCTCAAAATCCTGCACAATTTGATTTAACACCGATTTAATAGCGCGTTCAATTGTTGCTTCTTTATTATAAAGAGGAATTACGACAGAAAAATATATTTTTGCATTAGACATTAATTAAATTTCATCCCTAATCATAGCACCATAAATAATACCGATAAGCGCAAAATGCGCGTTGCCAAAAAATTGAACATAAAGGACAACATTGTCAGTAAACATTATTAATATATAGGGGACAAAAGCTGTTGCTGCGCCATACGCTACCATCTGGTGTACACCTGTTGACAATCGGGCAATGTTAACCAAAAGAAAAATCTGTAATAGCATTGTGCATAAATAAGTGCCTGCACCTACGATACCAATATCATGTAAAAGTTTAAGCCAGTCATTGTGAGGTAAAGCTCTGTCTAAACCTTCTGCCGAAAAAATGCTGCGATATGCATTAAAACCGTTACCCCAAATCGGATTATCTATAAAACGAGGCCAAAGAATATCAAAAAATACAGAGCGTCCACTTTTTTTGAGGTCTGGGTTGTTCCAATGCATTTCATTTATTTCACCACTGCCGGAAGAAAACATTCTTTGTTGAACACGTTCAGTATTGAAAATAACAATGGTAAATATTATAACACAACCACAAATAGCAAATCGCTTCCCTATGCCGATTGGTGCTAGATTCAAGGGCAAACAGGAAAGCATTGCCGCCATGGGCCCACGAACAAGTGCAACAAATGTCATTAGGATGATCAACAAGTAATAATAAAGATGTCGATAACTGCCACAAATGTAAAAAGATGCATATAATGAACCCAAAAGTAAAAGTCCGATCATTTCCGGTGCCATAATGCCGATATTTGGCAGTGTACCCACAATAATCATAGGTACGCGTATGATAAATAAAGTCAACGTAATGAAAGCAAGCCGTGAAATCCATTGAAAGACTATTTCTAATTGCGCGGTATCAGCACGGAAGGTTGAAGCGGCGCATCCTACAATTAGCGGAGAAATCATTTGCAGAAAATTCTGGCCCGCATATGGATTATTAAGGCCATAATAATAATATACAGAAAGTAGAACAGCCCAAAAGGACCAGACAAAGATAGGAAAGGAAATGCGTTCTATGTTAGGTAAACAAATAAAGAAAGAGATTACTAGTGGAACCACCCATGCCCAACCTGTTACAGTGAAGCCAAGGATTGCGTAGCCACCAAATAGCCACGGAAGTAATGTCGCAGAGATAATCAAAAGCATAAAACGATTCATGCCTCGGTAATCTTGATACTCATCTATATAATAAGGATATTGACCCTGCGGTGCATTTGCGGGCGGCACATCCCTTATTTCATTCTCCGTCGTATTCATCTTTAACTATTATCCCTTAAATCTTAAATCTTAATTACTTAAATCTATCTTTTCCGAATATTTCATATAACGCCCTTATCCTCTCTCTAAACATCGGATAAGAATAGTTTTCTACCGCATGCTTTCTAGCCGCTGCGCCAATATTTCTTCTTTTTATTCCATCCTGAATCAAAGCAGATATACAATCAGCAAACCCCCTTATATCTTCAGCCGATACGAGAAAACCATTTACACCTTCATTAATTATTTCCGATAAGCCATCAACGCGACTCGCGACAACTGGTTTTCCACAAGCCATCGCTTCAATAGCAGAAAGGCCAAAACCCTCAAAGCGCGAAGGAACTATTACAATATCCATCAATCCTAAACAACCTATTGCCTCATTCCAAGATTGGCGTCCTAGCCAAGTGCAAGCATCACTAATATCCAAACCTCTTGCTAGACTTTGCAGATAATCTCGCTGATTGCCTTCGCCAACAATTAAGACGTGAATATTAGGTTGCGTTTTGTGCATAAACGCAACAGCTTCTATCAAGACGTCTATTCCTTTTTCATAACTTAAACGAGCTACTGTGCCAACAATAATTTTACCTTTAGAAATTTTTTCTATTTCAATTACTTGTGAAGTCTTTACTGCCAGTGCTTCATCTATGGCCACCATATCAACTGCATTGTGTATCGTTAAATGTTTACGTGTAACAATTTTCTCGGGAAAAGCTTGATCTAAAAGATAGGATTCACCAAACCATGATTTTTCGACCGCTTCTGAAACACAGGTAAAACAATTTGTCAGCAACGCGCCACAGTGAATCAGCGAATGCGCCATCAATCCATGTGGTGAACCTGGATAATGTATTGTTGCCAAAATAAAAGGCACGCGGGCTAATTTTGCTGCAACAATTTGTAAAAGGCCTGGCGCCATATACTGAACATGAACAACGTCAGGCGACTCTTCACGAATAATTGCAGAAAGTGTGCAGATAAATTTTAACACACCGATATTTCTGGACCATTTAAGCAGTAATACCGTAGCACCCTCTGCCTTAAATTCTGCAACCACCTGCTCATCATATTCAAAATAACAACAAATCTTGACATCATGACCAAATTCGACAAGCGCACTTACCAGCAAAAGTGTCTGCTGTTCGGTGCCACCACGTGACAGGCAAGGAATCCCTATTAAAACTTTGTAGTTATTCTTCATATTTATTCGAATAAAAAGAGTCTAATATCTATAGTGAAATCCAATCTCTCGGCAATATATCATTTACATCTACGGGTTGGCTCTTGTACCATTTTTTTGGTGCGATTACGACCTTCTCGGGATCGTCATTAAGCCACGCCGCCCACCATGGATATGTGCTATTCGGTATTATGTATTTTTTGCAAGCTAGCATCAACTGAAGATAATATTGCGCTTTGGGACCTGTATATATCTGATCAACAATCTCAATAGTTACATTCTTAGGTGTAAAATTATTTTTGCACCAAGGGATATCATCCGAAAAAACAAAATATCTGCAATGCTGTTTCATATCTTGGAAATGATTTATCGCCGCATGATAATAATCCAGCGTGGTGATATCTAACTCAGGATGGCCGATATAATCACCCCGCCTAAAAACAACGCAAACTGAGTTCGAATTTTTTATTATTCTATAAATATCCGCGCAATATTGAGGTAGTGGCTCTTTAAAAGAAAATTCTTTGAGAAGATATTTTCTTGCTTGCTTAATATAAGATTCTACTTGCCAATACCCATCCAAGTAGGCATCTTCAGGTAGATTGAAAAAATCTTCCTGAGATTTCAAACTAGCATCTACAAATACATTATGGTTTTTAAATATTCTTTTTTTAAAATGATAAAAATATTTATTACCAATTCGCGGAACAGTAAATTGGGCGACTTCTTTAGCTGTTGCAATATCAGCTTGTATATTAAATACATCCAAAGCATAATCTCTAGGTGTATACCTAAAATATCGTTTGCTCTTATCTAACAGATAATTAATGTCCAATTTTAACTTTGTATTGTGCTTGTTTGCCAAAGCAAATGCGGCTGCATACTGAAACATCTGATTGCCAATTCCGCCCTTTAACATTGAGATAATCATTACTATACCTATTTCAATAAAGAAATATATCCATTGAATTATAGTTTTGATTTAACAAATACGCTTCAGCCAGCCAAATTGATGAAAAGAAAAAAGATTTCGTTGCCACAATTTATTGTCACGCAGAAAGCGACGATCTTTTTGCAGAAAGATTTCAACGGCTTCATACGGTCCATCACCCCAACCTCTTTGCACAGGATGGCCATTAATGTCTGTATCTTCAACAACAAGATATGACCCAATACCTACAAAATCACTATACAGTTTAAGCTCCTGAAGTACATGACTTTTCGAATGATCAGAATCAAGAATAACCATACCTTTATTGTTTGTAACAGGCGGCTTAATATTTTCTTTCACTTTTTCTATAGTCGCAGCATCTATTGAACTGCCTTCGATTAATTTAATTCGAGCATGAGACAAAGATAATGCGCGTTGAGTAAGAGTTATATCAACACCGATTACAGGAACTTCAAGTGTTGAGCCTATTAAATCCAAAAGTGTTGCAAAATAAAGTATAGAGCCACCTTGCAGCACACCTGTCTGTATAATAAAAGATGGTTTCAATTTAAAAATCAGTTCCTGATATAATTGAAGATCAAATGGGCATTGTTGAATTGGATAACCAAGATAAATATTTTTCATCCAGCTATCAGGATGTGCATAGTACAATCGGTGAAATAATTGAATAACATATGGACTTAATTTATATTCCAACCATCGATTAACATTGATCATAAATTGATGCCTTTTTATTGTTTAAATAATTTATAAAGAATAATACCTTATAAATTTCGACAACCCTTCTGCCGCCATTTCATAACCACGGGCACTCCAATGAGTTCCGCTAGGGCTATAAATGTCTTTTTCTCCCCTGGCAATTGCCATATTTAGAAATATATCTATTCTTGGAATATTAATATCACATGTCATCAAATAGTTTGAGATATTCTCTCTGTTTTTGAATAAAGGTGTTGAAATATACTCAGCATATGCTGTGGATTTATCAGGCGCCAGCATAAAGATGAAGAGGGTCTTGCCATTTGATTGAACATAATCTTGAATACACTTTATCGCAGCGCCAACTTTTACGATATCATCTTTCTTCCAGGAAAGTTTATTCATATCACCTTCATATATCAAGATTTCATTATTTTTCTCGTTCGAAAATAGATTGCTGTCAGTCAGAACAAATCTTTTTGTATTACGAGTATCTTTTCCTGTAATATTTCTTATAATGGAATGCATAACTACGAAGGCCGCGTATTTAAGATTGATATTTTTAATATCAAAAGTCTTTCTCTTCTCTTCATAATATTCAGTATATGGACGAGTTGGATATCTTAATATATGCATGCGGATTACTTGATGGGTTTCTCGTTTACAATTTATTGTAATATCCTTGAAAAAATAAACAAGTTCGCGTTCCACGCATTGTAATATTACAACTTTTGGTGGATTCTTTTTAAATTGTTTATTCTCAAGAAATTTGGGAATTGATATTTCACTTATATTTAATGTTTCATATGAAAGTCCTGTATTTTTTTGAAAAAATGGTTGCCATACGCCACTTGTAGAAAACGAGTCTCCTATTATTAAAACTTCCGAGTTTCCGCTATATTCTTTTACCATATTGGCACCCCCTCTAATTTTTTTCTGAGGGATGTTCCAACCATAGTCGCGTTCCGAATAAAAGCCAAGTCTTGTGAGTTCACCTTCGAGCGGCTGAATGTAAAAAGCCGTCATAAATATAATGATTAAACAAACAGAAGTAATTGATAGTAAAACACTAACATATTTTTTATACATGTGAGCCTTTATCAATTAGAACTGAAAGTAAAGAAACTCGCTGAGCTTGTCTATCATAATAATGCTTATTGACATCACCAATGCAAAGCACGTAGCCCACTGCCAACTGGGCCCCCACTTAAACCACAGGTTTGATGTGGTCACATCGCCACGATAAATATTAATCGCAGGCTTAAACTTCTGCATAAATTGCTGTGTGTTGGGCATAAACCAAGCAATACTGATTAAAAGAATAATCAGAATAGGGGCCTGCAGTGCTTTCGTAAAAGCGGGCAGTGTACCAAAAACAACACCGCCGTTTACAAGCAAGTTACCGAGAACACCGGAATATTTCAACCATACTTCAGGCAATACAAATCCATTTAGCCCTAACATACCGCTGTAAACAGCAAAAGCACTCTCCAAATTATCCGCCCTGAAAAGTACCCATGCGATGACAACGGCTATAAATGTTATTAAACGGGCACCCAAAGTTCCTATTAAAGTGGGCTTATGCAAATCATGCCCAAAATATTTGCGTAAAGAACGCCAAGCCTGATTGATAACAAGATAAAGCCCGTGCAGACTTCCCCACATGATAAAGGTCCAACCGGCACCATGCCATAGTCCACCCAGAAACATTGTTATCATGATGTTGAGATACCGGCGCACTGTGCCAAATCTGTTGCCGCCAAGAGGTATATAAAGATAATCCATCAGAAAACGTGAAAGGGATATATGCCAGCGTTTCCAGAACTCAATAATATTGACTGCTTTATAAGGTGAATAAAAATTTAAAGGGATAGACACACCGAATAATTTGGAAAGCCCGACGGCCATGTCCGAATAAGCTGAAAAATCGAAATAAAGTTGCAATGAATAACTAATAGCACCTGACCAAGCTTCAATCAACGTGAGTGCCTGACCTTTTGAAGCCGCTTCAAATACAGTTTGAGCTACAGGTGCGATGCTGTCAGCAAGGACAACTTTTTTGAAAAGACCCAGTGAAAAGATTGTAAGCCCCACAGCAATATTCTCATAACTAAACGTGTAGGTACTTCTGCGACCGAATTGTGGGATGATTTCTTTATGGTGCAGGATGGGACCTGCTATGAGATGCGGAAAATAAGTTACAAACAAAGCATAATGAACCAGGTCTCTTTCCTTTACCTCACCTCTGAACGCATCAACGAGATAAGCGATCTGGGTAAATGTAAAGAAAGAAATACCTAATGGAAGTATTACACTTCCCAGTGACCAACCAGCGTCTGTGAGATTATTAATAGTTGAAAGAAAGAAATTGACGTACTTAAAATATCCGAGAAGACATAAATTAAGAGCCACTCCAAAAATCAGAATAACTTTCTTAAGGGTTAGAATTTTTCTTGCATTTTCCTGCGCAAGGGCTGCACCTACCGAGTAATTGAAAAGAATAGAACCGATAAGAAGTCCTACATAGGCCGGATTCCACCAGCCGTAAAAGAATAGTGACGCAGCAATAAGCCATACAGCGCTTATACGGTGGTTATAGCGACCCAGCATGAAGTAGACCAGCACCGTAATCGGCAGAAAAAGGAAAATAAATGTGTGAGAATTAAACAGCATTTATCTTTTAATCATATGGATAGATAATATAATTAAGCATGCTAAAAAATCATTGTGCTAAAATTATAAAATAACTATCAAGGCAATCCATAATTCTTTCATTGCGCCACGCTTGTTAACAACCTATACGCCAAAGAATTATGATCAGTTATCTAGGCATTCATTTCGTATGATAAACATTTTAAATAGATTTCATTTCTTCACTCGATAGATTTTCACTTTTAGAGTAATCAGAAGAATGACTCAATAACTGAATATTAATCTATATCTTATTAGCAATGTTATACGACTAAACCTTTGCACAAGGCGCGTTGTTAAAATCGTGAAAATTCAGCATGAAATATTATATAACATATTGATATTACTTGACATTATTATATATTTCGGGTAATAATCCGGTCAAATTCATCACTGAAG
>Ga0209310_1001773_pt1 | contig 15131 bp, 16 predicted proteins | sample AD_UKC030_MetaG_FD_184415 | JGI IMG/M metagenome (GOLD analysis project Ga0209310, IMG submission 184415) | Active sludge microbial communities of municipal wastewater-treating anaerobic digesters from USA - AD_UKC030_MetaG (SPAdes) (version 2) | ecosystem: Engineered > Bioreactor > Anaerobic >... | reverse complement strand
GCTTGGACCTTACAGCCCCCATCGGGGATGCTCGGCCCAAGCCGCCTTGGCCCCAGCCAAAATCCCTCGCCGCAGCACCCCCTGTAATTTTCAAACAGGCTCTAAGCTCGGGTTCATCGCAGCAGGCTTGTCTTGAACTCCCCCAAGCGTCTACACTGCCGGGCATGTTGAATACCGAATCGCAGTTCGTCCGGGAGGATCCCTGGCGGATTTTTCGTATCATGGCCGAGTTCGTGGACGCGTTTGAAACGATGGCCACCGTCGGGCCGGCCGTGACGGTTTTTGGCTCCGCCAGGTTGCCGGCGTCCGATCCCGATTACAAAGCGGCGGTGGTGATCGCCGAGGGACTGGCCCGGCATCAGTTGGCGGTGATCACCGGCGGGGGCCCCGGGATTATGGAGGCCGCTAACCGCGGGGCCAGCCGGGCTCGAGGCAAATCGGTGGGACTGAACATCGAGCTGCCGATGGAGCAAAAGGGCAATCGCTACGCCAACATCCCCATCCAGTTTCACTATTTCTTTTCCCGCAAAGTCTGCTTCGTCAAATACAGCATGGGCTTCGTTTTTATGCCGGGCGGTTTCGGCACCATTGACGAGCTGTTCGAAACCCTCACCCTGGTGCAGACCGAGCGAATCCCCCGTTTTCCCCTGATCCTGTTCCGACGGAAGTTTTGGGAGGGTCTGCTCGATTGGCTGAAGCATCGGGTGGAAAAGGGCCGCCTGATCAGCCCCGGCGATTTGGATTTGCTGTCCATCACCGATGATCCTCAAGAGGTGGTGAATATCATCCTGGATTACCAGCGCCGGGTGGGGCCGCCGCGAACCCTGCCCAAAGGATTGATGTGATATGTACCAACTGACCCGGCTCGACAACGGACTCCGCATCGCCACCGCGGCCATGCCGCACATGGCCAGTGTCAGCCTGGGTTTTTGGGTGGGCGTCGGCGGACGCTTTGAATCCGCCGATCTCAGCGGCGCTTCGCATTTTATTGAACACCTCCTGTTCAAGGGAACCCGGAAACGATCCGCCCGGCAGATCTCACAGGATGTCGAGGGCCTCGGGGGCTACCTGAACGCGTTTACCAGCGAGGAAAATACCTGTTTCTTTGCCAAAGCCGGCCATGACCGACTGCCGGATCTGCTCGATGTCCTCTTCGACATGTTCCTTCATTCACGCTTCGATCCCGCCGAGATCCGGAAAGAGCGCGAGGTCATCAAAGAAGAGGTCGCCATGTACCGGGACCAGCCCCAGCATTATGTCCATGAATTGCTCAATGCCGCCCAATGGCCGGACCAACCCCTGGGACGTTCCATCACCGGCACGATCAAGAACCTGGATCAACTGAATCGATCGGCCCTCCTCAACCACCAGCGATCCCATTACGGCGCCGCCAACACCTTTGTGGTCGCCGCCGGCCGCGTCAGCCATCCCCGGCTGGTGGCCGAGGTCGCCCGCCTGACTCGCGCTTTCCCGCCCGGATCCAGACATCCCTTTGCGCCGGCCTTTAACCCCGCCCAACAACCTGTTCTCACCCTCGATAGCCGCGAGATCGAACAAACCCAACTGGCCCTCGGCATCCGCACCTGTTCGAGACATGATCCGCGTCGGTACGCCCTCCGGCTCCTGAACACCATCCTCGGCGAGAACATGAGCTCCCGCCTCTTCCAGATCCTTCGCGAGGATACCGGGCTCACCTATTCCATCAGCAGTTCCCTGAGCTTCTTCGAAGATGTCGGCGACTTGGTCATCTCCGCGGGCCTGGACACCGGCAACGTCCCCAAGGCCCTCACGCTCCTCGCCAAAGAACTCAGCCGCCTCCGGGACAAACCTCCGGGCAAGGCCGAACTGGCTCGGGCGCGCGACTACGTCATCGGCCAAAGTAATCTGAGCCTCGAAGGCACCGAGCATCATATGATGTGGCTCGGAGAACAACTGCTGGGCTACGGCAAGATCACCCGCCCCGCCATCCTCAAACGGGCCCTCCGCCAGGTCACCCCGGCCCAGATCCAATCCGCGGCCCGCGATTTCTTCCATCCCGGTCTTCTCACGCTTGCCCTCGTGAGCCCCCTGAAGTCCGCCGGGCATCTCCAACGGTACTTGCGGCAACTCTGATCCCCTGCGTGACCTCAGAAGCGGAGGAACTGGAAAAGAGGCGATGGACAGAAGAGGATTTTGGGGCGCGGCGCAAGACCAACGCTGAGAAGACATCGATCGCGGCTCGGCTCAGAAGCCAGACGGTGATAACGCTGGAATGGAATGCGAAGCGATTGAAGATCGGATGTCGGCACTCAGCGGCAAATTGCCTGAAGAAAATTACCAATAGCCGGGACTGACCCTTTTGTTCGTCTTGGCCCAGTTCCGATACAACTGGCAGAACTGGCTGCGCTGGTAACCCTCGGGGTGGACTTGGTGATACTCCTGCCAGAGCAACTGCAAGGTGACTCCCTTATGGCGCAGCTGTTCATGAAGCGCAGGCCAATCCGGCACCGGCTTACCCGGGCCACTGGCTCCGGTGGAGTCAGTCGGCTGGAGGAGCCGTTCCCTCAGCTCGGCATCGGAGAGCCCTTCGGGTAAAGGCCAGTTCAGCCCGGCGGCTTCCGCCCGTTGCAGGTAATCGCCCACCGTACTGGTGGGCAACCCGCAGCTGCCGGCTATCTCGCGCACCGACAGTTGGTTTTGGTGTTTTAGTCGAAGTATGTCTTTGACGTAACGCATAGGTATTGGTTTTCGTGCCATCAGGTCCTTCCTTTTTGAAAGGCTGTCCCTTATGGCACTTCCTGAAGCGTCACGCCACTCCCACGGCGCTGATCCGGCGCATTTCGGACACCCGGCCGATTCACTCCGGACAGTCGTCCGAACCATTTCGGACAGCCATCCGACGGGGCTGAAAAACTGTCCGACAATCGCCGGATCGCTGTCCGAATTAAATCGGCACCGCGTCCGAAATGAATCGGATTGCTGTCCGATTAAAATCGGATTGCTGTCCGAAATGCGTCGGAATACGCATAACCACGCAGGGCCAAAAGACAGATGATGTTTTTTTGCGGTAAAGTGGTTTTATTTTATTGACCCGAATCTTTAATGGGTGACCCCAAAGAGCTTACATTAACCGCAGATGACAACAATAATCGCAGATTGCACATCATCTGCGCGAATCTGCGTGATCTGCGGTTGAGAGAGGAAGTGGCTGGATAAACGGTGAATTACTGCCCAATCAAATGTGTCAAAGTTGTCAGTCACGGTTATTGTAAAAATGACTTAATTGTCAATGGAGCTGTGGAATTCCGTCTGCCATGCCGCGCAAGCTGACAGTTCAGTGTCCGGGGGCCATCGACCACGTCCTGAACCGGGGTGACCGTCGCGAACCCATCTTCAAGGACGACTAGGATCGTCTGGGTTTTGTCTGGATCCTTGCCGAAGCCTCTGGGCAGGCCGGCTGGAAGGTTCATGCATATTGTCTGATGGCCAATCCTGGGCGTGGTTGCGGGTGGATCGGCACAAAAATCTCGGGAGGGAAATATGGTTTCGGCAATCAGCGATAAACTAGCGGCAGCAGCAAGTGCTCGCATAGAGGGAGTGGCTGCCAAAGTAGTTGGAGGATCGGCATCCTCCCTTGCATGCTGCGCCGAAATCGCACCGTTTGCACTTGCCAGAAAGAAGGTCTGGTGTGAATCGCCTATTGTAGGAGAAAGAGGAACTACTGTTCCAGATGTTCCGGAGCGGGGCTTGACGAACATTACCTTCGATAAATTCGTCGGAATACAGAGCGCCGCATCCTTTCACATTTCCCACGCTGTCAATGAAGACACTCGAGATGCCGGCCCTGCAGCCATCCCAGCAACAAATCGGCGATGAATTCCCTCGGATGTATGCCTCGTTGTCGTTGAAGTAACCAATGCTGTCCGCCGCAATCACCATTATTTGCCGTTCCTTGTTTTTCTCGCGAATGAAGTCCGTAATCCAACCCACCTGTCTTGGTTTGATCGCGCAATTATTCTTGGCGGCCATTCTGCCCATGGCGCTGACCAATTGAAGTTGCCAGACTTGGACGCGATGCTCGACTAGGAAGTGGTAGAGCTCTTCCAGATCCGGAAAGTTGGACTGCATGAGTGTTGTGACAGCACCGGTGGTGATTCCCGCTTGTTTAAATAAGTTGAGGGTCCGTTTGACCTGGGCAAACGCGTCGGCGCGTCCCCTTATCGTGTTGTGCGTGGCTTCCATGCCATCGATTGAAATACCGACATTCACCAGCTGGACCTTTGTGATCTGTTTAATCTCTGTCATCCTGATCCGGTAACCGTTCGTCACAACATTGACGAGTATCCCGAGGTCTGCGAAACGTTGCGCCACTTTCTCCCATCCGTTAAAGAGAAATACTTCACCGCCAATCAGGGTAACATCCTTGCAGCCGAGCTCGTGAAGTTCATCGACCAGAATGAAGCACTCGTCGAGGTTCAGTTCATTTGCCCGAGCCCGGCCCGCGCGAGATCCGCAATGCATACAGTTCAAATTGCATTTAAGAGTGAGTTCCCAGTTGCAGGCCGTCAGTTTATAGGTTTGATTTTGCCTTGGCATACAGGAAAGAAATCACCGGTTCACGGCGGGAAAATCTCCAGCCGAGAGAGCTGAAAGGTCTTCTTCAAGGCGCGCTGCAGGAAAGGGCGCCAGATCAAACGGATTGTCATGCTTTGATTTCCAAATCCCTGCGGAAAACAACGAAAGCACCAAACGAGGAAGAATATGAAACGTCGGTAGCCTGAGGTTAGAAAAGAGGCCTTATTCAAAGGCAAGCTGCCCTGATTGCACCAATTCAGGCGAAACATTCAGGGCCGAAAACTTGACTCGAATGCCCGTCAGTTCAGCTACTTGCCTGATCTGCTCGTCCGACAAATAAAGATTCCACTGGCCTGTTTTAATCGCCTCGAAGGGCTGTCGATACATCACCCATTGTTTCTTGTCGAAGATCGCGACGTTGACCTTGGAGAGCTTCTCAACGGCTCTTACCTTTAGCACCTTCGCCGGCATGAAGTCCTTGATCATCCGTTTCTGCCAACTGGTGAGATATAACGTAATTCTTTGAGCTTCGCTTGGCATAACCAATTCCTTTCTTTTCTGTGGAGTGCGACCCCTATGGCAGCACTACATCGTGAGAATTACCAAAAAATCTGTCTCAAGGCAATAACAAAACCTATCAAGTCAATGCCATTGACAATAATGATATTAAATATTATAAAACGAAAACAACTTGATCCTCCGCCCAAGGCCCGATGGCAGGGTGTCTGCGCCGTGCCTGGGTGCGTTTCCAGACCAGAGGACGCAAAAGGTGTCACAAAAGATGTCAGTCCCGGTTATTGTAGAAATAACTTATATGTCAATGGCGCGGTAGCATCCCTGGGCGTCATGCCGCGCAAGCAAAGAGCTCAGTGTCCGGGGGGCATCGACCACGTCAAGAACCGGGGTGTCTGTCGCGAACCCATTTTCAAGGACAACCAGGAGCGTCTGGGTTTTGTCCGGACCCTTACCGAAGCCTATGGGGAGGCCGAACGGCAGGTTCATGCTTATTGTCGCGGCTCAGCTCAGAAACCAGACGGTGGTGACGTTGGTGACGCTGAAGGCGCGGTGGCAAATCCGTTGCATGACGGGGCAAAAATTTTTGACAAGCGCGGCGGTGAGGATACTTTAAGGACAAATAAGATATCTTTTGTCCGATTTATGCAAGTCACCCGTGCAGGTGAGTATGGGGTTTTGGGGATGCTGAACCTGGCGCGTCGTCCGCCGGGTCAGGTGGTGATGATTGATGATATCAGTCGGGAAGAACGAATTCCCCGGAGTTTTCTGGGGAAGATTTTTCAACATCTGGTGAAGGCGGGGCTGGTGCGGTCGACGCGCGGAGCGGGGGGGGGATTCGTGATGACGCGTCCGGCTGAGGACGTGACCGTTTTGGAGGTGATTGAGGCGATTGAGGGTCCAATCGCGTTGCAGCGTTGTTTGGAGGAGGTGCCCAACTGTGATCAAACGCGCAGCTGCGCGTTGTGTCATTTGCTGGAACAGGCTCAGGATCGGATGAAAGAGGTTTTTTCGCGGACGACGCTGGCCGATCTGCGAAACTCGCAGAGCGCGTTGGGATTTTCGGGGGCAGAGGTCCGGGAAGGTTCGGCGGCGTCGTAATCTAGGCAAAAGGCATTCAGGGTTGATCCGAGAAGCACGCCGATTGCATGGATGGGGATGGGGGGGGTTCTTGAGAGGCTTTATCCATTGGAATGGAGCGTGAGGAAGGTTTTTAAGTGAACCGCATTTTATTGGATCATGGATCTTCGACTCCGGTGTTACCGGAGGTTTTCGAGGCGATGCGGCCTTATTTTCTTGAGCGATTTGGGAATCCGGCGTCGTTTCATCAATTCGGGTTGGTGGCGCGGGACGCGATAGAGCAGGCCCGGGAAGAAGTGGCATCTTTGATTCATGCGGCATCATCGGAGGAGATCATTTTCACGTCGGGGGGAACTGAAGCGCTGAATTTGGCGGTGAAAGGTGTTGCGTATGCGGGGCAACGGCGAGGCAAACATCTGGTGGCATCGGTGATTGAGCAGCCGGCTGTGTTACAATCGCTGGAATTTCTCGAGAAACAGGGGTTCAGGGTGACGCGGGTGGGGGTGGATCGGGCGGGGCGGATTGCGCCTGAGGACATCAAGGATGCGATGACGGACGAAACCCTGCTTGTTTGTGTTCACTTGGCGAACTACGAAATTGGGACCGTCCAGGTCGTTCGGGAAATGGGTGTTTTGGCGGGCGACCGGGGGGTTCCCCTGTTGATTGACGCGACGACAGGCGGAGGGTGGATGCCTGTGGATGCGCGCGAATGGGGCGTCTGTTTGATCGCGCTGGCGCCGCATCGATTTTACGGTCCCAAGGGCGTGGGAGTGCTTTATCGCAATCGTCGGGTGAGTTTGATGGGCATCAGTCATGGAGGTTCGCAGGAAGGGGGCAGGCGGGCGGGAACCGAGAATGTTCCGGCTATTGTCGGGGCTGGCAAAGCGGCCGTTTTGGCGCTGAGAGATCTGCCGGAACGTCAGCGGCACACGGCCCGGTTGCAGCTCAAGCTCTGGGATGGGCTCAAGTCTCGAGTGCCTGATATTCGGCTCAACGGTCCGGAGCCGGGGCAGGCTCGGTTGGTGACCAACCTGAACCTGAGCGCGCGCGGGGCCGAAGGTGAGGCCCAGGTGTTGCGGTGCGATTTGAACGGCATCGCCCTGGCCAGTGGTTCCAGTTGCATGAGCCGCGCGGTTCAGATTTCGCCGGTTTTGGCCGCCCTGGGTTTGGAACACGCCCTGGCCCGATGCAGTGTGCTTTTGACCTTGGGACATGAAAACACGGACGCCGAGGTGGAACTTTTTCTGGACAGGTATCCGCAGGTGGTGGCCCATTTGCGCGGTCTCTCACCGGAATGGCGGGGCCTGGACGTGAATCCACCGCAGACGGCGCATTCCTGAGTTGCGGTCGTGGCAAGGGAAGATTGGGTTCTTGGGGCCGAATCTTTTTGCTTTGCGACCTCGACGATTATATGAAGGGCGTATGCTGACAGAACAAAAAGTAAGAGAAGCTCTGAGCCAGGTGAAGTATCCGGGTTATTCCCGGGATATCGTTTCTTTTGGCTTGGTCAAGGAAATCGATGTCGCTCAAGACACCGTTCGGGTTTGTTTGAATCTGACCTCGGCCAAGCCGGGTGTCGCCGAGCAACTCAAGGCGGATTGCGAGCAGGTCCTGGCTTCTCTTGAGCAAAATTGCCGTGTCCAAGTCCAGGTCCTCCAGGCGGATGCCCCGAAAGAAGGCGGTGATCCGGCGGCGAATCCCTGGGCTAACCAGGCCCGAATTCCCGGGGTGGAACACATTGTGGCGGTGGCCAGCGGCAAGGGAGGCGTTGGCAAATCGACGGTCGCTGTCAATCTCGCCTGCGCCTTGCGTCAAATCGGGGCAAAAGTGGGACTGTTGGATTGCGACATTTATGGTCCCAGCATTCCTCTGATGATGGGGATCAACCAGCGGCCGGTTCTGTCTCAGAACGAGAAGATCGAGCCCATCGTGAATCACGGAGTCAAGCTGATGAGCATCGGTTTCCTGCTCGACCCGGACTCGCCGGTGATTTGGCGCGGGCCCATGATCAATCGCACGATCCAGCAATTCCTGCACTCCGTGGACTGGGGCGAGTTGGACTATCTGATTGTCGATTTGCCCCCTGGGACTGGGGACGCTCAATTATCGTTGTGTCAGATGGTGCCATTGGGAGGCGGCCTGGTGGTCACCACCCCGCAGGAAGCCGCGCTTGGCGTTGTCCGCAAGGGCATTGCCATGTTTGAGAAAGTCAACGTCCCTGTCCTGGGTTTGGTGGAAAACATGAGTTACTTCACGACCCCAACCGGGGAGCGCGTCGAAATATTCGGACACGGGGGAGGTAAGGCGGAAGCCAAACGGCAGAATCTGCCTTTCCTGGGGGAGATCCCCATTTACACCGAGATCCGCATGGGGGGAGACCAGGGAATTCCGGTGGTGATTGGAGCGCCGCACGAGCCAGCCGCCCGGGTTTTTCTGGGTTTGGCTGAAGCCCTCAGGAAACGGCTGGCCTGACGAAGGCCAACTGGGGAATTGCGGATTGCGGATTGCGGATTGAAGGGAAAACGGCATAGGGGCTGAGGGCAGGGGTGGATTGAGTTTAACGGTGGTTTTGGCGGGCGGCCCACACACCGCCCAGGGCTCCGCAGAGATGTCCCTCCCAGGAGATCGGGCCGGCTTGGGGTAGCACTCCATAAAACATGCCGCCGAACAGCAGGACGATGACCACCGCCACAAGGGCGGCTTTCCAGCATTTCATCAGGAATCCAGACGCGATGAGGTAGGCGGCCAGTCCAAACACGATTCCGCTTGCGCCGATGTGGACTGATCCACTGCGTCCGATCAGCCACGTGCCCAGGCCGCTGGCCAGCCAGATCATGGCCAGGGCACGAGAGGGATAATAGCGTTGGTTCGTTAGCAGGAGGGTTAAGAACAGGAACAAGGGCAGCGCATTGGCCAGCACATGGGCCCAATTGGCGTGAAGCAAGGGGGACAGGAGGATTCCGACCAGACCGTTGCCGGTCCGTGGCACGATGCCATAGGGCACAGCCGAAATGCGCAGAATAGTGCGGGCCAGATGGATGGCAAACAGACCCGCCACGACCATCGAACTGATCTCGACGGCATCCCTGGTTTTGATTTGTCCGCGGCTCGCCATGCGTCAGTGGGAAGATTTGCGGGTTGGAGTAAGAGAAGGGGCCGAGATAGGTTCTCGGCCCCCTTATCGATCGGGAAAATCCCGGAAACACGCGCCGAGGAATGGCGCGCCGATTAGTACTCGCGATCGGTCACAATCCCGGGTTGCGGCACCGGGTAACGTCCCTTGGCATCGAGTTTCAACGGGGCGGGGCCGTCCGCTGTGAGGTTGGCGACTTCTGGCGCAAACTCATGCGAGCTATTGAGAATTTGTTCGTAAGTGATGACTTGGCCGGTGTGAGCGGCCATGCGGCCCATGGACGTAACCAGGCTGGCTTCGGCGCCGCGCTGGAGTTCGTGGTAGGGCTGATCGTTGCGGATGGCGGTAACCAGATCCATCCATTCGTTCTTGTAGGGATTCAGCTCGCCGGAAACCGCCTTGGATTCCCAGACCAGGTTTGAGCGCTCCGGATTCTGGCCTTTATAAATGCTGGAGGGCCGTCCGCAGTCCCCGTTTTTGGAGACAACAGCCATGCCTTTGCTGCCATGGGCGTAGCTCGAGTAGACCTCGCTGCAGCCGGTCATGCAACGGCCGTCGAACATCATCGAGCTGCCGTCGGCGAAGGTGTATTCGATAGCATAAACGTCGAAGTTCTGGTCGACGTATGTGACGCTGCCATCTGGGCTTGTGCGGTAATGGCGGCCGCCCAACCCCATGGCCTTGACCGGCCAGGCGTTCTTCATCCAGCAGAGGTGATCGATCACGTGGATATAAAAGTCGCTGTAATTGCCGCCGCTGGCCCACAGGAAACTGTGAAACCTCTGGATTTGGTACATGACTTCGCTGATCCCCGGCGGGCGGGGGGGCGAGGCGAAGGAACCGACGGGACCGTGCACGCGGTAACCTCGTTCCAGGATGAGATCGCCAATTTCGCCGTCATGAATGCGTTTGGCCAGTTCCTGGAGATCCCGGCTGTGACGGGACATCAGGCCGACGCCCACCTTGAGGTTCTTTTTCTTGGATTCCTCGGCGAGCTTGAGCATGCGGCGGGTGGAGGGGCCGTCGACGGTAATGGGCTTTTCCATGAAGACGTTCAGCCCTTTTTGGATGGCATACTCGAAGTGCACCCATCGGAATCCGGGCGGGGTGGCGAAGATGGCGATGTCGCCCGGTTTGAGGCAATCCATGGCCTTTTTGTAGGCGTCGAAGCCGACGAATCGGCGTTCCGGCGGCACATCGACTTCGCTGGCCGGCGCCTTGCTGAACTGGTTATAGCTGCTCTTGAGCCTACTCTCGAACACGTCCGCCATGGCCACGAGCTTGATGGGGCCAAGCTTGCTGGTGGACAAAGCGTCCTCGGCGGCGCCGGTGCCGCGTCCGCCGCATCCGATCAAGGCCACATTGATTTGATCGCTGCCGGCGGCATAGCCGGGGCGAGCTACCGCGGCGGCCAGGGCGACTCCCGCGACGGCTTTGGTCGATGTTTTCAGAAATTCGCGCCGGGTGGCGCGGCTCAAGGGATTTTGAGTACCTGATGAGTTCATAATTTTTAGTATGTTCGTCGATCAACACGTCAGTCCGGTTGGTCCGATGAATGGGGCTGATCATCACTTACCGGGCTGAAGTTGGCAAGTTGCGAAATCCGGAACTGCCGATATAGTGTTTGCATCCGATCGCCGGGCGGGGTAAAGCGTCGGGGCGATTTAAGTGAAATTGGTTCTATTGATATTATGTCGATGCTAACTGATGACAGCGTGGTGATCAAAAAAACGCGCGACCTGTGCCAGCTGATCCTGGATCAGCCCGAGTTTACTGCTATCCGGCAGCGGATTTTGGCCTTCCAGGCCGATGAGGCCGCCCAAGCGCAATATGCCTCTCTGAGCGAAAAACAGTCCCTCCTCCAGAGAAAACAGGAAAAGGGCCAGGAACTGACCGATGCCGAGGTTGATGATTTCGAACGCGACCGGAGCGCGTTTTTCGACAATCCCATCGCCAGTGGATTCATTGACGCTCAGCAGGAGCTTCATGAAGTCAAGAAAGCCGTCACCCAGCTGGTGACCCGCACCTTTGAGCTCGGTCGAGTGCCCGAACCGGAAGAGCTCAAAGGCGCTTCCTGTGGCCACGGCTGCAACTGTCATTAAGATTCGCTCTTCGACGCGACTGATGATTCGACCGCGGTAGGTTTCTACCGCTGTGCGGAACGGGAATACCAAAACACTGCACTTCAATCCGGTGGGCAGAGGGGATAAGTTTTCAGGCGACAAAACCATGAAAACTCAACCACAACCTCGGCCCACCGTCAAAGCGATCCTCGATGAACAGGTCACGCTGAGCGTCGAATGTCTCGATCGCCTTTACCTCAACGGCCATGAATGGGCCAAATGTCAGCTCGAAAAGGAAGGGATTGCTTTTGAAGCCCTGGACAACGGCTTCTAGCGGTGTGCCAACCCGACCCGGCTCCAAACCCTCTGTGATCCACTGGGACCCGAGCCGATCCAGGCCTTTCTGAACCGTTGGCTCCATCGCCTGCCCTTTCCCTTGGAACAGGCCGACCGCCAGGCCGGCTATACTCCCCGGCTTTCGATCTGGCAAATGGAGTATTCCCTGACCCAAGTCTTTGATCGGCCGGTGCATGGACGGGAGTTCTTCGAGGAAGTCATCCGCGAGAACCTGGACCTGGGACGTCCCGAGCGGGGGCAATGACTCTTTTGTTAAGATTTCCAGCCTGCAGAGCGGGCTAGTGGTTGGATGGTTTTATGAGCGGTTTCCGCGCCGTTTTCGCGGCTGGACGAGATGGCATTATTTCTTTAAGCTGCGGGCTCACACTGAGCCCATGCATATCCTTGATATCCTGATCATTGTCGTCTACCTCGCCTTGATGTTGCTGGTCGGCTGGTGGGTGGCCAAGAAGGCCTCGCACAATTCCGAGTCATATTTCCTGGCGGGCAAAAGCCTGCCTTGGTGGATCATTGGCGTGGCGCATGGATCGAGCGGCATCGACATCACCGGCACCATGTGGTTTGTCACCATGCTGTTTGTTTACGGGATCAAGGGGGTCTGGCTGCTTTGGATCTGGCCGTTGTTCAACGTTGTGTTTCGGATGGCCTACCTGGGCACGTGGGTGCGGCGCTCGAATGTCCTGACGGGCGCGGAGTGGATGCGCACCCGATTCGGAAACAACCTGGGATCTGAGTTGGCCTATTTGAGTGTGGTGCTTTATGCGCTGGTCAGTGTGGTGGGGTTTCTGAGCTATGCATTCCAGGGGATTGGCAAGTTTGCCAAGCCCTTTTTTCCCTGGGATTTTTCCGAGAACTTTTATGGCACGATCATCATGTCGGTCGCAGCGTTGTATTGCGTGGTGGGCGGCATGTACAGCGTGGTGATGAACGACTTGATCCAGTTCGGCCTGATCCTGGTGGCGGGGGTGGTCATCGCCATTGTGGCGATGCAAGCCACCACGCCGGACCAGATCCTCGAAGCGACACCGGCCGGCTGGGACAACCTGTTCTTCGGCTGGAAACTGGACTTGGACTGGTCCGGCTTGATTCCTCAGATCAATGACAAGATTTATGGCGCCGCGGGCGACGGTTATTCCCTGTATCTGTTCTTTATCGGGATGCTGTTTTTCAAGGGGGTTTTGGTCAGCATGGCGGGGCCGACGCCGAACTACGCCATCCAGCATGTGCTTTCGACCCGCAGCCCCCGGGAGGCGGCCCTCGAGAACATGATGATGTGCCTCGTCACGATGGCGCCCCGGTTTTTATTGATCGGTGGGATCACGGTTTTGGCCCTGGTGTTTTTCAAACCGCAGGATTTCATGACGGTCACGGCCCAGGAGAAGGTGGTGTTTGATTTCGAGAAGATCCTGCCGGTGGTCGTGAACCAGTATCTGCCGGTTGGTTGCAAAGGGCTGATGCTCGCCGGCTTGCTGGCGGCGTTCATGAGCACCTTTGTGTCGACCGCCAACTCCGGCGTGGCTTATATCGTGAACGATTTATACAAGCGTTATCTGAATCCCAATGCCCCGCCCCGGCGTTATGTCATGATGGGGTATGTCTGGTCGATCCTGGTCATTGCGACTGGGATCGCCTTTGGGTTGCTGACCCGATCGGTCCACTCGATTACGGAATGGATCGTATCGTTATTAATACCGGCTTTTGTTGCGCCGAATGTGTTGAAGTGGCACTGGTGGCGGTTCAACGGCTGGGGATTCTTCGCGGGGATGATGGCAGGCACCCTGGCCGCCCTGGCGGTGCCCGGCCTGAAATTGCATCCGGTGTTCAGTTTTCTGACCGTCATGGCCGTGAGTCTGGCCGCATCGGTGATTGTGTGCTGGGTGACCCGGCCGGAGAGTGACGACATCCTGAAGAGCTTTTACCGCACGGTCCGGCCTTGGGGATGGTGGGGGCCGGTCTATGAAAAGCTGCGAGCCGAACACCCGGGGTTTGAAAAGAACCGGAACTTTGGCTGGGACATGTTGAACGTGGGCATTGGTCTGGCGTGGCAGATCGCCATGGTCGCGGCTCCGATTTACCTGGTGATCCAGCAATACGGCCGTCTGCTGCTGGCCCTGGGGGTGACGGCGGTGGCCTCCGTGCTTTTAAAGTATACGTGGTACGACCGCCTGGGGCCCGGTGAAATGCATTTGTCCCCCGATCGCTGAATGGAGCTCACGCAAGTCTCTCCTTAATCCCTCATCTCCAACTGAAATCTCAAATTCGCGGGGATGCGGTTCAGTGCATGGCGATTTCGCAGGTGCCAATTCCGCCGCGGTAATAATTGAATTGAACCTGAGGATGATCGGCCAGGAGAGACATGGGCACGGCCGTGTCCACGATCCTTTTGGATATCATGTAAGCGGTGAGCCGTTGTCCGAAAGGATTGTCATGCTGGCCCGCGTGCCAGATGGAGACCTTTTCGGCCTGCCAGGTTTCGACGGGTCCGACGCTGATGGCCTGGGTGGGCACCAGGGAGATGTTGCCTCCGCCACTGGTGCGAGCGTTTTGGGCAATGGTCAGGGGATGCAGGTTGACGACGCGGGTTGCCAGTTTCCGATATTCGGAGGGGGCAGGGGGGGTGTTCCGGTATTTGCCCTTGCGGGGCAGTGGATCGTTGAAAGCCCAGTGTTTGACATCGCCCTGTCCTCCCTGCATGACGGCGCATCGAATGCCGGTTCCCCAGGTCCGGCGATAGGGCGCTGTATCGGCCTTCGGGAAATGCAGGTGGGCGTCTGGCATGCGGAACTTCCGATCGATCCGGTTGAAACAGAATTCGCGATCCGCCTTTTCAAAGGACAGCGGATGGGTGACCGGGACCTCGCGGCCATTTAGATACCATTCGTCCATGCCCCAAAAGTGGGCGGAGCGAACATCCAGCGCCAGGGCATTGACGATTCTCGCCACCAAGGGAAGCTGCTCGGTGGGGCCAATGGGTCCGCAGATGCCGACCGGGTTATCGTCGGTGCTCTGGCGCCAGGCCTCGATATACTCGAGGGCCTCGGCCAGATAAAAATCCTCCAGAGAATCGTACAGAATCACGCGGAATCCCGGGCGTGAGAGCCGTTCCAGGTCCCGCGGAGTCAGCCGGGCAACCGCCTCGATCAAGTCTTGAGGAAGGGTGGTGTAATCCCACCAATCGGGGGATATCGCGCTAAGACGTCGTGTTTTCATGGTTTGCGAATGGTGCGTTGATGGACCGAGTATGGCCCAAGGGAACCCGGATGGAAAGCAGAACGGTGTTTATGACCACTAAGAGCCTGTTTGGGTGCGCCGTGACAAAGGCGCAGAACTCCAGTGGGAGAGTAAACGAAACCCACCCGGCAACTTAAGCTCCAGCCGGTAGCAGCCGAGGCGAATATGGAAGCAATGAAATGTTCGAAGCCCTTGGTGTA
>Ga0209310_1001771_pt1 | contig 15147 bp, 12 predicted proteins | sample AD_UKC030_MetaG_FD_184415 | JGI IMG/M metagenome (GOLD analysis project Ga0209310, IMG submission 184415) | Active sludge microbial communities of municipal wastewater-treating anaerobic digesters from USA - AD_UKC030_MetaG (SPAdes) (version 2) | ecosystem: Engineered > Bioreactor > Anaerobic >... | reverse complement strand
TAACGCCCTTCTGGAACTGGATCAGATCGTCGTACAGACGGGGATGATCGGCACGCGCCAATACGAAGACCAGGCGAATGGGCGCGGCGTCCTTCACGGTATTGGTGCTCATTCGAGTTCTCCCGATTCCCCCTGAACTGGCTCCTTACCGGTGGCGGTCATCTTGCTGTTCGCGTAGTTCTGCCCGGCCAGCTGAAAACCCCGCACATTGGCGAACATCGGTTCCTTCACCTCGTGGATGCGGTGCTTCGGGAACGCCGCCTTCACCGCCTTGCGGAACAGGAACGCCCCGCCGCCGACCAGGATGATGTTCTGCAGGCTGTGCGGCGCCTCGATCCACTCCTTCATCGTCGACACGGCCTGCTCGGCGACGGTCTCGGCCAGGGGCAGCAGGCGCTTCATGTCATACGGTTTCTGAAAGATCATCGGCTGCTTGCCAGTGCGCAGCGCCAGGTCGATGGCGTCGTAGTCCCGATACGGCGAGCCGATATCCTTGGTGATCTCGGCCGCCAGCAGGCGCAGCACGTCCGACATGCCGCGATTGAAGGAGTAACTCTGCTTCTGCACGAGGCGCATGCCCCGGGCCACCAGCCAGTCGAAGGTACGCGAGCCCGGGTCAATGATCAGGCTCTGCTCGTTGCCGATGATCGCCATCTTCTGGTGCTCGGAGGCGAAGTGCGCAAGCGCCCCTTGCGGCTGAGCGACGGCCATGGCCTTGCCAACCGTCACGGCCTTGCCGCCCCCGATGTCGTGCCGGCCCGTCATGGCCTTCTCCAGTGCCGCTTTCTTGACCGCGAAGAGCGCCACCGGCAGCCCCACCACCAGGAGGTCGATGTGGCTCACCTTCATCATGGAGAGCGCCCCCCTGAGCAACGCCATGTACTCCGGCGTCTCGGTGTATTCATCATGCAGTTGTTTGGCGCGGAAGGTGTCGGCGGCGAGACTCACGTCCGGCCCGACCTCGTAGAACAGCGGGCCGATTGGGATGCAGACGGTTTTCTTGCGTTCACTGGCCGGCCACGACGGCGAGTCGTCGCTCGACGGATAGGCGACAGAGGGAAAGCTGGCGCAGCGGATATCGGTACCGGCCGCGGCCGTGACGAATTTGGTGTTGCCGGATCCGACATCCACCGCTCTGACGATCAATTCCATAGCAAGACTCCGAGATAGGTTTCAGGTCAATCAGCATCGACAGGGCGATCTGATCCCGCCACACGGAATCCCCACTCAAAAAGGCCGATTTCGGCATCGGGCCCGGCCCGCTATCAGCGAACCGGCGATACACGGATATCTCGCTGACACTTGAAAGAGTCATCCCCCGGCGGGGCTGCGTGTGTGTCACTACGCTCTCATTCAAATGGCGGGCATCAACCCCATGCACGCCAGTTGCCGCCGGAGCGGTCCGCGCGCGAGCATCGCCCTGAGTTCCCCCGCTCAGGACCAGAGGCAGAGATTTCCCCCGTCAAGCCCGCCCGCCGCCTCGTTGCCCGCAGCTTTGCGACAATAAATGCGCCTTACGGCAATCTCCCGGGCGCGCAAGTGCCACCCGCAATCCTCCGCAAATCGCCGCGCTTTCGAGCCGCCCGCTTGACCGCCCAACCCGCTTGGCGTCAACTACGGTTTCCCGAGGGCCTCCTGGCCCCGCTCCATCGCGGAGCAAAAGGCGTCGCAGTCGTTACCTGCCCTTGAAGCGCCGGTCTCGAACCGGCAATGCCGTCGCCCTTGAGGCGGCGGTCCCGAGGTCTTTCTCGTAGTGCATTGTCCCAGGCTTGGCCAGCGTTCATCGCTGGGCGCTCCCTGAAGCGCGCCACGGACAACAGAGCACCTGGCCGGCACCCGATGCCGTGCCCCTGTTCCCGCCATCCTTTGAGCACGCGTTCCACGCAGCGCGCGGTTGTGTTTGCCCTCTTGGGCTCCCCGCGCGCCTTCGCTCATACCCTCGACACCGCCCTGGACTTTCGGTCAGGGGCGGACCCATGCGAGTGGATGGCGCTACGACTTCAGAACCGATCCACCAGATGGCGCGAGGCCAGACCTCGCCGCCGATGCCCAAGCCACGCCCCAAAGGCCGGCCGGCATCACCACCCCCATGGCTGCAGAAATGCACGGATGGGCCGGATCAACCCGTTTCGTTTTTAAGACCGACCGAGTTGGCGAGCGCAGACGCGCTGGCCGACGAACCCACTGGGTAGGTGCCGCGACGCCGTGGTCGCGCGCGGTGCCGACGTTCTTGACCACTGACCGGCGTGGGCGACGGAATCCGTCCCGCCGGGAACTGCCCTGGATTCCACTTTCATCGCCAACATTGGCTTGCCGTTCGGGCGGCGGGCCTTCCACCAAGGAGCCATCGCCATGTCAGACGCAATCCCCAGCAATACGTTTCGCCGTACCTCTCGCCGCCGGCTGCAGGAACCCGCCAGCCCCGGCCGTTCCAGCCAGCAGCAACCCGCTCGCCCCCAGAGTTGGGCGGGTAAGACCCCCCAGGAAATCCTCGCCCGCTACCAGCCGGGCAAGGCGCCACCGCTCAAGGTGCTGGAGGTCCTGATCACGCTCTTCAACACCCAGCACACCGCGCTGGAGAAAACCGTCTCGCACAAGACGCGGCAGGAGCGTGCGCAGTTTCTGCGGCGCTTCTTCCGCGATCTGAAGCTGAAGGCGGGCTTCAAGACGGTGCCGGACCCGCGCAACCTTGGGCAGAAGCACATCCACGCGATGGTGCAGGTCTGGCAGCAGGCGCATCTGGCGCCGGCGACGATCCAGACCTACCTGAGCTTCCTGCGGGGGCTGGCGATGTGGATGGGCAAGCACGGCTTCGTGCGCAAGCCGGGCCACTACGGCCTGAGTCTGGAGGAGTACCAGCGCCACGAGTCTGCCCAGCGCGACAAGAGCTGGACCGCCCAAGGGATCGATGCGGAGGCGGTAATCGCTGAAGTGTGCAAGTTCGACCTCCGTGTCGGCGCGTCGCTGCGGCTGATGTCGGCCCTGGGGCTGCGGCGCAAGGAGTCGGTACAGTTCCGGCCGTTCCAGCACGTCATGCCGTTTAGCGAGACCGGGCTATCAGAGAACCAGCAGCAGGCGGATCGGTATGCATGGGTCAAGGGCAAAGGCGGCCGGGTGCGCTGGATTCCCCTGGACAGTCCGGTTCATCTGGCAGCGCTGGAGTTTGCCCAGGGCGTGGTCGACGGTCGCGACGCCCACATGGGCGATCCGCGTCGGGATTTGAAGCCAAACCTGCGGCGGCTGGACTACGTCCTGGAGAAATTCGGCATCACCTTGCGCCAGAGGGGTGCGACAGGTCACGGCCTGCGCCACGAGGTGTTGAACGATGCCTATGAAGACGTCACCGGGGTGCCGTCGCCGGTCCGGGGTGGCGGGCCGGTCTCCCCGGAGTTGGATCGGGCGGCGCGGCTGGCGGTGTCGCAACTGGCAGGGCATGCGCGCGCAAGAGCCGCAGCCGCTTATTTAGGTCAGTCAGTTGTCATGCGCCGTGTAACCCCCGGCGAACCACCTCGCCCCGCCCGCGGCCCAGGCATCGACGACTCGCCCGCGCCTGACTGCAAGCCGGACAACGCTTGACCCCATGGCATCATTTTGAAGGAGCCAACATGAACGAGATCAACAAACGCAGCCCCTACTGGCTGAGCCCCGGCATCGACGTGCCGACGCGCGACGAATTGCTGTTGTTGTTATCGTGCCGCACGCTGCGCGGCTTCTATGTGGACCGAGCGACCGGCGAATCGGCGTTCGTGCCGACCGCAGACTTCATGCGCGAGAGTCCGCTGTGGCGTATCGACGTGCTCGACGATATCGCGGATGGCTTACAGCGAACACGCACTCATGCCTTGGTGGCATTCTTTCGGGAATGCCAGGCCAAGAATCTTGACGTACCGATGGCCAGGCAGCTCGAAGCCTTTCGCGGGATGTGTTGGCGAATCGGTGTTGAGCTGCCGGACGACTTGGAGGCGTTGCTCGTTTTGGATCAACAATTCGGCCGATCAGCGACGTGGGGCTCGACAGGCCAGGCCACGAAGTGACCATCGCCACAACCGGTCGGTCACCTATTCTCGAGACCTGACATCCGAAGGGCCGCTCCACTCTGAAACGTGCCGGATCCCCAATAAGTGCAACTTGGCCCAAGCGGAATTCGACTCCGCTCAAGACACCGACCGTTCTGGGAGCTGAAGCCGTCCTTCGAGGTGTCTATTTAAGCCGGGGTGATCCAGTAGATGTCGACTTTACTGCTCACTCCGATTCGGCGCGCAATGCCTGATGGCCGTCATGAAGCCAAACACCGAGTCCCTGCGGGAATGGTGCTTTCCCCACAATCAAGAACAGGAGCCCAGTGAACAGGCTCTTTGAGGCATTGGCATGGTCGGCGGCCATCTGGAGGTCGGTTCCAGACGGGTGCGGGATTGGTTCTGGATGCGTATGCCAAAACCCAAGACAGTGAAGTCCTTGCTCGAAAAGCCGTTCCCGTTCGGCCTCCGCGGCTCGCAGGTCGAAACCAACGCCGGTGAACGCGGACCACTGTGCTGGGAGCTTGGTTACCACTTCAACTACTACAATCTCTGCTGTGAGGTCTCGGGCGTAGAGTTGGCCAACAATCTCACGTTTCAACCATCCGCGTTGCACGTGGCTCTTGAGCACGGCCAAGCCATCATTGGGTATCTCAAGGCTCCAAGCGGCGCCTGGCAACCGGAATCGAAGTCTCTCGTCAGCCATTGGGATTCAAGACCTCATTGAAGCCTCGTGACAGCATTTTTGAGTCATGTTCGCTGCCATCTTCTGGGACAATCGCTCTGGGCCGTGCGCCCACATTGAGAGCCTCGAAGTAAGCTTTGGAGCGGACCCACGACCAAATCTCAGAAGCTTCAGCCGACCGGTCGAGGACACACAGAATCCTCTCGGCAGCAAAGCCTGCTGCTTGCCAAGTGTCAGCTACGCCATACGGGTGGAACCCAGCCCCGCACGCAGGGATTTCGTGCTTCGTCAATTCGGGCCACTCAGCAGCATTGACCAAGGCATCCGCGGGGTCCGACATCGGCCAGACATCCGTTGCGCCCACAAGCACGACGTGTGCGGCTGCACAGAACGGCTCAAGCCAGGCATGCACGATTGGTGCGCCCTCGAAAGCGCTGTACCGGTACTGAGACAGTAGCGCTCGCACTGAGCTTTCACCCGTGCAATCGACCACTAGGTCGAACATGCCGGGAGATACTCGGTCGCTAACCCACGAACTGGCCAATGCTGGCACCCCTTGAACGAAGACTCCCGGAATTTCACGGGTCAGGCGGTCCGCAAGCTGCGTAGCCTTGCCCTGATATGCCGACGACAGGCCAAGAACGTGCCTCGAGCAGTTCTCTGGCAAGAACAGGTCGGGGTCAACGATTGTGATGTTTCCAATGCCCGCGCGGGCCAGCAGGTCGGTTATGGGACTGCCTAAGGAGCCGCAGCCAAGGACCAGAACACGTTTGGCCTGCCGCTGGGCAAATATGTCCGAGCCATAGCCTCGCGTCAGGGACCATTCGGCGTCCAAGCGAATCGCGGGAAGCGGCTCGATGGCAAGTGGAGACAGCCCTTGAACCAGCGGCGGGCACAGCTGGTAAGCATAGGCAAACTGGCCTTGGACAAAAGCCACAACGTACGGCTGACCAGGCTTTCCGGCGAATTGCTGCAACCAAGAACGGACGGAGGTCGTATGTGCAGACAGCTGGCCGACCAGCATGTCGAGGTCCTCGAAGTCCAAAGGCCAAACACTTGGCCGCCAGTCCTGTGCTTCCGGCAGCGGGACGAACAGTGCTTGTCCACGAACCAGTTGGCCGGACGAAAAACCGTGACGTCGCGCCAAGGTATGCGGGTCTGCGTCCCCCGGGCAGCCTACTGCGGTTTTGACCTTTTGACGGTCATTGCCGACGTAGTAAACGGCGAGAGAGCCTTCCTCAACCTTCCCCAATCCTTGGATGGCAAAATACAAATGGCTGGGTGTTGGCCGGGCATCGCGACGTGAAGCTGCTTTGTCGCAGAATCGAAGCCAGTAGGACCAACACTCCCGTCGGAGCTCATCAACAATCCAGTTTTCATCGTCGCATTGCGTCAGGAAGTGCTGGAACGCATGGAGTAGCCGACCTATGGCTTGAACAGGGTCGGCGTAGTCTTCAGGGGAGGCTTCCACGCCCAAGCAGACCTTTCCGGTCTCTTCCACATGAGGAAGAACCAAGCAGTGGTCTTTGTGCAGATGGATTTGGGCCGGAGTCGCTGGGAAATCACGAGGCAGCGAGAGCCGCACCGTATCGTGCAGCAACCGCGGGTGGTCTACTTTGAACTCCCACGCCATCGGTTTTGACGACCCCGGTAAGCCTTCCACACGGGTTGCAAACGGCGCTCCTGCCTCAGTCAGCCACGCCTCAACAGCCTTTGTGGCGATGGCAAAAGGTTTGACCATGCAGACCAGCTTCAAGCTAACGTGTTTTTCGAGCCCTGAGGACGCACAGTTGTCGGGTTAGTCCGCGGCTGGCCAGGAACGGCGGCGAGAAGCCCTTGCAGCGCATTGGGCATCGATGCCTTCCAGGCGTCCACGCCATACTGACCAAACACGCTCCGAATACGATTCTCGCTCTTCTTGCTGAACTCTTCATTGAACAGCGCCTCGAGGTCGGTGGCCAATTGCTTGTGCCAGGTATTGAATTCGCGAGCTCGAAGGCCTCCATCGGAGTTCCAGCGGTCGGCGAAGTTCTCCGAGGTCAGCACTGGGTTCGAAACGCGGTAGCTCCGGCCATCGTAGCCAATGCCTGCGGGCATGCGGTCGACCAGTTCCAGAAGGACTTCGATAGGCGAGGAATAGGCAGTCTGTTCGAGGGTCACCATCCGGTCATAGGCGTGCCCGGCCAACGTCACCAAAATGACTGAAATGGGCTTGGCGTCCTTCCGCTCATCAGAGAGGTTCCAGTAGTAGTTGTCGCGATGCAGCTTTATTAGCTGGATGCCACGACGAAGGATGTCATCGATACCAACGGGTGCATCTGGTATCGGGGCAACCTGAGTTTCCGCCCTGATAACCATCTCTCGCAGCCCCCGATGGAACGAGAACCGCTTGTTGGCGATGGTGCAGAACCAGTCGGCAAATTCCTCCGGGTTGGAGGGAGTCCATCGAGTATCCGGGTCACGAACCCGAAGGTCAGTGGCAACCCCGACATTAAGCGTCCGGCTATCAGGCAGGGCCGGTGTCACATCGAAGTAGAACGGCTCGCCCGGATAATTGAGGCGCCAGCAGCGCCGCTTTGCCGTTGGGTCACCTGCATCCTGGATGCCCTTTAGCGCCAAGCCAAAAGCCTGGAAGAATCTTTCAGAGTCCGTGATGCCATGAACCTTCGGCCCGCTCAGCTTCACAACGACATCCAGGTCGAAATTCTGGTTGCCTCTCGGTGACACCGTTGTCTGGGTGCGCATGGAGCCTTGGACGAAGACATGGGCGTCGGTATCAGACATGCCCAGCTTGGCTGCCACATGGTGGCCGAGAGCCTCGTATCGCTTTGTGGCGCGAGCCCGTTCCTCCAGTGAAAGTTCCAATTTCTGAAGCATCTCGACGATGAAAGTCTCCCACTGAACCCTTTCCTGCCGGGCTTGCAAGGTATCAAAAATGCGTTTTGCGTAGATATTCGTGTTAGTCATGTCGAGAAACTTTCCTGGTTCAAAATCAAAGCGCTACTTGCTCACCACTAGGGCCAGAGACCACAGTCGATGAAATTTCGATGGTTTGCTTAAATGCGCTACCGATGCCCCGGTCGGTCTCGTAGCAGACATAGGTGGCCTGGTTGCGTGCTTGCATCTTCTGCCCTACGCGGAAGCAGGCAGAAGCCGGCGCGCCCACGAAGAGATGGATGCGCTGAACCTTCCACTGGTCCTGAAGAATCCGGATGGCTTCATCCAGTTTGGCACCGAAGAACTCGAGGTCCTTGGGGTGCCCTATGACATCCGCACCAAAGCGGTCAGCAGTAAGCTTAATGGTCGGGAACTGCAACTCACCGCTATCGAAACACTGAGTAGTCAGTCTATCTGGTGCAATGTCGAAGGTCAGCGACACCAGTAGGCATGCCTCGCTTTCACCTGAGAAGTCTTTGAAAACATCTAGGCGATACTTATTGGAGCTTGGCTCTGCTGCATCGGAGGGCCAGGCCCACTGGCCGCCTTGGTTGCCCGCCACCTTGTCTCGATGGAACTGAAAGACCGAAACCCCGGCCGTGTCACCAATGAGTCGGCCACCCAGCATCAAAACTGAGGTGCTGTGAACCGGGAACACTGCAAGGTGAGGTCGCGCGTGACCTCGTGCCGAGCCGTTCAAGATGGCCTTCAGGCGCGGAACGTCGGTAGAAAGCGTCTCGAAGAGTGAGCCCCAGTACGACGCCAAATGCGGGTTGTGTAGGGCGTAGCCATTGAAGCAGAAATACTCGGGCGTATCCCGGCTGGGGCGCAGGCCAGCGTTAAGCATGGCGTCTTCGACGTTCCGCTTCGAGTAGTGATGAGGTTGCCCCGTGACGTTGCCGATGAGCATGATGGGCTCGGCCGGAGGATACAGGAGGCCATCAAGTAGGCGCTTAACTGCAGTAACGCTTCGTGCTCGCATGGCATGAAGCCTCTCTGTTGTGTAGAAGGCAGGCGCTACTCGGTCGATAAGTCGATGGCACTTGTCACAGAGCAACATAATGTTTTCTGCATCATCAGCTAGCAACGGAGACTGCACTGCATCCCCTCGCGGGCCATCTACAGAGGAAGCAACGATGTGGGCGAGGTAGCTGTAGTTGGCGTGCTCATCGGTCGCAAAATGGGATGACAGGTCTTCGCCGCACCCATCAAATTGACAGCGCCAGGCCGACGCCATGAATACCTTTAGAGCGGTTTTTGGCTTGACCTCGCCTGTACGCCCCTTGGAGGTAGTGGTGCCGACCACTGTGGCCTGCCAAGCCTGAATCACCTTCTTGGTTGCGGCTGTGACCGCCAGGACGGACAAGTCTGCTTCCTTGGGGTTAGCTGAGGTGGTTTCAGCCCATTTGACGACTCCGCGCCTAGAGTGCAGGGCCATGGCGTCCAAAGCTTTTTCACCCAGGTCGCCGATGCGCTCAAACGCCCAAGCCTCCGTGGAGGATGCCCTGGAAAAAACACTGCAGGTGAACCGATTGACGACCAGAAGGGGTTCCTTTCCGGCAGCCAAGAGCCCCTGAAGCAGGCCCGCCAACTCGTCGTCAGTTAGCCCGACGGGATGCACGGTTGGCGAAGGAGTGGCTGCAGAGCCTGGCATGTCATATTCCCAAAGTAGCTAAACGGATGACTTCACGCCGGTTTCCGCGTGAAGCGAACAGTATAGCTAATTGGCATTCAACACGGTCTGTGCATGCCTAGGAAACCAACGAAATCATGGTTGAATCGCCCCCCTCTGCTAGTTGCGCTCAATCCCCCTAGGTCTCTTCGTCAGATTGCGACCGTTTTGTAGCGCATAACAGACGTAGACCGGAGCACTCGGCAATGGCTGCTAAGGCCGATTTGGAAAGCTTTCCATAAGGCCGAGTTGCTGCCCGGCATAAGCCGTCGTGGATGACTAGTCTGGCCTGTTACCTGCTGTTGAACCCGTGAAGGCGCGAGAGAACGCAGTGGGTCTGTTGCTGCCGGTCAAGAGCGTGCGATTCTCTGGTCAACAGGATGCGATTTCGCATCCCGCCTCGTCGTAGGCTTCCGCACTCGGCGAGGTTGGGAGCCAAGATGGCAGGTACCGCTTCTAACCACCGTTGCGGCCAAGAGGGACGCTATTTCCGAACCGCCAGGACCGTGCAGTTCCTCGCGAGAAAGCAGCGCATGCGGAATTGCGGGAAGCTCAAGAAAGGTGGCTATGCCCACCTTGGGGCGGCGAGCACCGTGCCAGGATGCGTTTCCAGCCGTTCCGGGCGGCGACCGCTTCGTGCAGGATGTCGAGGTATTCGTCCACATCCAATCGGTCGTCCGCCGGCAGCGGCCCCTGCGCGTATTCCGCGAGCAGGTCCTGTCGTGCCCGCAGCCCCTGACCGAGGTCGTGAATTCGGCTGTACGTCTCGCAGGCATAAGCGAAGGTCTCGCGCTTGGCGAACTCGATCTCCAGCAGCCACTCACGCCGGTGGGTCTCGCGCAATCCGATCGTGCGACGCTTGCAGTTGTGAAAGACATGGGCTGCCTCATGGACCAGGAAATCGTCGAAGCGGCCCGGCGCGCCGAAGTATTCGGCCGACAGGTAGCAGGTCGTTCCTTCGCTGAGGCCGAGAAGGTTGGGCGCGTCGTCAGCCAGGACTTCCGCGCCGACGCCGGCGAGATAGAGGTTCGCCAGATCCCAGGCGGTACTGAGCCATGGCGTCTGCTCGAGCACCGCGTCGATGGTCGCCGGCGTGAGAAAGACGACCGAGCGTCCGAGCACGTCAAGGACGGAGTCATGTTCGTGGCCCGGAAACAATCCCCGCACCATGGGGGCCACTTTGCCGCGGGTGAAGGCAAAGACATCAAAATCGGGCAGGACTGCAGGGAGTTCGGTGTCCGCAGTTTGATGGCGTACCGCCGAGATCAGTGCTTGACGCAGCGCGACACTCCCGTACCGGGCCTGGGCAACGTAGTTATCCCCTGGCCATGGCCGGAAGTGCGCATCGTGCTCACCGCTACGAAGGTAGCGTTCAATCGCTTGTTGAGGAGATTCCTGCATGAGTTTTTTCATTCTATTCCGGCCTGCAGAGCAATGGCCGACGATCACCTTGCCCAGGAGTCCTGGTTTTGCGGCAAGGACCGGCCGGGATCGTAGACCTGAAGCGAATCCGTCGCCGTCAGCGCATTGACGAACAGGACCAGATTGGAACCGCCCGCGTTCGCCTGCGACGGGAAGAGAATCCCCTTGCCGCCCGCCGCGATCACCGTGTCCCCGACGATCCAACTCGGCGGCTCGATACGCTGGTTGAACCACAACGCTCGCCAATCACAGTAGAAGTCCTCCCAGATCGGTGGCCACACCGAGGCATCGTAGCCGGCGGTGAAGTCCGCCACCGGCTCGACCGTCAGTTGATAACTGGTCAGTGTTCCCGGCGGGAGCAGGCTCGACACCTGCTGGTATTCCCGCACCGCCGTTTCGGTATCGAGAGCCAGATAGAGCGCCTCGACTCCCGGCCGGTTGGCTCGCCCGCCGTGTTTGGCCGCCCCGGCGCCGCTCGTCGGCGCAACCGCCCACTTCGGCATATGCAGGCGATAAGCGGTGACGCCAGCCAGCCGGATCAGCTTCATCCCGCCGCGCCCGCTTCGAGGGACTCCACGTAGCGCAGCACATCCTCGGCCCGCCCTTCCGACACCAATTGCTCAGCTGTCTTGTAATTGAAGGGCGGCAGGGGTTCGTTGCGATACCAGAAGATGGCGCGGCCGACATCGCCGGTCAGGTCGTCGGCGGCACGCAGCACGCGCAGGGCCTCGCGCATGAAGCGCTGCACGCTCTCCGAGCCGGGCGCCCGGCTCAAGGTGTTGCGGTGCACATGGGCCTGCCCGGCAAGCGTCTGGAGGTCGATGCTCAGCACGTCGCTGAATCGCTTCGGCGAGAGCACGGCCGGCCCGGCTTCCTGATCGCGCAGAAAATCCAGGAAGCCTTCGAAGCCGTGGGTCAAGGCAGGGGCATAGGCAGCGGTCATTGGCATGGCGTCTCTCCGGCAAGCATTTACTGCATTGCAACTCTTACGCACATTATATGCACTTTTTTGGCACAACTCCAGATAACTCAAGCCGGCTGGACTTTGGACTCATCCTTGGGAAAAGCTGCCCCTCTGCCGCCCCCGCCGCTCAAGCCTGGATTTCCCCCTCGCTGACATCCACCGAGGCGGGCTAGCGCCGCGCAACGCGCCAGCGCCTCGTTGTCTTCCCGCAGCGGTTTAACGGTATTGCATTGCGGCGGCTTACCCGGCCAATGCCGGTTCCTCTTCTTCGCCTTGCAAGGATTCTGAACACTCGCCTGCTTTCGGTAGAGTCTGGACTCGCAACACCGCCGGCAACCAGCCGGTTCCCGCCACCGTTTGTTCCGCCCCCGTCACCACGGCATCCTTCTTGAGCGCGGCCAGCGGGCTGGCGGCATTGGCATCGACGGCCTCGGTAACGACCTCGAGGACACGTGCCTTGGAGACGTGGTGGAAGTAGGAAGCCCCCGTAGCCGTCCACCATTGAGTCATGTCCAGCCCCAAGGCCCGCGCCAACGCCTCGTTGCTCTGCCGCTCGGGCTCGGTGCCATAGAGGCCCGTGACGGTGACCGCAACGACGAAGGTCAGCAGACGCAGCACCGTCGCCTGCTCTTGGCCGAGCAGCCACGGGAAAATTTCCTCCAACTTCTCCGGTAGCCGCTCGGCCCAGGCCGTGCGCTCGGTCTGAATCTTCGCCCAGGCGGCACTGGCCTCCATGTCCTCGGCGGCGGATCGCAGTTCGGATTGGCTGTCGGTCGCGTTGATGGCGAAGACATTCTCCGAGCGGCAATAGTAGAGGTCGTTGCCCCGGAAAATCTTCTGCGCCAGATGTGCGGTGATCGCGGCCAGCGCCACGTCGGGGCGGTCGAGCAATTCAGCCTGGACGGCGGCGACCCGGTGCGCGGTGAGACAACGAACCAGTTTCTCGGAATGCACCGGGCGGGTCTTGGGCGACGGCAACGACACCAGAGCATCATCGGTACCGCCTTCGCCAGCCTGTCGTGCGGCTTGCACCATGTCGCTGCGATCCTCGGGGCGGATCAGGCCGTACTTCACGCTGACGGCACCGTTGTTGCCGACATGAACGACGCAACCGGCTTGTGCCATCAGATCGGTCGGCCACACGCTGAGGGTTTCGTCGAGCGACTTGCGTTGCGCTTCCAACGCTTCGGCTTCACCTTCGAGTTTGTAGAAGGCATCCTCGTCGCCGTCTTCATCAGCCAGCGCTTCCATCTGCTCTTGGAGAACAGCGAGCCGCGCTTCCAGGTCCTCCATGATGGTCGATTCCTGGGCATCCGGTTGGCGCTTCGTGTTGCGCAGTTCGCCATATTTCACGTACTCGTCGAAGACATAGCGAACTCGGACATCGACCCATTTCCACCCCTCAGCCATGATCTGCTTGGCCCGCTTTTGCAGCTTGTCGGTCGCCAACTTCTCCAGCAAGGCCGCATCGAGCAAGTAGGCTTTCTTGTCGTCGTCGCAGAACAGGTCGCGCCGCAAAGTGCCACCGGCTTTTTCGTAGGCCTTGAGGGTCACATATTTGGCGACGGGGTCGCGGTCGGACTCGATCTCGCCCTGGGTCAGCAGTTGGCGCAGGTAGTCGGGCCGGCGGTTCCACGACGGCAGCGCGGCCCAGGTCTGCTCCTGCTTCTGGTGATCGTCCACCGATGCCAGAACCATCAGGCAATCGAGCCCGATCTGGTCTTCGCGAAACAAGGTCATCAACGACGGCGAAACGGTGGCGAGCTTCATGCGGCGCTTGACCACCAGCGGCGTCACGCCAAATGCAGCGGCCACATCCTCGACCGACTTGCCCTGCCCGATCAACTTGGCAAAGGCGATGTACTCGTCGGCCGGGTGCATGGGGATGTGAAAACAGTTCTCCGACAGACTGGCGATCAGCGCCCGGTCGGCCGGCACGATCAGCACGGGCACGGGATAGTTCTCGGCGATGTCGCCGTTGCCCACCAGCAGGGTCAGCGCTTCGAGCCGGCGACCGCCAGCGCAGACCTCGTAACGACCGCGCGCGCCTTGGACGACGATCAGATTCTGCAATACGCCGCTTTCCTTGATCGAGGCCGCGAGTTCGGCGATGCTCATCTTCGTTGTACTGCCACCGGCGCGTGCCTGATGCTCTTCGGAGACAAGCAGTTTGTTGAAGGGAATGAAGGTGCGAGGTGACGCCGCGATGATGGCGTCGATTTCGGCTTTGGAGAATTTCATACGGAGAGCTCCTGAACGGTTGAAGGAAGCATGCCGATGGGCATGTCCATGAGTCCAGAATCTCATCCCAACCCCGCCCTTCAAGCCTCCGGGCGTCGCTGTCAGAAGTGAGGCACAAACATGGATGGCAGAGCCCGTGTAAGTCAAATGGCATTCGACTCGATCCATCGGCTCGCCGGTGTCGCGTCTGATCTCGAAACGGTGCCGCCAAAGCGGCCGTTCCTGCTGGGCGCCCCTGCCGCCGACCACTACGCTGGGGCCCTCTTCCACACCCCCATAGGCCTTCATGCATTCCAATTCCCAGCGGCGACATCGGCGCGCGGTCGTCATGCAGCGCATCGCGGGTCTGGAGCGGGCGCTGGAACAGGCGCAGCACCTGCTCCACCAGGACGATCTCACGCCGCTCCTGAACCGTCGAGGATTCCGGCGCGCCTGCGACCGGTGGGCCGGCAACGGCCCGATGGCGATGTCGGCCTGCTGCGCGATGATCGACCTGGATGGCTTCAAGGCCATCAACGACCGGCACGGCCATCCGGTCGGCGACGCCGCGCTGGTTCACTTCGCCGCCACGCTGCGCCGGTATCTGCGTCCCGCCGACACCATCGCGAGGCTGGGTGGCGACGAGTTCGCCTTGATCCTGATGGATTGCAGCGGCGGCGATGCGTGCCTGCTGCTGGAACGCCTGCAGCAGGCACTCGCCGGATCACCCCTGTCAGTGCCGGGTGGCGCCGTGCCGCTGCGGTTTTCTGCCGGGGTCGCCGAGCTTCATGCAGCTGAATCGCTGGGGCAGGTGTTGGAGCGTGCCGATGCCGCCTTGCTCGATGCGAAGCACCTGGGCAAGGCGATGGTCCGCCTGAGCGTTCCACCGGCGCGCTCTGCGCAGGCGGCCACGGCGAGCGCGGGCGACCGACAGACCGCTTCAGCGTGCGTTCCCATCGCCATCTATCAACGGGAAAGCGATTCGTAGTCGGATCCTCGGCCGCATGTCCCACCGGATGCCGGCATCGTTGGGCACCACCTGGTTGGACGCGCTTCAGGCCCGTTATTGTTGGTGGCCCATAGCTGTTCAACCCATTGCCACCCGCAACCCGCCTGCTCCACCAGGGATTTCGCAGGCGAATGGCCGATCGGTGCGCACGGCTGCACGCTGGACGGCACACTGTTAGCGCATCTGGCTTCGGCCAACGCGCGCTCGTTCGAGCGCTCCCGA
>Ga0209310_1001769_pt1 | contig 15178 bp, 11 predicted proteins | sample AD_UKC030_MetaG_FD_184415 | JGI IMG/M metagenome (GOLD analysis project Ga0209310, IMG submission 184415) | Active sludge microbial communities of municipal wastewater-treating anaerobic digesters from USA - AD_UKC030_MetaG (SPAdes) (version 2) | ecosystem: Engineered > Bioreactor > Anaerobic >... | reverse complement strand
TCGTCACCTCGTCGACGCTCTACGGCGGCACCTACAACCTGTTCGCCCACACCCTGCCGCAATACGGTATCGACGTGCGCTTCGCCGACTACCGCGACCCAGCCGCCTTCGAGAAGCTGATCGACAGCAAGACCAAGGCTGTCTTCTGCGAATCCGTCGGTAATCCGCTGGGCAACGTCACCGACTTCGAAAAACTGGCCGAAATCGCCCACAAGCATGGCGTGCCGGTCATCGTCGACAACACCGTGCCCTCGCCCTACCTGTGCCGCCCCTTCGAACATGGCGCCGACATCGTCGTCCATGCGCTGACCAAGTACCTCGGCGGCCATGGCAACTCGATCGGCGGCATCATCGTCGATAGCGGCAAGTTCCCGTGGGCCGAGCACAAGGCCAAATTCAAGCGCCTCAACGAGCCGGACGTTTCCTACCACGGCGTCGTCTACACCGAAGCGCTCGGCCCCGCCGCCTACATCGGCCGCGCCCGCGTCGTGCCGCTGCGCAACATGGGCGCCGCGATCAGCCCGTTCAACGCCTTCCTGATCCTGCAGGGCATCGAAACCCTGGCCCTGCGCATGGACCGCATCTGCGAAAACTCGCTGAAGATCGCCCAGTTCCTGCAGAAGCACCCGAAGGTGAGTTGGGTCAACTACGCCGGCCTGCCCGAGCACAAGGACCACGCGCTGGTGCAAAAATACATGGGCGGCCGCGCTTCCGGCATCCTCAATTTCGGCGTCAAGGGCGGCCGCGACGGCGGCGGCAAGTTCCAGGATGCGCTGCAGCTGGTCACCCGCCTGGTCAACATCGGCGACTGCAAGACCCTGGCCTGCCACCCGGCGTCGACCACGCACCGCCAGCTGTCGCCGGAAGAACTGGCCAAGGCCGGCGTTTCCGAAGACATGATCCGCCTGTCGATCGGCATCGAGCACGTCGATGACCTGATCGCCGATCTGGATCAGGCGCTGAACGCCGCCTGACCCTAGCATCTGCCCAGGACGAACCCGGCTCCAGCCGGGTTTTTTTCGCCTGTACCGTGCCATGCCATTGATCTATGCTGAAAGCTTGCATGCCGCGCGCCGACTTCAACTGGAAGGAGTTCAATATTGGCGGCCGGCCGCGCGCACTGCCGCCAACCTCGGTATCAAGTCGCCGCTCGGGGCCGCCGTGGTCTACGGCAGCTTCGCCGCACTGGGCGGGCACGGCGCCGAAGTATCGCGGACCGCGCTCGCGGCGACTCCGTAGAGCTGCCATGACGGGCCGCAACCGGGCACCCGCAGTCTGGCGCTGCAGACGCCGCTTGCGCGCGGTCTCGACGTCCGTCTGGTGCAACTGGGGCTCTCGGAGCGCGGCGTCAACATCAAGGCGGACGGTATCTTCGGCCAGACCAGCGTCGCCCTGCTCAAGGGCTATCAGGCCAGCCACGGCCTGCCGGTCAACGGCGTCGCCGACCCACTGCTGATCAGCCAGTTGCTGGCCTGATTCAGCTTTCGCTGCCGCCCTCGTCGAGGGTGAGCAGCGGCTGCGGCCGGCTCATGACGTAGAGCACGCCGGCACAGGCGCAGAGGAAGGCAACGGCGGCCAGCGCACTGGGCACCCAGGTATCGGCCAGCCCGCGCTCGATCCACAGCCAGATGAACAGGCCGAATGCCGGCAGCGCCAGCAAGGCGCAGAAAGCCGCCGTGGCCAGAGCCACCTGCTGACCGATGTGGCGTTTCAAAATCATTGCACTTCCTCTACCAAAAGCCAGATCGAACGCGCATCCTGCCCGCCGCTGGTTGACCGTCCGAAACTGCCGGCCTGATTGCCGCTGACCTGGCGGCTCGCTCCGCCCAGTTCGATCCATTCGCCGAGACGACCGGAAACGGTGGTCGACAAACTCTGGGTGCTGACACTGCCGGGCGGACCGAAGCGTGAAGCGCTGTCGGCCTGCTGGCTGATGTCTATGGTAACCCGCTCGCCGTTGAGCCGTGGCGTGGCAAAAAAGCCGCGGCCAATGTCCTGGAAAACCACCGTCTCGCTGATCACCGCGCCGCCGGGGCCGATCGTCGCCTGGCGCATGGGAATCGGTAGCGAATGCCCGACCTGGATGAAGGCCTGGCCGCCCTCGACGGTCTGCACCATCTGCCCTGAATTTTCGCTGCGCGCGCCCTGCGTGTCCCACAGGCGGGCATCGACACGGGTGCGGCGGCTGTCGCCGATCACCACCTGGCCGCTGACCTCGCCGCCGCGGCTGGATGCCTCGGTCTCGCGATTCTGGCTGACACGGATGATCAGGCGCCGCGACGGCCGGTCGATGGTCGCCAGCACCCGCCTGATCTCTTCGCGGTTGCGCGCGCTGGCGCGCAGGAAGAGCTGGTCGTTCATGCCGGTCAGCGTGCCGCCCGGCTCGAGCAGCGGCAGCAGCGTCGGTAGCACCTGGTCGAGCGTCTGGCTGCGCAGCGGAATGATTTCGAGTTCCTGCTGCGCCGCTGCCGGCCCACCAAACAGAACCATCAGGCACAGCAGGAGGCGTAGCAACGTGGCCTTCACGCTTCGCAGCACAAGGCGATGCGGTGGCAATTGGCGAGGTCGCCGGCGACGACGGCAACCACCGCCGGATCGGCCCGCCCCTGCGCGGCGCGTTCCTCGAGGATGGCGAGAATCTCGTACGGCGCCATCGGCTTGCGGTAGGGGCGTTCCTGCGCCAGCGCCTGGAAAATGTCGGCGACGTTGATGATGCGCGCTTCGAGCGGCAAGGCGGCGCCGCCGACATGGAAGGGATAGCCATGCCCGTCCGGCGTCTCGTGGTGGTAATACGCCCAGCTGGCGAGATCGTCGATGGCGTGCAGGCGCTTGAGCACCTGCCGCGTGCCGAAGCTGTGGCCCTTCATGATGTTGAATTCCTGCGGCGTCAGAGCATTGTGACCTTCGATGATCTCGTCGGGGATCTGCAGCTTGCCGATGTCGTGCAGCAGGCCGGCCACCTCGATCTTTTCGCAGGTGACCGGGTCGAGTCCCATCTTGCCCGCCAGATGGCGCGACAGCAGGGAAACGCCGCGCGAGTGCTGCTCGGTGTACGGTGACTTGGCGTCGATGATGCGGGCGAAGATGTCAGCGCAGTGCTTGAATTCCTGCCAGCTGACCATGCGCAGGTCGCCGAAGCTTTCCATTTCCATCTGATACTGCTGCACCGACTCGGGCTGTAGCGCCAGCCAGAAGGCCTCGCCTTCCGACAGGGCAAGAAAGGCGTCGATCAGATCGGGGGCGAACAGGCGGCCACGCTCGGCAGCCAGCCGCTCGCGGACCTCTTCGACGTGCGCCAGAGTAGTGTTGTCGGCATGGAACGGGGCGGCCAGCACATCGATGCGGTCGGCGAGGAAAATGAGGTTGGCGAAATGCACCGTCTGCGCGTCCAGCGGCTGCTTTTCGAGCCACATCCAGCGGCTGTGGTGATAGCGGATGATCGGCGCCAGATGCGCCAGCGGCGCGAAATCCTGCAGCAGTTCCTCGCCGCGGATGCAGTGTTCCTGCGAGCCCGACCATTCGAGATCGACGACCAGCCTTTTATGGACGCGGGTCGAGGAAACGCCGCAGTCGTGCAGCAGACCGGCATCGTAGAGCAGCAGCTGGACCTGCTCGTCGAACCTGAGCTGGCGGGCCAGTTCGCGCGCCAGCATGCCGACCCGGCGGCCATGCAGCAGGTCGTCGACGCCGACGAGGTCGACGGTGTTGGCGATGGTCATGACCAGCTGGCGCAGGTCGATGGCGAGGTCTTGCGGAACCGCTTGTTCGTCCATGGCGTTCAGCTCGCGTTGTGCGGCAGGGCGAGATACTCGCGCGAGTTCATCTCGGTCAGCCGGCTGACGGTGCGGGCGAATTCGCCGGCCTGGGTGCCCTGGGTGTACAAGGCATCGGCCGGGCAATCGGCGGTGGCGATCAGCTTGACCTTGTGGTCGTAGAAGACGTCAACCAGCCAGGTGAAGCGCCGCGCTTCCGATGCCTGGTGCTGCGTCATCTGTGGAATGTGCGAGAGCATCACAGTATGGTAGGCGCGGGCGATTTCGAGGTAGTCGTTCTGCGAACGCGGGCCGCCGCACAGCGTCCGGAAATCGAACCAGATGACGCCGTGGGCGCGGCGGACGCTATCGATATTGCGCCCGAGCACTTCGATATGCCCGCCCTTTTTGCCCTCCTCGCCGGCGACCATGCGGAAGTATTCGAGCATCTTCTTTTCGGCGGCAGCGTCGGACGGGTGATGGTAGATCTCGACCTGCTCCAGAGCGCGCAGGCGATAGTCAATGCCGGCTTCGACCTCGAGTACATCGAGCTGACGCTTGAGCAGGTCGATGGTCGGCAGGAAGTTTTCCCGTTGCAGGCCGTTCGGGTATAGGCGGTCGGGCGGGTAGTTGGAGGTCATGACCAGGATGACGCCCTGCTCGAACAGGCCGTCGAGCAGGCGGCCGAGGATCATCGCATCGGCGATGTCCGACACGTGGAACTCGTCGAAGCAGAGCAGGCGGACCTCGCGCGCAATCTGCTCGGCGATCTTGAGCATGGGGTCCGGCTCGCCCTTGTATTTGTCGAGATCGTGGTGAATCTGCTGCATGAAGGCATGAAAATGGATGCGTCGCTTGCGCCGGTAGGGCACAGCATCGTAGAAGCAGTCCATCAAAAAGCTCTTGCCGCGCCCGACCCCACCCCAGAAATACAGGCCCCGCGGCGGCCTGGGCGGCGCCAGCAGGCGCTTGAAGGTGCTGCCGCGGTTGACCTTGAAGGCCAGCAGGCCGGTGTACAGGTTCTGCAGCGCGCTGGCGGCGGCCATCTGGGCGGCATCGGCAAAATAGCCCCGCGTCTTGAGCAGGGCCTCGTAGGCATCGAGCATGCCCTGGGCGGAGACGTTCAGTTTTTTGTGCGGCATGGGGCTAAATGATATATCAGGCAGGAGGCGATTGACGCGGTGCAACAAGCGGCATGGTGATGCGGAAGCGTGTGCCCTCGCCTAGCGCACTATCGACGGCAATGCTGCCACCAAGGACGACGGTGACGGCATTCCAGACGATATGCAGGCCGAGGCCGCTGCCGCCACGGCCGAGCTTGCTGGTGACGAAGGGATCGAAGATGCGGCCGATCAGTTCCGGCGGGATGCCAGCGCCGTCGTCGGCAACCTGCAGGCACACCTGGTCGACGCCCTCACGCGCGGCCAGAATCTCGATGCGCCCCTGCGTTCGTCCCTCGAAAGCGTGGCCCAGCGCATTCGTCAGCAGGTTGGTCAGCACCTGCCCGAGTGGCCCCGGATAGCTGTCCATCGCAATGTCGCGGGGAACCCGGCAATTTATTTTGAACGGTACCCGTTTCAGCGTGGGCTGCATGGTCAGCAGGATTTCATCGACCACTTCGGCCAGCAGGAACTGCCGGCGCTGGACGCTGGTCTGGTCGATCGCGACCTGCTTGAAGCTGGTGATCAGTTCGTTGGCCCGCTGCAGATTGCGCACGGCGATCTCGCTGCCGCGTTCGACGCGATTGACGAAACTTTCCAGCGTCGACCGGCGCAAGCCGCTTTCCATCTCGCGGCGGAAGGCGCGGGCCTGATCGTGCAGCGTCGACACCGCCATAACGCCATTGCCGATCGGCGTATTGAGCTCGTGCGCAACACCGCCGACCAGGTTGCCGAGCGAGGCGAGCTTTTCGCTACGCACCAGTTCGCCCTGCGCCAGCTTGAGGGTTTCCATGGCTTCCGACAGCTCGCGGTTGGCGCGTGCCAGATCGATGGTCCGTAACTCCACCCGGTGCTCGAGCAGCAGATTGAGTTGTTGCACGTTCTGCAGGCTCTGCAGCAGGCGCTCCTCGCTCCTTTCGAGTTCCCCCTGGCGCTGGCGGATCGCCTCGGCCATCGATTCCATGTCGGAAGCCAGCTGGTTGAATTCGAGAATCGGCCCGCGCGCCACCTTGCCGCCGAACTTGCCGCTGGTCAGCGCCCGTGTCTGCGCGATCAGGTCGCGCAGCGGCGCACTCATCCGGGCCGCCCACAGGGGCGCCAGAATCAGCGCCAGCAGCATCGATCCGGCAAAACCACTGAGAACGAGCCCGATGGTCATCCGGACGCGCTCGTTGTCCAGCCTGGCGGGCGACCCAACCATGAAGGTCCACTGCAGCTTGTCCGAACGCGCGAGGCCGGTATCGTAGCGCGAACCGGCAAAACGGAGCTGGCGGACATCGCCATCCGGCCCCAGGGAGAGACCGCGCAGCTCGGCGGCCCAGTTGCGCAGGCGCTCGCTTTCGGCCAGATTCTTGCCGGCGACGTATTCGCCGGCGCGATCGACGACCAGCACCGGGTAAGTAAGGTCGGCCGCCCCAGCGCGCAAGACGGCGGTCGCGAAATCCGGCGCCACTTCGCCGAGCAGCACGTAATCGCCGAAGGGGATGGCCAGGCCGATCGTGGCATCGCCCTTCAGCGCCGAAAGGTAGCGGTCGCTCCAGACCCGTCGCGCCAAACGCTGCGCCGACGTAAACAGCGGATTGCGCGAAAGGTCGGTACCGACCAGATTGGGGCGTACATTCTGCGTATCTTCCGGCAGCGCCACATACTTGACGCGACCAGTGTCACTGAGCAGATAGAGGGCCGTGAAGCCGCCCTCGGCAACCACGGCATCGAGAAAGCGCTGGATCTGCGCCGGCGGCATCTCGAGGCTCAGGGCGCCGAGCGTCCCGAGGCGCCCTTCGAGGCTGTCGATCAGCTGCTCGAAATAGTGCGCCAGGCTGACTGCGTCGTTGCGCGCATGCTGGCGGTCTTCGGCAAGGATCGCGGGAACGCGGTAGGCGAGCACGCTGAAGCCGATGATGCAGAAAGTGACGAGCGTGGCGACCAACAGCAGCAGAATGAGCGAAGTCCTCAGCCGCCATGCGCCTGTTGCGGTCAACCGCTCTGACTGACTCAAAATGCTTGCCTAGCGCAAGGTAACGAAATGGCCGTCACGCACCACCGCGACATGCGGAATGCGGCGACTGTCGCCGAAGCGGTCGAAGCTGATGCCATCCTCGGCACCGGGAAAGGGGCCGCGCGTCAGCATGGTTTCGCGCAGCGACTCTCCGTTGTTGCGCCGGGCAAGCGCTTCCAGCACGGCGCGCGTCGCATCGTAGGCGGCGACACCGGCAAACCCAGGCTCGCGCTGGAAACGTTCGAAATAGACGTCACTCAACCGTGCCAGCCCCGCCGCCTTGCTGTCGCGGTCGAAATAATTGTGAAGCACCATGCCCTCCACCGCATTGCCGCCCAGTTCAATCAGGCGATCGGTGGTCGCCCATTGCGAGGCGAACAGGAGCACCTGCTGATTGCGGTCGCGGATTTTCTGGGCAATGCGTGCCGCGTCGACGGCACTCGCGATCAGCAGGATGGCATCGGGCCGCTTGTTCAGGACGTGCCGGGCAATGGCCCCGAAATTCGCATCGGGGCTGGATTCGAAGGCAAACGGCAGGACATCCTCGCCGGCCTGCTGGAAGGCGACGGTGAATTCGCGCAGCCAGCTCTCCGTGTAGGCCAGGTTCTTCTGATCATAGATAGCCGCCACGCGACGCACGCCACTCTCGCGGAAATGATAGTCGGCACTCAGCCTTGCCTCTTCGCGGGTACTCGACATCATCAGGAAGAGATTGTCGTCTTGGCCGAAAAACTTGCGCGCGGTAACGGTCGGGCTGACCAGAACGATGCCGGCCCGTTGCGCCAGCGGCAGGACAACCTCTGCCATGGCACTGGTCATCGGCCCGACGATGGCCTCGACCCCCGACGCAATCAGTTCGTTGGCGGCAGCGATTGCCTTTTCCGGGCTCTGGGCATCGTCACGGACGATCAGTTCGACCGGGCGGCCATTGATGCCCCCGGCCCGGTTGACCTCCTCAACGGCGATCTGCGCGCCATTGCGCCCGGCCTCGCCGAGATCGGCGACGTTACCGGTGAGCCCGGCGAGGAAGCCGACGCGCAGCGGCTCGCGCGGGCCGCAACCGGTCAGGATGATGACCGCGAACAGGCATGGGACGAGCCGGCGCATGGGCGTTCAGCGTTCCCGGTTCCCAAGCCAGACCAGCAGATCCTGTTGCGCCATCGGCGGTGCGTAAACCATCCCCTGTGCCTCGTGGCAACCGAGATCGACCAGGGTCTGCAGCTGCTCACAGTCCTCGACGCCCTCGGCCAGAACGCGCATACCCAACTGTTTGCCGAGCTGGATCACCATCGCGGCTATCGGTGTACCGGAATGCTGGTCGTCGAGCGCGTGGACAAAGCTGCGGTCGATCTTGAGGCAGTTGGCCGGCAGGCGGGCCAGATAGCTCAGCGACGAGAAGCCGGTGCCGAAATCGTCGATGGCGATCAATGCCCCCATTACCTTGATCGCATGCATGCGCTCAACAGTCTGCACCCAGCCCGAAAGCGCCACGGATTCGGTTATTTCAAGCTCCAGCATGCTGGGATCAATCGCACTTTCGGCAATCGCATCACGGACCACGTCCAGAAAGCCCGGCTGGCGGAACTGTACCGGCGACACATTGACCGCAATGCGTAGCGGATAGCCGTGGGCCGCCAGTTCACCTTGCGCAACCAGGGCCGTCCGCAGCACCCAGCTGCCCACGGCGACAATCAGGCCGGACTGCTCGGCAACCGGAATAACCTGGTCGAGCGGTACGAATTCACCAGCCGCGGTGCGCCAGCGCAACAAGGCTTCAATACCGACAACGGCGCCAGAAGCGAGATCGATCTGCGGCTGATAAACGACGAAGAGGTCGCGGTTGTCCAGCGCGCTGCGCAGATCGTGCAACATGTGCACCCGCTGCCGGGTCAGCACGCCAACTTCAGCGGTGTAATAGGCGTCGTTCCCGGGACCGGCGACCTTGGCGCGCTTGAGCGCGATCGCTGCATTGCGCAGCAGATCGGCACCATCGGCGTCGACCGCATCAGCGCAGACGAGACCGATCGAGAACGAAATGATGTGCAGCCCGCCCTCACTGTCGAAGGGCTCAAGCAAGATGTTGCGCAAGCTGACCGGATTTACGACCTCGCTGCGGCCAAAGGCACCGAATACGTCGCTGCCGACTCGCGCAACATGCACGTCGTCGGGAAGCATGGCACGCAAGCGTCCACCCACCGCCTGCAGTTGCTGGTCGCCGAAGCGGTAGCCGAAGGCATCGATGGTTTCCGAGAACTGATCGATATCGATCAGCGCCAGCACGTAGTTTCCGCTCCGTGCGCCATCCGCCAGTTCGTCGATGGCTTCGATCTGCGCCGCACGATTCGGCAAGCGGGTCAGGGTGTCAACGTAGGCCGCCTTGCGCAAGCGCTCGACAAGGCCGATATTCTCGCCGCAGATGGCAATGTTGGTACGGAACACATTGAGCAGGTGACGGTCGATCTGGCGGATTGCTGCGGTCGACTCGATAAAGACGGCAAAATTGCTGCCGTGCCGCCCGGCGAAATAGAGCGCCAGGGAACGCTCGCCGCACTGGTTCCGGCGCTCCTGCAGACAACACTCCAGCATCTGGCGGGCGGTCTGCTCCGTCACTGCCGCCAGCGGCTGATTCGTCATTTCCCCGTAGCGTCCGGCCGCCGCCAGAACGATGCCATCCGTCGCATCGCCTCCGGTACGGACACAGACCATACCTTCCGGCGGGATGCCGAGCAGATCGGACAACTGCACGATGACCGCAGCGGCAAAGGACGGCAGGCCCTGCTCGGCATTGAAATGGCTGGAGCCGTCGATGATCAGTTCGAGGCCGCTGCGGCTCGCTTCCAGGCGCTGAATCTGCTCGAAGGAGCGAATGGCCGCCGTCACCGTAGTGAACAACTTGCCGCGTGTCAGTTCGGTCTTGGTCTTGTAATCGTTGATGTCGTAATTGGCGATGGCGTCGAGTTCCGGCGCATACCCCGGCTGACCGGTACGCAGAATGATCCTCACGGCATCCAGGCCCAACTCGTTGCGAATGCGTTCGACCGCCTTGAGACCGGCGTCCTCGTGTTCCATCACCACATCGAGCAAAATGACCGCAACGTCACGCTGGCGCTCAAGGAGGGCGATCGCCTCCTCGGCACTGAAAGCATGCAGGAATTCCAGCGGCCGGCCGAGGACCCGCAAATCGCCCAGGGCAAATTCGGTGGCGTGATGGACATCCTTATCATCATCGACGATCAGCAGGTACCAGCACGCCTCCGCCGCGCTGCCGGAATCGGGAGACGGCATGTCATCGAGGAAGGCCAGTTGATCGTCGTCGTTATGCATTCTGCAAGCCGAATGGGATTTAATCGCAATTGAGGTAGTAGTATGGCGGCAAGCCCCACAAAAACAAAGAGCCCCGCAGGGCTCTTTGCTTGGTCTTGTCGGCTGACGCTTGCGCCAGCCGGCAGCATCAGAAGTTCAGCGTACGCTTGTCGCAGGCCAGCGCGGCTTCATGCACGGTCTCCGACAGGGTCGGATGTGCATGACAGATGCGCGCCAGATCTTCGGAAGCACCACCGAATTCCATCGCCACGACGGCTTCTGCGATAATTTCGGAGGCGTTGGCGCCGATGATGTGCACGCCAAGGATACGATCGGTGTCCTTGCAGGCCAGCATCTTGACGAAGCCGGACGGATCGCCCATGCCCAGCGCCCGGCCATTGGCCAGGAACGGCACCTTGCCGGACTTGTAGGCAACGCCTTCAGCCTTGAGCTGCTGCTCGGTCTTGCCGACCCAGGCGATTTCCGGCGAGGTGTAGATGACCCAAGGAATGGTGTCGAAATTGCAGTGACCAGCCTGGCCAGCCATCAGCTCGGCAACCATGACGCCTTCTTCATGCGCCTTGTGTGCCAGCATCGGGCCGCGAACAACGTCGCCGATCGCCCAGACACCCGGCAGATTGGTCTTGCAATGGCCATCGACTTCAACCATGCCACGCGCGTCCAGCTTGAGGCCAACGCCTTCAGCATTCAGGCCATCGGTATTCGGCACACGACCAATGGAAACAATCAGGCGGTCAGCATCAAGCTTCTGTTCCTTGCCATCCTTGTCGGTGTAGGCGATGGAAACCGATTTCTTGGTGGCCTTGATGTCGCCGATCTTGACGCCCATCTGGATGTTCAGGCCCTGCTTGGTGAACAGCTTGAGGGCTTCCTTGGCAACGTCCACATCGGCTGCCGCCAGGAAATCCGGCATGGCTTCGAGAACGGTGACTTCGGAACCGACACGACGCCAGACCGAACCCATTTCCAGACCGATGACGCCAGCACCAATAATGGCCAGCTTCTTCGGCACGGATTCCTGGTTCAGGGCGCCTTCATTGTCCATGACGATTTTCTGGTCGACCGGCAGGTTCGGCAAGTGACGAGCCTTGGAGCCGGTGGCGACGATGACCTGCTTGGCCAACACTTCCTCGGCGCCAACCTTGACCTTCCAGAATTCGCCTTCCTTGGCGACAAAGGAACCGTGGCCGGCCAGGAAAGTAACCTTGTTCTTCTTGAGCAGCATCTTGATGCCGCCGGTCAGCTGATTGACCACACCATCCTTGCGCGCCTTCATGGTCGGCACATCGATGGTGGCCTTGCCGACCTTGATGCCTTGGGCTTCGAATGAGTGGCCGGCTTCCTCGAACAGGTGCGAGGTATGTAGCAGGGCCTTGGACGGAATGCAGCCGACGTTCAGGCAGGTACCGCCGAGACGCGGCTCGCCCTTGGGATCGGCATAGGGATTGGATTCGGCGCAAGCAGCCGAAAAACCGAGTTGTGAAGCGCGAATGGCTGCAATGTAGCCGCCGGGGCCACCACCGATAACGAGCACGTCAAATTGCTGGGACATGAATATCCTTTCAGATCTTAAATGTGCAAAAGCGCCAGCCCCCTTTGACGGGGAACTGGCGCCGGCAAACGTCGATTAGACGCCGAGCAGCAGGCGTGAAGGATCTTCCAGCGCTTCCTTCATGGTCACCAGACCGAGGACGGCTTCGCGGCCGTCGATGATGCGGTGATCGTAGGACATGGCCAGATAGTTCATCGGACGCACAACGACTTGACCGTTCTCAACCATGGCACGGTCCTTCGTGGCATGGATGCCCAGAATGGCCGATTGCGGCGGGTTGATGATCGGGGTGGACATCATCGAACCGAAGATGCCGCCGTTGGAGATCGAGAAGGTACCGCCGGTCAGATCTTCGATGGACAGCTTGCCATCCTTGGCCTTGGCACCGAATTCGGCAATCTTCTTTTCGATTTCGGCGATGCTCATCTGGTCGGCGTTGCGGATGATCGGCACGACCAGGCCGCGCGGCGAACCGACGGCGATACCGATGTCGATGAAGCCGTGATAAACGATGTCATTGCCATCGACCGAGGCGTTGAGGATCGGGAACTTCTGCAGGGCGGCACAAGCGGCCTTGACGAAGAAGCCCATGAAGCCGAGACGAACGCCGTGGGCCTTCTCGAACTTCTCGCCGTACTGCTTGCGCAGCGCCATCATCGGGCCCATGTTCACTTCGTTGAACGTGGTCAGGATGGCATTGGTTTGCTGCGATTGCAGCAGGCGCTCGGCGATACGGGCACGCAGACGGGACATCGGGACGCGCTGTTCGGTGCGGTCGCCGAGGGCGACAGTAACCGGCGGCGTCGGCATGGCGGCCTTGGCAGCAGCCGGAGCGGCAACCGGGCCAGCCTTCGGTGCAGCGGCAACAGCATCTTCTTTGGTGACGCGACCGCCGCGACCGGAACCGGCGACATCAGCGGCAGCAACGCCCTTCTCGTCGAGGATCTTGCGGGCGGACGGGCTGGCCGTACCAGCCGGCGCGGCAGCAGCGGCAACCGGAGCAGCGGCGGCGGCAGCCTTCGGTACTTCAGCGGCCGGCGCGGCAGCACCTGCCTTGGCTTCGGTGTCGATACGCGCGATCAACTCGCCGGAAACAACGGTTTCACCGTCACCCTTGACGATTTCGACCAGGACGCCAGCGCCGGGCGATGGCACTTCGAGAACGACCTTGTCGGTTTCGATATCGATAAGGATTTCGTCACGGGCAACCGCCTCGCCGATTTTTTTCTTCCAGGAAGCCAGCGTGCCTTCGGCAACGGACTCGGACAACTGGGGAACTTGTACTTCGATAATGCTCATAGTGACTCCACTCTGCTTTAGTTATTAGTACTCGATCTTGCCCAGGGCGGACTCGACCAGTGCTTTTTGTTGCTCGTTGTGCTTGGCCAGATAGCCAACCGCCGGTGACGAGGATGCCGGACGCGATACCAGCAGCATCTTCTGCTTGTTGCCAAGCTGCGTATCGAGATGATGGCGCGAAGCAATCCAGTACCAGGCGCCCTGATTGCGCGGCTCTTCCTGGCACCAGACGACTTCGCTCGCCTTCGGATACTTGGCCAGTTCCTTCTCCAGATGATCTTTCGGGAAGGGGTAAAGCTGCTCAACGCGAACGATGGCGATGTTGGCGATTTTCTTCTCGCGACGGGCGGCCAGCAGGTCGTAATAAACCTTGCCGGAACACAGGACAACACGGGTAACTTTCTTGGCATCGATCTTGTCGATTTCACCGATGATCGGCTGGAACTGACCCGTTGCCAGATCTTCCAGCGAGCATGCCGCGTCCTTGTGACGCAACAGGGACTTCGGTGTCATGACGATCAACGGCTTACGCTGCTGGCGCACGCCCTGCCGACGCAGCATGTGGAAAACCTGGGCGGCCGTCGTCGGCACGCAGACTTCCATGTTCATCTCGGCGCAGAGCTGCATGTAGCGTTCGAGGCGGGCGGAAGAGTGTTCCGGACCTTGACCTTCGTAACCGTGCGGCAGCAGCATGACCAGACCGCAGGCGCGGCCCCACTTGGCTTCGCCGGAGGCGATGAACTGATCAATGACGACCTGGGCGCCGTTGGCGAAGTCACCGAACTGGCCTTCCCAGATCACCAACTCGTACGGATTGGCGGAAGCGTAGCCGTAGTCGAACGCCAGTACAGCCTCTTCCGAGAGCACGGAGTCGTAGCACTGGAAGCCGGCCTGCTTTTCCTGCAGGTGCTTGAGCGGATAGTAGGTGCCTTCGTCCCACGTTTCGCGATTCTGGTCGTGGAAGGCGGCGTGGCGGTGGAAGAAGGTGCCGCGACCGACGTCCTCGCCGGAAATGCGCACTCCGTAGCCGGAAACCAGCAACGAAGCGTACGCCAGGTTCTCGGCCATGCCCCAGTCGACCGGCAGCTTGCCCTCGCCCATCGCCGCGCGATCCTCTGCGATTTTCTTGACGCGGGAGTGCAGCGTGAAGCCTTCAGGGAAGGTGGTCAAACGCTTTGACAGACGCTGCAGCTCCTTGAGCGGCACCGTGGTATCGCAGTTCTCGATGTAACCCTTGGTCAGGAACGGCGTCCAGTCGATGGTGTTCGGATGCTTGTAGCCGGCCAGCACCGGGTTGTACAGCAGCTCGCCCTTGTCCAGGTGCTCGCGGTACTGGGCGATCATCTGATCGGGACCGTCGGCCGGCAGCACGCCTTCGGCAATCAGCTTGTCGCCGTAGAGCTTGCGAGTACCCGGATGCTGGGCAATCTTCTTGTACATCAGCGGCTGGGTGACCATCGGCTCGTCCTGCTCGTTGTGACCGAGCTTGCGGAAACAGATGATGTCGACCACGACGTCTTTCTTGAACTGCTGACGGTACTCGACAGCGAGTTGGGTGACCAGCGCCACCGCTTCCGGATCGTCACCATTGACGTGGAAGATCGGTGCATCGGCCATCTTGAAGATGTCGGTGCAGTAGTGGCCGGAACGGTAGTCGCGCGGATCGCTGGTGGTGAAACCGATCTGGTTGTTAACCACGATATGCAGCGTGCCACCCGTACCATAGCCGCGGGTTTGCGCAAAATTGAGCATTTCCTGATTGACACCTTGGCCGGCAACGGCCGAGTCACCGTGAATGACGACCGGCAGCACCTTGGCCTTGCCCTCTTCACCACGGCGAAGCTGTCGGGCATAGACCGACCCCTCGACCACCGGATTGACGATTTCGAGGTGTGACGGGTTGAAAGCCAGCGTCAGGTGGCAAGGGCCTCCCGGTGTCGACACGTCGGACGAGAAGCCCATGTGGTACTTGACGTCGCCGGCGGAAAGATCGCTCTTCTTCTTGCCTTCGAATTCGGCGAACAGCATCGACGGAGCCTTGCCCAGCGTATTGACCAGCACGTTCAGGCGGCCGCGATGAGCCATGCCGATC
>Ga0209310_1001757_pt1 | contig 15234 bp, 10 predicted proteins | sample AD_UKC030_MetaG_FD_184415 | JGI IMG/M metagenome (GOLD analysis project Ga0209310, IMG submission 184415) | Active sludge microbial communities of municipal wastewater-treating anaerobic digesters from USA - AD_UKC030_MetaG (SPAdes) (version 2) | ecosystem: Engineered > Bioreactor > Anaerobic >... | reverse complement strand
GCCGTCGTACCTCGAGTCGCTCCACCGCCTCGTCGGCTGCGCGAGCTGCGCCACGACGGACCGCGTCATCGCGGTCTTCTCCTACGCGCCCCTCCCGGGCGAGGCCGACGTCCCGGTGGGCGGGCCCGACGAGCTTCTGAAGGGGCTCTCCCGGGCGCTCCTCCGGGACTGGGACGAGAGCCAGGTGAAGGCGTTCGCCTCCCGCGAATCGGCCGAGGAGGCCCTCCGTCTCCGCGCCTCGGGCGGCGGCTCCCTCGGAGACTTCGCCGCGCGGTGGAGCCCGTTCTCGTTCTGTCCCTCCCCGTTCCTCGTGAGCGGCCTCTCCCCGGTGCGCTGGGACGAGTGGGCCGACTTCGTCGGCGGTCGCACGGAGGAGGACCTCGTCTCCGCCGCCGCACCAGAGAGCCTCGAGACGCAGTCGGCGCGCCACCGGCTCGAGTGGTTGCGCACGTCGCTTCCGCCGACCGGGCGCTTCCTCTACGGACACGACGGATCGGGCGTCGACGCGATCGAGGTCCTCTACCTGAAGATGACGGCCTTCCGGCAGCTCGCCGCGGGCCTCCTTTCGTTCTATCGCGCCACCGGGCAGCCGCACCTCGACCTGCACCCGGGGCACGTCCTCCTCGACAGCTACGGCACCGGCGCCTCGCTCCCGGCCCTCTGGACATTCCAGGCTCGGCTGCACGGTCTGGCCGCGGCCTCGAGGACGTCCTCGTTCGGCGTCGAGGTCGTCGTCCCGCCGCCGGAGCCGATGTTCCCGTACGCGGCTCCCGAGATCCTCGAGTTCCGCCTCGCCTCGCGCCGTCCCGGCGACGTCTACCTCTCCGAGGTCGAGCCGGCGGACGCGGGGCTCGGCGTGAAGGTCGAGGGGCGGCTCAGCGACCCGAACGGCCTCTTCCCGAGGCCGGAAGAGCCCGACTGGATCCACGTCACGTTCCCCGACGAGGCGCTCGGCCTCGGGATCGACGCCCTCGTCGTGAGGCGGAAGCCCGACGTCCCGGCCTCCTACGAGGAGCTGACGTTCGTCTCCGAGCCGATCGAGCTCGATGACGCCGCGGTGAAGCGGCTCCGCCGCTCTTTCGGAGTGCGCCTCCCCGGCGCGCGCTACAAGGTCTACCCTCGCTTCGGCGCGCCGTCCGACCTCTACTCCCTCGGCGTCCTCCTCCTGCGGTCCCTCGCCGGCGGCGAGCGGACCGAGCTGCCGGAGCTCCTGCAGGGGGTCCAGCGGGCCGCCGCGGCGGCCGTCCGTTCGAAGGACGGGGACCCCCTCGCGCGCGTGAGGGCGGCCCTGGCCGCGGAGGCGTCGACCGCGACGCTCCTCGATCGCTCCCGCGTCTTCTGGAAGGAGGAGGACCGCGTTCCGGGCCGGCCGAACGCGATCCCGCCGCCCCTGTTCGAGAGAGCGCTCCTTCTCGCGCTCCGTCTCCTGACGCGGATTCCGGGTTTCTCGATCGCGATCGGTCCGGGAGACTTCGTGGCGGAGGACCCGACGGGCCGCGTCGAGCAGGCGCTTCGGGAGACGGACGAGGTCGTCGCCGAGCTCCGGGCGCTCCTCGTCCACCGCCAGCCGCTGCATTTCGAGATCCAGGACGTCCTCGCGGAGCTGCTCGAGGCGGAGTCGGAGACGGCGCCGCGCACCTGACGCCGGGCCGGGTCGCGGGGTTTCCGGACCGAGGGTAATATCCGGCCACTGTGTCCGACAGGTCGTCCGTCTCCTCGTTCGAGGTGCTGGCGTGTCGCCCCTTCGCGGAGGGGCGCCCGTGAGCGTCCCGCCGCGCTCCCTCACGCTCGAGGTCTGGCTCGGCCCGATGGAGGGGCTCCGCTACGCCGCCGAAGCGCGGCAGGCGATGCAGCTCGTCCGCATCGGCCGCCTTCCGTTCGACCGGCAGTCGAAGGAGCGGAACCACCTCGTCCTCTCCGTCTCCGCCGGCGTCTCCGGCTCGCACGCGGAGGTTCGCTTCGCGCAGGGCCGGATCTTCCTCAGGGACCTCGGCAGCTCGAACGGGACGTTCGCGGCCCAGCAGGCGGTGACGACCGAGACCGAGGTGAAGTCGGGCGAGATCTTCCTCGTCTCGCTGACGCCGGTGCAGGTCTACCTGACGAGTCCGCTCGCGGCGCCCCCGCCCTTCGAGCCGCTTCCCGTGACGCACTGGGAAGGCGCCGCCGTCGAGCCGCTCCTTTCCGCGGCGGTCGCCTGCGCGGCCGGGAGGCGGGAGGGATACGTCGACACGCGCCACCTGCTCGACGCGGTCCTCGCGCTCGGCGACCCGGAGATCGAGGAGCTCCTCTCGAGCGGCGGCGCGCGGCCGGCGGAGGTCCGCGAGACTCTCTTCCGGAAGCCCTTCTTCCGCGATGCGATCGGCTGGATCGCCGAGATCCTCGTCAAGCCGGTCAACCTGACGGGGAGCTTCGAGACCGCCGTCGTCTCTCCCCGCGTCGCGCGCCTCCTCGACGGCACCCGCACCGCCGTCCCCGACGGGGTCGCGGGCGACGAGGCGGTCCGCTGGGCCGCCCGAAGCGTCCTCGCCGGGCTCGTCGCCGACCGGTTCGGGCCGGTCGGCGACTGGCTGACTTCGTGCGGCCTCACCGCCGTCCCGGAAGGGTTCGTCGGGGAGGCGGGAGCGCGGGCTCCGGCCGCTCGCTCCGCGGAGCCGGAGCTCACCGGTCGGGCTTCTGTGAAGGGCGGCGTTGCGAAGGGGCGGGCCACGACGCTCCTGACGGAAGACGTCGGCGAGGCGACGGCAAGGGGCGGACCGTCCCCGCTCTCGCGGACGCTTCCGCCTCCGCCGCCCCCTCCCCCCGCGACGTCACCGGAGACCTCCGCGGTCGCTCCGGCTTCCGTTCGGCACCGTGAGCCGGAGCCGGAGCAGCGGACAGAGGCCGCCCCGGCCGCGCGGCACGAGCCGCCGCGCGAGCCGGAGCCCCTCCCCGCACCTCCGCCCGCGACCGTTGCGGCTCCGTTCTCGTGGGGCGCGGCGCGGACCCCGGCCGAGATCCTCCTCGACGGCCGGGCGCGCGAGCTCGCCGACGAGCTCTTCGCGCTGGCGGGGGAGCTGCGGTTCGGAACCTCCGACGACCGGCGCCGCCAGCTGAAGCGGCGCGTCGAGAAGGAGCTCGCCCCGCTCCCGAAGGAATCCCGTGCGCGGTTCCTGGAGCTCCTCCGGCGCCATTTCCCGGTGCTGCCGGCGGGCGCCGGGGCCGACCCCGAGGTGGCCCGGCTCCGTCGCAGGCTCGAGGAGTCGGAGCGCAAGCGCGTCGAGGAGAGCCCGTCGAAGAGCGTCGAGCGCCGGAAGCCCCCAGCGTCGGCGGCGCCCTCCGGGCCGCTTCCCCTCAAGCAGCTCGTCCATGGCGAGGACCTCGCGCAGGCGGACCGGAACGTCGTCGTCCTCCGTCGCGTGATCGAGTACGCGCTCGCGATGGAGGGGATGACGCTCGGCCTCATCCAGTCGCTCACGATGCCGGGGAACGAGACGATGGCCTTCAAGCTCCCCGGCTTCAAGGAGACGCTCCGCCACTTCCTCCACGCGATCGAGCAGGGCAAGCCGGTCAGCGTCCAGCGGGTGGAGGAGTACCTCGAGGAGCTGAAGAAGTGGCAGGTCGCGATCCTCGCGGCGTTCCACCAGGCCCCGGGGGAGTGGTTCGACCGCCTCTGGAAGCGGATCAACCCGGTCACGATCGAGTCCGCGCCCCGGAGCGCCGGCTGGAAGCTCCGGGGCGAGGCGGCGGAGTGGTGGGACCTCTACAAGATCGCGGTCCGGGACCTCTCTCCCGACCTGGTCAACGACCAGATCCTCCAGGGCGTGGCCCGACTTTCGAAGGAAGAGCTCGAGAAGCTCAGGAAGACACAGCGAGGAGAACACTCATGACGAAGACGCCGTCCCGCTTCCTGCTCCGGATCGCCGCCTGCGGCCTGCTCCTCGGGGCACTCCCCGCGCTCACCGGCTGCGCGTCGAAGGTCGGGACGATCTCGTTCCGATGCGGCGCCCAGATCAACGGCGGGCTCGCCCTCGCCGTCGACGTCATCCGCGCCACGGAGGAGGAGTCCCGGAAGATCCAGGAGATGGGGGAGAAGTGGTTCTACGACCAGACCCGCTTCAACATCCAGGGCCAGAACCGGATCCAGACCGTGACGTTCACGACCGGCGAGGGCGCCGGCGCCTGCGACAAGACCGTCTCCGTGCCGTTCTCGAAGGGCGAGCGGTTCCTCGTCCTGATCGCCGACTACAAGTTCCAGAACCCCGACCCGACGAAGCACGTCGTCGTCCTCTCCCGCGAGAAGTGGGTGGGGCAGAAGATCCTCGTCTCGGTCCTCGAGCGGGAGCTCGCCGTCGAGCGCCGCTGGTAACGGGGCCCCATGAAGAAGACGCCGCAGGTCCTCTGGGCCGAGGGGATGTTCCTTCGGCCCCACCACCTCCAGACGGCCGAGCGCTACCGCGAGGAAGCCCTCCAGCGCGAGATCCAGAGGATCCAGCCGTTCTACTTCGGGCTCCAGTCCCTGGACGTGGCGCCGGACCAGCTCGAGAACTTCGTCTTCGAGATCCGCGACGTCTCCCTGAAGCTGAAGGACGGCACCGCGCTGTCGTCCGACTCCACGCTCCGCCTCTCCCCCCGGAGCTTCAAGAACGAGCTCGACAAGGCGGGCGGGCGGATGCGCGTCTTCGTCGGCGTGCCGGTGATGCGGGAGAACGCGCCGAACACGTTCGCCCCGGGCGAGGGGCCGGCGGGCGTCGACCGGCGCTACGTCGCCGAGAACGCCGAGGCCCTCGACGAGAACACCGGGTCGAACCCGCAGCCGGTCGGCGTGCGGCGCTGCAACGGCAAGCTCTTCTTCGGCGCCGAGAGCCAGGAGGGCTACGAGTGCCTCGAGGTCGCCGTCGTGGAGCGCTCCGGCTCGGGGCGGAACTTTCCGGTCCTCTCGCGCGAGTTCATCCCGTCGCTGACCGAGCTCGGCGCCTCCCGGACCATCCAGGCGCTCTGCGACGGCGTGACGAACCGGATCGAGGCGAAGCATCGCCTGCTCCTGACCGACGTCGCGCAGGGGCGCCTGGCGATCACCTCCGACGGGACCTCGGGCTGGCAGGCGATCATCAAGCTCCAGATCCTCGGGAGCTTCCTCTTCCTCTTCCAGCAGCTCACGAAGATCCCGCGCATCCACCCGTTCCACGTCTACACCGAGTTCGCGCGCCTCGCGGGCGAGCTCTCGATCTTCGACGACGGCAAGGTCCCGGTCCGGATCCCCGTCTACGACCACGAGAAGCTCGGCCCGTGCTTCCACGAGACGTGCCGCGTCATCGAGGCCCTCCTCGAGAAGATCGTCGCCTCGCGCTTCGTGAAGGTCGACTTCGTCCTCCGGGAGGACCTCCTCGTCGCGGACCTCCTCGAGGAGTGGCTCGCCTCCCAGACCGAGGTCTTCCTCGCGATCGAGGCCGAGATGGAGGAGAAGGACCTGCGCGGCCGGATCGTCACGATGAAGCTCGGCACGGTGCGGGACATCCCGGTCCTCCGCCAGCGCCGGCTCTTCGGGCTCGACCTCGAGCTCCTGAAGCGGACGCCGCCGGGCCTCCCGCAGAGGGAGGACTTCTTCTATTTCAGGATCGAGAAGGAAGGGCCGTACTGGGCGAACGTCGTCCGCGACCGGAACGTGGCCCTCTCCGACGCCCTCGACCCCAAGCTCAAGTTCTCGCTCTACATCATCACCAAGCCCGGGAGCTGAGATGGACTACACGACCGAGCTCTTCAAGGTCGCGGCGAAGGAGTTCCTCTTCCTTTCGTCGTTCCGGCAGAAGGTGAGGAAGGGCGTCCGCGCCGACATCGAGGACGTGGCCGCCGACCTCGACGAGATCTTCCGGGAGCAGGCCTCCGCGGTGCGGAGCGACCCGCGACTTCAGGCGCTCTACGACCAGGCGCGCTACCCGCTCGTCGTCCTCGCGGACGAGATCCTGATCCACTCCGGCTGGGAGTTCGCGCGCGACTGGCAGGACCGCCTCCTCGAGGAGAAGTACTTCCGCTCGAACATCGGCGGCGACCAGTACTTCGCGATCGCGAAGGAGCTCCGGCCGGAGGACGTCGAGCTCGGCTCGATCGTCTACGCCGGGCTCGCGCTCGGCTTCCGCGGCAAGTACCGGGAGCGGCCCGAGAAGCTCGCCGAGGTGAGGAAGAACACCTACCGGATCCTCTCGGAATACCTCGCGAGCCAGAGCGACAAGATCACGCCCGAGGCGTACACGGTGATGGCCTCGTCGGGGAAGAGGCTGAACCCCGTCGTGACGCTCGGCCGCGTCGCCATCGTCAGCTTCAGCGTCCTGATCGGGTTCTGGATACTGACGTTCGTGGCCTGGGCCACGCTGGTGGGCCAGGTCAAGAGCGTGGCCGAGGCGATGGGAGTGATCTGAGGGCCCCATGTACGAGCTTCTCGACCTCCTCTACCGCCTTCCCAAGCCGATCAAGACGCTCGGCATCGTCGTCCTCCTCTCGCCCCTCTGCCTCGTCGTCGCGCGAGCGCTCGGCTTCGGGCACCTCTGGTGGGCCGTCATCGGCGGCCTCATCCTCATCGCCCTCCTCGTCGCCGCGTTCGACGTCTTCGTCAAGAAGGGCGACAAGGCGCGCGGCGGCGCCTTCGAGAAGGACCTCGCGCGGGACGCCCAGGGCGGCGCCGGCGCCTCCAAGCAGGAGGTCCGCGAGGCCGTCAAGGAGCTCTCCCAGAAGTGGACGGAGTCCCTCGCGCAGCTCAAGGCGACCGGGCTCCAGGTCTACTCGCTCCCGTGGTACCTCCTCATCGGCGAGCCGCAGTCCGGCAAGTCGACGACGCTGAAGAACTCGGGCCTGGAGTTCCCCGTCGGCGGGGACGGCCTGTCGGGCTCCGGCGGCACGCGCAACTGCGACTGGTGGTTCGCGAACGAGGCCGTGATCCTCGACACGGCCGGCCGCTTCACGTTCCAGGAGGAGGCGGCCCCCGACGCCACCGAGTGGTCGACCTTCCTGAAGATGCTCAAGAAGTACCGCAAGGAATGCCCGATCAACGGCGTCCTCGTGGTCGTCCCGGCGACCTCGCTCCTCGAGGACACGCCGGAGGAGCAGGACAAGAAGGCCGCGAACATCCGGACGAAGCTCCTCCACCTGCAGCGGGTGCTCGAGATCCGCTTCCCGATCTTCATCATGGTGACGAAGGCGGACCGGATCCTCGGCTTCTCCGAGTTCTTCTCGAAGCTCGACCCGGTCGACCAGCGCCAGCTCGTCGGCTGGTCGAACCCGAACGGCCCCGACAAGCCGTACGCCCTCGCCTCGTTCGACGAGGCCTGGGAGGAGATCCTCACCCGCGTCCACAAGCTCCGGATGAAGTTCACGGCGAACGAGGAGATCGTCCAGAACGTCGACCGGATCTTCGTCTTCCCCGAGGAGCTCCGCGCGCTCGGCAGCTCGCTGAAGCGCTACTTCCAGGGGATCTTCCAGGAGACGCGCTACGACGACCCGTTCGTCTTCCGCGGCTTCTACCTCTCCTCCGGCGTCCAGCAGGGCAAGCCGATCGCCCGCGCCACGCGCGAGCTCCTCGGGAGCTCGGCGGAGGGGATCGTCGAGAACCTCGAGCAGATCTTCAAGCGCTCGCGGGCGTTCTTCATCAAGGACTTCTACGAGAAGAAGGTCTTCCCCGAGCAGGGGCTCATCGCGCGGACGAAGGCGGCCCTCGAGCGCGAGAAGACGACCCGCTGGGTCATCCGCGCCGTGACGGTCTTCCTGCCCATCTTCTGCCTCCTCGGGATGATCCTGCCGTACGTCGCGATGCGGAAGTTCGTCAAGCCGATGCGCGAGACCGCGCTGAAGGCGCAGGCGTGCGTCGAGAAGAAGGAGGCGTGCTCGATCGGCGAGGCCTACGGGATCGCCGAGAGCATCTACAAGCACCAGGCGGCGATCCGCCAGCGCCCCTTCCTCTTCGCGCTCTTCTTCCAGCGCGCCTCCTCGGGCGAGCTCTTCCGGCTCCTCGGCAAGATCAACCAGCGCCTGACCTACGAGCGCGTCGTCAACCCGCTCATGGCGGAAGGCGAGGCGCGGATGGCGCGCCTCGACTGGGGCGGCCCGTACGACTACCGCGTCTTCTTCACGGCCCTGGACGGCCACATGAAGTGGTGGGCGGTGAAGAAGGGGGCCCTCGGAGCCGAGCAGAAGCCCCTCGTGGCCGCGTCGGAGCTGAAGCTGATCCCGCTCCTCGCGTTCCTCCAGAACACGAAGGGGGCGGCCGGGACCGCCGCGTCGAAGGAGATCGACGAGTGGGTCGCCTCGATCGGCTCGAGCGGCACGCCCGACGAGATCCTCGCGGCGCTGCCCGCGGACCCGCCGAAGGACCCCGGGCTGATCCGCGTCCCCGATCCCGCGGGGGCGCTCAAGAAGTTCGAGGAGTACTGGAGCGTCGCGAACCTCGCGCGCTGGGACTTCCGCCTGAACCAGCTCCTCGCGCAGTACGTCCAGCGGTACTCGGAGCTCCTCAAGATCGAGGACCCGTCGTCTCGGGGCTACCTCGACCGCGTCGCGGCGACCGGGAAGGAGTTCCGGAAGGTCTACGACGACACGACGAAGCACCTCGGGACGGCCCGCCCCGGGACGAAGGAGTTCCCGGGTGCGGGGCCCGACGACTGGAAGAAGAACTTCGACGCCGACTATTCGCAGCTGATGCGCTTCACGACGGTCGTGCCCGGAGTCGTGAACGAGCAGGCCCGCAGCCGGATCAAGGGGCAGATGGACTCGGACTGGAAGAACCTCGAGGTCCAGGTCCTCGCCTACGCCTACCTCGTCGTTCCCGACGCGCAGGACCCGGCGAAGAAGGGCTGGAGCCCCTCGGCCGCGGCGATCTCGCCCATGGTGGCCGACGCGACGGCGTTCGCCGACCTCGCGGCGTTCGAGGCGGCCGAGAACCCCGCCGCCGTCGTCGAGGAGGCGGCACGCAAGTCGACGCCGGCCGACCAGAAGGCGACGCTCGAGGCGTTCACGAAGAAGCAGGTCGACGCGAAGGCGAAGGCGGTCGCGAACCTGACCGCGATCCCGGCGATCCCGGCGGAGCAGAAGACGCTCTGGCAGGACACGGCGCTCGCGGCGTTCCTCCCGCGGACGGCCGACCTCGCCCTCGTCTACCGCGTCCTCCCGTACACGCAGCAATTCCTCGACCGTTCGGTCGGGCCGGCCTGTCTCGAGAACGTCTGCTTCACGCGCAATCACGCGCAGCAGATGGTGCCGCTCGGGGTCTCGTACATCAGCTTCGCCGAGGCGTCGTCGATCTCGACGCGCCCCGACGTCGACGCGCTCGCCCAGGGCCACGCCGAGGCGCTGCTCGACTACCTTCGCCGCTACGTCGACCGCTTCGCCGGCCGCGGCGGGGGAGGCGGGGGCGGCGGATTCGTCGTGCCGGGCTCGGCGCTCCGCGCGTCGTCCTGGCGCGAGTTCCAGGCCGCGATCACCCGCTGGAGCCCGGAGTCGCAGGGGGGCGACGCGCCCGTGACCGACATGTCGGGCGCGCTCGCGTTCGACGACGTCCAGACTTTCGCGGCGTCGAACCGGCGGCTTGCCTCGATCCTCCCGTACTTCAAGGGGAAGGCGGCGCCCCGGCGGTCGACCGGGCCGGCGACGGCGCCGCCGGAGCTCGTCGCGGCGGCCAACCTGTTCAAGAACAACGTCGTCCCGCTTCCCGAGCAGGAGCTCAAGGCGTGGCGGCAGCTCTCCCTCGGGCAGGACGGCGTCTCCCTCCGCGGCTTCCACGCGTTCTCACGCAACCCGGCCGTCCGGCGGAGCTCCTACGGGCGCCAGCTGATCGCCGTCGAGAACCGCGGCGCGAACCTGATCCGCGACGCGATCCAGCCCTCGTTCCAGCAGGCGGCCGAGCCGGTCGTGCGGAAGATCCGCGAGCAGTGCCTCGGCCAGTTCCCGTTCGTGAGGGAGAGCCAGCTCCGGCAGGAGCGAGTCGCCTACGCGGCCGGCTCCTCGCTGAAGCCGGGGGGGAGCGGGAACACCGCGACCTACCGGCTCGACCTCGCGACGATCGGCCAGAACCACTTCTCCGGCATCCTGACCGACGTCGGCGCGCTCGCGGACGAGTACGCCCTGAACCCGATCCTCTGGGGCTGGGAGCCGCAGTTCGACTTCGTCGGCGACGCGGGCCGCGGCCTCCTCGCCGTCGGCCGGGGCTGGCAGCTCTTCCTCTTCGGCGGCGGGCGCTCGACGTCCGTCATCAAGGAGCACAAGGTCGAGATCCGGCCGCTCCAGTTCTCGCCGGGCCCCGGGAAGCGCTTCATGGGCGACCGGATCAACTCCCTATTCCTCTTCGACCGGTCGGTCGTCGTCCGCCCCTCGACCGACTTCAAGACGGGCCGGCAGCCGAGCCCGTACGTCTGGCGCCTCGGTCCCGCGGACGCCCCGATGTCGATCACGGGGCGCGACGAGCAGTCGGGCTCCGGGTGGACCGGCAGCCTCGAGGCATACGGCGGCCCCCTCCGCTTCTTCTACTTCGTCCGCGTGGCGAGCGAGGAGCGGGACCGGCGCGACGACTCCGACGATTCCGAGCGGGCGCGGGAGAAGGAGAAGATCTGGACGATCCGGGTCGTCATCCCGAACGCCCTGCAGCGTACGGAGCCGCTCGAGGGGCTCTTCGAGCTCGCGTTCGAGGAGCCGATGCCGCCGATCCTGCCGAACTGACCGCTCTCGGGCGGGGCCCGGATTCTCCGGGCCCCGCCCGTCCCCTTTTCGATCCGTTTCCGAAGGAGCGAGGTGACCGAGTGGCAGCGTGGAGTCTCATCTCGAAGCTGAAGGAAGGTTTCGCGGGCGCCGACGGGCCCCCGAGGATGGAGACCTGCGCCCTGCACCTCTACGGGAAGCTCCCGATCTACAAGGACTTCATCTCGAGCGGTCTCACCGAGGAGGGCGCGAAGGAGTTCCGCGACTGGCTCGGGAACGGGTTCAGCCGCCGCTGGGCGAACGACGACGAGTACCGCGAGGCCGAGATCCCCCTCCACACGTTCCTCCTGCCGCTGCCCGGAGGGCGGCGGTCCGTGACGGGCGCGCTCTGGGGGAGCCACGACGAGGGCGGCCTCCGTCGCTTCCCGTTCACGCTCTTCTCCGTCGTCCCGCAGGGAAAGGCGATCGCCGACCCGCTCGTCGCGCTGTCGTACCTCGAGGTGTTCGAGGAGCGCGCGACGCAGATCCGGCGGACCTACGCGGCGGGCCGGACGCTCGCCTCGTTCTACGAGGCGTATCGCGGGGCGAAGATCGAGGTGCCGGTGAAGCGGCCGGCGAAGATCGCGGAGGGGGTCGAGAAGGAGATCCGCGACGTCACGCTCGGAGACTTCGCCGAGTCGCTCCTCGGCGAGGGCGCGGCCGCGTCCTGGCCGAAGTTCCTCGCGCGCCTTCGCGCGGCCTGCGACGCTCCTCCCGGCGAAGGGGCGGGCGCGGTCCGCGTCCCGGTCGGAAACCTTCTGCCGGCGACGGCGCAGCTGCAGCTCTGGCTCGCGTGGCTCGAGGCGGAAGGGGCGTTCGGGCGGAGGGCCCCCTCGGGCGTCCTCGTCTGCCGGGCGGGCGGCCGGTCCCGGGCCGTCCTCTTCTTCCGGGAGCTGCGCGCCGAGGACTTCCTCCTGCTGCACCCCGAGCGGTCCGACCACGAGTTCGTGGAGGAAGCGGTCCCGGCCCGGGGGGAGGCCGCGCCGGAAGGCCCGGGCGACGTGGAAGCTCCCGAGGCCGGGAAGCGGCCGCGCGGCTGGGACCGTCCGCTTGCGGGATTCCTGCGTCCCGAGGGGCGGGAGACGTGAAGGTGCGGGAGGTCACACCGATGTGCCGGGGCGTCGCGCGGGCCTTGAATTCCCGAAGGGCGACCCCCATCTTATAGGCCGGAAGCTGCCGAAAGGAGGAAGCAGAACATGGGTGGACTCGTTGACTATTTTCTGAAGATCGACGGAATCGAAGGTGAGAGCGCCGACAGCAAGCACAAGGGCGAGATCGACGTCCTGTCGTGGTCGTGGGGCGCTTCGCAGTCCGGCACGATGCAGTTCGGCGGCGGCGGCGGCGCCGGCAAGGTGCAGATGCAGGACTTCGGCTTCACGATGCGGATCAACAAGGCGACGCCGAAGCTGTTCCTGCACTGCGCGAACGGTGCGCACATCAAGCAGGCCGTCCTCACCGCCCGGAAGGCCGGCAAGGAGCAGCAGGAGTACCTGAAGCTGACCTTCTCCGACATCCTCGTCTCGTCCTACCAGACGGGGGGGAGCGGCGACAGCGACGTCGTCCCGATCGAATCGATCTCCCTGAACTTCGCCAAGATCGAGTTCGAGTACAAGGAGCAGAAGGCGGACGGCACCCTCAGCGGGCCGATCAAGACGCACTACGACCTCAAGTCGAACAAGGGGGGCTGAGCCCTTTCCCCTCCCGAGAACCTCGTCGGAACGAAGCCGGCCTCCTTCGCGGGAGGCCGGCTTCGAGTTTCCGGGGGTCGCACGCGGGCCCTTTCCCGGGGCGCACGGCGCTTCCGACTCAGCTCGGAAGCGGCTCGCGCTCCTCGAGCTCGATCGGGCCGAGCTCGAACAGGCTCACGTCCTCGCCGTCGACGAGGATCGAGCGGAGGCCGAGGCCCGCCTGGAGGTCCTCGGAGAGGCTCTTCCAGTCCGTCATCCGCCCCAGCTTCACGAGATCGTCCTCGTGCTCGGCGGAGCCGGGGTAGAGAGCGAAGAGGAAGACGTCGGCGCTCGTGCCGTCGTCGGCCGTGATCCGCGCCCCCGGCCAGATGAGGTCGCGGAGCTTCTTCGGCGCGTTCGGCTCGAGGCTCCGGGCGTACTCGAGCGGGAACCAGGTGTACTTCCCCTGGAAGACCATCTCGACGACGCCGCCGATCCGGTCGTCGAAGTCGCGGAGGTCCTCGAACGGGGCCTCTCCGCGCCGGCCGGCGAGGGCCGGACGCTCCTCCTCGGCCTCGTCGAGGAGAGTCCGGGCGCCGGCGAGGTCTCCCTCGGAGATCCGTCCGAGCGCGGCGAGCGTCTTTTCGACGCCGGACGGCACGGGCCGCAGGAAGTGCGGACGGGCCTTCCCGGCGAAGACCCGGGCACGGTCGCGCTCGGCCTGGAGGAGACCCCGGTAGACGCCGGCGGCCATCTGGGACGGGGCGTCGACGCCCGCGGCCGCGACGATCTGCTTCTCGGCGCGGTCCCACTCCCCGGCGAAGGCGAGGAGCTCGAAGAGGAACGTCCTCTTCTGCGGGTCGGCGGGCGCTTCCCGGACCTCCTGGGTCAGGGCCTCGATCGCGGCCTTCAGGTTCCCCGAGTCGAGGAGCTCCTTGGGAGTCGGCATCACGAACCTCCTACGCCCCTTCTCCTCCGGCCGGCGCAGAGGCCGTCCCGGCGGCGGGATTGACGGGATGACAGGGGCTGCTGAGTCAGCTACAGTACCACCAACTCGCAATTCTTTGGGAGGCACCTAGATGTCGTCGGAGGCTCCTCTCCTCGACTTCGACAGGCTCCTCGCCCCGCTGTCGGACGAACGTCCGTCGGGGGAGAGCCTCCAGTACGCCGGGCTCTACGACGAGATCCGGGAAGCGCGCCGCGCCGACGACCAGCTCGAGCAGGGGGACTGGAAGCGCGAGCTGAAGGTCGCCGACTGGGACGAGGCCGTCGCGCTCGCGACGGACGCGCTCCTGACGAAGACGAAGGACCTGCAGGTCGCCGCGTGGCTCGCCGAAGGGCTCACGATGCTCCACGGAGTCGCCGGCGCGCGCGACGGGATCCGGCTGATGAAGGGGCTCCACGCCGACTTCTGGGACACCTGCTACCCGGAGGTCGACGAGGGCGACATGGAAGGGCGGGCGAACGTCCTCTCGTTCTTCGACCGGCAGGTCGCCCTCGCGCTCCGCAAGGCGCCGCTGACGCGGGCGCCCGGCATGAACTACTCCTGGCTCGAGTGGAGCGAGTCCCGGCCTTTCGACGTCCCGGACACGGCCGCGGGGCCTCTCGACGGCGACACGCAGGCGCGCCTCGCCGACCTGAAGCGGCAGGCGGCCGAGGAGAACAAGACGAGCGGCGAGGACTTCCGGAAGGCGAAGTCGTCGACGCCGAAGGTGTTCTACGAGGAGGCGTCGAAGGCGCTCGCGGTCGCGTGGGACGAGTACCAGGCGCTCGACCGCGTCATGGACGAGAAGTTCGGACGCCAGACGCCGGGCCTCGGCGAGCTGAAGGTCGCTCTCGAGGAGGTCCGCCGCGTCGTCGACGGGATCCTCAAGGAGAAGCGGGCGCTCGAGCCGGAGCAGGCGGCGCCGGGAGAGGCGGCGGCCGAGGCGGCGGGAGACGTCCCCGCGGCCGGAGGCCCCTTCCGCGCGGCAGGCCCCGCGGGACCGGTCCGCAGCCGGAGCGAGGCGCTCGCCCGGCTCGGCGAGGTGGCCGAGTTCTTCCGCCAGACCGAGCCGCACAGCCCCGTCTCCTACCTCGTCCAGCGCGCGATCTCGTGGGGGCAGATGCCGCTCGAGACGTGGCTCGCGGATGTGATCAAGGACACGAACGTCCTGGGCGGGATCAAGGAGACTCTCGGGATCCGGCCCGGGACCGAATAGGCGCGACAGCAGGCGAACAGAGAAGCCGACGGACTTCTAGGGAGGAACGCTCATGGTGAAGAAGGAAAGCATCCAGCAGAAACTCAAGCGGGTCCGGCCGCCGCGCGTGCAGATCACGTACGACGTGGAGATCGGGGGCGCGATCGAGCTCAAGGAGCTCCCGTTCGTCGTCGGCGTGCTCGGCGACTTCTCGGGCCAGCCCGAGCAGCCGCTCCCGCGAATGAAGGACCGGAAGATCACCGAGATCGACCGCGACAACTTCGACCAGGTCCTCGCGGGGATGGCCCCGCGCGTGGCGACGTCCGTCGAGAACAAGCTCGCCGGCGACGGGTCGAAGATGGCGGTCGACCTGAAGTTCCAGAGCCTCGAAGACTTCGAGCCGGACAAGGTCGTCCAGCAGGTGGAGCCGCTCCGGAAGCTCGTCGAGGCGCGGCAGCGCCTCTCGGACCTCATGTCGAAGGCCGACGGGAACGAGAAGCTCGAGAAGATGCTGAACGACGTCCTCCAGAACTCCGGGAGCCAGCAGCAGCTCGCGAGCGCGCTGGGCCTCACGCCCGAGGGGCCGAAGAAGGGGGACGGAAATGAGTAACGCGACCGAACGCGGCAAGGCCGACGCGATCGTCCGCGAGAAGGAAGGCGAGGTCGACCTCCTCTCGAAGATCCTGGAGGAGGGG
>Ga0209310_1001749_pt1 | contig 15279 bp, 15 predicted proteins | sample AD_UKC030_MetaG_FD_184415 | JGI IMG/M metagenome (GOLD analysis project Ga0209310, IMG submission 184415) | Active sludge microbial communities of municipal wastewater-treating anaerobic digesters from USA - AD_UKC030_MetaG (SPAdes) (version 2) | ecosystem: Engineered > Bioreactor > Anaerobic >... | reverse complement strand
TTCGGCGTCATGCGGGGACGCGAGTTCCTGATGAAGGACGGTTACTCCTTTCATGCCTCATTCCCGGACTTGCAGCGCGAATACCGGAACATGTATGAAACCTACAGCCGCATCTTCACGCGCCTTGGCCTGAAATTCCGCGCAGTCGCGGCCGACACCGGCTCGATCGGCGGTACCGGATCGCATGAATTCCACGTGCTGGCCGATTCCGGCGAAGACGACATCGCCTTCTGTCCAGATTCCGATTACGCCGCCAACGTCGAACTGGCCGAAGCACTGGCCCCGGCCACGTCGCGCGCTGCCGCGTCGAAGGCGATGGAAAAGATTGCAACGCCAGGCAAGATGGCCTGTGCCGACGTTGCCGACTACCTCGCCGTACCGCTGGAGAAGATCGTCAAGTCGATCGCCGTGATCAGCGAAAAGGAAGATGGCAGCACGACGTTCGCGCTGCTTTTGCTGCGCGGCGACCATGAACTGAACGAAATCAAGGCTTTCAAGATCGCCGGGCTTTCGCCGTTCCGTTTCGCCTCAGAAGGCGAAGTCGAGGAATATCTTGGCTGCAAGCCCGGCTATATCGGGCCGGTTGCGGTCGACACCGAAAAAGTGGCCATTTTCGCCGACCGCGCAGCTGCCATGCTGAGCGATTTCGTCTGCGGTGCCAACGAAACCGGCTTTCACTTGACCGGTGTCAATTTCGGCCGCGATCTGTCTGAACCGGAAGTCGCCGACATCCGCAACGTCGTCGCCGGCGACCCGTCGCCGGATGGCAAGGGCAAGCTGGAAATCTGCCGCGGCATCGAAGTCGGCCACATCTTCCAGTTGCGCCAGAAGTACGCCAAAGCGCTGAACTGCGCTTATCTCGACGAGAACGGCAAGAGCCAGATCATGGAAATGGGCTGTTACGGCATTGGCGTGTCGCGCATCGTCGGCGCCGCCATCGAGCAGGGCAATGACGCCAAGGGCATCATACTTCCGCCAGCCATTGCACCCTTCGCGGTTTGTATCGTGCCGATGGGTTACCACAAGAGCGAGGCGGTCAAGGCGGCCACCGACAGCCTCTATGGCGAACTCCGGAAACTTGGCGTCGATGTCCTTCTCGATGACCGCAACGAGCGCCCCGGCGTCATGTTCGCCGACATGGAACTGATCGGCATCCCGCATCGGATCGTAATCGGAGAGCGCGGTTTGAACGAAGGCAAGCTAGAATACAAAAGTCGCCGTGACGCCGAACCGACCCTGGTCGACCAAAGCGACATCATTGAACTGATCACGGGGAAATTGTGCGCCGGCTGATTGCCATCCTTCTGTCGTTGAGCGCGTCCGCTGCATTTGCCGGTGCCCAGATTTACCAGCCGCTCTCGGCGAGCGTGCAGGCCGCCCTGCACAAGGCTGTTTCCGACACCCGTCCGCCCTCTTCCTCGTTCAGCAATCCGCTGGAGGCGGTCGAATGGCTAGCCGAAATGTCGCCGCGCCTGGAAAAGCGGATTCCTAACCGTGAATACCGGCTGGACCTGTTGCGCAGCGTCCATTACGAAGCCACCCGCGCCGGACTGGATCCGCAACTGGTGCTTGGTCTGATGCAGGTCGAATCCGGCTTCCGGAAGTACGCCGTTTCGTCGGCCGGTGCCCGCGGCTACATGCAGGTCATGCCATTCTGGGTCAAATTGATCGGTCGACCGGACGACAAGCTGTTCGACCTGCGCACCAACCTGCGCTACGGCTGCACCATCCTTCGCCACTATCTCGACATCGAAAAAGGTGACGTTTTCCGCGCCCTTGGCCGCTACAACGGGAGCCTTGGCAAGCCGGAGTATCCGAACATGGTTCGCGCCGCCTGGCAGAAACAGTGGAGCTACCAGAAGCCGGCCAAGCTTGCCCAAGCCGGCAACTGATCAACGCCCCATGCCAGGCATCATGCCCTTCATGCCGCGCATGAGCTTGCCCATGCCGCCCTTGGACATCATCTTCATCATTTTCTGCGACTGCTCGAACTGATTGAGCAATCGGTTGACTTCCTGCACCTGCACGCCGGCGCCCATCGCGATGCGGCGTTTGCGGCTGGCCTTGATGATTTCCGGCTTGGCACGTTCGGCCGGCGTCATCGAATTGATGATGCCCTCGACCCGGCCCACCATCTTGTTTTCCGCGCCAGCCGGCAACTGACCGGCGGCCTGGGCAATCTGCGCCGGCATCTTGTCCATCAGCGCCGACAGTCCGCCCATATTGCGCATCTGGGCAATCTGTTCCTTGAAGTCGTTGAGGTCGAAGCCCTTGCCAGATTTCAGCTTCTTGGCGAAAGCGACCGCCTTCTCCTCGTCGAGCCCCTTCTTGGCGTCTTCGATCAGCGACAATACGTCGCCCATCCCGAGAATCCGCGAGGCCATCCGCTCCGGATGGAAAGCTTCCAGACCCGACAACTTCTCGCCGACGCCGGAAAACTTGATCGGCTTGCCGGTAATATGGCGCACCGACAACGCCGCACCGCCCCGCGCATCGCCGTCCAGCTTGGTCAGCACGACGCCAGTCAGCGGCAAGGCTTCACTGAACGCCTTGGCCGTATTGACGGCATCCTGACCGAGCATGGCATCGACGACGAATAGCGTTTCGATCGGATTGAGCGCCGCATGCAGGCGCTTGATTTCCGCCATCATTTCCTCGTCGACCGCAAGACGACCGGCCGTATCGACCAGCAGCACGTCATGATAGTGACGCTTGGCCCAGTCGACCGCCGCCAAGGCGATCGCCTCCGGCTTTTCGCCGGAAGTCGACGGGAAGAAATCGACCCCGGCCTGGCCGGCAACCGACTTCAACTGCTCGATGGCGGCCGGACGGTAGACGTCGCAGGAAACCACCAGCACCTTCTTCTTGTGATTCTCCTTGAGGAACTTGCCCAGCTTGCCGACCGTGGTCGTCTTGCCGGCGCCCTGCAAACCTGCCATCAGCACGATGGCGGGCGGCTGGGTATTGAAGTTGATGCCTTCGTGGGCATCGCCCATGATCCGCGTCAGTTCGCGATGGACGACGCCTACCAGCGCCTGGCCGGGGCTCAGCGAGCCGATGACCTCCTCGCCGACCGCCTTTTCCTTGACCGCCGCAATGAATTCCTTGATCACCGGCAGGGCAACGTCGGCCTCGAGCAAGGCCATGCGAACCTCACGCAAGGCGTCGGAGATGTTGGATTCAGTCAGGCGTGCCTCGCCCTTGATCGTCTTCATGACGCGGGCAAGGCGATTGGTCAGGTTATCAAGCATGGCGAATAGGCTTCTAGTAGAATCTGCGAATGGCCGACATTGTAATTCAGCTTCTGCCCCACATCGCCGCCGCCCTTCTATACGGCGCCCTCGGGTTCCATTTCTGGAGCACCCGCTGGCGCGAACAGGAAAACCAGTGCGTCGCCTGCCCGATGCAGGTTTGGGAGCGCGTAGCCATCGCCTCGGCCCTGCTCATTCACGCCTACGGACTCTACGGCGCCTTGTTCACCGAAGCCGGCATGCGCTTCTCGTTCAGCTTCGCGCTGTCACTGATGATGTGGCTTGCCGTCCTGATCTACTGGCTGGAAAGCTTCATGGCACGCATGGAGGGCATGCAACCGCTGGTTCTGCCGTTAGCGGCAATTTGCACTTTGCTGCCGGTCATCTTCCCGCAGGTGCATCTCGTTGCCAACGCCAGCGCGACCGGTTTCAAGCTGCATTTTCTGGCCGCCATGCTGGCCTACAGCCTGCTCACGCTTTCGGCGCTGCACGCGATTTTCATGGGTTTCAGCGAAAACGCCCTGCACAAGCGCCAGATGAAACGCAGCCTGGCCAGCCTGCCACCGCTCCTGACCATGGAATCGCTGCTTTTTCGCATGCTGCTGCTCGGTTTCATTCTGCTGACCCTGACCGTCGGCAGCGGCCTCCTGTTCTCCGAAACACTGTTCGGCAAGCCCTTCTCACTGGATCACAAGACGCTGTTCGCCTTTGCGTCGTGGGGCATTTTCGCGACCCTGCTGGTCGGGCGCCACGCTTGGGGCTGGCGCGGAAAGCGTGCACTGCGCTGGACACTGGCCGGATTCTCGCTGCTCATTCTCGCTTACGTGGGTAGCCGCTTCGTGGCCGAAGTCATACTTGGACGCTCATAGGACAGTGGACGATTTCCCCCTGTCAGCGCTTTCCCTAACGTTGGTCGTCTTGCTGGCCATGTCAGCTTTTTTCTCGCTCAGCGAGACGGCGATGATGGCCTCCAGCCGTTTCCGCCTGCGCCACCTGGCCCAATCCGGCCATCACGGTGCACAGAAAGCACTTGACCTGCTGGAGCGCACGGACAAGATGCTGGGTGTCATCCTGCTCGGCAACAACCTGATCAATTCCGCTGCCGCAACCCTGGTCAGCGTGATTGCAATCGAGATGTTCGGCGAAGAAGAGTGGGCGCTGGGCGCCGGAACGCTGGCCGTCACCTTTGCCATTCTGGTCTTTGCCGAAATCACGCCAAAAATCATTGGCGCCACGCATGCCGACCGCCTCGCCCTGTTTCTCGGTTATATCCTGACGCCCTTGTTGCGTCTTTTTTACCCGGTTGTCTGGTTCATCGATCTCTTCGCCAGCGGTCTGTTAAAACTGCTCCGCCTGTCGCCCAAACCGAATGCCGAAGCCACGCGCCTCTCCCCTGAAGAACTGCGCAGCCTGGTCCTCGAATCCTCTCACCTGATCCCGAAAAAACATCGAACCATACTTTCCAGCCTGTTCGAACTCAACAACATCACCGTCGAGGATGTGATGACCCCGCGCGGCAGCATCGAGATACTCGACCTCGATCTGCCCTGGGAAGAAGTCAAGAATCAGCTTGCCACCAGCCACCATAGCCGCCTCCCAGTATGCCGTGAATCGCTGGATCAGCTTCTAGGAATATTGCCGGCCCGCCGACTGCTGGGAAGCCTCGGCGATAGCGAGTTCGATGAAAAATCCCTGCTTGAACACATTCAGCCTGCCTACTACATTCCTTCGGGAAACGCCGCCTTTTCCCAACTCGCGTTCTTTCAGGAAAACCGCCAGCGGATCGGTTTTGTCGTCGACGAATACGGTGAAATTCTGGGTTTGCTGACACTCGAGGACATCATCGAAGAGTTTGTCGGCGAGTTCACGACGTCGATGCCAAGATTGGACAAATCGCTGGTCTGGGGGAGCGACGATAGCGTAATCGTCGAAGGATCACGGCAACTGCGCGACATCAACCGCATGCTCAACCTGCAACTCCCGCTCGATGGCCCGAAAACACTCAACGGACTCATTCTCGAACACTTCCAGGACATTCCGGAGGCCGGGGTCAGTATCAAACTGGTAGGCGTTGCGGTGGAAATCCTTCAAACCCAGGACCGCAGCGTCGTCACCGCGCGCATTTTCAGGCCCGCCAGTCAATGACGCCGCTTGGGGCAGTCTTTACAAACCCCGACCTCCGTAGCATCATCGCTTAATCTAAACGGCATCTGACGCATAACCAATGTCCGCTACACCACAAGGAAGCCCTCTCAGCGGTCTCGCCCGCGCTTTGGTCCAGGCGGGACGGCTCAAGGAAGCCGAAGCGGAGCAGTTGCTGGCTCAGGCAAATCACGAAAGGCGCTCGATGATCGAGCAGATCATCGCCAGTCAGAAGATTTCCTCGCTCGACCTCGCCCGTTTCGTGGCGGATACCTTCGGCTATCCGTTGCTCGATCTGGCGGTTTTCGATGAAGCGCACATTCCCACCAATGCCATCGATCGCAAGTTGATTTCCACGCACCGCGTAATCCCCCTCAATCACAGGGGGAACAGGCTGTCCGTGGCGATTGCCGACCCGACCAATCTGCGCGCCCTGGATGAAATACGCTTCCAGACCGGGTTGGGTGTCGACCCCATCGTCGTCGAGCATCCGAAGCTGATGCCGCTGGTCGCAAAATATGCAGAATCGGCAGAGGAAACCTTAAAGAACCTGACCTCCGACGACATCAATCTGGACTTCCTCGATGAGGAGTCGACGGGGAAGGCAGATGAAGCGGCGTCGCAGGAAATCGACGACGCACCGGTTGTCAAATTCATCCAGAAAATGTTGCTCGACGCCATCAATGACGGCGCCTCCGACATCCATTTCGAACCCTACGAAAAATTCTACCGCATCCGCGTCCGCGTAGATGGGGTTCTGCGTGAGGTCGCGACGCCCCCGTTGGCAATCAAGGACAAGATCGCCTCTCGGATCAAGGTCATTTCCCGTCTGAATATCGCCGAAAAGCGGGTGCCGCAGGACGGCCGGATGAAACTGATCCTCTCGAAAAACCGCACGATCGATTTTCGGGTCAGTACGCTGCCCACGCTGCAGGGCGAGAAGATCGTAATGCGGATTCTCGACCCGACCTCGGCGACGCTCGGTATCGAAGCCCTAGGCTATGAGCCCGAGCAGAAGGCAGTCATGCTCGACGCCATCAGCCGCCCTTACGGCATGGTGCTGGTGACCGGCCCGACCGGTTCCGGCAAGACGGTTTCGCTCTACACCTGTCTGAACATCCTGAACAAGGACGGCGTCAATATCTCGACCGCCGAGGACCCGGCGGAAATCAACCTGGCCGGCATCAATCAGGTCAACGTCGACGACAAGGCGGGACTGACCTTCGCGGTCGCCCTGCGCGCCTTCCTGCGGCAGGATCCTGACATCATCATGGTCGGCGAAATTCGCGATCTGGAAACTGCGGAAATCGCCATCAAGGCCGCCCAGACCGGCCACATGGTCATGTCCACACTGCACACCAACGATGCGCCGGCGACGCTGACCCGCCTGATGAACATGGGCGTGCCGACTTTCAACATCGCATCGAGCATCCTGCTGATTACCGCGCAGCGCCTGGCGCGCCGTCTCTGCACCTGTAAGAAGCCGATGGACGTCCCGGAAAAGACGCTGATCGAAGCCGGTTTTACCGAGGCCGATCTCGACGGTTCATGGACGCTGTTCGGCCCCGGCAGTTGCGAGCGTTGCAAGGGCACAGGCTTCAAAGGGCGGGTCGGCATCTATCAGGTCATGCCGATTTCCGAGGCCACGCAACGACTGATCATGGGTGGCGCCGGTGAAATGGATCTCGCTGAACAGGCAAAGCGCGAGGGCATCAAGAACCTGCGCGAATCCGGCTTGTTGAAAGTAAAACAAGGTCTGACCTCGCTCGACGAGGTTCTGAGCACAACGAATGTCTAACGGGGAAGGATAACGGATGGCAACCGCCGCAAAAGCAAGGTCCCTTGCAATCAAGGAGAACACGTATCTCTGGGAAGGCAAAAACCGGGACGGCAAACCCGTTCGCGGCGAGATGCGCGCGGCGAGCGAAGCTGTCGTTCAGACCAGCCTGCGTCGTCAGGGCATCCTCAATGCGAAGGTCAAGAAGGCCCGTTTCAAGATGGGCGGCAAGGTTACGGAAAAGGATATTTCCCTTTTCACCCGCCAACTTGCGACGATGATGAAGTCAGGGGTGCCCCTGCTTCAGGCTTTCGACATTGTCGGTCGCGGACACGCCAACCCGGCGGTCGCCAAGCTCCTGCTCGACATCAAGGCGGACGTCGAGACCGGCAGTTCGCTGTCGCAGGCGTTCCGCAAGTATCCGCTATATTTCGACGCGCTCTACTGCAATCTAGTTGCGGCCGGCGAACAGGCCGGCATCCTGGATACGCTGCTCGAACGACTTGCAACCTACAAGGAAAAGATTCTCGCGATTAAGAGCAAGATCAAGTCCGCGCTGTTCTACCCGATCTCCATCATCGTCGTCGCAATCGTTATCACCGCCGTGATCATGATCTTTGTCATCCCGGCATTCAAGGAAGTGTTCAAGAGCTTCGGCGCCGACCTGCCCGCACCGACCCTTATCGTGATGGCCATCTCCGACTTCTTTGTTGCCTACTGGTGGGCCATATTCGGCATCCTTTTTGGAGGCGTCTATGCCTTTTTCGAGGCATGGAAACGCTCGGAAAAGGTGCAGATGGCCATGGACCGCCTGCTGCTCCGCCTGCCCATTTTCGGCGACATCATCCGCAAGGCAGTCATCGCGCGCTGGTCGCGCACGCTGTCCACGATGTTCGCAGCCGGCGTGCCGCTGGTCGAGTCGCTTGATTCGGTTGGTGGCGCTGCCGGCAACTATGTCTACAAGGCCGCTACCAAGCAGATCCAGGGCGAGGTCTCGACCGGCACGAGCCTGACGAATGCCATGACGAACGTCAATCTTTTCCCCAACATGGTCACGCAGATGGTGGCCATCGGCGAAGAGTCCGGCGCGCTTGACTCGATGCTGTCCAAGGTCGCCGACTTCTTCGAACAGGAAGTCGATGACGCCGTCGAAGCGATGTCCAGCCTGATGGAACCGATCATCATGGTAGTGCTTGGCACCCTGATCGGTGGCATGGTCGTCGCCATGTACCTGCCGATCTTCAAGCTGGGCGCCGTGATCTGATGCCTTTCGAGTCACTGGGCGGCCTGGCTGCCGTTGCCGGGCTGCTCGGGTTGTGTGTCGGGAGTTTTCTCAACGTCGTGATTCACCGCCTGCCCAAGATGATGGAGCAGGAATGGCAAGCGCAATGCGCGGATTTGCGCGGCGAAACCCCGTCGACCGCGGCAACCCTCTCGCTGGCCCGCCCGCGTTCCCGCTGCCCGTCCTGCGGACATCAGATCACCGCGCTCGAAAATATTCCGCTCCTCAGCTACCTGTTGTTGCGTGGAAAATGTTCGAATTGCGCGGCACCAATCTCGCCACGCTATCCCGTCATCGAGGCGGTTACCGCACTGTTGTCGGCTTATGCCGCCTGGCACTTCGGACCGACACTGCAGGCCGTCGGCGCCCTGATCCTGCTCTGGGCGCTGATTGCGCTGACCGCGATCGATTACGACACGCAGTTGCTTCCGGACTCGATCACCCTGCCGCTCCTCTGGTGCGGACTGACATTCAATCTGGTCAACACCTACGCCGACCTGCCTTCGGCTGTGATCGGCGCGATGCTTGGCTATCTGACCCTGTGGTCCGTTTTCTGGCTGTTCAAGCTGGCGACCGGCAAGGAAGGCATGGGTTACGGGGATTTCAAGCTTCTTGCCGCGCTCGGCGCCTGGCTCGGCTGGCAGATGCTGCCGGTCATCATCCTGCTGTCGTCGGTCGTCGGCGCCATCGTCGGCATCGGCCTGATCGTCCTCAGCCGCCAGGGCCGGAACACGCCTATCCCGTTCGGTCCCTATCTGGCGGCTGCCGGCGTCATCGCGCTGTTCTGGGGCGCGCAACTGACACGCAGCTATCTCGGGCTGATGGCTTGAAAATTCGCGCTGGCGTCACAATCTCGGCTCAGGCAACTTCTCGTTTATAATTCAAGGTTTTGGAGGATTCCCATGCCGATTTATGAATATCGCTGTGACGCCTGCGGTTTCCAGAAAGAACATCTGCAAAAGATGAGTGACCCGCAGCTCACAATCTGCCCGGATTGCGGCAAGGAAAGCTACAGCAAGCTGCTTTCGGCAGCCGGTTTCCAACTCAAGGGCAATGGCTGGTATGCCACGGACTTCAAGGGCGGCAGCAAACCTGCGGCGAAAGCCGACAGCGCCCCACCGTGCCAGGGCGGCTCGGGCGCTTGCACGCCGTGCGCAGCCAGTTGATCAAGCGCTACTTCCTCACCGGACTCCTGATCTGGGTGCCGCTGGTCATTACCGGCTGGGTCCTGTCGTTCATCGTCAGCACCCTCGATCAATCGCTGCGCCTGCTGCCCGAAGCCATACATCCGCAAACCCTGATCGGTTTCGCGATCCCCGGGGTGGGTGCGCTACTTACGCTGGCCATGATTCTGCTGACCGGCTTGCTGGCCACCAACTTCATCGGCCAGAAGCTGGTGATCTGGTGGGAACTTCTGCTGGCGCGCATTCCGTTCGTCAATTCGGTCTACCACAGCGTCAAGCAGGTTTCCGATACCCTTTTTTCCTCGAGCGGCAACGCCTTTCGCAAGGCTCTACTTGTCGAGTACCCGCGCCAAGGTTGCTGGACCATTGCCTTCCTGACCGGAAAGCCCGGCGGCGATGTTCTGAATCATCTGGAAGGCGAATACGTCAGCGTTTACGTGCCGACCACCCCTAACCCGACCTCGGGATTTTTCCTGATGATGCCCAAGCAAGACATCGTCGAACTCGACATGACCGTCGACGCAGCACTCAAATACATCATCTCGATGGGTGTCGTGGCCCCGCCGCCGCACACCCGGGTCATCACCAAAACCTGAATCAACCGGAAAGCTTCATGCGTACCCATTATTGCGGACAACTCAACGCCGCCCTCGACGGGCAGATCGTCACCCTGTGCGGCTGGGCTCACCGCCGCCGTGACCATGGCGGCGTCATCTTCATCGACCTGCGCGACCGCGAAGGTTTGGCGCAAATCGTTTGCGATCCTGACCGTCCGTCAATGTTCGCAATCGCCGAGTCCGTGCGCAACGAGTTCTGTCTGAAGATCACCGGCAAGGTCCGCCCGCGCCCGGCCGGCACGACCAACGCCAACCTCGCGTCCGGCGAAATCGAGATCCTCTGCCACGAAATCGAAGTCCTGAACCCCGCCATAACGCCGCCGTTCCAGCTCGACGAGGACAACCTGTCCGAAAACGTCCGTCTGCTGCACCGCGTCATCGACCTCCGTCGCCCGCAGATGCAGAACAACCTGATGCTGCGCTACAAGACGGCGCGCGCCTTCCGCCGCTTCCTCGACGACAACGGCTTCATCGACATCGAAACGCCGATGTTGACCAAGTCCACCCCGGAAGGCGCCCGCGACTATCTGGTGCCGTCGCGCGTCCACCCGGGCCAGTTCTTCGCCCTGCCGCAGTCGCCGCAGTTGTTCAAGCAACTGCTGATGGTCGCCGGTTACGACCGCTACTACCAGATCGTCAAATGCTTCCGCGACGAGGATCTGCGTGCCGACCGCCAGCCGGAATTCACCCAGGTCGATATCGAAACCTCGTTCATGTCCGAGGAGGAAATTACCGGCCTGATCGAGCAGCTGATTCGCTATGTCTTCAAGGACGCGATCGGCGTCGACTTGCCCGACCCCTTCCCGCGCATGGGCTATGCTGAGGCGATGAACCGCTTCGGTTCGGACAAGCCCGACCTGCGCGTCACGCTCGAAATCGCCGAAGTCACCGATGCCGTCAAGGATGTCGCCTTCAAGGTGTTTTCCGGCACCGCCAATAGTGCGGGCGGCCGTGTTGCCGCGCTGCGCATCCCGGGCGGCGCCAGCCTCACGCGCGGCGAGATCGACGAATACACCAAGTTCGTCGCTATCTACGGCGCCAAGGGCCTGGCCTACATCAAGGTCAACGACGTCACGCAACTCAACGAAAGCGGCCTGCAGAGCCCGATCGTCAAGAATATCCATGAAAATGCCCTGAAAATCATCGTCGACCGCACCAATGCGCAATCCGGCGACCTGATCTTCTTCGGTGCCGACAAGGCCAAGGTGGTCAACGATGCGCTGGGCGCCTTGCGTACCAAAATCGGCCACGAAAAGGGTTTCCTCAATGGCAAGGCCTGGGAACCGCTGTGGGTCGTCGATTTCCCGATGTTCGAATACGACGAAGACGACAAGCGGTGGACCGCCTGCCACCACCCCTTCACCAGCCCGAAGGACGAGCACGTCGCGCTGCTCAAGACCGACCCAGGAAAGTGCCTGGCCAAGGCTTACGACCTGGCGCTGAACGGCTGGGAAATTGGCGGCGGCTCGGTGCGTATCCACCGTGCCGAGGTTCAGGAAACCGTCTTCCAGGCGCTCAACATCGGCCCGGAAGAGCAGCAGGCCAAGTTCGGCTTCCTGCTCGACGCCCTGAAGTACGGCGCCCCGCCGCACGGCGGACTGGCGTTCGGACTTGACCGCATCGTCACCATGATGACCGGCGCCGAATCGATCCGCGACGTGATCGCTTTCCCGAAGACGCAGCGTGCCCAGTGCCTGCTTACTGACGCCCCCTCGGGCGTCGACGAAAAGCAGTTGCGCGAACTGCACATCCGCCTGCGTCAGAAGGTGGAAACCCAGGTCGAAGTCGAAAAGGCCTGATCCGGCATGCAAATCCGGCTGCGCGTCCTGATCGTCGCCTGGCTGGTGATCTGGAGCGCGCTGGGGCTGGCGCGCGAAAATTCCACCTCCCAAGCGGACTTGCTTCAGGGCGTGGCCGGCTGGGTTTTGCTGGCCGATCTGCCGCGCGAGGCGCACCAGACGCTGGCGCTTATCAAGGACGGTGGACCGTTCCCCTACTCGCGCGATGGCGTCATTTTCGGAAATTACGAAAAACGCCTGCCGCTTCGTCAGCGCGGTTATTACCGCGAGTACACGGTAAAGACCCCGGGTCGCCACGACCGCGGGGCGCGGCGTATCGTCACCGGCCGTGGCGACGAGTATTACTACACCGATGACCACTACCGCTCCTTCAAACGCATACGGGAATAAGGCATGAGCGAGAAATTCATCCGCAAGGCCGATCGGGCCGGTATCTATTACCTGCCAGCAAACCGCCGCGCCGCAACCGAAGCGGCTGCCGAGAAGGCGCATCTTCGGCCAACGCCGGTAAAAATCTCACGGGGAATGCATTCCGCTGCGTTGCTGAAACAACTCGGTGAGGCGCTGAATTTTCCTGACTGGTACGGCGCAAATTTCGATGCGCTCCATGATTGCCTGACCGACCCGGACTGGGCGAGCGGCAAGGGCATTGCCTTGTTCCTGACTGGAACGGCAAGCCTGCACAAGTGCGATCCGGACGGCCTTGCCACGCTGATCGAGGTCTTTCAGGCCGTCGCCGACGAACTCGGCCGGAGCGGCACCCCGTTCTGGGTGCTGCTCGACAGCCCTGCCACCGACATCCCTACGCTACCCGAGGCATGACAAGCTTCAAGCAGCCGCTTTCGGTTCTGGTCGTCATTCATACCCCGGCGCTCGAGGTGTTGCTGCTCGAACGCGCCGCCCATCCGGGATTCTGGCAGTCGGTTACCGGCAGCCGCGAGGATGACGAAGCGCTGCTCGCCACGGCGCGCCGCGAGGTCGCTGAGGAAACCGGCATCGACACCGTGCGCTATCCGCCCGTCGATTGGCAGATCACCAATACCTTCGAGATTTTTTCCGAATGGCGGCATCGCTACGCGCCGGGCGTGACGCAAAACACCGAGCACGTTTTCGGCCTCGAGGTTCCCGGGCCCCTGAAAATCAAGGTGGCCCCGGACGAACATCGCGACTGGACCTGGATGCCCTGGCGGGAAGCCGCCGCGCGCTGTTTCTCTTGGAGCAACCGCGACGCGATCCTGCTGCTGCCCCAGCGTCTGGCCCGGGGTACTTGAAACGCGCGGGTCACACCCCATATCGGTTTCGGCAACACTTCATTCATCAAGGAGACCAACCATGGCAAACGTTACCCGCTTCGATCCGCTCGACGACCTGTTCCGTGGCTTTTTTGTCCGGCCTGTCGATATGAGTGGAAATACGCAACAACCCCCGTCAATCAAGATGGACGTCAAGGAACAAGGCGACAATTACCTCGTCCACGCCGAACTGCCCGGCGTGAAGAAAGAAGACATCCATGTCGTCGTCGATGGCAACCAGGTGTCGATCAGCGCCGAAACCAAGCAGGAGAAGGAGGTCAAGGAAGGCGATCGCATCCTGCGTTCCGAGCGTTATTTCGGCAAGGTATCGCGCTCGTTCCAGCTCGGTCAGGAGATCGACGACAGCAAGGCGGCCGCCAAATTCAATGAAGGCGTCCTCGAACTGACCCTGCCCAAACGTGCAGCCAGCCCGAACAAGCGGCTGACCGTCGAATAATCGGCGCCCTCGCACATTGATTGCAAAGGCCGGAACACCGTTCCGGCCTTTTTCTTTGTACAATCCGCGGCGATTCCATCCGGAGCCTGCCATGAGCATCGAAGACCTCACCCCCGGCATCAAGGCCGCCGTTCTGGCCGAAGCCCTGCCCTACATCAAGCGTTTCCATGGCAAGACCATCGTCGTCAAGTACGGTGGCAATGCGATGACCGACGAGCATTTGAAGATCTGTTTTGCGCGCGATGTCGTACTACTCGAACTGGTCGGCTTCAACATCGTCGTCGTCCACGGCGGCGGTCCGCAGATCGAAAACCTGCTCGCCCGTGTCGGCAAGAAAGGTGAATTTATCCAGGGCATGCGCGTGACCGATGCCGAAACCATGGAAGTCGTCGAAATGGTGCTCGGCGGCCAGGTGAACAAGGAGATCGTCAACCTGATCAACCAGCAGGGCGGCAAGGCCGTCGGCCTGACCGGCAAGGACGGCAACTTCATCCGCGCCAGAAAGTTGATGCTGGAAAACAGGGACAATCCGGGCGACCTGATCGACGTCGGCCAGGTCGGCGAAATCACCCAGATCGACCCCTCGCTGATCGATCACCTGGACAAGGGCGCTTTCATCCCGGTCATCGCGCCGATTGGCGTCGGCAAGGATGGCGAAACATACAACATCAACGCCGACGTCGTCGCCGGCAAGATCGCCGAAGTGCTGAAGGCCGAAAAACTGGTGCTGCTGACCAACACGCCCGGCGTGCTCGACAAGGCCGGCAACCTGATCACCGGCATCACCCCCAAGCAGATCGACGAAATGGTCGCGGACGGCACGCTGTCCGGCGGCATGCTGCCGAAGATCGGTTCGGCGCTCGACGCCGCGCGCAACGGGGTCAAGGGCGTGCATATCATCGATGGTCGCGTCGAACATGCCTTGCTGCTGGAAATCCTGACCGACCACGGCGTCGGCACGATGATCAAGTCGCATTGATGCGCCGTCCGGCGAAAACCTGGCTGTTCGACCTCGACAACACGCTGCACCAGGCCACGCCGCACATCTTCCCCCACATCAACCGCTCAATGACGGAATACATCGAGCGGCATCTCGGCGTCGACCCACACGAGGCGACGCGCATCCGGCAGGATTACTGGGTGCGCTACGGGGCGACGCTGCTCGGGCTCACCCGTCATCACGACACCGACCCCGACCACTTCCTGCGGGAAACCCACCAGTTTCCCGACCTGCGGCGCATGGTCGTTTTCGAGCGCCCGGTGATTCATGCCCTGCGCCGTCTGCCGGGGCGCAAGATCATTTTTTCCAACGCACCGCGGCATTACACCGAGGCGATTCTCGACATCACTGGCCTCGGCCCGTGCTTCGACGCGGTTTATTCGGTCGAGAGCGTGCGCTATCAGCCCAAGCCCATGCTCTCGGGTTTCCGCGCCCTGCTCCGGGCGGAACGCCTCGACCCGCGCCGGTGCATCATGGT
>Ga0209310_1001736_pt1 | contig 15387 bp, 14 predicted proteins | sample AD_UKC030_MetaG_FD_184415 | JGI IMG/M metagenome (GOLD analysis project Ga0209310, IMG submission 184415) | Active sludge microbial communities of municipal wastewater-treating anaerobic digesters from USA - AD_UKC030_MetaG (SPAdes) (version 2) | ecosystem: Engineered > Bioreactor > Anaerobic >... | reverse complement strand
GAAATCATAGAAACAGGAAATGAAAGCTGGAGGATGAAACACAGGTCTTTATAAACATATATTTTTTACTCAGGGGTGGGTCAGTTTTGGACGCCTATACTGGGTCTATTTTAAATGCCTATTGACAGGCCCCCAATACCCGTAACCGATCACGCCAATGCGCAGCATAAATAACACCTTTTGAATCTGTTTTGTTTTATCATGTCATTCAAACAAACCGGCATCGTCATTCAATCATCAGAATGCGCCGCTGCCACCGATCACTGCTTTGGGCGTCATCAGAAGAATTTTCAAATCCAGAAGCAGGTTCCATTTCTGTATGTATTGAAGATCAAGCCGGACCATTTCATCAAACGTTGTGCGGCTGCGGCCGGTAACCTGCCACAGTCCTGTAATTCCCGGTTTAACAGAGAGTAAACGCCTGCGGTGCCAAATCTGATAGAGATCACATTCGTATGGAATGGGCGGACGCGGCCCAACCAGAGACATGTCGCCTCTCAGAACGTTGATCAATTGCGGAAGTTCATCAAGACTGGTTTTGCGCAAGAAATGACCAACCGTGGTAATACGGTTATCATGGGTCAATTTGAATATCCCCGGTTCGACGGCTGCTGTTTTGGGCTGATTGATTAATCGGGCAATATATTCTTTGTGCTTTCGTGGATCATTATTGGTGACCATTGATCTGAATTTATAGAAAATAAAAGTTTTTCCATTAAAACCGACACGCTCCTGCCGGAAAAAAACAGGACCGGGTGAAGTCACTTTGATGGCTATCCCAATCATCAGAAAGAGAGGTGCAAAGAGCAAAAGAGCTATGGCGCTTCCTGTTCTGTCAATAATTGCTTTGATCAAAAGAGAAAATTTATTGTTCATATTTTCTGTCAGGAGGTCCGGATAGAGTTTGATGTTGAATGGCTCTTGATCTGACCATCCCTGATTTGATTCCGGAAAAACATGATAAGAGAGATAGATATGATCTAGCCAGGAAGGATTCAGTGTTTCATAAAAGCGATCATAAATTTTGCGAATGACCCGATCAATAAAAGCCTGATCAAGCTGTGCTATGTCCGTTATCAGCACGCCAATAATTTTTTGATTTTGATACCACCCCCGAACATCGACCTCTCTGACTAATATATTTAAGGACATTTTAATCTCATCAACAGTTTTTGGATTGGGAGTGGTTTTCACTAGACGGGATATATCAAGCAACACGAGCAGAAACGGCTTTTTTGATCGCTCTGTTCGCCTGCGTTCGATTCGTAATAAATGATGGAAATGCGGCTGATCGAAAAAAGCTGAGTTGCCGTCACCGACAGGTTCTGTTAAATTTGATAAAGTATTAGAATGAGAAAATACGAGCTTTTCTATTTTTAATCTCAGCATATTCATAAAATTTAATCCTGATAATAGAAAAAACTTTATTACGTTCTGCTATTGATTAATAATAGTGACTACGCTGACAAGACAATCCGGCTATGTACATTTTGCGTGATATTTTTATTAATTATAATCTTAACTTTTCAAATGTCAATTAAAATAACCTGTTGATAAACGATTGATTATTACCCTTTGTGTTTCAAATCCGCCATCTGTAAATTCTCGAAATATTATAGATTTATCATAATCTTTTATTGATTAAAAAATTGCTTCAAGATCATTTTTTTGACGGCCACATTTTTCCCAATTTCCCCCAAAATCCGGATTCAGGATGGATTTTGGTGTAACGGTAATCGTAGTATTGATGACTGGCGCCGAAATATCTTTGGATCAATGCTTTTGTTTTAAATTGCATATTGTTTAATACAACGCCAATGATCTTATTTTTATTCAACAATTTTATAGCCTGCTCAATGGTTTCCCGGGGTGTTGAGCCTGATTTGATAACCATGATGATCCCGTCAACCATTTCGTTTAAGACGCTGGGCTCGGTTGTCGCTAAAATCGGAGAAGAATCAATAATGATATATCGATCATCATATCTGGACTTTAAATCCTGAATCAGAGTTTTCATTTTGTTGGACCCGATTAACTCTACCGGATTATCCTGAATGCTGCCGCCAGAAAGAATGCTGAGTTTGTCTATGGATGTATTGATCAGAAGATCCTTTATTTCTGCTTTGCCGGTCAGATAGTCAGACAGCCCTTTTTTTTCCTGCAAACCAAACCAGCGGGTAAGGGAGGGATTGCGGAGATCACAATCGACCAAAAGGGCGTGGCTGTGCAGTTCAACCGAGATAATGCTGGCTAAATTAACCGCCACGAGACTTTTACCTTCCCCGGGCATCGCGCTGGCAACCATAATGATTTTTGGCCCTTTCTCCACTCCGGACATCATCATAATATGCGTTCTCAGTTTCCTGAATTGCTCTGTGACCATGGATGAAGGAGCAAAAACTGATACCAGCTTATCATCCAAAACAATATCATCAGGGACAGATTCCTGAAATTCATCTTCAGATTGCACATATTTTTCCCGTTGAACTTTCTGCAGTGCGTCAAACATTTTGCCCATGGCTTTTCATCTCCATTAACTCATTAAGTCATTCCAAAAAAGGAATAGTAAACCACAGAAAATGAATAATATAAGAAACAAAATGATAACAATTTTTAGAAATGGCTTACCCTTCTGCATCCATGATAATTGCTCTTTTATTTCGAGATCTCGAATAACCCCTTTAATGATGTTCTTCCCGATATGTTTTTTATCCTGTGAAAATCCCGTGAGCAATGCATTGTCGCTCACAATATTGATCAGACGTGGAATACCCTTTGAATAACGGGATATTTCCCTGATGGCGCTGTTGTCAAATATGTTCAGATCTCTCGATCCCGCCCTTTTAAGTCTGTAAATAATATACTCTTGTGATTCCTGCATCGTCAAAGGACGCAGATGATAACGGATGGCTATACGCTGCTTAAGAGGACGAAACTGAGGCTCGGCAAGCGTCTGGTTCAATTCCGGTTGTCCCAGAAGAATAACATGCAGCAGCTTATATTTAGCCGTCTCAAAATTAGTCAACAGACGAACCTCCTGGAGTAAATTTTTATCCATACTCTGAGCTTCATCAATAATCAAAAACACCTTTTCATCCTGAGTGAAACATTGCAGCAGATAATTGTGAAGCGCGGTCAGAATCTCTCCCCTGGTTTTGATTCCATCCGATTCAATGCCCAAATCATTACAGATATAGCGGAGAAAATCCGTACTCTCCATAATCGGGTTGAAAATATAAGAAGTTCGTATTCCATTACCGTCAATATTGCTGAGCAGTTTGCGGACAAGCGTCGTTTTTCCGGTGCCGGCCTCGCCCGTAATAACGCTGAATCCCTTGCCTTCCTGCATCGCATATTGAAGGTGGGCTAAAGCCTCCTGATGGACTTCACTCAAATAGACAAACGCGGGATCCGGCGCTATTTCAAAGGGTCTCTCTCTAAAACCATAGAATTTCTTATACATAATTTAAGATGTTATATCTTCAATTTTAGGTATCGTTGCCAGGACTTTGATACCCAGTGAAACCTCTACATCGGCCGCATCGTGAAAAGATCTGTCCATTTGCTCTCTGATGAAAGCCAGCACCAAACCACCCGCAAGTCCGGCAAAAAAGCTTATGAGCAAAATTTTTGGGATATCAGGAGAGAATGGTAGCTCAGGCACTCTTGCCGGGTCGATGACCTTGAACTGTTCTCCTTTCTGTCGTTTTTCAAGATTCTCAGCCTGCTGGGCGTCCTGGCTTTTCTTCAACAAAGTTTCATAAGCCGCCTTGGTACTCTCGTACTCTCTTAACAGGGAAGCCATATCCTGTTCGCGTGCGGGAGTTTGTTCAATTCTACTCACGTATTTATTGACCTGAGCAGAGACAGCGGCACTTTCATCATTCAATCGTTTGATTTCCAGCGATGTGACCGTCAACTGATTTTGCAGTTCTTTATATCGGGGATCTGCTTTGATATTAAAGGTATCTTTATGATTTTCCAGGTTCGCCAATTTTTTCTTAGTGGCGATGACATCCGGATGATTTTCTGTATATTTTGTTCTCAGGTCTTCGAGTTCTTTTTTGAGAGCGTCCTTCTTGGTTTCATAAGATCCACCGGCATGAACGGACATCGATGAGTTATTCAAATACGGATTATCTTTTCCACTTCCCATGGCAACAGGAATACTGACCGGCTGTTCCAGGTCATTGAGCTGCTTTTGGATAAAGAGCTTGCGGTCCTGAGCCGCCCGGAGACTTTCACCGAGGCGCTGATTCTGCATCTGCATTTGCTCGAGAATCCTTAAGTTGGTATCTCTCTGTTCGGGAAGTCCTCCCATAAAGCGTTTTTTATAATCGCTGACGCTTGCCTCCATCTGATCCAACTTTGTTTTTGCCGCCGTCAATTCGTTATTCAGGAATTCCGTCGTGCCGGTTGCCTGTTGCTCTCTGATTTTAAGGTTTTCTTCGATAAATAAAGAAGACAGCCTGTTGGTGACGGCCGCCGCGATCTGGGGATTATCATTGACAAAACTGATCGAGAAGAAACCGCTTTTTTCACCTTTCTGGCTCGGCAATTCCACTTTTATTTTCTCGCGCATGAATTCAACCAGTTCTTCTTTGGACAGGTTTTTTTGCTTTTTTTCATATAAGTTGAATTCGGCAATGATGGTTTCCAGGCGGGTGCGACTCGTGACGGCTTGTGAGATCGACTGGAGCCGTTCCTCTATCTTGGATGTCACGGTAGCCTGCACCAGATTTTCCGGAACGCTTTGCGGCGAAACCAGCACCAGCGTTGAGGCTTTATATTCTCTGGGCGCCATAATGATATAAATGAATGCTCCGGCCATCACGAGCACAAAGGGAAGAATGATGTACCAGATTCTTCTGCGCAGAATTTCAAGATATTCATCAAAGGTGAAGCTCTTTTCCGGGTTGATCATAAATGTCTGCTCCTTGAAACGCTTCCGTGATGATCATCAGTACGTGGCGATGACGGTTAACATGGTTCTGTTCTCTTTATATCCGTTTGACTCTTCATAATAATGATTGGGATTATTTTCCTTGTATGTGTATTCTAGAGAAAATTTCAGCCACTTGAAGGGAAGATAAGACACATTGGCACCGGCGCCCAATATGGTTTCCCGAAGTTCAGGATCTGAAACTGATAAGGATACCGGCTCTGATTCTGTTCTCTCCACGCTTCCCAGGCAACCGATGGATAATCTTCTATCCAGGAAATGCGTGACTGATCCGGTTGCCCGGTAATATTTTTGAAAGCCGAGATTTTGAGATGTAAAGTAATCTTGGGTGTAGCCCCCTTGTAGACTGAGCCTGTAAGAGGTGCGAACATCCAGCTGCGCAATATCCGCCTTGAAGGTCACACCATCCTGCTTCTCCCCGGTTCTGGGTTCCATCCAGTAATAGCCGGCTTCCAGAGAGGCCGTCAATGTCGGACTGAACAGGTAGGCTATACCGAGGGATGTTTCATAGATTTCATAATCTCTCAGATCCTCTTCTTCGGTAAAAGTCTGTTTGGTATAGGCGCCCTTTAATGAAGCAGTCGCTCTGGGTGTGAAACGCAGCATATAGGTTCCGCCGACTCTATGCCCGTTAAGATCGGGGTCACCCTCAAAATAACCGTTTGTGTACCCGTAATCCAGGGATAGGCCATGCTGCTTGTTAAACCAGGCCGTGAGAAAGGCATTCGCGTAATTTTCAATGCTGTCATTGCCTTCGACATCATCCACATCTTCCGCCCGGTATAAATTGTTGCGATACTTCAATCCGATGCGGCTTTCCGGCCCGAATTGATACTCGAGAGTCGGCTCAACCACATTCCGCATATACGTGTTGCGTTGTGTTTCAGTAGCCAGAACAAATTTATTGTCTGAAGTGGTTGTGAAATATTCTCTTTCCCGGGGATCGTCTGAACGGATGAAGGCATTTTTTAAATAAAAATTAAAATGCGAACCGGTCAAATATTTTGCATTAAGATTGACATTGCCGGTAACATAATTGAAATCATCATATTCGCTGTAAAAAACATAACCGGCTGACGCGTCCAGATCCAGGCCGGATTGCGCGTCCATATTGGAAAATTTAAGACCCGGTGCTACTGTGGTATAAAAATCATGTTTTTTATTTTCATAGGCCAGATCAAGATTATCACTATATTCGCCTTTCACACTGATATAGGGATGGATTTGCTGGAGCGTATCGGCTGCGTAAACACATGGAGTGGCAAGGATGCATGAAAATACAAGAACAACCGGAATCACTTGTTTAAGAGCCATCATATTGATCCTTTCAAGGAATGCCAGTGGTAAAACTTTGCAATCTGTGGATGTGTTAACTCTTTAATCAAATAACCAAGCTGGAAATCAGGTTAAGGAATAATTACCGTATCTCCGGTCTTGATCATGATATCCGGTATATCTCCATCAATGATTTTATTATAGTTAGCAGCAATTCTTATTTCTTTGTTGTTTTCCTTTCTTATAATGGTAATTTTTCTTTTATTGGCCCATTCTGTGAAACCGCCAGCCATGGTGATCAGCTTCACCAGGGTTGTTTCACTACGGAGGCGGACAATTCCCGGTTGTTTGACCTCCCCGGAAACAAAGACCTTATAACTGTTTGCCTCTTTAACCGTTACGGTTACGGTCGGGTGCTCCACGAATTGACTTATTTTTCGGGTTAATTCTTGTTTCAGCTGTAAAGGGGTCATTCCGGCAGCCTGAATATCATCGAGAAGAGGAAGAGAGATTTTCCCGTCAATGCGTACCGGAACAGTCTTGGTAAGGGATTCTTCTTTCCAGACAAAAATATCAAGAACATCTTCAGGGCCGATGACATATTTATCAATTTCGTTAACAATGTCGCCGGCGACTTTTTGATTTTGCCCGGTATCCTGATGATAAGCTATTCTGTCGGAAGTATTGGTCGAGCTATTTTGTATTTTTCCGGGAAGGCTTTCAGCCACAAGATGCTGCGCGTTAACCAAAAAACAACATACACAAACTACTGATAAAAAAGCAGCCAGGCTTTTCTTCATAATTTGTTACCTCTTGTTTATGATTTGATTGCATTTTAACTCTATTCAGCAAAATTAGCAACAATAAATATATTAAAGTTTCAGTACAAAAAACCATTGAACTATTGAAAAATAAATAACTTAAGAGTATAAAAATAGTAAATTACATCCAAGTCTTCATATCCCTCAAAGGAGAAAACAGACATGAATTTATGTAAAAGAAGAATGTCTTGCGCGATTTGCATCTTATCAATTGTAGCTTTTCTTATCGTGTTTGTCGGATGCTCCAAGGAATCAAAGATTGAACGTCACTGGAAAAAGGGGGAAATCTATTTTTCACAAAATAAGTTTAAAGAAGCTGTTATCGAATATAAAAACATCATCCAGCTGGAACCTAAACATTCCCAAGCTTATCACAGACTGGGAATGGCTTATTTGAACATAGGAATGATCACGGAAGGAATGGCCGCGCTCACCAGGGCCGTGGAAATTAACCCGGACTTGTTTGACGCCCGTAATCAGCTGGGCAGATTGTATCTTCTTTCCCATGATACAAAAAAGGCGAGAGAACAGGCCGAATTCATTTTAACCAAAGATGCAAATAATTCTCCGGCTCATATACTTTTGAGCAATGCTTATCTCCTGGAAAAAAATCTGGATGAAGCCATTAACGAGAGCAAAAAAGCGGTTGAAGGAAAAGATAAACTGGAGGCGTATCTGCATCTGGCCAACCTTTATATCATCAAAAAAGATTTAACCGGCGCTGAGGAAATGCTCAAAGCGGCTGTCGGCGTCGATGATCAGACCATGCGTGGACGGTTTACGCTTGCCGGATTTTATTTGAAATCCGGCCGGAAAGAACTGGCCGAAAAAGAATATATTGAAGCAACAAAATTCGCCTCCCGAAACGCGTCCGGTTTTATGAAACTGGGGGATTTTTATACCGTTGTCAACAGACGAACTGAAGCGGAAAAGGAATTTTTGAAAGGCATTGAAATTGCGCCTCAAAATACCAATTTTAAAATTCATCTTGGCAACTTTTATTTGCTTGAAGGAAAAAAAGACAAAGCGGAATCATTCTTTAAAAAAGCGTTGCAGCAGGATTCGACCAATATAAGCCTCATGGCAACGCTGGCCGATTTCTACATCAATGAAAAAAGATATGAAGAAGGTCTGAAACAAACCGAAGCCATTCTGAAAATCAATCCCAAAAGTCAGGAAGGCCTGCTCCTGAAAGGAAAAATTTTACTGGGCCGGAATGAATTCGCTCAGGCACAAAATATGTTTCAGAATTATGTCAAAGATAATCCGCAATCGCCTATGGCTCATTATTTATTGGCCCTGGCTCACTCAGGTAATCGAAATATCGGGCAATCGAAAACCGAATTGGCGGAAGCCATCAAACTGAATCCCCGCTGGGAACAGCCAAGACTTCTGATGGCGGATATAAACTTTAAAGAAAAAAATTATTCCGAAGTCATCAATCAGCTTAATATTATACTGAAGGATAATCCATCCAATACGCGGGCACGCATTCTTCTGGGTGATGCCTATTTCTCACGGAAAGATATCAATGGAGCGGTCCGGGAATATGACGCCGTTATGACCCTCTCACCGGATACCCCGGAAGTCTATATAAAATCCGGCAAAGTTCTTTTATATCAAAAGAAGGAAAAAGAAGCGTTGGATCGTCTGGAAAAGGCATTATCTCTGCAGCCGGATAATGCCACGGCTTTGCAATTCATTGTCTCCGTCTATATGAACCAGCAAAACAAGGACAAAGCCATTGAAAGAGTGCAGCAGCAAATTAAAGTTGTGCCGAAAAATGCGGCTTTCCATCACATGCTGGGATTACTCTATGAAACTAAAAAAGATTTGGTCAGCGCTGAAAGCTATCTGAAGAAAGCAGTCGAACTCAATCCCGATCTGCCCATGCTGCAAACCTCGCTGGGTGATTTTTATATGAGGCAGCATCTGATGGATAAAGCAAAAAATCAATATCTGACTGCCCTAAGAAAAGCACCGGACTCACTGCCGGCATTAATGATGCTCGGCATAATCTATGAAAATGAAAAAAATTACAGCAAGGCCCAGGAGTCCTATGAAAAAGTTTTAAAGATAAATCCCCGTTATGCTCCGGCGGCCAATAATCTTGCTTTCCTTTATGCGGAACATGGCGGCAACATTGATGTCGCTCTGAATCTGGCGCAGATCGCCAAAGAGCAGTTGCCGGAAGATGCCCGTGTTTCCGATACGCTCGGATGGATTTATTATAAGAAAAATGTTCCCGGAACAGCGATTACATATCTCAAAGAAGCTGCGGATAAAATTCCCGATAATCCTGTCATCCGATATCATCTCGGCATGGCCTACTATAAAAAGGGCAACCGTGATCTGGCCCAAAAAGAACTGAATGCCGCTTTACGGATTAATTCCGGTTTTACCGCCGCTGATGAAGCCAGGGCAACGCTCCAGAAGCTCAAATGACAATTTGCATGAGTCCTTTTCAAAACGTTTTTTAAAGCACGGATTCCGCGTTAAGCTCGTTAAAACAGTGATATGAATTGACGAGGCGAAAAATGTATAAAGTATTTTATGGATTTTCGGAAAAACCTTTCGAGATTACCCCCGATCCCAAATTTCTCTATTTGACCTCGAGCCATCGGGAAGCGCTCGATACGATGATGGATGGCATAAAAACGCGACAGGATTTCATCAGCATCACCGGCGACGCGGGAACAGGCAAAACAACGCTGATTTACTATCTTTTAATGAACCTTAACAAGAAAGTAAAAACAGCCTTTATTTTTAATCCATCCATTACCTTTGCAGAACTCCTGGAGATCATCCTCCGGGAACTTTACCTTGAGGTTGAATCTAAGGATAAAAAAAGTCTTATCCATCAATTGGTTGAATATTTATCCCGGACCTGCAACGATGAGACCGTGGCCGTGATTATTGATGAATCACAACATCTTTCGAAAGAAACACTGATCGATCTGGAACAATTATCCCGAATGGAACTGCCGGCATCAGGCCGTCTTCAGATTGTCTTCGTGGGACAACCGGATTTTGAGAAGATTTTGAATTCTCCGGGATTGAGCATTCTCAATCAACGAATAAGCAGCAGACGTAAAATAGCAGCACTGTCGGCTGGTGAATCGCAATCCTATATCGAGCGTCGCCTTAATATCGCTGGGAGCAGCACTGCCAGAATATTCACCCCAGAAGCTGTTTCTGTCATCATCGATTATGCCAAGGGCATTCCCCGGGTGATCAATATCGTCTGTGATAACGCATTGCTAAACGGGTTCAGCGAATCCAAAAGAAAAATAGATGCAAAGATTATTCGTGACGTCATCCAGAATATGGAAGCTGCGTTACTCCCGAAAACAAAACCAATGAACGCCTTGAGATTGGACAACATCAAACAGCTCATCCATCGTGAAAAAATAATTCCTCAAAAGATAATGGGTCCTGTCTCCCTGTTCATGCTGGGTTTGTTGGTCATTTTCTTTCTGATGATTACGTTCTTTCTATTCAGGCCGTCAAATATCAGCGCTATCAGATCCGCCTGGATTGCTGTTTTTCAAAGAGAACAACCTCTTCTCACAATTTCTAAAACGAAAAATAACATGCCTTCAAAAGCGGACGCGTATCATTCACCTGATACGAAAGAAATACCGCCTGTTGAAATCGCCCGGGTAACGACCCCGCCATCCTCATCTTCAACTATTGTAACGAAGGACGCACGATCCGAGGAATCGATTACCGTTCGAGAAGGTCAGAGCATCAGTCTTCTCGCAAAACAACATTATGGAAGATCGAATATGACTCGCTGCGACCTCATTTTGGATTTTAATCCCGGGATCACCAATGCCAATATGATTTCTGTCAACCAAAAAATACGAATACCGAAACTTACCGGAGAAAACATGATCGTCCCCTCTTCCGACCTCACGTATAAAATTAATGTCGGAACATTCAAGAGCGCCAAATCTGCCGAGATTTACCGCAGAGAACCTTTATTGCAAGGAAAAATAATCGAAATTGTAGCCAGAAATGCTGTGCCTCGGGAAACATGGTATAGAGTTATGGTCGGGAAATTCAACAGCGAGGATGAGGCCATTAAAATGATTTCTCTCCTCAAGGATAAAAAGCTGCTCCCCCTTTTCTCTGCGGATACCAGGATGCAATAAAATGAAGCATGTTTCGTGAAAATCTGTGGCTAATATTTTCTTGACAGACAAGGCATATTTTTTATACAAAATTATACAAGTACCGAAGTGAAAAGTGAAAAACCGTGATTCGGGAGCCAAACAAGGAGATTGGATTGTGATGGACGAAAAAAGGAAAGAAAAACGATTAAAAGAAGAAAATGAGGTCATCATAACTATCGCCTCCGGCGATTGCAATCCGCCTGCAGAAAAAAAACTCCATAACTGCAGTAAGGACCTCTCTGCATCCGGCGTTAAGATTCACGGCAAAGCTCCTTTACCCGTCGACACCCTCCTCAATATAGATTTTACATTAGAAAGTCTGCATCAGAAGATCACAACCTCTGGAAAAGTAAAATGGATCAAGATTATCAATGAGGATGATTCCTATGATGAGGGAGTGGAATTCGTCAACACGTCTGAAGAAGCTATGAAGATCCTGAAAGATTACATTTCCTGGAAACTGAAAAGTGACGACATAAAGCCGTTTCAGATTTCCGCGGAAATTAAAGAAACAGAATCAAAACGGTAAGATCATACAACCCCTCGTTTCTATCGCGATCGGGCAGTCGCCAGAGAACAGATCAAACGCAGAACCTCTCCCCACACACGCTCCCAAGCACCTGCGAAAAAGTGATTCTGTGCTTCCGCCAGCGTCTCAATGGGAATTCCAAATCTGTCCGCCAATCCTCTGGTAGTTGCGACCGGATACCAGGTGTCGTCTTCGGTGATGAAGATGCGGGTGCGCCCGGCGAACTTTTCAAGTTCCTTGAACGCATTGTGTCCGGGCAGAAAGAGATTTTCCAGAAAGGCGCCCAAATGAATACGCGCGGGAACCTCATCCAGCATTTGCCGGTAACCGTTCGATTTCCATACTTCGACATCCAGCCACTTCTCGTCGGCAAGCACCATTCTCGGGAGGGTGTCATCGCGCGTGTACGTGCACAGGATATCGATGAATTCAGAGATGGTTTTTCTTTGATACATTGAAAACAGCGATTCACGCGAATCGAGCACCGGTGCGATCAGCACAAATTGTTCGGGCGGGCGATAGCGTGCCGCGAATTGCAGACCGGCGTTTGCGCCTGCACTGTGGGCAACCATCACCAGAGGCGTTTCTGAAGGGACGCAGGCCTGAATAATTTCCTCGAGGTCGTTGGACATAGCCTGAATTTCCATCTCTCCCTCGGAGTGCCCGTGGCCGCGCGGATTATAGAGGATACATGCACAACCATGGGCCGTAAATTTATCCACCGGCACCCGATACATCTGCACCGCGCCGCCCATACAGGGCCAGACAATCAGGCAGGCTTTGGGATTTTCCGGCACAGCACCAAGGACTTCCAAACGGATGCCGTCTCTGGTCAGGAACGTCTTTAGCGTTTTTGTCGTCATAGTGATGAGTGGCTTAGCAAATTTTCCTTATCTCATCGATGGGAAAGTCAGATGAAATATATGGCGGAACGATATGGGAACGCCATTCTCCTATGATGAAATGATCTTCATCAGCAGAAAAGATTTAATCAGGTTGTGACTTTCAGCAATGCGGCGCCTTATTTGCTTTTCTGTTCTTTTTGCACCATGGCTTTCGCTTCTTCCAGGGCTTTCTCCACGGCGCTGATCACATCAGGCTTCACGTCAAAATAGAAGCCGCTTTCCCTGCAAAGTTTCTTTACCTTTTTAATTTCAGCCATCAGCGGCGCCGGCACGCTAACCCGCAAAAGCACGTTTTTAGATTTTTCCTTCTGTTCTTTTCGTATGATCGCCATAGGGCCTCCTGATTTTTTTTGATTATATAAAAAGCCCATTGTGATGTCAATATAAATAAACCGATATATTGATTTATTAATTTGCTATTTTTTTTGCTTTTTTTACTTGACATTTATTATTGCTATGTGTATATGATACCCCACGGACAAAAAAGAGCTGTTTGAATCACTCCCTTTGATGATGCCGGTCAAATCAAGATTGTCCCGAACAGGAGGATTTATGAAAGAAAAAGAATCGATCGTTAAGCTGGTTTTCGGATGCATTGACGAGGTGGTTGCCACCACAGAAAATATTCACAGACGCATTATCGAAAAGAAAACGGACAATCCGGAAAACGGTTTTCAGGATGGCGGAAGACGCAAACACGTTTACGACACCATTAAAACCGTGAACGGCAAAGTTGAAGAACTGGTAGCGGGTTTTGTAAAATAACGCGCACACATGGGCAGATCAGGGCTTCCCGATTCCAGTCTGCTGTAACACCGGGAAGCGCAGGGTTATCTTGATCAACATTTCAATATGAACGTAATGGATGAGGTGAATATTTTATGAAAAGAGGAGCAAAAATCGGTTTAGCCTATCATTTAACGGCCTATCTGGCGATCAACGCTGTACTGATCTGGATCAATCTTGACTTATATCCGGAATATTTCTGGGCCAAGTGGCCGCTGGCAGGATGGACGGTTGCTCTATTGTTTCATGCCTTCAGCGTTTTTTCATTATCGATTAAAAATCACAAGGGATTTTATTATCATCTTTTTTCGTATCTGATCATTAACGCCCTGCTGATTTTTATTAACTTTGATCTCTATCCGCAGCATCTGTGGTTCAAGTTCCCTTTAATCGCCTGGACCTTTATAATCATTTTTCACGGATGGAGAACTTTTTCTAGAAAGTAAATGATGGAGACACCGACCTCCCATCATGAATGTTTTATTCTTTAATGCTTGAAACATGGCGCGATTTCGTTTAAACATCTTCGCATCATAATTCTACCAGCAAAGGAGCCGCCATGACAAAAATTAAAGAAATTAAAGCCAGAAATATGAACGTGAAAAAATTTATCGACGATAAAGTCCGAGATATTCAGCAGGCCGTGGGAGAAGGATTGGCCATTAATGCGCTTTCCGGAGGCGTGGATTCATCGGTGGTCACCGCTTTGGGACACAAAGCGCTGGGCCGCCGGTTGAAAACATACTTTATCGACAACGGCATTATGCGCGAGGGCGAACCGGCCAAAGTCGCCGCGGCATTTAAAAAGCTGGGAATTCAGGTTGAAGTCCTGGACGCCTCCAAAGCCTTTTTCAGCGCGCTCAAGGGACTGACCGATCCGGAAGAGAAAAGAGAAGCCATCACGCAGACCTTCTATAAAAATGTTTTCGGCAAGCTGGTTGTCAAAAGCAAGGCCAAATACCTGTTGCAGGGAACCATTCTGACGGACGTCGATGAAACCGTGGCCGGCATTAAAAGACAGCATAACGTTTTTGAGCAACTGGGAATCGATCCGCAGAAAGCATTCGGCTACAAAATTCTGGAGCCCCTCATCGAGCTGCGCAAGGACGGCGTCCGGAAAGCCGGGCGCGGACTGGGTCTGCCGGAAGACATGTTCGCCCGGATCCCCTTCCCCGGACCGGCGCTGGCCGCCCGAGTCATCGGCGAAGTCACGCCCGCCAAAATAGCCCTGGTCAAGAAAGCCACGGCCATCACCGAAGCGGCCCTGAAAGACATCAAAGCTTTTCAGTATCTAGCCATTCTGCATGAGGATCGCGTCACCGGCATGCGCAACAACAAACGCGTCTTCGGCAATCAGATCGAAATCCGCTGCTGGAACAGCATTGACGCGCGCACCGCGCGGCCGACCAGGCTCTCCTATGATATTCTGGAAGGCATCGCCGCGAAAATCACGAAAGAAATACCGGAAGTGGTCAGTGTCACCTACAACATCACGTCCAAACCAACATCCACCATTGAAGCGATATAAGAAATCAAAGGGACACATCACTTAATTCGGGTTAAAATAACCAATTAAGGGGTGTGTCCCAGAATACCTTCAACATCCCCAACAAGTTGAAAACTATATTTCGTCCGCTTTTTTCAATATCGGCAAGTACCTCAAGGTGTGAGGGAGGGAGAATTTTGTCTGATGTACTTTAAAGGGCAGTGCGCCCCGTTAGTGACCTTCATTTATGAAGGTTAGGTCCAGTAAATTCTCCCTCCCTTTGGGGGGGTGCATAAGTGTGCTAGTCCGCGCTTGAGTGAGGTGGTCTGGGTTCTTCGGACAGCGAACAGGGATTTATAAGTGTAAAACTGCTCAAGGTTGATGTTCATGCCGCAGCCTGTTTCTGCGCCAGTTTCTCGAAGTAAACCATACTTGGCGTCTTTC
>Ga0209310_1001735_pt1 | contig 15398 bp, 10 predicted proteins | sample AD_UKC030_MetaG_FD_184415 | JGI IMG/M metagenome (GOLD analysis project Ga0209310, IMG submission 184415) | Active sludge microbial communities of municipal wastewater-treating anaerobic digesters from USA - AD_UKC030_MetaG (SPAdes) (version 2) | ecosystem: Engineered > Bioreactor > Anaerobic >... | reverse complement strand
GGTTGGGGCGCAGTGCGGGGTCTGAGAAGCGACGCCTTCGGATTCGGCACGGGGCGGTACTTCCCCTACGAGGTCTTCGGTTCGAGATCGTCGGCCCTGCACAAGGAACCTCCGCGTGGCGCCGGCTCGTCACTGTTTCCGCGACGCACGCAGGCGGACGAAGCGATTCTCCGGGCCCAGGCCGGACTGGCCCAGGGGCTCGAATACGCGCGCCGCCGGGGTCTCCACGTGTGTGTCGGCTTCGAGTTGACCGGGGATCCGACGTCCGCCGAGACCCGGCGTCAGACCGAGGCCAGGATTCGGAACATGCTCGCGACTTACCCGATGATCGATTACATCTGGTTCTGGCAATCCGAAGGGCTGGGCGGCGGCACGGCGGTCGCCGCGGTCGATTCGCCGTTGGACTTGATCGTTCAACGGCTGCGGCCGGCGTTCGAGTACCTCGACTCCGCGGAGCGGATTGGAGAGGCGGCGCGCGTCGCGGCTTGGGTCGAGTTTGCGCACGGTGTCGCCAGAGGTCTGCGGCCCGAGTTGAAGGTGATTGTCAGCGGATGGGGCGGGGATGCCTGGATGCGCTTCAGCGACTTCTACGTGGGCCTGGATCGAGTGCTGCCCAAGGACATTGTGTTTGCCGCCCTGGACAACATCGACCCCACCGCCCAACCCCAGGTCAGCGCGGCCTACGGCAAGCTCTCCCCCGAGCGCGAGAAGTGGCCCATCCCGTGGTTCGAATCGGATGGCGGCGGCTCACGGCGCGACCAGTGGTTTGCGCAGACGAACGTGAAGCCCTTCACCCAGCTTGTCCGGGACGCGCGGGCCAAGGGCTGCCAGGGACTGCTCGCAATTCACTGGCAGACTCGCGGCGTCGAGGAAGTGGCGGCCTACGCGGCCCAGTACGCCTGGAACCCGACCCTCACTTACGAGGGGTTTTACAACACTCTCGCCCGGAAGTGTTTCGGCGAAGAGCACGGGGCCGAAATGGCGTCGGTGCTCATGCGCCTGGAAAGCCTGGGCCCACGCTGGACGGGAGCCGCCGGCCAGATCGAGTGCGGCGGGTTCCAGTGGTTCTCCGATGACCGCCGTCCGCGCGAGGAGAATCTCCAGGCTTTGCAGGAAATCGACACGACGCTCGAGCGGTTCGCGGCGGACTGCGCCCAAGGGCCCGGACTTCGTCACGCTGAAAGACTGCGCTACTTGCGCGCGAGCGTGGCTTTTGCACTGCGCTTTGACCGCGCCGCACTCGAGTTGGCCGAAGGCGGCCGGATCGCGAAGCTGGTGCATGCGGCCGAGAATGCCGGACACCAAGGAATGGCGGACGAAGCGAAGCGCCATGCGCGGCAAGCTCTCGAAGCCCTGGCCGCCAGTCCGCTGGGCGCCGCGATGGAGCACTACGCGGCACGTCTGACAAGCCAGGGCGATTTCGGCAATCTGGCCACTATCAACGTCAAGGCCTACGCCGCCTTTCTCGGACTTTGGGAACGCGCCCAGGCCGCCCTTGGCGAGACCCGTCCGCTGCCCGGGCCATCGCGCAAACCTGACCACCCCGAGTTGGTCGTCAAGTTGCCCCCGAGCGCCCTGCCAGAAGGCGCGCCGTTCACAGTCCGCGCGGTTGCCTTGAGTCAGCGGCCGCTGATTGACGTGCGGCTCAAGTTCCGCGCGCCGGGCGGGCCGTGGCAGGAGCGTCCGATGCGACCGGCAGGGCGTCGCCTGTTCGAGGCGGACCTCCCGTCGGAAGCGCTCGGAGCGGAAGGCGTTGAGTACCATGTCCAGGCCGTCGACGAGAGCGGAGCCGCCGAGGTCGCGCCGGTCGGATTTCCCGAGGTCGTTTATTCGGCGAGCGCGCTGCCGTTTCGCGGCCCGGCTGCTTACGGACCGTGGATCCACCGGGGCTGGGCCATGGCGCCGTGGTTGCCGCATGTCTCCACGAACACACCGACTTTCCTCCGCAGCGTCGTCGTTCCGGCGGTGGAATATGAGCCGTGCGAGTGGCAGGTCAGCGCCGCCGAACAGACACACAGTGCCCCCTGCGCTTATCACCTCGGTTCCATCCCCATTTCCGAAACCGCGCCGGCCTTGTCCCTCGCCTCGTGGCAGTCCAGGGACGCGCGCGGCAATGTGTCCAGGGGAAGCGAAAGGACCTTCGCGTCACTGCCGTCGCCCAAGTCGCCGCGGGTTCTCGACGCCCAACTGATCGAGCCGTTTCACGTCCGCCTGAGCTGGGAAGGCGAGACGGCCCATGACTTCGAGATCCACCGATCCGCGTCCGCCGGATTCGTCCCGACGGCGGAGACGCGACTGGCGCGTTGGCCGTGGATGGTTTTCGACGATATCGCGCCCGAGCCGGGCCAGTCGTACGAATATGCCGTCATGACCGTCGATGAAGGCGGCGCGCGCAGCCTGCCGACGCGCAGTGCGTTGCTGCATGTCGCCGATGCCCCGCTGCCGGCCGCACCGGCGAACGTCCAGGGGGAGGGCGGGCTGGGGCGGGTCACGCTGCGTTGGGATCGGCCGAGCACTCCGGCGCGGGGCTACTCGGTGTTTCTCGTCGAACAAGGTGCGGAGAAGCGCGTGAGCGGCGAAGTCCCGCTGCGGCGCATGGAATACACGGTCGCCACCGAAAACGTCCTGCCGCAACGCTATGTGGTGCGCGCCATGGATCGCGCCAGGCGCTATGGCCCGCCCTCGCAACCGGTCGAGGCCGCGGCGCTGCCGGTGCCGCATGATCCGGTGTTCAGCACCGACTTCAGCAGCCCCAAGGCCGCCACCGGCCAGGAAGGCAAGCTCGCCGGCAGCGCCACCCTGGCGGAGGGTTGCCTCGATACGCGCAGAGGCGGCTGGATCGCTTACCCGCGCGAGGAACTGCTCCAAGCCGGCGCTCCGTTGACGGTCTCGATGCGCGTCAACGTGGACCGCATCGAAGGCATCCCCGTCCTGATTTCCTTCGGACACTGGGAGGGCCCCGGCTGGTGGATTCAACTGATCGGCGGACAAATCCGGTTCTACCTTCCCGTGCAGAGAATCCTCGATGCGGGGACGCTGCCCACGGGCGGCTGGCATCATCTGGTCGCAACCTATGATGGCGCGACCAGCCGGCTGTTTGTCAACGGCGAGGAAGTGGGCCACAAGGACGTGGGAGCGGTCGACCCCGCGGCGTGGTCTGGCGAACTGAGGATCGGGATCTACTCCGAGGATGCCACCATGTTCCAGACCCTGGGCCGCATCGACAACGTCCGGATCTGGCGCCGCGCACTGCCGGTCGCGGAAATCCGCGCCCTCGGAGATTAGCGAGGCTTCGCCTCAGACTTGCCACTTGCTGCCTGCCCTGTGGTTCGGCAATGGCGCGATGCGCACGCCCTGAACCGCCTCGATCATGCTCAGTGATGAAACTGAGCCAGGCGTTGGTGCGACCGGCAGTCACTCACCTTGGGTCAGGAAGCCCCTGGCGGGCACGACCCGACCGTCCGGCAACCGGTGGTCGGCACTGCCGAAGTTGACGGTGATCAGCACGCCGTTGGCGAATACGGTTTGTTGCACACTCCGATCCGGCGTCAGAAATCGGTGGTCGGTCATTTCCTGATACCCCACCTGCCGGACGTGGGGGCAGGTGTTGGTGTAGCTTTGGACAAAGCGCGCTCGATTCTCTTCCCAGAGGCGGCGGTTGAACATGAACATCGGCGGCGTGCCGTAGAGCACGTTGAACAGATCGCGCTTGTCCCAAAGGGCCGGCAGTTTGTTGTTGTAGTCACCCCAGTACCACTGCGCCACGACACAGTCGTGATAGACCAACTCCCAAAGCGGCAGCCGGTAATCGTGGCCGAGTTGGAACTTCGCAACCGCCGCGGGCACCTCGGTCCAGATTTCACTCATCCGCCGGCCTGCGTCGGGAACGCGATACGGTCCCAGGCTCAGCATGCCTTCAAAGTAGTGCACGAACGGTACCGCAGCGTCATGACCCGTTTCGCAACCTGTGACAAGGCGGTTCTCGTCGCAGACGTACCGGAGCAATTCCATCTTCCACCGCCGGCTTTCCGTGCGAGTCATGGGATGGTTCGGGTGGTAGCACTCGTGCCAGGGCGCCGCCGTGGTGGTGTCAATGAACCGGCACCGATAGGGATGAGTGGCGAGGTCGGCGGAGATTCGGTCGCGGGCGTAGGACAGCGCCTGGCGATCACAGATCACCCCGCAAGGGATCATTCCGCCATCCTTGGCTTCCACGGCCCAGCCCTTCACCCAGTTGCCGCGGCGGTCTCGGAGGATGTCATTGGGCCAGGCGTTGGTGGTCCAATCGGCATGGATCCACTGCAGGCGTGCGAAGTTGGTCGGCGCCATGACGTCCTGGTAGATGTCATACCGGCTGGTCAACACCCCCAGGGCGTTCAGGGCTCGGATGGTGTCCGGCGACTGCTTATGGCTCCAAAGGATGCGCTCGATTCCGGCCGCCTGGAGTTCCTCGGCGAGCGAGACGGCGTTGCGCTCCCAGCACCACACATTCACGGCGCCGATCAGCCTGTCCACGTCCGGATTGAGCTTGCGCTTTTCGGCGAGGGTCTTGAACAGGCCGATCTGCTGGGCATAGGCGCGGTATCGCTTCGCCATCGCCACGTGACCGCCTCGGTCGAAAAACACGTGCCGCAGTCTCCGCACGTACCCGAACTCGCCGCGCTGCGCATCCCACTCCGGGACAACCAGCAGCCGGCCATCGACACGCTCCACGCGGATCGACGCGTCATCGGGCGTCTCGATAATGCTCATCTGCCCACGCTCGCCGTCGGTCACGCCATAGAAAGCCATGCAGATGCCGTGGCCGCCGTACGCAATGAGATGGATCGGCGGGATCGCCGCATCGTCTACGGGATAAGCGATCCCTTCGTTCATCGGGATGACGAGGTAATCCCCCGGTTCGCCCTGGAAGGGATGCGGAAATCCCAGGCTCGCGGGCAGTGGTCCCCGGGCTGACAACTCCACAACCAACTCCGGGCGGTCTGCGCCGAGGTGCAGCACGGCCTGCAGTTCCAGGCCGAGGCCGGCGTGAAACAGATCGCAGCGCAGCCGCCCGGCGATGTCAGTCGAGGCGCTCTTCACGATGCAATCGTTGGCCAGCGCTTTCTGCGTCCAAGCACGGGAGGTCCGGCGGTCTCGCACCACGCAGGCGGCATCGCTCGTATTGAAACGGACATCGAGCATCGCGTTGCTGAGTATGAGCGTCGCCGGAATCTCCCTCGAACGAAGCGCATGAACATTGCCGCGCTGGACGACGGCGTAATCATCCACCCAGACGGTGGCCGGGCCGTGCCCGATCAGGCGCGGTTGCATCTGGCGGACGTTGCCGGAGGCCACGACGCGCGTCTGCAGGTGCTGCCAGTCCGCGCCTTCCGACACCGTCTGCTCGCCGGCGGACCAGGCCACGACTTTGCCTTCGGCGTCCCAAGTCGACGCGCACAAGGTCGCTGTACCACCACCCGTCACCTTGACCCAGCAGTTGAGTTCGACCAAATCGCCGGGCTGGACCTCGAGGCGAATGGATGGTTCGAGGCTCCAATCCTGTTCGGCGGGGTGTTCAAGAAGCAGCGCCGTCTGGCCCGAGTGGACGTTCTTGTTCTCCAGCGCGGACGTCAGCGCGCCTGGGGTCCGCGACCAGAGACGCCACCCGCTCAAACCCGACTCAAAACCACCGTTGTGGAATTGGCTCTCGCCGGCGATCGCCGCCGTAGCGAGCAAGAACAGCATTGGAAGGACAGGCGGAGTGTTCATGGTGCGAGCATGTCCCAGAGCTGCGGGATACACCAGCCTGCTGTTTCCCTTTCGCCTTTCGTGGTGTCGCCTGGCTAAGCTATTGAGTGCCAGTTTGTCCTGCCGAAAACTGCGGTCGATTTCAGGCCTTGGCCCCGATTCTTGTACCAGATTCCGAATCGTAAGACACTTCAGCTTCCTTGAGCACCCAAAGACCAGGCTCCTCCTCCACAATCTCCATCTCCCGCCGGCTCAGAATAAGGGGCTCTATCCGCCTCACGAATTCAGCGCTGCCCACCGCCAGACTCTCCGTCCAACACGGTTCACGTTTCAGCACATCCCGCGCGATCCTGTCCTGAATCGTGGCCTCCAAATTCTCCCGGACATCCCCAAGGCTCGTCGTGCCCACTCTCCAGCACAGCCGATCCAAATCCAGCAACCGGTAGCGCTGACGTCTCCCCATAATCTCGTGATACCCCACCCACTCCCACTGACTCGGGTGTCGCACCGCTCCACATCGCACCATGTTCAATTCGATGTAATTCAGGCACTGCCACAGATAGCTCCCGCTATCCACCAGCGTCGCATGGAAGTTGTCCCCCCAAACCGCGTTGAGGCGTCCCTTGCGTCGGTTGTACTGTCGGGCATGCTCCCCCGCCACTTCCCGCATGAAGCCGCTGATCTGCAGCTTGTCCCCGGCTTCGGCCAGCAAGTGCACGTGATTGCACGTCAGGCAGTAGTCCAGGAGGGAAATGTCGAACTCCCGCAGCTTGGCGCGCATCCGCGCCCGATAGGCTTCACGGTCGCGAGCGAACTTCAACAAAAACGCGCGATTATGACACCGATGCGTCAAATGAAAGATCCCTCCCTCGACCCTGAGTCGATGTGCTCGCGGCATAGCGAAAAGTATAAGGGCGGTGGGAGTAAAGTTAAAGCTCAAAACGAGGAGAGAAAAACTCGTCTAAAGCCCCCTATCAAGGCTTCATTCGCTGTAAGCGGCTCGGGCAGTGGACCTTGTTTGGGTGACACCAGAGGGTGCACTTCGCCCCGGGTCACCAGGTACGTGCTGACAGGGTTGGGCAAAGCCTGCCACGCTCCGCGGTCCTGAATCGTGGGGAACGGACGCCACTGCTGGCGTGCGATGAGCATCTCCGAGAGCTCGGCAACGGGGAACATGCGGGCAAGGGAGAGGTTAGAACATGAGGCGGAGGTGGCGGCCGGGCTGGAGCCGGAGCAGATCAGAGTGCCGACCGCGAAAGCGGCGACCAAGCCGAAGCGAACTGCGGGAATGGCAGGACAATTGTCGGTCATGACTACAGCCTCGCGCAGACGGTTTTCAACGCACTGAACACGCGTCCAACATGCCGCTATCGGTTTCCAACGCGAGGCGGCGCCAGCATCAGATCCTCGATCACCTTGCCAACCTCCTTCGGCGGCATGAACTCGACGAGATAACGGTGCTCTTTCTGCGACGTAGGGATCCACTCGTTCCATCCCTGGCTCACGCGGGCGTGCATCAGGCAGAATCCCGGCTCGGAGAGCTTCCAGTAGCTGCTCACACCGCGGACTGCGCAGAGCACCGCCGTCTGATCCCAGGCCTCACGGTTTTGCAGACCGTTGTAGTGTTGGTAACAGCCACGGACAGGATTGGCCTCTGGGGTTTCCCGGAGGCGAGCGCCCACTTTGATGGCCGCTCCGATGGCAAATCCACTGAAAACGACCGGCGTGGGCCAGTCGTTCACGGCGCGTACAGACGCCCCGGTGTCCCACATCAGATTGTACTCACCCTGGCCATCAGGGAACCGCCCAGCGGGGAAGATGCCGCCCATACAGACCCAGACTCGGACTTTCTGCTTCACGAGCGCCTCGCCGTCTAAGGGACTGTGCTCGTCTGGACGCGAATCGAGGAGGTCCCGCAGGTTGGTGAGAAACCCCACCGTGACCAAGGTGACACTGCGGTCCGGTTGGGCAGCCAGCAGCCTGCGGCAGAGCAAGGCTGCATCCGGCGCGTCGCTGCTGCGCTTCAGGTCGTGCGGGAATGCACGAGCCACGCGCTCAGCGTACTGGGAAGGCGTTTCGCGAGCCGAGTCCTTCACATTGCGGTAGCCGAATTGGAGGCCGCGTTGGTAGCCGATCGGCAGGTCGGGCCGTCCATACCAGGTGTTGATGGCATCGGCGCACGGCCCCACCCATTCGTTCTTCGAGGAGATCAGAATCCCAAGGATTTCGGCTTCACCAAGGTTGGCGAGGGCATGGAGTGTCGCCAAAGCACCGGCGTCGTCCACGTCCTCAGCGAGGTCCACGTCGAGGATGATCTTTGCCGGCGGAGTGAGCGGAGCGGTCGCGGGTTGGGTCTGTCCAGTCAAAGTCAGGATCAGGCCGAGAACCGTGACGATCGATTGGGGGTTCATGATTGTTTTCGGTTTTTATGCTTCCGGCGTCTATTCGGAGCGGTCCAACTGACTGCCCGCCTCTCACTGGGTGCCTCGATTCGATTTGACCGTCGCAGACACCGAGATCAGCGCGCAGGCTGCGCTGGTTGCGCTCGTACTCACTGCACGATCTCCAAGTCGCTGACCCGATACCACCCCTCGGCGTCGCGACCAGCATTCGCCAAACGCACCGCCGGCTGCCGATCACGTGGGTCCACGACGCCCATGGCCACCTCGTAACGGCCCGGGGCAAGTCTAGCCGGGAGTTGGAGGGATGAGTCGGTGCGATGTGTGCCCGGAAGCCAGCCGCGAATTGAGGTATCGGTCACATGATCAGTGGGCTCTGCCTTGCTGTCAGCGGGACTCAGGCGAATCGCGAGCCGATAGTCCCGATACGGTGGAGCCACACCTACGTTCTCCCATTGGATCGACACCGTGGTCGTTGCGCCGACCTTCGGCTTGGCCTCGTGCTCGACGCTGCGAATGACCATACGATAGCCCAGCCGGCGCAGAAAACGTTCAATCTCAGGACGTGTCCCCTCAGGAATCGGCGCCGACTTGTTGTTGACGTAACTCGCGTGACAACGCAGCGCGTAGTCGAAGATGAAACGGATGTCCCAGCCCGCTTCCTTCCACTTGCGCATGTCCCAGCAGCTCTCGAACGCGACCGGCGCCCGCTTCCAGGCCTCTTCGGCCCCAGTCTTCGCCAGTTGTTGCAGGTAGAAGTCGTCCATGTGGCTCCAGGTCTTCGAGAAACCGCCCATGTCGCCCAGGCAATCGGCGCGCCAGCCGAAGTCGCCCTTGGCCGTCTGCGGCATCCCCACCTCGCTGCCGATCAACATGACTTTGTTCGCAGTCGGAAAGGCGGCACACCAAACGTCGATCACGGCCTGGAGAATCTCCGGCGACGGCAGCGCGACAGGTCGGTCGGTGCCCACCACTTGGGTCCCGCTCATGTGCCACTCGCCCCAAAGTCCCACCGAGCCAATGTCCACCAAATCGAGATCCGGATGGCGGTCGTAGCGGCGCCCCAGTTCCCGGATGAGGCGAAAGTGCTTCTCCTGAAAGAGCGGATCGGCGAAGTCGGGAACCCAGTGCTTGCCGCCGCCGTAGGTGAACTCGACCCCGCGGCAGCCTTGCTCCTTCAACCAGGTCGGCACGTCCATGTACACGCCCGACCCGGTGCACATGACTCGGAAGGCGAGTTTCTGCCCGGCGCGTCGGGCGTGCGCGAGGAGGTCGTCGAACTTGGGGAAATCGATCTGCCCATCCTGGGGTTCGATTTCCCGCCAATAGAACCGGAAATAGGCGCTGGCGCTGGGAAGGCCGGCGAGGTTCGGGTCATTGTCCGCGAACCGATGGAACGTCTGCCAGCCCATGCCGGGGTTGGCGAGCAGTTCCTCACTCGCCTGCGGTTCGACTCTCACCGTCGTTGAAGCTGCGTGAGTGGACACGAGGAGGAGCCAGCAGAACGCCGTCAGGATTACGGCAAGCAGGAATCCACTGTGCGCCTTGAGGCGCACCTCGCTGGGACTGGCCGTTTTCATAGGGCGCTTTTTGAATCGGCTCTGCTGCGAATGCAAGCCCCGGCGCAGACCACGCTTGCCGGGACGACGCCCCATTGGCAACTTCAGCCTTCATGAAGCACGCGTCTCGGGTGGTGGTTCCCTGCGCGTTCGGTGGACACCCGGTCGCGGCGGTCGCAGAACCAGCGCCACTGCGGCTGCATCGCTCTGTTGAATGCGGCGAGGTTTCAGATCCGAGGCAAGATGAGCACAGCAACGAACCCAGGCAAACCATGCCGTCACCCGATGATGCCGTCGCCAACCGAGGTTGCTAGGCGTGCCATCGCATCAAAGCGTTGGCTCGGATTGAGAATTTTGTGCGCCGCGTCGCCGCGCTGGCTGCTCCCGTGCCTGATGGTGCAAGGTGCGGTCGGCTTATCGGCCCAGTCGAGGTCGTCTCAACCCAACGTGCTGTTCGTCGCGGTCGACGACCTCAACCACTGGGTAGGCCATCTGGGCCGCAACCCGCAGACGCTCACACCGAACATCGACCGCTTGGCAAACCGCGGGGTGTCGTTCACGCGCGCGTACTGTGCCGCGCCGGTATGCAATCCAAGCCGTGCCGCGCTGATGTCGGGCTTGCGCCCCGGCACCAGCGGGGTTTATGACAACAGCGAGAACTTCCAGCCTGTTATACCGACCGACATCACCCTCACCGCACAGTTTCGCAAAGCCGGTTACTTCGTGTGTGGCGCGGGTAAGATCTACCATGCCAGTGTCTATCGCGCAGGCGAGTGGCACGACTGGTTCAAAGGGGCCAAGGACGCCGTCCGCGAGGGGGACGGGTCAGCGGAGGCGACGGTGCGCGCCGGGAAACTGCCCATCTCGCCCCTGAATTGCCGCGACGAGGACATGCCGGACTACAAGTTCGTGGACTACGCCATTGCTCAGTTGAACCGGAAGCACGACAAACCGTTCTTCATCGCCTGCGGCCTGACCAAACCGCACCTCCCGTGGAGCGTGCCGAAGCCGTACTATGACAAGTTCCCGTTGGAGCGGATTGAGCTGCCGCCGTACCGGGAGAACGACCTCGACGATCTGCCGCCCATCGCGCTCCAATTCGCCCGGGGACCGGCCAACGATCACGAGACTATCCTGCAGGCGGGCGGCACCAACGTCTGGAGACAGGCCATCCGCGCCTACCTGGCGACCATCAGCTTCTGCGACACCATGGTCGGCCGCCTGCTGGATGCCTACGACCGATCGCCCGAACGGGACCGGACCATCCTCTGCTTCTGGAGCGATCACGGCTGGCATCTCGGTGAGAAGCATCACTGGCGCAAGTTCGCCCTTTGGGAGGAAACCACCCGCGCGCCGTTCATCTGGATTGCCCCCGGCGTGACAAAGCCCGGCGTCCGCTGCGACCGGACGGTGGATTTCATGAGCATCTACCCGACTCTGATGGACCTTTGCGGGCTGCCCACGCCAGCGCACGTGCAGGGTAAGAGCATCCGGGCGTTGCTCTCCAATCCGCAGGCGTCCTGGGACGATCCCGCCATCACGACCTACCGGCGAAACAACCACACGGTTCGCACCGAAACCTGGCGCTATACGCGTTACGCCGACGGGGGCGAGGAACTTTACGACGAAGCCAATGACCCCTACGAGTGGACCAATCTGGCTTCGAAAGGCGGCGGTGACAAAGCCGTGAAGGACCGGTTGGGGCAACTCCTGCCCCGCGAGAACATGCCAGCGGCCAAGACGCCACCCCTTCGGGGCGCCAACACTCAGTCCAAACCATGACACGTGCATCATTCTTGGCCGCTGCACGGACCTGGCTCTGGCTGAGCGCCGCAGTCCAGGCCGTGCCCGGGAGCACGCCGCCGCTGCCCATTCACTTGCCCGCCGAGGCCCCGGCGCACGTGCGCGCCGCGCAGGACCGCATCTACCAGGCGGCCCTCAAGCAGGGCCACTACCTGCTCGGCACTGTCCATCCGTGGGAGGAGGATGCGGCACTGCGCTTGCTGACCGAGAGCCGCAGCGGCGAGCATTGGATCCGGCCCAACGCGGGGACCATCGAGGGCTTCGCCTTCCTGTACCGTTTTGGTCCGTACGAGGAGAAGGTCATGGGCGTTTCTCGGACCGAACTCCTGCGTGGGACGATCGTGCCCATGATGCGCTACCTGGTGACCACGCATGTCACCGGGACGCGGCCGACCAGCGACGGCAAGCCGTGGGGCGACGCGTGGCAGTCGGCGCATTGGACGCAGATGCTTGGACGCGGCGCGTGGTTCGTGTGGTCCGACCTGCCCGACGATCTGCGGGAGGGCGTGCGCCGTGTGGTCGCCCACGAGGCCGACCGCATCGCCCGGTCCGAGCCGCCGCATCAACTGCGCTCTGACACCAAGGCCGAGGAGAACGCCTGGAACAGCCAGGTCCTGTCCGTGGCGATACTCTTGTTGCCTGGCGATGCCCGTCGTGCCGGGTGGGAAAAAGCCCATCAGAAATGGGTCATGTCGTCCTTCCTCCGCCCCGCCGACGCGCGGAATGACGCGCTCGTGGACGGGCGCCCCGTGCGGGAACAGTTCACCGGCGCGAACCTCTTTGACGATTTCACCCTCGAGAACCACAACCTGGTGCATCCGGACTACATGACCACGTTCAGCCTCTCGTTGGGCTGCGCTCCGGACTTCGCGCTGACCGGCCGCCGGGTGCCCGAGGCTTTGTTGTTCAACGTGGCGCCCATCTATGAGAACCTGAAGTGGATTTACGAACAAGGCCGCCGGCGGGTGGCGATCAATGGCCAAAGCATCGAAGTTGCCTCCGGCTGTGGTCAACCATGGCAATGGGAGACTGCGGGTCGGATCAAGGTGGACGATGCATTCGAGATCGTTTCCCCGCAGCCGCTACGGGCGGCTTACCTGGCCGCAAAAGGCCCCGAGCGCGGGCGAGTGACCGATCGCCTGATCCTCAATTATCTGCCCGGCAACCACACGTGGGCTACGGGGGCCGTCATATCGGACTACCAAGCCGCCATACGATGCTCTCGCACAGACGCCTCACGATGAAGCTGCTTTTGCGCCTGGTTTCGCCGGCAGCGATGCTCGGGGCGGTGCTCTCCGGCGCGCCGGCCGCCAACACCGCGCCCGTCGTTGCCGAACGACTGAGCGCGGCGGACGCGAACGTGTTTTTCGGACACGACTTGCAGGAACGCCGCGGCCGGGAGTTGGGTACCTTCGCCGCACTGCCGGTCTCCGTGACGGACATCCGTTGCGACCTGCATCCGCGCTGGCTGCCCGACGGGCGGATCAGTTTCGACTCGACGCACGAAGGCTTCCGCGGCCTGTACCTGATCGACCCGCGACCGTTCCAGCATTGAGTGCCCCTCCACTTCGAACACAAGAATGCTGCCTCGTGCGCCCGCGACTCGGACCTTCTGCCGCGCCCGGCAGGATGAGCGCGCCATCGCAGCAGACGCGCATTGGAGCGGGACTCCTTGGCGTTGTCTCCGGTGAGCTTGGTTGACGCGGCGGCAACTATTGAAGGAACATCCACTCTCGTTATGGCATCCGGTGAACGGCAAGGCCAATTGTGGAGCGTCGCCCCGCGTGATTGGGCTGAACTGCAGGAACCGTTCTGCCGCCCCTTGTGGCAGGACACGCTCTCCGCGCTGGGATTAAGGTCCGGGATGCGATGCCTTGACGCCGGGTGTGGAGGCGGTGGAGCGTGCGTCCTTGCCGCCGCGCTTGGATGCAAGGTGACCGGTTTCGACGCCAGCCACGCCCTGCTGGCCATCGCACGCGAGCGGTTGCCGCAGGCGCAGTTTGTCCAGGGCGACCTTGAGAGACTCCCCTTCGCCGACGGGCACTTCGACGCTGCTCTGGCGGCGAACTCGGTCATCTTTGCCGAGGACATCCGGCAGGCGATGCGCGAGTTACGCCGGGTGATCAGGCCCGGGGGGCGGGGGGCGGTCACCTCATGGGGTAAACCGGAACAAGTGGAGATGAGGGATGTCTTTGCCGCCGTGGCGAGCGCCATGCCGCAGCGCCCTTCGGGCGGCGGCCCCTTTGCCTGGTCGGCGGACGGCGCGCTGGCGCATCTGCTGACCGAGGCAGGGTTCAAGGTCATTGCCGAGGGGGGGAGCCAATGTGACTTCCACTACCCGGATTTCGCGATGTTCTGGCGGGCACAGGGCTCGGCAGGCAACTACCAACCGGCTTTGCAGGCGGCGGGACCGGACCGGTTGCGGCAGATTGTCCGTGAGGCTGTTCGCCCCTACACGCAGGGGGACGGAGCCATTGTGTTGCGGAACGTCTATCGCTGGACCGCCGGACAGGTTGTTCCGTGACACGGCCCAAGCTAGCCAAGTCAGCGCCGCCTTATAGTGAACCAGGGTCATATCTCGACATTCGACATTTGGCACTGCCATTTGTCGAAGGTCGAGATGTGACCCCGCGCCCGTTACAGAGCTTGATTGGGTCGCCCGAGACGAGGCCTACCTCGTTACGCTCGGTCACCGCCGCGACGTGTACCGGCGCTGACCCCCGATCTGAGAGCAAGACAAAGCCGCAAGGAGTCCCAACCGGAGAAACGCCCTTCCGCCGCCGTCGATGTCGCGAAGCGCTTGGAGTGCCTGCCTGCCGAAGCTCTGGCGCAGGCAGGCGTGTGCTTCAGCACTGCTTTGGTGCCGGCTTGCACCGGTGACCGTGTTCAGTCGTCAACTAATTCAATACTCCCCAAAAGAAACAGCCCCGTTCTTCACGCTGGCCGAGCTGGCCGCTGCCCCCGAACGTCGCCCGCCATCGCCTGCGCCGCCGCACCCCCGCCTGCCGACATGTCCGCCGTAGCTCAAAGAGCTCGGGCGTTGACGCCAGCCTGCGCCGAGAGTAACAGTCTCTCCATGAGAATGACAGGCAAAGGCCAGGTGACCATCCCCCCAGCCATGCGCCGCAAACACGGGCTCCGGCCACAGTGTCCCGTTGAGCTCGTTGACCAGCCCGACGGGATCCTCGTTGTCAAGGCCGGAAAGCTGCCGTCGGGGCGACGAGCCGTCGCTGCGTTGTTGCGAGGCGGGAAGATCAAGGGAAGCACGCAGGATTGGCTGCGTCTAACCCGGGGTGACACATGATCCTGGTCGATACCAGCGTCATTGCTGATGTCCTGACGCGCGACCCGGAGTGGTTCGATTGGTCGAGCGGACAGATCGAGCGGTGGGGCAACGAGGGCTTGCTCTATTACAACGTCATCATTTTCGCCGAATTGGCCGTCAAGTTCGATACCCAAAGGGAACTGGAGCATCGTCTCTCCGCCTTCACGCTGTTGCCGCTACCTCTGAACGTCGGTTTCCAGGCCGGCAAAGCCTTCGAGAAGTACCGCCGTGCCGGCGGCAAAAAAGCCCGACCGTTGCCTGACTTCTTCATCGGTGCACATGCTTACATGATGCACCTGCCTTTGCTCACCCGCGATCCCCGCCGAGTGCGGACGTTCTTCCCCTCGGTTAGTCTCGTCAGTCCGTGACGAAGGGGACTGAACCTGAGAGGCAAGCCAAGCCTCCTCACACCGCACCGTTCACGCCGCGAACTTCACAAAGCGCCGCGACTGCCCCGGCGGCAGACTCCCAACGGCATCGGTTCGAAAGCGGCGGTGAACCGCTCGCACTCCAGATGGTCCGCCCCGTCGACCGGCACTCTCGAGGTCGCGAAGCACTTGGAGTGACTGCCTGCCGAAGCTT
>Ga0209310_1001734_pt1 | contig 15406 bp, 13 predicted proteins | sample AD_UKC030_MetaG_FD_184415 | JGI IMG/M metagenome (GOLD analysis project Ga0209310, IMG submission 184415) | Active sludge microbial communities of municipal wastewater-treating anaerobic digesters from USA - AD_UKC030_MetaG (SPAdes) (version 2) | ecosystem: Engineered > Bioreactor > Anaerobic >... | reverse complement strand
GCCGCCGTGGAGGAGCAAAATCGGCGGCTGGCGGCGGTGCAACTGGCGGTTTATCGCCTGGAGCAGGACATCGAACAAGCCACGCCGCGCGGCGTCCGCGACGAGTACGGCGAACCCCAGGGCGCTCTGTTTGGCGGCACGCTCAGCGATGACCGGCTGACTCTGACCCGCGCCGGCTGGGACAATCCCCTCGGCCAGCCGCGCGCCAGCCTGCAACGAGTCGCCTACCGGCTGCGGGATGGTCGGTTGTGGCGGCTGCACTGGCCGGTGCTCGACCGGGGCGGCCTGATCGAACCGCGCGAAACGTTGTTGCTCGACCGGGTGCGGGATTTCAAGGTGCAGTTCCTGGATCAGGACGATTGGCGCGATGACTGGCCGCCGCCATCGTCCAGTACCGACGACCGCAAGCCGGACCCCGACCGCTTGCCGCGCGCCGTAGAAATCCGCCTGACTCTGGAGGACTGGGGTGAAATCACCCGCCTGCTGCCCCTGCCTGGTTAGCCGCACCCGATTTCAGGCCGGCGTCGCTCTGATCACGGTGCTGCTGATCGTGTTCCTGGCCAGCGTCGCCGCCGTCAGCCTTGCTAACCTGCAACAATTGGCCATCCGCCGCAGCGCCGTGTTCCAGCACCAGCAGCAAGCGCGGCTGTACACGCTCGGCGCTGAGCAATGGGCCATGATCATGCTGGCCCGCGACCTCCAGCAGAACGAAACCGACCATCCGGGCGAATTGTGGGCTAATCTGCCGCCCGCCCTGCCCGTTGAAGGCGGTACGATCACCGCCCGCCTTACCGACCTGCAAGGCTGTTTCAATCTCAACAACCTGTGGCGTCCAGCGCCTGGCGAACAGTCGTCCACATCCGGTGAATCCGACCAGGATCAGGACAAAAACCAAGGCCAGGATCAAGAAAAGGACCAGGATCAGGATCAGGATGAATCCCAGGATGCAGCCGATGCCGAGGCGAACCCCGCCGCAAAACCCAACCCGGCCAAGCCCAAGCTCCCCCAACCGGCGGCGCCTTCGGACAAAGCCGGGCTGGAACCGGCGCAAATCAAGATGCTGCAACGTCTGCTGGAGCAATTTGAACTGAAACCGGCGCTGGCGCAGGCTATCGCCGACTGGATGGATCCCGACCCCGATCCCCAGTTTCCCGATGGAGCCGAGGACAGCGATTACACGGTCCTGAATCCGCCTTATCTGGCCGCCAACCGGCCCTTCCTGAGCGCATCCGAATTGCGGCTGGTCAAGGGCATTGACCGGGAGGCTTACGACAAGCTGGCGCCGGTGGTTTGCGCCCTGCCGCCCGGCACGCCGTTGAACGTCAATACCGCCTCAGCGTCCGTATTGGCGGTGCTGGGCGAGGAAGGACTGAAACCGGAGGACCTCGAACGACTGCTGGAAGAGCGACCGGCGGAAGGCTATAAAAATGTGGATGAATTTCTCAACGCGGCCAAGCTCACCGTGGAAGCGCCGGTCAAAGCCTTGCTTGGCGTGAGCAGCCAGTATTTTCGGTTGCAGGCTGAGGCGCAGGTGGGCGATGGCCGTGCGATGCTATACAGTACGCTCTACCGCGATGAAAATGGCGTCCGCGTCTTGCGGCGCCATTTCGGTCACCAGGATTAAAACAACCTTGCCCATCCCTTTTTGCTTCTTTCGCTTCCAGACGCCCGATCAGGCCGAGTGGCTATCCTCCGCCGGCGTGGTGCAGCGCGGTGCGCTCGCCGAACTGGCGGCTCAAGCCACGGGCGCGCGCCTGGTGCTCGTCGCGCCCGGCGAAGCGATCACCCTGCACCGGGTTCCCCTGCCCAGCCGCAAGCGGTCTACCTGGGCGCGCGCCGTGCCGTATGCGCTGGAAGATCAGGTCGTCGAGGATATCGAAACCCTGCATTTCGCGCTGGGCAGTGCGCCAGAGGACGATCATCTGCCGGTGGCGGTGATCAACCGGGATACGCTGCGCGGCTGGCTGGACGCCTGCACCGCCGCCGGCCTGGTTCCTGCCGCCATCATCCCGGAGCCGCTGTTGCTCCCCTGGCAGGAAGGCGACTGGAGCCTGGTGCTGGAGGAGCAGAGGATCGTGGCGCGCACCGGCCGCTGGGACGGCTTCGCCAGCGAGCGGGACCTGCTGGACCTGCTCTGGAACCAGACCACGGCCGAGGCTGGAGCCGCCAGGCCGCAACGGCTGCGCGTCTGGGGCCATCCGCCGCCGGCATTGGCCGAAGCGGATTGGGAACTGCGCCTTGAGGACAGCGCCCCCGAACCCCTTCAGGTCTTCGCCAGCGCGTATCAACCCGCCGCCGTGATCAACCTGCTGCAAGGCGCCTACAGTCCACAGGCGCACTGGGGCCGCTGGCTGCGGCCCTGGCGCGCGGCGGCGGCGCTGGCGAGCGCATGGTTGCTGGTGCAAGGGTTCAGCCTGACGTATGAACATTGGAGTCTGCGGCGCGAACAAACCGCGTTGCGAGCCGCCATGGAACAGGTGTACAAAGAGGCTGTGCCCGGCGCGACCCGGATCGTGAATCCCAGAGTCCAGTTGGAAACCCGCCTGCGGGAACTGCGGCCAACCAGCGCCAGCGGCGGCGCGTTTCTTGAACTACTGCACCGGGGCGGGCAGGCGCTGACCGGGTTCACCGAAGTCACCCTGGGCGGTTTCAACTACCGCGACGGTCAACTGGACCTCGATCTGGAAGGCGGCAATCCGGCGCTGCTGGATCAACTCCAGCAGAAGCTGAGCCAGCAACCCGGATTACAAATCGAAATGCGCACCACCCAGCGGGAAGGCCAGTTGCAAAGCAAGGTGACGCTCAAAAGGACGCCCTCGTGAAAACCTGGTGGGAAGGACTGAGCTACCGCGAACGTTTGCTGGTCAGCGGCGGCGCGATGCTGACCTTGGCGCTGCTGCTTTACGCGCTGGCGTGGCAACCGTTCCAGGCCAGCCATCGCCGGCTGCGGCAGAGCGTTGCCGAACAGCGCGCCGAGCTGGCCGCGATGCGCCAGATGGCCGAAGAAATCAGGCGACTGGGCGGAGCAAGCGCGACACCGACGTCGCCCGTGGATGGCCGTTCCCTGCTGACCCTGGTGGATCAAACCGCCCGGTCGGCCGGACTCGGCGCTGCCCTCAAACGGGTCACGCCGCAAGGTGAAAACCGGCTCGGCGTCCAGTTCGACGCGGTTGAGTTCGACCAGCTCGTGCCCTGGCTGGGCCAACTGGAACGCGACCATCGTATCGTGATCGTCAATCTGAGCGCAGACCGCGCTGCCGCTGGTCGGGTAAACGCCCGGCTCACCGTTCAAGGCGGGCGGCCATGAAGCGTTTCCTGGGTTATGGTCTGTTGGGCGTGCTGGCTTTTGTGCTGTTCCTGCTGGTGCTGGCGCCAGCGACCCTGGTTACCGACCGGCTGGCCGAACGCCTGCCCGGCTTTAGCGCGCAAACCGTCGAGGGTTTGGCGACCGAGGGTTCCGCCCGGGGCGTCCAGTGGCGCGGCGTTCGGATCGAACGGCTCACCTGGAACTGGCAAGCGCTGGCGTTGTTGACCGGTTGGCTGGAATTCCGGCTCTATGCTGAAGATCCCGAGAGCCAGCTAACCGTGAGCGGCAACATCGCAGTGGATCCGGGGCGCCGGCTGCGGGGCCACGATCTGATGGGCCAACTACCGATAGCTCGCCTGGCCGCTCTGGCAGGCCCCTCCCGGTTGCCGCTGCAAGGAGTGGTGAAATTCAACCTGCAGGAGTTGATCCTGAACGCTGCCGGTCGGCCGTACCGGGCTGATGGCGTCATCTATCTGCTCAACGCGCGCACCACTCTGGGCCAGCCCTTGAGCCTGGGCGATTTCACCGTTCACCTGACGCCGGCGACACCGGAAGGCATCCAGGGCACGATCAAGGACAACGACGGCCCGCTGGCGCTGGAGGGCGCGCTGAACCTGTCGCCCGATGGCCGCTATCACTTTACCGGCCAGGCGGCGGTGCGCGACGCCAGCAACCCGGCGCTCCTTCAGGCGCTGAACCTGTTGGGGCCGCCCGGTGGCGACGGCCGCTGGGCCTTGAATTTTTCCGGTATCCTGCCCTGGTAAGGGTCATTTTAGCGGCTGTCCAAAAGCTGAATATTATTAAATCAATGGGTTATGTGTAGGAGCGGCCTTGGCCGCGATTGCTGACCCTCATATCGCGGCCAAGGCCGCTCCTACAATCAATAAGTTGGTTTTTAGACAGCTTCTTAGAACACCGTTCCTTTCCTCTTGACTCCAACGAACTACTCAAGCGAGGTAAGCGCCGATGCAACTCCAACTGCGCGGATTCCTGATCATCCTGACGATGCTGATGCTGGCCGCCTGCGCCAGCCAGCCGGCGCCGCCCAAGGCCGATCTTTCGTTCAGCGATGGGGCATTCCCGTCCCCCCCGGAATTACAACCCCAGGTTGGCTTCTGGCGGCAGGTTTACGCCAGTTGGGGACGTCACCAGGTCGCGCTGCATGACAACCGCTATCTGGACCTGGTGTACGGCGTACTGACCCTGCCCGGCGAAGTCGGCGAAAGTCAAACTCCCGAACAAAAGGATTTCGTCAAGGGCCATCAGGAAACCTTGCAGACCCTCCTGCGGCAACTGGAGGCCAAGGTCGCCGCCAATGCACCGCTCACGCCCGCCGAACAAAAGCTGGCCAACCACATCCGGGCCAGCAGCGGCGGTCCCGGCGCCATCGCCGACGCCAGCGAGCGGCTGCGCACCCAGCGCGGTATGCGTGAGCGGTTCAAACGAGGGTTGGAAATCAGTGGGCGCTACGATGCAGCGTTTCGCGGCGTATTCCGTGAAGCGGGGTTGCCGGAGGACCTGGCCTATCTGCCCCATGTCGAGTCCTCTTTCCAGAATCATGCCGCCTCTTCGGTCGGCGCGGTCGGCATGTGGCAATTCATGCCCGGCACCGCGCGCCATTTCGGCATGTTGAACGCAGCGGTGGACGAACGGCGCGATCCGGTCGCCTCAGCGCAAGGCGCAGCCCGCTATCTGAACAATGCCTACAGCCGCCTGGGAAGCTGGCCACTCGCCCTGACGTCCTACAACCATGGCGTGGGTGGGATGAAAAACGCCCAGCAGGCGTTTGGCAATGACTTCGTCACCATCGTGCGGAGCTACTCCGGCAAAGGCTTTGGCTTCGCCTCACGCAATTTCTACACGGAATTCCTGGCGGCCCGCGACATCGCTCGCAATCCCCAGCGCTTCTTCCCGGAAGGCGTCCGCTATGAACCGCCTTTGAATCTGGATCGAGTGCGGTTACGGCAAGCGGTCAACAGCATGACGCTGGCCACTTATTACGATGTGAATCCGGGGGAACTGGCCAGCCTGAACAAGGCCTGGAACCCGGCGGCTCAGAGCGGACGGATCGCCCTGCCATCGGGAACCCTGGTGTGGTTACCGGCAGGAACCGTGGAACGGTTGGTGCAGCGCGGCGTCGCCGACCGGGCGCTGGCGCTGGCTGATCCGGTTGCCAAGGGCCGGCTGCCGCTAAGGTGATTTCCTGGAAAGATTATACCTGTAGGACCCGTAGGGACACGGCGGCGCCGTGTCCCTACAGAGGTCGGCCTGGTCAGGTCTTTTATGGAAATCGCCTAAGCATCGCCCACAAAAACCCCTCCGATTCAGGAGGGGTTTGGGTTTTCCTCTGAGGGGATGAACTAGCTCAGCTTCTTCAGAAATTCCCCAGCCCGCGCCTTTTGCGTGGCGTTTCCTTCTCGCAATACTTCTTCCAGCAAACTGCGCGCACCAACCTGATCGCCCATATCCAGATAGGCCGAGGCCAGATCCAGCTTGGTCTCCACGTAATCGGCAGCATCCATCCCCCCTTTGCCCAAAACGCCACTGACGCTTTCTTCCCGATTACTGGGCAAAGTCCCCCCGCCGAAGCTCTGCAAGGCTTCATCCAGCTTCAGGTCTTCGTGCATACGTTTCGGCGAGTCCTGGGCCACATCGGTAAATTCGAACTTCATGGCCGGTATTGCGGAATCGGCCGGAGCAGCAGAGGGAGGAACCGCCGGGGACTTGGGCGGAGGCTCGGTGATGCTCAGTTCCAGAGGCGGCAATTCGGTGGGTTGCGGCCGTGCCGTCTTGCCTATCGCCAGACTGTCAAAATCGAAGTCGAAGCCATCCAGCCGCAATTCGGACGGTAATTCGCTGGGCGGTTGCGGCGGAGCCGCTTTGACCTCCTGAACCTTTTTCTCCTGCGCTGCCGGTTCGGGAGGCGTAACCTCGAATGGATTGGCAGGCTGGCGCGCCACTGGAGCCGTGGGCGGCTCCGCCTCAAGCAGCGGCGCCTTGATATCGCGCACCGGCGCCACACCCGGTCGCGCTGCGACTACCGGCATTTCTCCTTGAGCCAGGCCAACATCCAAATCCTTGAGCAATTCTCCAATCGGTTTGGGCGTCGGTGCGCCCGCCGGACCAGCCGCCCGCTTGTCTGCGGCTGGTGCTGTCGGGGCGGCAGCCGTCCTCCCCGTGGCAGGCCGCGGCCGGACCGACCCTGGCTCACGGATTCGAGTCCGCACGATTGGGGTTTCCCGGGGTTCCATAACCGCGGTGGATTCGCTTTCCGGGAGCTCCGCCACGGCCATGCTCGCCGCCGCCGGTTTAGCTTTGGCGGGACGACGCAAGAGCGGAAGCAGGACCACCGCAGCGATGGCCAGCGCAATCAGGACAATCGCTATCCAGACCACCGGGCTGTCGAGCCAACTGGACTCGGCGGCGGCGGGTGGCGCGGCGCTGGGCGCCGGTTGCGGCTGGGCCGCCGGCGGTGCTGCCGGGGGGGTCACAGGCGCTGGTTCCGGGGGGGTTGCCGGCGGCGGTTCCGGTTGCGCGCCAGGCGCCGGTTGTAGCGGACCCGCAGCCGGTGGTTCCGGCTGAGGAATGGTCTCCCTGGGAACGATTTCCTGCGGCGGCTCAGCCTGAGGCGGCGTCACCGCTCCCGTAGCCGGGACTGGCGCCACGAGCGGTTGCGCCCCTTCCACCGCCGGGGGCGTGGGTGACGGAGGCGTGACGCTTGGCGGTGATGGCGCGCTGGGTTCAGGGACAGCCGGCGCCGGCGGCTCGGCAGCAACCGGTGGGCTGGGCGGGCTGGGGGGCGGCGCCAGCGTTGGCTCTGGAGCGCTGACCGGCTCAGGAATCGGAGGAGCCGCCGCCAGGATCGGCGGCGGTGCGGAGACGCCCAGCGCCTGTGCGGTCGGCACCTTCAGGGTAGCGCCGGAGCGGAGTGTATTCGGATTGCCGTTAACAAACGCTGCTGGATTGCCGGCCATCAGGATGGCCATCATTTCACGCAAGTTAACCGCCGTCGAAGGCCGAACCCGGTTGGCGACGGCCGCCAACGTCTCGCCGGGCTTGACCGGCCCGTAGAATGACGCGCCTTCGAAGCTAACCGGCGGCGCCGGTGGCAATTGTGGAATCGCCGGGGCCGCCGCAACTGATGCCGCGGCAACCGGCGGTGGCGTCACGACGGGCGGTGGGGGCGGTGGGGGCGGCAGCCTGCGATTCGCATACAGTTCCGGATCCAGTTGAATCGCAAAATCACGAATCAAGCGGCCACGCGCCCAAACCAGCTCCAACAGCAAATTAAAGTTGGGCTCACGAATCGGCTCGACAGAGGTGATCTGGACGATGTTCCGGCCACCCGGCGGGGTTTGCACCGCAAACCGCAGCTTCGATAAAAGCTCCAGCCGTTCGACGTCCGCCCGGTCGAACTCCTCCTGGCGCGGAATCCGCACGGTCAAGCCGGTTAACTCGGCGGGATTGCTGGTAATCAGGGGCAACTCGGCCTCGAAGGTCTGATTAAGCGCCGAACGCACCTCGATTTGGCCAACGCCCAAGGCAAAAGCGCACACCGGCGCGATCAGACCCAGTAATAAGAAGAGTCGGAGTAATATCCTGGTCGGCATGGAACCTGTCTCCATTGCACCGCCGGCCAAAATACCGGCGGGATGACATTGGATACCGCCGCCAGCCAAGCGGACCAGCGGCTGTTCCGCTTGGAACCGTTGGCGCAATGTGCGGCGGATCGAAGCTTCTGTTTAAAGATACTCCTTAATTACAATTTCCGCGATTTGGATAAGCCTTAACATCGAACAGTCGATCGTCGTTACCGGCTATCCCGTTCAGCGCTCCAGCAGGATGCGCAGCATCCGCCGCACCGGTTCCGCCGCGCCCCACAGCAACTGATCGGCGCAGGTAAACGCCGTCAGGTACTGCGGTCCCAGATTGAGTTTGCGCAGACGGCCGACCGGCACGTTCAAGGTTCCCGTGACGGCGGCGGGCGTCAATTCACGGATGGAAACCTCGCGCTCGTTCGGGATCACGCGCACCCAGTCGTTGGCCCCGCCGATCATGTCGGTCAGTTCATCCAGCGGCGCCGCACGGGTCAACTTGATGGTCAGAGCCTGGCTGTGGCAGCGCATCGCCCCCACCCGCACGCACAGGCCATCAATGGGAATGGGATTGTCCGTATGGCCGAGGATTTTGTTGGTCTCGGCCTGGCCCTTCCACTCCTCACGGCTCTGGCCGTTGTCCATCTGCTTATCAATCCAGGGAATCAGACTGCCGGCCAGCGGAACAGTGAAGTTCGCCGTCGGTAAATCACTGGCGCGAAGCGTCTCGGCCACAATACGATCAATTTCCAGGATCGCCGAGGCCGGCTGCTCCAGCCGGTCGGCCACCGCGCGATGAATCACCCCCATCTGCTGAATGAGCTCGCGCATATGCTGGGCGCCGGCGCCGGATGCGGCCTGATAGGTCATGGCGGTCATCCATTCCACCAGGCCGTGGGCGAACAGCCCGCCCAGCCCCATCAGCATCAGGCTCACCGTGCAGTTGCCGCCGATATAATCCTTCACCCCCCGCGCCAGAGCGTCCTCGATCACCTGGCGGTTGACCGGGTCCAGGATAATGACGGCGTCGTCCTTCATCCGCAGGGCCGAGGCGGCATCAATCCAGTAGCCTTTCCAGCCGGCGGCGCGCAGTTGCGGATAGACAGCGTTGGTGTAATCGCCGCCCTGGCAGGTGACGATGATGTCCAGCGTCTGTAAATCGGCGATGGAGCGGGCGTCTTTCAGCGTGGTCCGTTCCTGGCTGATGGCCGGCCCCTGGCCGCCGACGTTAGAGGTGGTAAAAAACACCGGCTCAATCAGGGCGAAATCATTTTCCGCCTGCATCCGCTCCATCAGCACGGAACCCACCATGCCGCGCCAACCTACCAGACCTACTCGCTTCATCATCATCTAAATCAGCCTCATGAAAAATTTGCCCAGTCTGAAATCCGCACCGTCCCACAACGCTGCCGCCGATTCTGCGCCACCGCGCCAACATCCGGGCGTTTTGGCTAGAACTTCGACATCGTCTTGCGCACTTCCACCATCTTGTCGGACGCCGCCAGCGCCTGGCCGAGCGTTTTAACCCCCTGCGCCTCCAGCAGATCCAGCAGCTTGAGGAACACCTGCGCGGTCACCAGCGAATCGCCCAGTGCGGTATGACGCCCATGCACATCCACCCCCAGCCGATCAGCGATAGCGTCCAGGTTGTGGTCGTCGGTGTAATCGTGCAGATAACCGGACAGCAGCAGCGTATCCAGCACTGGATTGCCAAATCGCACCCCAAGCTTCTGTTCCTTCAGCTTCAGGAACTTCATATCGAAGGCGGCGTTATGCGCGACCAGCACGGTACGATCGTCGCCGACAAATTGTCGGAACTGCGGCAACACCACCTCAAGGCCCGGTTTGTCCTTGACCATGTCGTCGGTGATGCCGTGAAAGCGGATGGACGCCTTGGGAATCGGTCGTCCGGGATTGACCAACTGATCGAAGTTCTCACCGCCCAGCACCCGGCGATTGACGATGCGCACCCCGGCGACCTGGATGATCTCATCACCCTTGGACGGGGCCAGGCCGGTGGTTTCGGTATCGAACACCACGTAGGTCAGGGCGCTCAGCGGATAGTTGACCAGATCGCCCCATTCCGCCCGGTTCTCGTCGCCGAGGGAGAAATCGTAGAACTCCGGTCGTTCCGGCAACGCCTCGTCCGGCTCCTTCCACTGGCGTGCGGATGCCGGCAGCGGCAGGCGCAGCAGGGAATAGCCGCGCCGGCGATGGGACTGGCTCCACAGGTCGCTGTTGTGCCGGCGCAGCACCTCCCCCACCGTAGTCGCACCCACCAAATCCTGCACATGTTCGCTCAGCCAGCTTTCCAACTGGTGCGCGGGCAGCGGCTGGCCAGGCCAGATGATGTCCACGTAGACCCGCTGGTTGCCCAACAGGCATTCGATCTCAAAAGTATCGCTCACGCCATCGGTATGAAGCTGCTCGAGCAGATGCTCGAGCAGCAACATGATCGAATGATTGTCCACATTCAGCCACAGCGGCATCCCCACCATGCGGACTTGCAGGTCGGAGCGGTCTTGCAGATGATGAATGATGCTGCCCAGCAGGTCGGCGGAATACACATCGTTCATCGGCCAGAGACTGGCGTACAGGGTGCGCAGGTCCAGCATCAGTTCCTGCAGGCGCTGGCTCAGTCGCTCGCTTTCCTCGACGATCACCCGCTCGAACGCTTCGCGCTGCGCCGGGTCCATGTTGCCGTAATGCACTACGGTTTCCGCCGCCGCCCGCAAATTGGCCAGTGGCCGACGCAGGTCCTCGGTGCGGGTCTTGATCAGAGAGCGGTCTACCTGTTGGGTCACATCGCGGAAGGTGATGACGAAGGCGGCGCCCCGCTCGCCAGCGCCCGGCAACAGACTCATCCGGCAGTGGAACATGGTCTCGTCGTCCACCGTGGCGCAGACAAATTCGGCGTCATCATCCGGCTGGCCGGCTCCGGGATGCTGCTGGCGATAATTCAGCAGTTGCTGCGTGCTCTCGATGGGGGCCCGAGTCCACAGTTCGTACAATGAGCGGCCCAGTCCCAGCGCCGTGCGGTTGGGCAGCAGCTTCAACGCCGCCGGGTTGTAGAGCAGGATGCGGGCGTCCCGGTCGCAGACCAGCACGCCTTCGGACAGCTCGCGCAGGACGGTTTCCAGGCGGGCCTTCTGTTCCTCGATTTCCTGGGTGCCGGTGGCGGTGGCGGCGGCCACATCGCGGCGGGCGTTGTGCAGGGCCTCGCCCAGTTCCCGCAGCATGGCTGGAAACTCGCCCAGCCAGTGCTGCTGGGGCAGTTCCAGCACATAACCGGGATTGCTGCGGGTAATGATCTGCGCGCCGCGCGCCAGCGCACCCAGCGGAATGAAGCAGTACCAGTCGAGCATCGCCCAGACGATGGTGATGGCGCCGACGATCGCGAACGCGGCCAGCATCAGCCACAACAGCGTCAGGTCGCGCTGGTCTGGATCAGGAACGACCTGGAACACCTGCCAGCCGATTCCGATCAGGGCGGCGAGCGCCAGCACGCCCGGAACCAGCCACAGCAACCAGAGCTTGGTCCGGTAACGCATGGCGGCTCAGCCAGCCTCAGCCAGTAACTCGCGGACTCGTTCGACCACTTCCTGGGTTGAGAACGGTTTGGTGATGTAGTCGTCGGCGCCCAGTGCGAGCCCTTTTTCCCGTTCGACCTCGCGGCCCTTGGCGGTGAGCATGATGATTCGAATCCCTTTCCAATCCGGATTGGCGCGCACCGCCTGGCATACTTCGTAGCCGTTCTTGCGCGGCATCATCACGTCGAGCAGCATCAGATCGGGCTGTTCCGCCGCAATGGCGGCCAGCGCCGCCTCACCATCGGACGCAGTCCGCACCTGGAACCCGGCCTGCTTCATTAAAAATTCCAAGGACAGAACGATGTTCGGCTCGTCGTCCACCACTAGAATCTTGTTCGCCATCTCCATTCCCCCAGTTGCCAGGCGCTTTCGTTCGGGCAGGTATTATGCTGCTTTTTCAATGTTATTGCGCGCCTCGCCCCGATCCGGGGTTTCGGAAAAATCGTCGCTTTTAAGGTCGGCTGCTTCCTTGGCGGGTTTTCCGCTGGCCTTGGCGACGGCCTCCCAGAATTTCTGCACCATCTCCATCGAATGGAATTGGGCGGGCCACAAAGGCTTCAGCATGCCAAGAGCTTCGAGGTTGACCACCCCCCGTTCCACATTCTTGCGCATGGCCTGCAAGATTTCGTCGTGTAACGGCTGCACGTTTGGCAGACCGAGAAACTCGCGCATCTCCTGCGCGGTAGCCTCAACACTGACATTGACTTTCATCAAGAGAGTTCCTCATGTGCTTCGGAATCATGAGCCTGGGAAGGCTTGACCCTGGAATCGGGAATTGCCATTGCAATCAAGCATAGCAGGTGTCTGCTGGATTGCCGGCCTACGTCCCTGCAGATGTTAGGGCCGGACCATCTGCCTGCATAGTGTCGCCGACGGCGACCACTCAACCGGCGTTGGACCGGACCCGACCACGCTTCAAATGAATCAGCAACAGCGACACGGCGGCGGGCGTCATGCCCGGAATACGGCCCGCCTGGCCCAGCGTGTGGGGACGATGCCGGATCAGTTTTTCCCGCACCTCGCGCGACAGACCGTGAACCTCGGCATAATCGAGATCCAGCGGCAACGTCAGTTGTTCGTAGCGGCGCTGGCGTTCGATCTCCTCGCGCTGGCGCTCGATGTAACCGGCGTACTTGGCCTGGATTTCCACCTGCTCGGCGACTTGGGGATCGGGTTCGCCGGGGCCGACGCCGGGCAGGCTGATAAGTCCGGCGTAGGTGACTTCGGGCCGGCGCAGCAGTTCGGCGGCGCGACTTTCCCGCGCCAGCGGGCCTTGTAAAACCCGTTGCAGGTCAGCTTCACCGATCTGGGCCGGGCGTACCCAGACCTCACGCAGCCGCTGGGTTTCCCGTTCAATCGCCTCGCGCTTGGTCTCGAACGCCGCCCAGCGGGCCTCATCCACCAGTCCCAGCCGGCGACCGATTTCAGTCAACCGCAGGTCGGCGTTGTCCTCGCGCAGCAACAGGCGATGTTCGGCCCGGCTGGTGAACATCCGGTACGGTTCGCTGGTTCCCCGGCTGATGAGATCGTCAATCAGCACGCCGAGATAGGCTTCATCGCGGTTCGGCCACCACGGTTCTTCGCCCCGGACGAACCGCCCGGCGTTGAGACCGGCCAGCAGACCCTGCGCCGCCGCTTCCTCGTAGCCGGTGGTGCCGTTGATCTGGCCGGCGAAGAACAGACCTTGAATCGGCCGGGTTTGCAGCGAGTAGTCCAGATCGCGCGGATCGAAAAAATCATATTCAATCGCGTAGCCGGGCCGGGTGATATGGGCATTTTCCAGCCCCGGAATCGAGCGCACCAGCGCGTACTGAATGTCGAACGGCAGGCTGGTAGAAATACCGTTCGGGTAGAACTCGTGCGTCCCCAACCCTTCCGGTTCCAGAAAGATCTGGTGCGAATTCTTGTCGGCGAAACGGTGAATCTTGTCCTCGATGGAGGGACAGTAGCGCGGCCCGACGCCCTGAATGACCCCGGCGAACAGCGGCGAACGGTCCAGACCGCCCCGGATGAACTCGTGGGTGCGTTCGTTGGTATGAGTGATCCAGCAGGGGACCTGCGGCGGATGTTCTTCCACTGAACCCAGATAGGAAAACACCGGGCAGGGCGTATCGCCCGGCTGTTCGGTCAATTGGGAAAAGTTGATGCTCCGTCCATCCAGGCGCGGCGGCGTGCCGGTTTTCAGCCGCCCGACCCGCAGCGGCAGTTCCCGTAACCGTGCGGCCAGGGCGTTGGCGGGCGGATCCCCGGCCCGACCGCCTTCATAATTGACCATCCCGACGTGCATCCGCCCGGCGAGGAAAGTTCCGGCGGTTAGCACCACCGCGCCGGCGGAAAACTGGATGCCACTTTGGGTCACCACCCCTGTCACGCGGTCGCCCTCGACCACTAAATCGTCGGCGGCCTGCTGGAACACCTGCAAGTGAGGCTGATTCTCGATCAACGACCGCACCGCCGCCTTGTACAGCGTCCGGTCGGCCTGACAGCGGGTGGCGCGCACCGCCGGCCCCTTGCGGCTGTTGAGAATGCGGAACTGGATGCCGGCCCGGTCAGCGGCCCGCGCCATGACCCCGCCGAGCGCATCCACCTCTTTGACCAGATGGCCCTTGCCGATGCCGCCGATGGCCGGGTTGCAACTCATCGCGCCGACAGTCTCGATGGTGTGGGTCAGCAACAGGGTGCGCAGTCCCATCCGGGCCGCGGCCATGCAAGCTTCCGTGCCGGCATGGCCGCCGCCGATCACGATCACATCGAAGGGTTCAGGATAGCGCATGGTAGTCGGCAACCTCCGATTGACCTAACTGAATGACGATTATCCAGCCCCAACCCCCCTCTCCGCGCCGCACGCTCAGTCCAGCCCGATGGCGATGCCGATCAACCGCCGGATTTCCGCAAGCTGTTCGTCGGTAATGCGTGAAGGGGCTGGCGTGATTCGATGCTTCGAGGTGGTGGTGACATGGTGAGCCAGCGCGTAACAAGGCTTGGTGCAGCCATTCTCCGCCGTCGGCGGTATCTGAACCGACAGATCTGCAATCGCAAGATGCGGATCCTCGGCCAGGGGCGCCAGAATCAGATTGGGATAGGCGTCGTCGAATAAGCCCCGGTCTTCAACGACAACAGCCGGACGCTTCTTGTTCGGCTCCTTGGGCAGGCCATCACGCCAGTCCACCAGGACAATCTGCCCTGGCGCATAATTCATGGCCCGTTCCCCTCGGCGGTCGGGGTTCCCCAGTCCGCATAGAAGGCCAGCCCCTCCGGCGAGGCGGCGATATACGCTCCCACGCTGCGGCTTTGCGCGCGAATGCGCTCGCGCCGGATGCGTTTGGCTTCGTCCACCGCCAGTTCGCGCAGATAGGTTGACAAGCCAATGCCCCGCGCCTTGGCGGCTTCTTCAAGCGTTACCTGGATCTCTTCGTCCAGCCGTACCGAAACAGGATGACCCATGATGGACTCCCAGCGTGATGGTCCTGGATCAGAATACCAACTCAGAATACATGATGGTAATACCGGAAGGTCACTCCGGCATCGGCAACTGCACGGCGTAATTGGACACCGGCAGCGCCACCGTAATCACGCCCTGCTTGAACAGAAAATTGGCGAAGCGCTTGTAGCGGCCTTCATCCAGCGCCGCCGGCCGGCGGGCCAGGCGCGGCAGCGTGTCGCGCCAGGCGCGGCGGTTCAACTCATCGTCCAGGTCCTTGTGCTTGGCGATGAACGCCTTCCAGGCTTCGTCGGGATGGTTAATCAAATACAGCGTCGCCTGTTCCAGCGCGGCCATGAATCGTCCCAGCCGGGGATCATTCAGTTGATCGCGGTTCGCCACGAGCACCAGTTCGTCGTAGGGTGGAATCCCCTCTTCTTCCGGGTAGAACGCCAGCCCCGGTTTCTTGGCCAGGTCCATCTGGTTCAGTTCG
>Ga0209310_1001728_pt1 | contig 15447 bp, 15 predicted proteins | sample AD_UKC030_MetaG_FD_184415 | JGI IMG/M metagenome (GOLD analysis project Ga0209310, IMG submission 184415) | Active sludge microbial communities of municipal wastewater-treating anaerobic digesters from USA - AD_UKC030_MetaG (SPAdes) (version 2) | ecosystem: Engineered > Bioreactor > Anaerobic >... | reverse complement strand
GCGACCAGGATTGAACGGGAACTCGGGTGGAGACCAGCCGAAAGCTTCGAAAGCGGAATTCGCAAGACGGTACAGTGGTATCTTGAAAATCAGGCTTGGGTGCGCAATGTGACCAGCGGTGCTTATCGTCAATGGATGGAAACGAACTACGGAGAACACGCATGAGTTCGCGCAAGGGCATCATCCTCGCCGGCGGTTCCGGCACGCGTCTGTACCCGGCTACGCTTTCGATCTCGAAGCAATTGCTGCCGATTTTCGACAAGCCGATGATCTATTACCCGCTCACCACGCTGATGCTGACTGGGATACGCGAGATTCTCGTCATCTCGACGCCGCAGGACACCCCGCGCTTCGCGCAGCTTCTGGGCGATGGCAGCCAGTGGGGAATCCATCTGCAATATGCAGTGCAACCGAGCCCGGACGGTCTGGCTCAGGCCTTCATCCTCGGTGCCGAATTCGTCGGCGACAACCCGAGCGCGCTGATTCTTGGCGACAACATCTTTCACGGGCACGACTTCAGCGAACTGCTGCAGCGGGCCAATACCCGATCAGAAGGCGCCACCGTTTTTGCATATGCCGTGAATGACCCGGAACGCTACGGCGTGGTCGAATTCGACCATGGAAGACGCGCAATTTCCATCGAAGAAAAGCCGCACCAGCCAAAATCGCGCTATGCGGTGACCGGGCTGTATTTTTACGATCATGATGTAATCAACATCGCCCGGAACATTCGCCCCAGCGCGCGTGGCGAACTGGAAATTACCGACGTCAATCGCGCCTATCTCGAACAAGGCAAGCTTGAGGTCGAAATCATGGGACGCGGCTATGCCTGGCTCGACACCGGTACCCATGACAGCCTGCTCGAAGCAGGGCAGTTCATCGCCACTATCGAAAAGCGCCAGGGGTTGAAAGTGGCTTGCCCCGAGGAAATTGCCTGGCGACAGGGATGGATCGATGACGCCCATCTGGAAAGCATTGGCGCAACTTATGCCAAGACCGGGTATGGGCGATACCTGCAGGGATTGCTGCGCGAAAAGGTGTTCTGATGAAAGTTGCACCCACTGCGATTCCCGACGTCCTTGTTATCGAACCCCGGGTCTTCGGCGATGAGCGCGGATTCTTTTTCGAAAGCTTCAACGCACAGGCTTTTGCTCAAGCCACAGGAATCGCAGCTGATTTCGTGCAGGACAATCATTCCAGATCCGCCAGGAATGTCCTGCGTGGTCTTCACTATCAGGTGCCTCCCAAGGCTCAAGGCAAACTGATTCGAGTTGTCCACGGTGAAGTTTTCGATGTCGTGGTCGACCTCCGGAAAAACTCCAGAACATTTGGCGAATGGGTCGGTGAAAACCTCTCGGCGGAGAACAAGAAACAACTCTGGATTCCACCGGGGTTCGCGCATGGCTTCCTGACCTTGAGTGACTGCGCCGAGTTGCTGTACAAGACAACCGAGTACTACTCCCCCGACCATGAACGCTGTATTCGTTGGAACGACCCGGAAATCGGCATTTTTTGGCCGTTGACCGCAACTGCCCTGTTGTCGGCGAAGGATTCGCAGGCAAAACCTTTTTCCGAGTCGGAATACTGCTGATTGACAGGGCAGAACTCAGCTTCGGTTGCCCTATGACGAAAGTCAATATGGGCTTGCTTGCTGCGTTGCGGTAAAATTGCATGTTTTGGTTTTTTTGGGCGCGATGACCATGTTGATACCCGTAATTCTCTCTGGTGGTGCAGGCACTCGCCTGTGGCCGGTTTCCCGTGAAGGCCATCCCAAGCCATTCATGAAGCTGGCGGATGGTCAGAGCTTGCTGCTCAAGACCTACCTTCGGGCTGCAAATGTCGCACAAGGCGGTGAAATCCTCACTGTCACCAATCGCGACTATTTCTTCATGAGCAAGGATGAACTGGCCAAGGCCAAACTCGGCGATAACCAGCCGGGTGTGTTTCTCCTGGAGCCAGTCGGGCGCAACACGGCGCCAGCGGTCGCCATGGCTGCGCTGCACGTTGCCGAAAAATACGGTCGCGATGCCCGTTTGCTTGTCCTGGCTGCCGATCACCTGATTCAGGATCAGCAAGCCTTCGCCAAGGCAGTCGCAGATGCTGCCAGTCTGGCAGCTGATGACTATCTGGTCACTTTCGGTATCGTTCCAGATGCCCCGGAAACCGGGTTCGGCTATATCGAGGCTGGCGGTGAGGCGGGTGCTGGCAAGGTCGTCAAGCGTTTCGTCGAAAAACCCTCGCAAGATAAGGCTCGCGAATACCTTGCGGCCGGTAATTTCCTTTGGAATTCCGGGATGTTCTGCTTCAAGGCAGGTGCGGTCCTCGATGAACTGGCGGTACATGCCCCCGATGTTCTCAAAGCCTGTGAATCCTGTTGGGCGGAGATGAAGGCAAGCGTCACACGGACAGACTCTATGCTCGAAATTCCCACCGAAGCCTTCGGCGAAGTGCCCGACATTTCCGTCGACTACGCCATAATGGAGCGTTCGAGCAAGGTGGCCGTCGTTCCGGCAGACATTGGCTGGAGCGACATCGGTTCCTGGAACGCCATCCGCGATCTGGCAGCGCCGGATAATGACAGCAACCGTGCCGTTGGCGACGCCATTTTCGTCGACACCCGCAACACCTACGTGCAGAGTGAAGACCGTCTCGTCGCCGCCGTCGGCCTTGATAATCTGATGATCATCGACACCCCGGATGCGTTGCTCGTTGCGCACCCGGACAAGGCTCAGGACGTCAAGCAGGTGGTCGCCCGCCTCAAGCAGCGTGACCATGAGGCTTATAAACTGCACCGTACCGTCGCTCGCCCTTGGGGAACTTACACGGTGCTGGAAGAGGGGCCGCGCTTCAAGATCAAGCGCATCGAGGTCAAGCCCGGCGGCAGCCTCAGCCTGCAGATGCACCACCACCGCAGCGAACACTGGATTGTCGTCAGCGGCATGGCCAGGGTTGTGAATGGTGAAGATGAAATCTTCGTTGGTACCAACCAGTCGACCTACATTCCAGCCGGCCATCAGCACCGGCTGGAAAATCCGGGAGTGATGGATCTTGTCATGATCGAGGTGCAAAGCGGTGAATATCTGGGAGAGGACGATATCGTCCGCTTCCAGGACGTTTACGGGCGCTGTTGATGGCGATCGGCCTGCTGCGCCCGCTCTGGGCGTACCGCGGTTTCATCCTCGGCAGCGTCAAGCGGGAATTCCAGTCCAAGTACCGCAATTCGCTACTCGGTGCGGCATGGACTGTGCTCAATCCGCTGGCGATGATCATCGTCTACACGGTGATCTTCTCCCAAGTCATGCAGGCGAAGCTGCCAGGCGTCGATACTACTTTTGCCTATAGCATCTACCTGTGTGCCGGGGTGTTGACGTGGGGGCTGTTCGCTGAAATTGTCGGTCGCGCCCAGAATACCTTTCTTGATAATGCTAATCTGCTGAAGAAGCTGAGTTTTCCTCGTCTCTGTCTGCCGGTTGTCGTCGTCGCCAATGCCGGGCTGAATTTCGCCATCATCTTTGGCCTCTTTCTTGCATTTCTCGTATTGTCCGGAAATTTCCCCGGCTGGCCTTTCGTCGCTGTGTTGCCTGTCCTGGCCATTCTGGTCGTTTTTGCAATCGGTTTGGGTATTACGCTGGGCGTGCTGAATGTGTTTTTCCGGGATGTTGGTCAGTTCTTCGGAATATTCATCCAGTTTTGGTTCTGGTTCACCCCCATCATTTACCCAACAAACATCCTGCCGGAGCGTCTGCAGACCTTGATGGGGCTGAACCCTATGGCGCGCGTGATCGAAGCCTTTCAGTTCATCCTGGTTAAAGGCCAATGGCCGAACTGGTACAGCCTGTGGCCGGTCGTCGTGTTGGGTATTGTCCTTTGCCTGATCGGCTTCGGCCTCTTCCGCCGCCATGCCGGTGAAATGGTGGATGAACTCTGATGGGCACGATTACCGTCACCAACCTCGGAAAGGCCTACAAACAATACCCCACTCGATGGTCGCGGCTGGCGGAATGGGTTACGCCTGGCCATCGCGCCAGGCATACCCTCAAATGGGTGCTACAGGACATTAACTTCACCGTCAGGCCCGGCGAAGCAGTAGGCATCATCGGCATCAACGGCGCCGGCAAGAGCACCCTGCTCAAGATGATTACCGGCACCACCCAGCCAACTACTGGTGGTGTATATATTACCGGCCGTGTTGCAGCCTTGCTGGAGCTTGGCATGGGATTTCACCCTGATTTTACCGGTCGGCAAAATGCCTTCATGGCTGGCCAACTCCTCGGTTACAAAGTCGAAGAAATTGCCAGATTGATGCCAGAGATCGAAGCTTTTGCAGAAATCGGCGAATATATCGATCACCCCGTCCGCGTCTACTCCAGCGGCATGCAAATGCGCCTTGCCTTCAGTGTTGCCACCGCACACCGGCCGGATGTGCTGATCGTCGATGAGGCACTTTCGGTAGGTGATAACTACTTCCAGCACAAGAGTTTTGAGCGTATCCGCGAATTTCGCAAACAAGGCACCACGTTGCTTATTGTTTCCCATGACAAGGGGGCCATCCAGTCAATTTGTGACCGCGCCATTCTTCTCAATTCCGGTAGGCTGGCGATGGAGGGCGAGCCGGAAGCAGTGATGGATTACTACAACGCCTCGCTAGCCGATCATCAGAACCAGACCGTGAAACAAGAGTCTACGGCGGAAGGCAAAGTCCAGACGATTTCCGGTAGTGGGGAAGTCACGTTGTCGGACGTTGTCCTTTTGGATGCTTCAGGTGAACTGATCGAAATGGTTGCTGTAGGTCAGCCGATTTCGCTACGAGTTAGGGCAACCTGCAATTCCAAAGTGGAGGATTTGGTCGTTGGCTACATGATCAAGGATCGTCTTGGTCAGCCGGTTTTCGGTACCAATACCCATCACCATAAACGTAAGTTGCAAAACCTGCGTGGTGACGAAATCATCGAATTTAATTTCGATTTTCATGCGAATCTCGGTCCTGGAACCTATTCGGTGGCCGTTGCCCTGCATGCGGACGATACCCATTTGGGTAAAAGCTATGAATGGCGTGATCATGCATTGATATTCAACATGGTCAATATCGACAAGGACGAGTTCGTTGGTGTCGCTTGGATTCCTCCTGTTGTGAGGTGTTCTATATGAATGAAAGTTTCTATCGCGCGTTTGAAGAACGTTATAGGGGCTCGCGCGAGCTCGTCAAAGAGCGGGTTGCAGCCTTCCTTCCGTTCGTAGAACCTCTTCTTGTAGCTCATCCATCCGCTCCGGCCATTGACCTTGGTTGCGGCCGAGGCGAGTGGCTGGAACTCTTGGCCGAAGTAGGCTTTAAGCCGATGGGTGTGGATCTCGATGAAGGGATGCTTGAGGCCTGTAGCGAGCGAGGTTTGCTGGTCGAGCAGGGCGATGCAGTTGCTTATCTATCAAAGTTGCCTGATGAAAGCCAAGCTGTCGTATCTGCTTTTCACGTGGTTGAGCACATTACGTTTGAGGAGTTGCGAACATTGGTTGCGGAGGCACTAAGGGTACTCAAGCCCGGTGGTCTTTTGATCATGGAAACACCAAATCCGGAAAACATCGTAGTTGCCACTCGTAATTTCTATCTAGATCCGACCCATCAGCGTCCGATTCCCGAAGGACTGTTGGGATTTGTCACCGAATATGCTGGCTTTGCCCGAGTAAAGACAATCCGGCTCCAAGAGTCCAAAGATTTGATCGGTAAGGAAGACTTGAGCCTCCAGGATATATTTTCCGGAGCAAGTCCCGACTACGCAGTTGTTGGTCAAAAACTAGCTGCCGACGATCTTTTGGCACTGACCAACGAAGCGTTCAGCCCTGAATATGGATTAAGTCTGGATAATTTGTTGGCTCGATGGGAAGCCCGATTTGTCCGCCTGGAGACCAAAGCCCAGCAAGCCGAGACCAAAGCCCAGCAAGCCGAGGAGAAAGCCCAGCAAGCTGAGGAGAAAGCCCAGCAAGCTGAGGCTGTGTCAAATCAGCACTTGGCGCAGCTAGGAGCTGTCTACTCCAGCTCCTCTTGGCGTATTACTGCGCCGTTACGCAGAATAGGGCGGGCAATGATGGGGCTGCGCGGCAAACCGGATCGTTAAAAATGTCTGTTCAAACAATGCTTAGATCATTCCTGCGTAAATTTGCTGCGCTCATGCTTCAGCCAGGAGTGAGCTATGCTAGAAAATCTCCTCGTTTCAAGCGCGTTGTATTGAATTCGCTGAACCGAGTTCCTGCCTTGGCCATAAAGCTGCGCCACCTACACATTCAGTATAAACATAACCAACAGGCCCAACAGGACATGTGGCATGGTACTTCGGCTATGGTTTCGGTCGCGCAGGTTATGACTTATCGCTGTGATGCGCATCAGCTATATGCAATGCCTGCATCTAAGGGCATGAACACCGAGTGCCGCACCCCGCTGGAGGCGCATTTTCATACTTATGTGGGTGATGTGTGAAAAGAATCCTCGCCTTCTGTTTTTTCCCAGCTTTCGTTCCGCCTTCGAACGGTGGTCAGTCGCGCTTGTTTAATTTCTACAGATCGCTCAGTCGCTGGCATCAAATTACATTGCTGACTTCAACTCATGTTGGGGTCGAGGAAGAGGTGATCTACCACGGGCTAAATTTCGTCGAAAGGCGGATTCCCAAGGACGAATATTTCGTCCGCGAGTACTCAGCGCTGGATCAATTTTCCGGTGGTGGCGACTTGTCTGGCCCGGCTATCGCGGCCAGTAGTAAGTGGCCAACCAGATTGCATCGTGCCTATCTAGAAAATTATAAGCAAGCTGATGTAATTATTCATGATTTCCCTTTCATGATTGATTATGACCTGTTTTGTGGTACTGATAGCAAACCTCGCTTATATAACGCGCACAATTGTGAGGCAATGTTATATGGGCAGCTTCATGCTGGGAAGCAATGTAAGCCTATCACCGATCTCGTTCGGAGTGTTGAGCGACGAATGCTTGATGCTGTCGATTTGGTTCTTTATTGCAATGATGGCGACTTGGCGGCTTTTCGGGAGATGGCACCGGATACGGACTTTGAGGCGTTGTATGTACCGAATGGAATGACGCCTGCTGCTGATATAGCCTCGTTAACCTCCCTGGAAAATCAATTGTTTCATGCTGCTTTCATGGGTAGCGGGCATCCGCCAAATGTCCATGCTGCGAAATTCATCGCGCACACTTTGGCCCCGAAAAATCCGGAAATCACGTTCGATATTATCGGTAGTTGCTTGCCCGAGGGCGATTACGCCATGAATTTGCGGCGGCATGGCGTGGTGGATGATGAAACAAAGGCTCGTCTTCTGCGCGGAGCACATCTTGCGTTGAATCCCATGGCAGCAGGCAGTGGGTCAAATGTGAAGGTGCTTGAGTATTTTGCCTATGCTCTGCCAGTGCTTTCGACGACATTTGGTATGCGAGGTATTCATGCCGAAATTGACAAGGAATATCTGGAAGCATCCCTGGAGCAATTCGATCAAGTCCTTAAGCAAGTCAGTCACGATCCTGTTGTACTGTCGAGTGTTGGGGAAGCAGGAAGAGCGCTTGCGCTGGAAAAATATACTTGGGATGCAATCGTCCGTCCGGTTGCCGAGCGTCTGCTGGAGCTTGGGATATTCAATGAAGGGGATCAAAAGCGTATTGTATTAGCGCTCAACGATTATGATTCGTTTGCAGGTATTGGTGGAGGGGGAACGCGTACTCGCGGGCTTTACAAAGCAGTTCGGAATTGGAGCGCGGTCGTTTTCGTCAGTTTCTCAAGTGACGGCACGCTAACAAGGCGGGATTATTGTGACGGAATTATCGTTATCAATGTTCCAAAATCGGCTGAGCACGCGTTTCAGTTGGATCGTGTCAATGCTCAATTCCATGTTTCAGCGGACGATATCGTTGCCAGTTTCCATTCCACTGCTAATCCTTGGCTGAATGTTATTTATAGTGTGCTCCGCGAATCAGCGCGTTGCATTGTAAGCGAGCACTGTTATATGGCCGGTTTGCCCTTGGCGTGGGGCGATCGCTTTGTTTACTCATCACAAAATAATGAAACAGAACTCAAGAAGCGGCTTCTGAAATGGCATCCGCTCAAGGATGAGTTGCTTGATCAAGTTGTGTCTTTGGAGCGTTTGGTCGTAGAACGCTCGGCAGCCACCATCGCTGTTTCTCTTGAGGATGCAGCTAGTCTGGTACAGAACAAGCGCACGGCTGGGCCGGTAATCGTTGTTCGTAATGGTGCTTCCATCCCCATTTACGGAATCGAGGTGGATAAGGAAAAGGTGGAATTGCGTGAAAGGATTGGTACTCGCGCTGCCGTATTTCTTGGGTCTGCCCATATGCCGAATATTGAGGCAGTCCAGTTCATAACAGAATTTCTTGCTCCTCGTTGTCCGGATGTCCAGTTTCATCTGCTTGGATCGGCTTGTACTGCTGTCTCGAAAGTGCCACCCAACGTTCAACTGTGGGGCGTTGTGGATGACGTGACGAAGAGTGCTGTCATGCAATCGTGTGCCGTGGCCCTGAATCCCATGAACTCAGGTAGTGGCTCAAACGTGAAATTGGCAGATTATCTGGGGAATGGACTGTTCGTTATTACAACGGAGTTTGGCCAAAGGGGTTATCCAGAGTCGATTCGCGATCACATTTCGGTTGTTCCCCTTGAGCAATTTGCCGAGGCGCTACAAACAGCATTGGATGAACCCGTGCATTTTTCACAAGAGATGAAAGCTTGTCGTTTCTCGTTGTTCAAACGTGAAATGGCCATGCTGGGCCTAGCCAGTCGGTTTGTTGAGACCTTGCAAGGATTGGAAAAAAAGAGGAAACGCGTACTTTATGTCGCCTATCGTTATGTGATGCCTGCCTTGGGTGGCGCGGAAGCTAATATTGAAAAATTCGTGGCTGCCCTTGGCTTCTCTGGAGAGTTCGATGTAGATGTGGTGGCGCCAGAGGTCAGTGGTATCCACAATCACCTGCGGTTTAGCGAAACCTATTCATTTGATCGGAATTTGGGAGCTCCGGTCGATATCCCAAACGTCCGCTTTGCGCGTTTTCCAGTAGAGGTGCCTGATCAAGCTACTGTCGATGGGCTGTTGCGGAGAGCTTGGTCAGTCCAACCACTTTTTGAGCAGGCTTTGGATCGGGTGCTAAGAGAGTGCTATGAAGATACCGGACTGACTTGGGGTTGGGGTTACCCAGAAGGAGCGAAGCATAACGCCATACGATGGGCTTTTTCTGAATGTGGCTTGTATTTGCGGGAAGCGGGGAATGTCAATTTGGAGGGCTATGCTCCCACTCCTATAGTGCTTACCGTCAATAGCGGAGAGCAGATTATTGGGGGGCCCTGGTCACTCCATGGACACTTTACGCAATCTTTCCAGGCAGGGGCTGGAGAATTTGTGCTGGCAACTTCTGTCTCGCAACAACATGCAGATCCGCGACCTTTGGCTATGCAGGTATCACGAATTGCGATCAATGAACGTGACCTGGATCTCTCGGCACCTACCCTTCCGCTGAAGTGTCTGACTCAGCTGCCAGCGGAGAGGCAGTTCCATGTGTTGGATCAGGCAGCACAGGGATCGCGCATGGCGCTAGATGTGCGCCTCACTGACAGCCGAGGGCCTTGGAGTGCAAATCTGGAACGGTTCATTATTGATCATGTTGCCGACTATGATTTAGTTGTCACACATAACAACGTCTTCCGTCCAGCAGTTGTCGCCATCGAAGAGGCGAAGAAACGAGGTATACCTTCGATCCTCATTCCTCATGCCCATCTTGATGATGACTTCTATCATTTTCCAGACTGGCTGGAGAGTGCTCGTAACGCTAGCCTGGTACTTGCAGTACCAAAGGCGGCGTGTAGCTTTCTTGTGGAGAAGGGCTGCAATGTTCGCTATCTGTCGGCCGGATGCGATGCAACAGAGGAATTCACGCCTGCGGATCTTAAGGAATTCCAAATTGTTTATTCTTCAAGCAAGCCCTTTGTCCTCGTGTTGGGTAGGAAGGCGGGAGCAAAAGGCTATGGGCAGATTATTGATGCCGTCGAACAACTTAATCGGGAGGGCGTCGATCTTCAGGTCGTGTTAATTGGCCCTGATGATGACGGTATCCCTGTTAGTAGTCCAAGCGCGGTGTATCTGGGGCGTCAACCACGAGGTGTTGTTCGGGGGGCGTTGATGTCGTGTCTTGCGCTATGCAACATGAGCGTTAGTGAGAGCTTCGGCATAGTGTTGCTTGAGGCCTGGATGGCTGGGAAGCCTGTAATTGCCAATAAAAATTGTGCGGCGTTTCACGATATGGCGGAGGATGGCGTCAATGCTCTACTAGTTGATGAGAGTGGATTGCCAGCTGCAATCCGAACTATTGTGATGGAACCTGAACTAAGACAACGCTTTGCGGTACATGGTGCAAAACTTGTCAGTAAATTTGCTTGGGGTGAAGTTTGCGATCAGTTTGTTGATGTTTGTCATCACATGGTTTCCTCCGATTAGCCGAGTTCGGCATATTAGATAAAACGGGTTCTCGCAGTTCTGGTTTTTGTGTTTTAGAGAGGGGTATTAATGAAGCGCGCCATTGTTACTGGGATCACTGGTCAAGACGGAGCATATCTAGCTCAGCTATTGTTGGCCAAAGGATATGAGGTTTTTGGAACTTATCGCAGAACGAGCTCTGTCAATTTCTGGCGTCTAGAGGAATTAGGGGTTCAGTGTCACCCCAATCTGCATCTGGTCGAATACGATCTGACTGATTTGTCATCAAGTATTCGGCTATTGCAGACAACAGGTGCAACTGAGGTCTATAACTTAGCCGCGCAGAGTTTTGTCGGCGTTTCCTTTGACCAACCTGTCACGACCGCAGAAATTACTGGCATAGGATCCCTGAATCTTCTTGAGGCGATTCGCATCGTCAATCCCAAGATTCGCTTCTACCAAGCCAGCACGTCAGAGATGTTCGGCAAGGTACAAGCTATCCCGCAGATTGAGTCGACGCCGTTCTACCCGCGCAGCCCTTATGGCGTTGCCAAGCTGTACGCGCACTGGATTACGATCAACTATCGGGAAAGCTACGATATTTTCGGTTGCAGCGGCATCCTGTTCAACCACGAGTCACCGTTGCGCGGTCGCGAGTTTGTTACCCGCAAGATCACCGATTCGGTGGCCAAAATCAAGTTGGGGCAGCTGGATGTGCTGGAGCTTGGCAACATGGATGCCAAGCGCGACTGGGGGTTTGCCAAAGAATACGTGGAAGGGATGTGGCGTATGTTGCAGGCCGACGAGCCGGATACCTATGTGTTGGCAACCAACCGGACCGAGACGGTACGCGATTTTGTGTCCATGGCATTCAAGGCTGCAGGTGTTACGGTCGACTTCAAGGGTGAGGCAGAAAACGAGGTCGGTATCGACTCGGCGACGGGGAAGACGGTATTGCGGGTGAATCCGAAATTCTATCGTCCTGCCGAGGTTGAGTTGTTGATCGGTAACCCCGAGAAGGCCAAGCAAAAGCTGGGTTGGGAGCCGAAAACGACCCTTGAGCAATTGTGCGCGATGATGGTCGAGGCCGATTTGCGACGCAATGAAAAAGGTTTCTCGTTTTGAGTGATCCGGATGTCCGCTGGGTGCAGCGCTTCTCCAATTATCGCCTTGCGCTCTCGCGACTGGGCGAGGGAGTGATGCTCGCACACCAGCGTCCGTTGTCCGACCTTGAGAAACAGGGGCTGATCCAGGCGTTCGAATTTACACATGAACTGGCTTGGAATGTGATCAAGGATTATTTCGTTTATCAGGGTAATTCTTCGATCACGGGTTCCCGCGATGCGGTGCGTGAAGCTTTCGACAAGGGGCTCGTTGCCGATGGCAGTGGGTGGATGGAGATGATTCAAAGTCGTAATCGGACATCTCATACTTACAACCGGCAAGTGGCCGATGCCATCGTTGAACGCATTCTCAATGCGTACTTTCCGCTTTTCGAGACATTTGAGCGTCGCCTGTCGGATCTGATCGAGTAAGGAATTCTCTTGCGCTTTGGATTGCCGGATGATGTTATTCCCCGGTTGCTGGCTGTTTTGTCGAGCAATGGCAAGGTGCGGCAAATAACGTTGTACGGTTCGCGTGCGAAGGGGAATTGGCGTGATGGTTCCGACATAGATATTTGCCTTGATGGAGACGCACTGAACCTGGCGGATCTTGCTGAAATGGATGCGAGTATCGATGACCTGTTACTTCCCTGGAAAGTCGACATTGCTGTCTGGCAGCAGATCGATAATCCCGATTTGATTGCCCATATCGAGCGTGTTGGGGTGAGGCTTTTTCCAGTTGATTGAATCGCATGTTTGCGGAAATTGTTTGCGTTTCATCAGCCCTGTATTCTTACGAAACTATCGATGGATCAATAAGGTGTAAAAATGCATACTGCGACACTTTCCAGCAAATACCAGCTTGCCATTCCCAAGGTTATTCGCGAATTGCTAAACCTGCAGGCCGGGCAGCAATTCACGGTGCTGGCAAAGGGCAGGGCCATTGAACTGGTGCCGGTGCGTTCCCTTTAAGAAATGCGTGGCATTCTCAAGGGGGCGAATACGGAAAACTACCGTGATCGTCAGGATCGTTTTTGATGGCTTGTGTCGTGGATACCTGCGGCTGGATTGAATAGCTGGCGGATGGTGTCCTGGCTGCCGAATTTGAACCGCAGCTGGAAAATCTGTCGGATGTCTGCATCCCGACCGTTATCCAGTTCGAGCTTTACAAATGGGTCAAGCGTGAACGCGGGGAGGCTCGTGCTCTGGAGGTTGCGGCCTTGACTGAACAAGGCAATGTCGTGCCCTTGCATACCGCTATCAGCCTGTTGGCGGCCGATTTTGCCTTGCAGTACGGGTTGTCGTTTGCCGATGCCGTCATCTATGCCACCGCACAACATTTGGAGGTAGGGTTGGTGACGGCAGATGAGCACTTTAAGGGATTGCCGGGTGTGGTGTATTTCGACAAGAAATTGAACCTGCGGCGGGAATAGGGGCTGCTTCTCTTTGACGAAGACCGCAATGCTTGAAACGAGCCAGGATTGTTTCAAGGCGATGCTACAGTTTGTGGAGCGAACATGAGTCTGGACAAGTTACATTTCTCTGCCGAGACTCCTCGAGCCCTGGTGACGGGGCTTGGTGGCTTTACCGGCCGCTATCTGGCTCGTGAGCTTGAGGCGGCCGGTTACCGGGTATTCGGCACGGCGCATGGCAATGAGCCGTTAGGCGAGGGCATGGTTGCGGTCGACCTTTGCGACCGTGCCGAATTGGGGCGGGCGGTTGCCGAGATCAGGCCGGATGTGGTTGCCCATCTCGCAGCGATTTCCTTCGTGGCACATGGGGATGTGGAGGCTATCTATCGAACCAATGTCGTCGGCACGCGAAATTTGCTCGAAGCGCTGGCTGGGTTGGAGAAGCATCCGAGCGCGGTGCTACTGGCGAGTAGCGCCAATATCTATGGCAATGCTGCTGTCGAGGTAATCAACGAGTCGGTGCAGCCTGCTCCGGCCAATGACTATGCGGTGAGCAAGCTCGCAATGGAGTATATGGCCCGGTTGTGGATGGATCAGCTACCGATCGTTTTGACCCGTCCGTTTAACTATACCGGCGTTGGCCAGGCGCCGCAGTTTTTGCTGCCCAAGATCGTCGGACATTTTCAGCGAGGTGAGCGGGTTATCGAGCTTGGTAATATCGATGTCGAGCGCGATTTTTCCGATGTTCGCACGGTGGCTAAAGTGTATGCGGCTTTGCTCGCTAAGGCTCCGGCAGGCGAAGTATTCAACGTGTGTTCCGGTAAGGCGCACTCATTGAAGGAGGCGTTGGCAATGATGGCAGAAATTGCTGGTTACGAGATCGAGGTGCGTGTTAATCCGGCGTTCGTCCGATCCAATGAGGTAAAACGCTTGCAGGGAGATGCCGGGAAATTGCGGCAGGCGATTGGTGATATGGAGGCGATTCCATTGCACGATACGCTGCGCTGGATGTATGCCAATGTCTAATGCGCCTCTGCAGGTTGGCATTAACGCGACGGCCTTGCTGTCGCCGCGTACAGGCATCGGGCAGTATGTTTATCATCTGGGACGGGAGTTTCTGGAGAGTGGCGAGGTAACGCCATGTTTTTTTTATGGGAACTGGAAAACTCAGCTCCGTGCGCAGCCGTTACCAAATATCGATACGATTAAGACCTATATCAAGAAAGCGGTTCCGTGGTCTTATGAGATCAAGAGTCTAATTTTTCAGGCTCAGTTTTCTGCGGGATTATTAAAGAATCCGGTTGACGTCTATCACGAGCCAAACTATTTGGCCTTTCGTTTTTCTGGGCCCTCGGTAGTTACCGTTCACGACCTGTCCTGGATTCGTCATCCTGAAACACACCCAAAGCAACGCCTGGCAGCGATGGATCGCCATTTTCCTCGATCTCTGGAGCGGGCGGCTGCGATTCTTACGGACTGTGATTTTGTCAAAAAGGAACTGGTTGAGACGTTTGGATTGGCTCCAGAGCGGGTGACGCCAGTTTTGTTAGGCGTTTCGCCAGATTTTTATCCGCGTCATCCGTCGGATTGCAATGCGTTTCTGGCCGATCACGGGCTGGCTCACGGACAATATGTGTTGTCGGTCGGTACGCTCGAACCGCGCAAAAATATTCCGGCCCTGATCGATGCGTATTCAATGTTGCCGGCTGACCTGCAGCACCGCTTTCCGCTGGTTCTGGTTGGCATGCGCGGCTGGCTGACCAGTGGGCTGGAGGCCCGTATGAAGCCGCTTGTCGAGCGCGGCGTGATCAAGCCGCTTGGTTACGTGGCTGACGAGATGATGCCGTTGATCTACAGCGGTGCGGCGGCGTTTGTCTTTCCTTCGCTCTACGAGGGCTTCGGGTTGCCGCCGCTGGAGGCAATGGCCTGCGGCGCGCCGGTCATTTCGTCCAGTTCGAGTTCCTTGCCCGAGGTGGTTGGCGATGCTGGAGTTCTTGTCGACCCGTTGAACGTAGATAAGTTGGCCGAGTCCCTGCGCCATGTGCTCGAGGATCGGACATTTGCCGAAGTGCTTGCGCAGCAGGGAGTTCGACGGGCAGCGGGGTTCTCGTGGAAGAAAACTGCGGTCGAGACAATTGGCGTTTATCGCCGCGCGCTTGCTGCCTAAGGCGGCAATGCTCAGGCGGTTCTTCTCGGTACATTGTCGGCAATTGTTCGATGGCGGCTTCGACAAGCCACTAATGCCGGAAGATCGTGTCCGAGGGGAGCATGAGTGGCGGTTGTTACAGAAAGGGTGCTCGGCCTCGGTTTGTCGGTCGCATTGTTTGTGGCGTGGAAGAAAAAGGCATTATGCGTAACAAGCTGAATGAAATGAAACCGTCGGTGCTGCATGTCTATCGGACGTATTTCCCGGATCCGCAGGGCGGGATGCAGGAGGCGATTCGCCAATTGTGCCT